>ENA-OUQC01000128-OUQC01000128.1-human-gut-metagenome-genome-assembly--contig:-NODE-128-length-70744-cov-11.140291_pt1 | contig 70744 bp, 47 predicted proteins | sample MGYA00237942_ERZ548815 | MGnify/ENA primary metagenome ERZ548815 (study PRJEB26490, sample SAMN05194722) | human gut metagenome | biome: terrestrial biome; feature: human-associated habitat; material...
CCGGCGGAGCAGTCTCCAATCTTCGAGCGTGACTGGTCCTACCAGAGGGCGAAGCGTAGCGTCTATCCATATCCGCTGAACGACAACATGACCCGCACGAAAAAGGACGTGACCTACGACTGCCTGTACATGGAGAATGAGTACGTGGAGCTGTGCATAGTGCCGGAGTTCGGCGGCAGGCTTCTGTATGCGGTGGACAAGACCAACGGCTACGACATATTCTACCACAACCACGTGGTGAAGCCTGCGAACGTCGGAATGACCGGAGCGTGGATAAGCGGCGGCGTGGAGTGGAACGTCTTCCACCATCACCGTCAGACGAGCCATGTTCCGTGCGACTGGCGGATAGTGGAGAACGCCGACGGGTCGAAGACTGTCTGGGTTGGAGAAACAGAATACCGGCACCGGATGCAGTGGGCAATAGGAGTGACCCTTCATCCGGGCAAGAGCTATATGGAAATCAGCGGCCGTCTGATGAACTCCACCCAGGACGACAACTCCATGCTCTACTGGTCCAACGTCAGCACCCACGTGGATGAGAACTATCAGATCTGCTTCCCTCAGAGCACTGAGTTCGTGACCTTCCACTGCAAGAACTGGTTCGCCCACTGGCCGATTACGCACGAGACCTTCAACGATATGGATTTCTACCGGGACGGTATCGACGCCAGCTGGTGGAAGAACCACTATATGAGCAACTCCATGTTCGCCCACGACCTGAAGGACGACTTCATCGCGGGCTATGACCACGGGCGGAACGCGGGCACGATGCTGCACGCCAACCACAACATCAGCAAGGGCGGCAAGTTCTGGCTTTGGGGCCCGAACAGCGAGTGGGACACACGCATCCTCACCGACAACTCGGGTCACTACATCGAGCTTATGTCCGGAGCATACTCGGACAACCAGCCGGACTACAACTGGAGCGCCCCTTATGAGACTAAGGAGTTCAGCCAGTACTGGTATGGAATCCGTGATATGGAGGGAGTGAAGGCCGGCAACCGCCTCGCAGCTGCGAACGTGGCGCTGAAGGAACCGGGCCGGGCTTTCCTCGCGGTGAACACCACCGAGCCGTGTCATGACCTGCGTCTCACGCTCCTCGGCGGCGGGAAGAAACTCGCCACGGAGAACATACTCGACATAGCCCCGGACAAGCCATACAAGACGACCGTCGGCATAGACAAGAAATACACGGAATCCGACCTCGCCATCGTCCTCACGGATGCTGCCGGGAAGGAAATCCTGCACTTCACCCCGGTTCGGCACGACCCGAACGCTCCTCTTCCGGAGATAGTGGAACGTCCGAAGAAACCGGAAGATATCGAGAACACCGAAGAGTGCTACCTCGTAGGTCTGCGTAACCTCCAGTTCCACAATCCATTCGTCGATCCGACGGCCTACTTCAGGGAAGTGCTCCGGAGGGATCCGGGCGACACGCGTGCGAACACCCAGATGGGCGTGTGGTATAGGAAACGCGGCGAATATGACAAGGCCGCCCAGTATCTCCGCACGGCGATAAGACGCCAGACCCACGACTACACCAGACCGAAAGACGCGGAGGCGATGTATAACCTCGGTCTCGTGCTGAAGGCTCAGGGCAAGACCCCGGCGGCGATGGACACGCTCTACAGGGCGACATGGAACTACACCTACAACTCCGGCGCGAACACCCAGCTCGCTCAGATGTACGCCCTGGAAGGCGACTGGCCGATGGCTCTCGACCGTCTGAATGAGGCAATCTCCTACAACGGCCGCAACTTCTCGGCGAGGGTCTTCAAGGGTTTGGTCTTGAAACAGCTTGACAGAAAGGAAGAGGCCGCAGAGTGCTTCAATGCCGTTCTGGCAGAGGACCCGATGAACGCCATGGCTCTCCACGAGACGATGAACAAGGAGGACTTCCGCCTTTTCATGCGCGAACAGCCGGAGTCCTACCTCGAACTCGCCATACTCTATTGGCACGACGGCTTCAGGGACACGGCGGTTGAACTGCTCAGAGACATAGACGGCAGGGTGGCATGGCCGACAGTGAAGATGTACATCGCCTACCTCACGGGCGAGGACAGCCTCTACAGGGAAGCTCTCGAAATGCCTGTGGGCTACTGCAATCCGTTCCGTCTTGAGACTGTCGATGTTCTTGCGAAGGCGAAGGCGGCGTGCCCGGAGTCCGAGCGTCCATACTACTACCTCGGCAATCTTCTGTACAACATCCAGCCGGACAATGCGATGTCCCAGTGGAGTCAGTGCGTTGCCATGAACCCGAAGGACGACCTCGCGTGGAGAAATCTCGGCTGGGCTAACTGGCTTCACACCAAGGACTACTCGGAGAGCGTGCGCTGCTACCGCAAGGCAATCGAGCTCAACCCGGATGCGGCCCTCTATCTTGAGGAATGTGACCAGGCGATGGAGGCGAACGGCACCCCGGTACCTGAGCGCTACGAACTCCTCAAGTCTCACCACTCAACTTGCGTCAAGAGGTACTACCCGTTGAGCCAGGAGGTTGTGCTCGGGACATGGTGCGGCGACTACGACCGTGTGCTCGAACTTCTCGACAAGTGCTATTTCCCGACGCGCGAAGGCGTGGCTAACTTCCACGACAATTTCGTTGATGCCTGCGTGCTTGCCGGCAAGGAGAAACTCGGGAAGGGAGATGCTCAGTCTGCCATCGCTCTCTACAACAAGGCATTCACCTACCCGGAGAACCATCAGGTGTTCCTTGTGGATGAGCGTGCGACCCACGACGCACAGATAAACTACGAACTTGGCGTGGCGTACGAGAGCATAGGCGATGCGGAGAACGCGACCAAATACTACGAACTTGCAGCAAACCAGGACTACAACCTCAAGGGCAGCAAGGACTTCCGCTACTGGACAGGTCTTGCTCTCGGGAAACTGGGCAGAAAGGCTGAAGCCAAAGCTCTCTTTACTCAGATGGTCGAGGACGGCAAGGCCGCAGTGGTGACGGAGTACCGGAGCTTCTACGGTGCCGAGGGCACGACGGCGAGCACGACCGAAATAAAGAACGCGGCAGCCTACTTCACCCAGGCGCTCGGCGAACTTGGTCTGGGCCACAAGAAACAGGCTAAGAAACTCTTCGCGAAGGTGCTTGAACTCAAGCCGGATCATCTCTACGCCCATGAACTTTCTTCGGTCGAATAAAAAAGCGGATTGCCGTGTTGCGGGTCTCGCTGAAATGCTCACAACCGTCAAGGTTGCTGCGCTTTCATCTTCGACCCGCGCCTTGCACTCCATCTTTTTTCTTCGACCTCATATACAAGTGATTTAAAGAAAAATGAAGACAATGATAAAGATACTTTCAACTCTCGCCCTCGCGGCGACTCTCACCACCGCCTGCAACTGTGAAAAATCGGTTGCAGAGCGCTGGTCCGAGGAAAAGGCCAATGCCTGGTACGCCGAGCGCGACTGGCCGGTGGGCTGCGACTATGTCCCTGCATACGCCGGCAATCAGATTCAGATGTGGCAGTCCTCCACGTGGGACCCTGCAGAAATCGACAAAGAACTTGGTTGGGCCGAGGAACTCGGATTCAACAGCGTCCGCATATTCCTTCATGACAAGGTGTGGAGTGCCGACCGTGACGCATTCTTCGCTCACATTGAGGAATTTCTGAAAATCGCAGACAGCCACGGCATCAGCAGTCTCGTGACTCTCTTTACCAACGGTGGCTCGCGTGACCGCTGTGTCGATGAGGATATTGCCCCTATTCCAGGCATCCATAACAGCATTTGGGCTCAGACTCCTGGCATCGAGGCCGTGAACGACCCGTCACAGTGGGGTTGGGTGAAGGAATATGAGCAGGATGTGCTCCGCCACTTCAAGGATGACAGCCGCATCATCGCGTGGTGTCTCTACAACGAACCGGAGAATGTCCCAGCCTGCCACACCTATCCTCTGCTCAAGAAGGTCTTCGAGTGGGCCCGCGAAATCAACCCTTCCCAGCCTCTCACGGCTCCGATTTACACCCGTCCTCTGAGCGGTAGCGGCAACCTCACCACACGCTTTCCGACGGTGACCTACCTCTGCGAGAACTGTGACGTGCTGAGCATCCACTGTTACCAGCCGGCTGACGAGATGCAGAGATTCATAGACCTGATGAAGACTTTCAACCGTCCGATTTTCTGCACCGAATACCTCGCCCGTCCGTTCGGCAGTACATTCGAGACAGTGATGCCTGTCCTTAAGAAGGAAAAGGTGGCTGCCTACGACTTCGGGCTCGTGAAGGGAGCGATGCAGTGCCACTACGAGTGGAACAAAGTCGATGCTGACGGAAACAAGATTCCGTTCACCGAGGAGCCTGAACTCTGGTTTCATGACATCCTCTATCCTGACGGGACCCCATACAACGTCTCCGAAGTCGGGTTCATAAAGTCAATAACTAAGAAATAATATGAAGGTTTATAACGTCATTCTCGCTGCGGCTTCGTTTATGCTGGCGTTCGCGTCCTGCGGCAAGACAGATAATCCATCAACCGACAACGGGAACCCGGACGTCCCGTCCGTGACACCAGGCAAAGGCAACATCGTGATAAACTGGGAGAATGACCCACAGAAAGTTTGTCCCGGCGCATACGCCCGTGTCCACAAGTTGAACGATGGCCGCTATATGCTTGTCTATTCCAGCGACACCGACGGCTATCTTCGTTTCAGCACCGACAACTGTCGCACATGGCAGCAGCCGTCCAAAGTATTCATCGCCTCCACTTTCAGCAGTGCGGCCGGAGTGACTGTGGCAAATGCCGAGTTTGCTCAGCTCCGCGCTGATAATCCTCATCATCCGAACCGGATCATCTATGCGGCGAACCTTCGCCCGAAAAACAAGAAGACTACCAAGACGCCGTATTCCATAGCCATAATCACCTCCGACGACAACGGGGTCAAATGGAGTAAAATCAAGGAAATCTATGCTTCGCGCACATGGAGTACCGATGTCGAAAAAGGTTGTTATGAGCCGTTCGTCCTCGAACTTCCGGACGGCACTGTGCAGGTCTATTTCGCTGATGAGACCCCCTACTACAAGGACGGGCTGCACTATCAGAACATCTCGGTCATTGAATCGGTCGACGGTGGAGACACCTGGACGAAAACGCCGCGCATAGTCTCCTACAACAGCAAGTACCGCGACGGCATGCCTGTGGCTATGCTCTTAAAAGACAAAATCTATGTCGCCATTGAGGAAAACGGCCCGGGCACTCAGTCGTTTCATCCCAAAATCGTTTGCAGCAGCGCTGCCGACAACTGGAAAACACCTGTCCTCGGCACTTCCGCCTACCGCTTCAACCCGCTCAAGACCCCGTTTGACAGTCGTAGCATCTATGCCGGTGCACCGTATCTCATCCATACGGACAACTACATCGTGCTTTCCTACCTCAGCTCCGAAGGAGCCTCCGAAATGGGTTCCAAAAACGCCACGATGGAGTTTACCGTCTGTGCTATAAACGAAATGACGGGGGACGGCAAGTTCACTGGAAAAATGCGCGGAAAGTTCCGGCCGTTCAGCATCAACCAGACCACCGACCGTGCCCTTTGGGGGTCTCTCTGTGACCTCGGCTCCGACACTTTCCTCGCCGTCACCGAATGGAACAGCGCCGTCTGGACTCGCCGCGGCCGCGTCGTCACCGAGAAGTGATTACCTTCGGATGGCGGCGATGTTGTCGAGGTCGCTGATGTCGTCGCTGTCGGTGACTATGAGAACCGGTTTCTTGCCCTTGCAGAAGTCTCCCGAACGTTTGGCCTCGGTGTTGTTGAAACCGATTTTGCGGCTGCCGCGCGGTTCTTCAGCAAGGATGTCGCCCTCGTCAGGGACTGCCGGGACATATTCGAAATCCGGCGGAATGACAATCAGATTGCCGTTGTCGCCTGCGAGTCCCTCAAGATCCATACGGAAGCCTGTGGCTATGGCCGTGATGTTTATGCGGTCACCGAAGTCCTCGGAATAGTCCCAGACGATTCCTTTCTTGAAACGGTTCGCCTTGCCGATATACTCCGTTATGAGACTGTCGATGTTGTCGAGTTCCTCCATGCGGACTCCGTGCTCGTTGTAGCCTACTGTGATGTTCAGCAGGACATTCTTTGCTGTGGTGAGGTCGTGGTCGTTGAGAAGGGGAGACTCGAAGGCCCCGCGCACGGCGTCCTTCAGACGGTCCTCGCCCGTGCCCGTGCCACAGCCCATGAGGGCCATTCCGCTGTTGGTCATCATCCTCTTCACATCGCGGAAGTCCACGTTGATGTGTCCCTTCTTCTTTATGATTTCGATTATGCCGCGAACTGCCGTGCAGAGCACTTCGTCCGCCATCGGAAAGGCATCCTGGGCAAGCATCTTGGCGTAGTGCCTATAGAGTTTCTCGTTGTCGATTATCAGAAGGCTGTCCACGTTCTTCTCCATCTCCATAATGCCGTCGAGAGCCTTAGTCATTGATTCATTGCCCTCGTTACGGAATGGGATTGTGACCACACCGACCGTGAGTATTCCTCGCTTCTTCGCCATTGACGCGATGACAGGTGCAGCTCCGGTTCCGGTTCCGCCTCCCATGCCGGCCGTTATGAACAGCATGTCCGTCTGGTCGGCGAAGACTTTGTCCTCGATTTCTTTCTCGGACTCGATAGCCGCGTTTCGTCCTGCCACCGGGTCACACCCGGCTCCGAGTCCCTCTCCGAGCTGTATCTTCACCGGCACGGAACAGTTTCCGAGAGCCTGCGAGTCGGTGTTGCAGACTATGAATATGCAGCCCTCGATGTCCTGACGGAACATATAGTCCACGGCATTGCATCCGCCTCCGCCAACTCCTATGACCTTTATTGTGGAACTCTTCGGCACCCAGCTCGTCGGTACCACGCCTATCATATTGTCAAAATCTCCGTTCATAAATTTTTCTCTTTTAGAAGTAACTTCTTATTGCTCATTACTTTCGTCGCCGTCCATCATATTAAGAATGTTGTCGCAGGTGGAGCCCAACTTATTCTCTATTGTCTTCGTCCATTTCGCAAATATGCTCGGCTTCTTTTTCTTCTTCTCTTCCTCACGCTTCCTGCGCTCCTCTTCCTTGCGTCGCCGTTCTTCCTCACGCTTTTTCTTCTCGGCAATCTCCTCGTCGGTCAGCATTCCGGGAATCATCCCGCTCTCGTGCTCGCTCTCGGTCGGCTGATCAGAGGTCTCGACGGTCTCGGCTGCTTCCTGGCTGTCCTTGCGGAACGCGCAGTTGAGCGACTGTTCCGGAACAGCGGCCTTGACAAGTCCTATGGCAGTCGTGGCAGACGGGGTGTTGTCTCCGGTGCAGCAATTGTAGAGTCCCTTGAAATTAGGTTTTCCTATGCGCACATTATAGCCCGAGATCTCGGTTATGAGGTTGGAAAGGTTCGTCATCTGGGCTCCGCCTCCCGTAATCACGATTCCGCTCTGAAGTTTGTCCGCAAACTTGCTGAGCCCAATCTCGTAGAGCATCGCGCTTATGATTTCCTCTTCGCGGGCCGTGATTATTTCGGACAAGTACTTCACCGTCAGTCTCTTGTCCTGCTCTCCGTTCTCGCTCTGAAGGAGCAACTGCTTCTCGCTCAGGGTCATCAGCTTTTCCGGAATGCATGCCCCGTATGCGAGTTTGATGTTCTCGGCGAGCGATGTCCGGATGTTGCTTTCCATCTGGATGTCCTTCGTCACATTGACGCCGCCGAACGGAATCGACGAATAGTAGCGGAGGACGTTCTTGTAATATATTGACAGCGAGGTACATCCTCCTCCGAAATCAATCATCGCCACTCCGTTGTCCATCTCCGACGGGAAAAGCACCGCATTTGCAGTGAGCTGCGGCACGAAATACTTTTTCAGCGATACTATCCCCACGGACCTCATCACGCGGTCTATCCTTTCAAGCGACGACTTGTTCCCGATGAATATCTTGAAATTGCCTTCGAGCACCTTTCCGGACATTCCGATGACGTCGTCCTCAATCAGCTGGAACTCCTCGCTTGTCGAGAACGACTGCGCCACAGCCCCATAAACTGCCTCGCGCTCCGGATCCTCAAGCGGATAGCTGTCCTGCGCGAAACTCTTCAGCTCCTCGATTTCGGCCTCGCTGATGTAGCTGTCCGGGTCTCTCGTGTCGTTTCTCGCGGAGTTCTCCTCTGTGCGCACATAGAAACGCGGCATGCCGACCACGGCTCCGGTAATTTTGATTCCAAGTATGTCCTCTGCGTCCGCAATCGCCGTCTTCAGCTGCTGCGCCACCTTTGCCTCGTTCAGAATCCTGCTGCACCTCATTCCGGCAGAGGGCGTCTCCTTGTAGTAGATGAGCCTCGTGTCGTTGCCGCTGACACATGCCACCGCAAGCGCAGTCTTGAATGTTCCGAAATCAATTGAAACTATATATCTGTCGTCCATAAACGTTAAATTTTAAACAGTTATCTGCAAACAATTTGTCCGTCAAATCTCAGGTCCACCTGCCTGTACTCCTTTTTCAGCGGGAGTATCATCCGGTAATATTTCTCCATCTTCCCGAACTTCGTCTCAATTTCCACCGGCTGTCCGAAAAGAAACCTCTCCTTTCCTTCTGACGGGACGAGGAGGACCTCGCCGTTGCCGGAGACATGAATCTGCGAAATCCTGTTCTTCCATTCGCTTCCTCTGATGTATTCCGCCATTCCGACGACCCTCATCAGCCATTCGCGCTGTCCTGTATCCTCAATCTGTCCCTTGAATCCGCGTTCGACGTCAATCGGAAAATCACCGTCAACCACCTGAACCATAGAGGTATAATTACGCTGAAGAGGGAATATATATCCGTCGGCATCGGCATACCATCCGTTCGCCGCGTTCTGGAATCTTACGACCGGAGTGCGCTGCGTGATGTCGATGTTGAGAAATCCGTCGCGGGTGAAATAGGCCTCACAGTCGCGGATGACGCTCTTTTTCTCGAGCAGACGTTCCATCGAGACGAGGTCGATGCTGTCGGCAAATACGCCGGTGATGTCGCCGTAGTTGGTCGAAACTATCTTTTTCACGTCCCCTTCGGACACAAATTTGTTCACTTTGCTGTCCGTGACGTTCACCCTCACTCCTCCGCATTCCATGCCCGATTGCCTCCGCGCCCCGCAGATGTAGAGCACGACCACGACAGCCACGGCCAAAACCGCGACAACCGAAAGAACTATATTCTCAACCTTGTTGTTCATTATAAATTACTTAACCCTACCGACTTTGTTGTTTTATTCACTTGACGGGTTTGAGCTGTATTTGGGAATATAGACCCCAAAGACTCTCAAACCCTTTTGTTCAGCATGTCGGTGATTTGTGGTATAAAGCGGTCAATATTCCCTGCGCCAAAGGTAATCAGCGTGTCGATTTTCTCGTCCTCAAGGTACTTCATCAACATCTCTTTCTTGAGAAGGACCTTTTCCGGAGCCGTCACTTTGTCGAAAATCAGCCGCGAGCTCACTCCTGGAATCGGCTCCTCACGGGCCGGGTAGATGTCGAGCAGAATGAGTTTGTCCACGGCGCTCAGTGCCTTCGCGAATTCATCTGCGAAATCGCGTGTCCTCGTGTAGAGATGAGGCTGGAATATGGCAGTGAGCCGTCTTCCGGGAAATATGTCCCTCATCGAACTGATGGCTGTGCTGATTTCGTTGGGATGATGTGCATAATCGTCTATATATGCGCAGCCAGGACGGTTGACGTGTATGTCGAAGCGGCGTTTCACGCCGAGGAATGTGCCGAGTGCATGCCGAATCGCTTCCGGGTCAATGCCGTAGACAAGCGCTATTGCCGATGCCGCCACAGCATTCTCGACGTTCACCCATCCCGGAACCCCCACGCGGCAGTCCTTGATGACTCCGTCCGGGTACTTGAGGTTGAAGGTGAAATAGCCGCACTCGTCCTTGCGCAGGTTGTCGGCATAGAAGTCCGCACGCGGGTCGTTGTAGGAATAGCGCATTATCCTGGCCTTCGTGTGGTTCGGGGTGATGTCCAGACCAAGCTTGGTGATGACCGTGCCGCTGACCTGTCCGGCGAATGCCTGAAACGCCTCGTGGACGTGCTTGAGGTCGCCATAGATGTCCAGATGATCGGCGTCCATCGCCGTGATGACGGCAATCTCCGGGAACAACTGGAGGAAAGAACGGTCGAACTCGTCGGCCTCGGCGACTATCGTCGGGTTGTGGCTGACAAGCAGGTTGGTGTCATAATTCTTGGATATGCCGCCGAGAAATGCCGAGCATCCGACCTTGCTGTCGGTGAATATGTGCGCGAGCAGCGTGCTGGTCGTGGTCTTTCCGTGCGTTCCGGCAACGGCGAGGCAGCGCTGTCCCTTGGCGATTTCACCGAGCGTTTTCGAGCGCTTGAGCAGCGTGTAACCGTGCTCCTGCACATAGAGAAGTTCCTTGAGATCGTGCGGAATCGCCGGGGTGTAAACAACCAGGGTGTTCTCGACGTCCTTCGGGATGAAGTCTGTGTTGTCCTCGTAATGGACTCCGATGCCCTCGGCAATGAGTTCTCCGGTCAGTTCTGACGGGGTCTTGTCATATCCGCTGACATTGCATCCCTTGAACTTGTAGTACCTTGCAATCGCCGACATTCCAATGCCACCGATGCCAATAAAGTATATGTTTTTGTAACTGTTCATAATGTCAAATTCTTGTAAATCTCGTCCACAATGCTCTTTGCCGCGTCCGGCCTTGCCAGTTTCAGGGCATTCATTCCCATATCCTCGATTCTCCGGGGGTCGTCGAGCAGTGCGCAGGCGGTGCTCATCAGTTTTTCCGGAGCCTCACTGTCTTTCACGAGCATCCCGGCTCCCTCCTTCACGAGCGCCATCGCGTTGTGGGTCTGGTGGTCCTCGGCCACGTTAGGTGAAGGCACAAAAATCGCCGCTTTCCCGCAGGCACAAATCTCCGAAACGGAACTTGCTCCGGAACGCGACACCACTGCGTCCGCAACCGCATACGCGAGATCCATCCTCCCGATAAAATCCATCGGCCTCACTCCGGCGAGAGCCTTTCCTCCGAGTCCTTCCGACTCGGCTTTTTTCATGAACTCGTCGACGCTCTTCTTGTAGTATTTCCCGCACTGCCAAAGTACTTCGAGCTTTTCGCCCCCCTGGCACCCTTCCGAAATCCATTTCATCACCGAGCGGTTCAGCGTTCCGCTTCCGAGGCTGCCTCCGATGATCAGAAGATGCTTCTTCTCGGGTGAAAGCCCGTAGAACTCCAGCCCCTCTTCCATTGTCTGCGGCGAAGCGGGCCGCATCACGCTCCGTATCGGATTGCCTGTCATGACAATCTTCTCCGCAGGGAAGAACCGCTCCATCCCGCTGTATGCCACGCAGATGCAGCCGGCCTTCTTCCCAAGTATCTTGTTCGTGAGTCCGGCAAACCCGTTCTGCTCCTGGATCAGCGTCGGCACACCCATTCTCTGTGCCGCCCACAGCAGGGGAGCGCTGGCATATCCGCCCACCCCCACGGCAATGTCCGGCTTGAAACTGCGTATGATTCTTTTCGCCTCGACAACGCTCTTTATCACCTTGTAAGGCAACTTGAGATTACTCAGCGACAGCTTTCTCTGAAGCCCGGCAATCGGCAGTGCCTCAATCCTGTAGCCTGCCTCCGGGACCTTTGTCATCTCCATTCTCCCTTCGGCTCCGACAAACAGAATCTCAGTCTCCGGGTTGAGTTCCCGAAGTTTGTTCGCTATTGAAAGCGCCGGGAATATATGCCCTCCGGTGCCTCCTCCACTGATTACTACTCTTATTTTTCTGTAGTTCATAGTTTTGTAAATTTTCTCCAGCTTAGAAACCTTTCCGCTAAGTGATCGTACGATTACTAAAAGTCTCCAGTGTCAGCGGAAATAGTCTCCTCCACAGGTCTTCCGTGCTCGATGTCCGCCTCCCTTTCCTGCTCGCTTGTCTCCTTCCAGGCCATCTTGCTGATGGAAAGTATGATGCCGAACGCTATGCTGAAACACAAGAATGCACTGCTTCCGTGACTTATCAGCGGTAGAGTCTGTCCTGTGAGCAGACCGACGTCGAGGTTTATGAATATGTGCATAAATGCCTGCCCGACAATCAGCAGTACCAGTCCGCCGACGGCAGTCTGCGCAAAAGTGTCCCTGCAGTTCTTCACTATGATTGATCCTCGCGCCATCAGACTCATATACAGGATGATAATCGCCAGACCTCCCAAAAGTCCTGTCTCCTCAAGTATGAAACTGTACATGAAGTCTCCGTACATCACAGGCACGACATATTTCTGGGTGCTTCCTCCGAATCCTTTCTTCAGCAGTCCTCCTTCGTTAATCGCTATCTTTGCGGCATAGGGCTGTTGGAGCTTTATCAGGGTTCTTTTGTACTCTATCGAACCCTTTCCGTGTTTCTCCTTTGCGATGAAGAGACTGTCCACCGTCACCTTGTCTGCCCTTGAGAGTGCTGTTCCGATTCGCTTGCAGTGTTTTCCATCTGACAGCTTATAAATCCCGTAACCTCCTGCAAGCACGCATATTCCGACCGCCACGAGCATCATGATGTATTTGAAGTCCACGCCCCCGACAAGCACGGTCAGCACCATTATCGCAAGGACGAAAACCGCACTGGAGTTACTTCCCGGCAAGATGAGCCCGGTTACGACGCCTATCGGAAAGAGGATGTAGAACACCATTTCAGCAAAGCGGTTGTCCATGAATGCGAAAAGCTTCCTGTCCCTCTCCTTCCCAATGTAGATGTTCAGGGCTGCGAGCCTTTTCGAAAGCCGGAAGCTGTCCTCCTTGTACGCCTTGCAGGCCCAGGCGAGATACATCACCATCGCAACCTTCACGATCTCGAAGACGTGAATCTGAATTTTCCATATACGGATGGTCCTGTACGCTCCGTTCAAAAACTCCGTCTTGAACGAGTCTCCGAAGCTGAAATGAGAGTCGAGTGCTGCCAGCAGGATGACGGAGAGCAGAAAGCCGTACTTGGAGAAGAACTCGAAAAATTTGATGCTCCGTATCTTGTAGATGACGAATATCAGCGCGAGCCCTCCTGCGCACACCCACAAGTGCTTGGTGAGCAGATTCAGACGTGTCGTTTTATTGTCAATGGCAAGTAATGACGTGGAGCCGGAAATTGCGATCATGGAAATCATGATGAGCAACAGCACGACCATCCAGACGACCTTGTCGCCTTTGATCCTCTCGACCATATTCCATCTTTTTCCGCTGCTCGCCGTCGTTTCCTGTTCCATTATTCTTTCCTTATATTTTCGTAAACTTCATTTGAGGCATATCAATTCATTTGAGATGTGTTTTTGAGTCAGATTTTACAGTTTCCTTACCTCTTCCTTAAATTGTTCCCCTCTGTCCTCGTAGTTCTTGAACAAATCGAAGCTTGCGCAGCAAGGCGAGAGTAACACCACATCTCCATTCTTTGCAAGACGGCTTGCCATCTGTACGGCATCGTGAGCAGATGTTACGTCATAAATCTCGGGCACAACGCCCTCGAACGACGCGTGGAACTTCTCATTGTCCAGTCCCATGCAGATCATTGCCTTCACCTTCTCCTTTGCAAGCGGAACGAGGCTCGAATAATCGTTGCCCTTGTCCGTCCCTCCGACAATCCAGACCACCGGTTGGCTCTGACACTCAAGCGCATACCACGCCGAATCCACGTTGGTCGCCTTTGAGTCGTTTATGTAGAGCACACCGCCCACACTCAGCACTTTTTCGAGCCTGTGTTCCACCGGTTTGAATGAAGAGAGCGCCTCGCGTATGGTGTCGTTGTCGATGTCCATCACCTTTGCTGCAATCGCCGCCGCCATCGAATTGTAGACATTATGTTTCCCGCCGAGCGCCAGCTCACGTATGTACATATCGCACTCGCTGTCCTCGTAGCGGATGACAATCTTGTCGTCCTTGACGAATGCACCCTGCTCCACCTCTGTTTTCTGAGAGAACGGCAGTTGCTTTGCCTTCACCACAATCTTGTTGAGGTGATTCACTGTAATCTCGTCGTCCGAGCAGAAGATGAAGCAGTCCTCCGGGTTCATGTTGCGGGTGATGCGGAACTTTGCCTTCACATAGTTCTCCATCTTGTGGTCGTAGCGGTCGAGATGGTCTGGGGTTATGTTTGTGATGATGGCGATGTCCGCCTTGAAGTCATACACGTTGTCGAGCTGGAAGCTGCTGAGTTCCAGAACATAGATGTCGAAGTTTTCGGTCGCCACCTGATAGGCGTAGCTCTTGCCGATGTTGCCGCCGAGCCCGACGTTCAGCCCGGCCTGCTTCAGAAGGTAGTAGATGAGCGAGGTTGTCGTCGTCTTGCCGTTGCTTCCGGTGATGCAGATTTTGCGTGCCTTGTCGTAGCGTCCGGCGAACTCTATTTCTGAAATTATGTGCGTTCCCTGCGCCGTAAGTTTCTGAATCATAGGCGCAGTGTTCGGAATGCCGGGGCTTTTGATGACCTCGTCCGCATTGAGAATTTTATCCTCCGTATGCTGTCCGGACTCGAAAGGAATGTCCCATTTTTTCAGGATTTCGACATATTTCTCCGCGATATTTCCCCTGTCAGAAAGGAAAACGTCGAATCCCTTGACCTTCGCGAGCACTGCGGAACCCACTCCGCTCTCTCCGCCGCCTAAAACTACAATCCTTGACATAATATAATTAAATTATCAATCTTTAACTCTTCAATTCAGCGTATTTTTAGCATAGCAATCGTTGCAACCGCCAACATAATCCCCACAATCCAAAACCTCATAGTAATCTTCGCCTCCGGCTGCGCCTTTTTCGGCGACTGAATCAGCGCCGGGATGCCCTCCTTCTGGAAATGGTGATGAAGCGGAGCCATCCTGAAAATTCGCTTTCCAGTGCCTGTGCGTTTCTTCGTATGCTTGAAGTATGCCCTCTGCATCAGCACCGATAGACTTTCTACCAAGAAGATTCCGCAGAGCACCGGCAGCAGCAGTTCCTTACGGATGAGCACTGCTCCCACTCCTATCACACCGCCTATCATAAGGCTGCCCGTGTCGCCCATGAACACCTGCGCCGGGTAGGAATTGTACCACAGGAACGCAATGAGCGCACCTACGAATGCTGACATGAAAACTGCAATCTCGCCGCTTCCGGGGATGTACATTATGTTGAGGTACTCAGCATTGTTGATGTTTCCTCCGAGGTAGGCTATGAGTCCGAGAACGACTCCGACGATTGCCGACGAACCCCCGGCGAGACCGTCTATTCCGTCGGTTAGGTTAGTCCCGTTCGAGCAGGCAACGATAACTAATGTGATCATAATCACATATATTCCCCATTTCGTGTACCATCCCCATTCACCGGTGAACGGCGTCAGCCACGCATAGTCGAACTCGTTGTTCTTGACGAACGGTATGGTGGTGGTCGTCCCGAGGTCGCTTCCGGTCATCCACACGGACAGCGCCACTCCAAGGCCGAGAATTGTTTGGAAAATCAGTTTCTTCCTTTCGCTCAAGCCTTCCTTGTTGTGCTTATAGACCTTGATGTAGTCGTCGCAGAAGCCGATGCCGGCGCACCATAGCGCGCTGAGAATCAGAGTGAGCGTGAATCTGTTGGTGAGGTCGCACCAGAGAAGGACTCCGGAGAGAAGAGCGATGATTATGATGATTCCGCCCATGGTCGGAGTGCCTTTCTTCGCTATCTGTCCCTCAAGACCGAGGTCGCGGATGGTTTCGCCGATCTGCTTGCGCTGCAGCCATCCGATGATGTGCTTGCCGGCGACGATTCCCACCAGCAGGGAAGTGAAACAGGCCATCAGGGCGCGGAACGAGATGTAGTTCATCAGTCCCTGTCCCGGTATGTTGAAATCCTTCAGAGCTTCAAAAATATGGTAAATCATAATCTATATTCTTATATAATATTATGTTCTTCAATGAGTTGCCGCTTATGTCTCCCGTCAGGCTGTCATCTCACTGAAGACATCGTTCACTATTTCCTTCTCGTCAAAATGGCGCTTTTCCGTCCCTATGATTTGGTAGGTCTCGTGACCCTTTCCCGCGAGGAGAATAACGTCTCCCTGTTCAGCGGTCATTATTGCCGTGCGTATCGCCTGCTCGCGGTCCTCTATGAACAGCGACTTGGCGCGTCCGCTGAGGTCGAGGCCGGTTTTGATTTCCGCAATGATGTCGGATGTCTTCTCCGTGCGGCTGTTGTCCGAGGTGACATAAAGCCTGTCGGCATATTTCTGCGCCACGGCTGCCATCTCCGGACGTTTTGTTCTGTCTCTGTCTCCTCCGCAGCCGAACAGGCAAATGAGCCTGCCTCCGCAGTTGATATCCTTGAGAGTCTTGAGTACATTCTCAAGCGCGTCAGGAGTGTGCGCGTAGTCTATGATGACAGTGATGTCCTTCGGTCCGTGGAGGGTTTCGAGCCTTCCTGGAGCCGACTCCAGAGAGCTGAGTGCCACAAGCGCCTCCTCCGGTTTCGCTCCGAGGACAACCGCCGTGGTGTAGATTGCCAGAAGATTGTAGGCGTTGTGCTGTCCGATGAGCGGAGTCCAGCACTCGGTCCCGTCGATTTTCAGCAGCATGCCCTCGAAACTCTCCTCAAGTATGCGGCAACTGTGGTCGGCTAGCGAGCGGCAGGAGTAGCGTACAATGTGTGCCCTGCAATTCTGAACCATCACCTCGGCATTTCTGTCGTCAATGTTGATGATTGCATAGGCTTCCTTCGAAAGGCCGTCGAAGAAAAGTTTCTTGCAGCGGAGATATTCGGCGAAGGTCTTGTGGTAGTCGAGGTGGTCGTGCGTGAGGTTCGAGAATATCCCCGCACAGAACTCCAGCCCTGCCACCCTTTCCTGTTCGAGACCGATTGAGCTTACTTCCATAAAGCAGAACTCACATCCGCATCCGCACATTTCGTTCAAAAGGGAGTTTATCGTAATCGGGTCTGAGGTCGTGTTGGCCGTCTCGCTGCGCTTTCCGGCAACATAGTTGGCTATGGTCGAGAGCAGTCCGCAGCTGTAGCCGAGCGATGTGAACAGGCGATAGAGCAGCGTCACCGTCGTGGTCTTTCCGTTGGTGCCGGTGATTCCGACAAGTCGAAGACGGCGCGACGGATTGTCGAACCATGCGGACGCAATGAATCCAAGGGCGTGTCTGGTCGACTTCACTTGAACGAGAACGATGTCTCCGGAAAAGACCCCCGCTTCAGCGAGCGACTTCTCGGCAGCAGTCCTGTCGTCGTAGACGATAACTGCCGCACCTGCTCCTGTGGCCTTTCCGATGAAGTCATGCCCGTCGCAGGCGGCACCATGCACGGCAATGAACGCACACCCCGGAGTGACCTTACGCGAGTCGCTGCATATCCCGGAAACTTCCGTCCCGAGAGCGGTCTCTCTGTCTGCCACGTGGCTTCCGAGCCGTTCAATGTCCACGACTCCGCACTCGTCCGTCAATATGTCCCTCAGTATCTTCATAATATATATATTTATATCATTTCAGCACAATCGTCACCATTCCGCCCCGATCGAGTTTCGCTCCAGCCGCAGGTGATTGCTCCGCGACGTGTCCGATACCGCTGAACCGACACCTATAGCCATTGTTTTCAATCATATAGAGCGCGTCGTCCAGCCCCATTCCGATGAGGTTTGGAACATGTGTACCGTTCGTCTTGTCCGTCACCATGACTTTCTTTGAACTTGTCGGCATTGCACTGCTCTCGTTTACCGTCTCTCTCCATCTCGGGTCGAGTGAATAAATCTCGTCAATAACCTCACGCAATGCGTTTGCAGGACGTGTTCCTCCGTAGTAAGGGGTTTGTGTCAATCCGGAGTAAACGACGACTATAGCGGAATAGATTGGGTTTTCAGCCGGGAAAAAACCGGCGAACGAACCCTGATAGCGTCTGTATCCGTCTGTTGTCACGTATGGATCTCTTTTTTGCTGTCTTTCTTTCGGGACAATCATTCTGGAAGTTCCGGTTTTTCCGGCCACGCTGCACTTCGCCTTTCTCAGCGCTGAACCGGTGCCGTTGGTGACTACGCATCTCAGCGCCCGCCTGAGCGTGTCGGCCGTGGCCTTGCTGCATATTGTTTCGTTCAGAGAAACTGGTTCCGTCTTCCTTATGGTCTTCCCGTTGTCGAGGACTTCTTCAACGAGATATGGCTTCACGAGGTTGCCCTTGTTCGCAATCGCGTTGTAGAATGCAAGAGTGTGGAGCGGAGTGACCTGTACGCTGTAGCCATAAGCTATGGAACCGAGGTCGCTCGGTGTCCAGTGTTTTGAGTCTGGGTCGGGGAGAACCGTCTTTGCCATTCCGGAAATGTCGAACTTCCAGTCGGAGCCGAACCCATAGTCGTAGTACCTGCTGATAAACTCCTTCGGATTGGATTTGTAGTTGTGCAGCGCCAGGTATGTAAAGACGTGGTTTGACGAAATCTCAAGCCCTTCACGGACAGAAATCGTGCTGTTTCCTGTGCGGTCCTTGTACTTGACGAGATACTCGTCCTTTTTCTCAAATGGCACTGGAAGACTCTGCAACTCATTGATGTTCAAACGTGTTTCCAGTCTTGTCTTTTTGTCCTCAAGCTCCGTCATCAGCCCGACTGTCTTGAATACTGACCCCGGATCTGTCGCCTGCGTCAGTGCAATGTTCAGAGTCTCGTCGAACTTTCCGTTCTTTCCCTTGTGGAGGTTCACCATCGCCTTGATTCCTCCAGTCTTGACATCCATTATTATCATACAGGCATCGGTGATGTTGTCGTCATCCTCGATGTGCTTTCTGACTGCCCTGTCCGCAATGTCCTGAATGTCAATATTGAGACTGAGCCTTATGTCGTGTCCGTTCTGCACAGGAATCGATGTGCTGTCAGGGTCGAGAACCCACGCCCTCTCGTCCACCATCCTTCTCCATTCAATGCCCTGCTTGCCGTGGAGCTCGTAATTTAAGCTTCCTTCAATTCCCTTTGCCGTGCTGCCCTCGTCGTTGTTCTTCACATAACCGATGGTTCTTCTGGCCAGATCCCCATAGGGATAATCCCTTCCGTACTTCGGCGTGATGATTACGCCTCCGTCATACTGCCTTCTGTTCGCAAGCGGGAGCTTCTTCAGCTTCACCATTGTCGCGTAGTCGATGTCGTCCGCAATCTTTAGCGTTTTGCTGAGCCTCGTGTCATTGGACAGACGACGTTTTATGATTTCATTCTCGAAATATGTGGCCGAACTGCCGTCTTTCAAAACTCCCGGAAGAGCACGCGCAAACGCTCTGGCGTCTTCTCTCCACTCTTTTTCCAGTTTCACTCCCTCCACTTCTCCTGTCTTCTTGATCGTGTCGGTGAGTGTTTCGTAGTATTCCTTCCGGACCCCGCAGTCGAGGTCAACACGGTAGGTCGGAATCGTGATTGCAAGCAGTCGCCCCTCGCAGTCGATGATGTTTCCTCTATGAGGATTGAGAACGTGTTTCTGTGCCTGAAGCTTGAAGTCGTTCATTTTTAGAACTCTCGGATCCGGCTTCCAGAAGTACTGCAGATAGACAATCCTCCCTATTGCAAAGAAGGACAATAGGGCAAAGAAGGTGGTGGCGACAAGAAGCCATCTTGCCGTCACGTTGTTCTTTCCGTTATTTTCCTTTTTACTTGCCATCTGCCTTCGTTATTTTCCTTTCAGTTCAATCGCCGGTTCTCTCAGTGGTTTGAGATCCGAGCCGGCTTTTTCGAGCATATCCTCGATAGTCGTGTATCTGTAAAGGGACACCATTTCCCTATATTTACTTGAGTACACAATCTTTGCGGATTCCAGCTCCTTTATCCTTTTCTCTCTGACAGTCAGAGTGCTGTCCACATAATAACTGAGCACTATACTGATTGCGCAGACCGTGAAGGCGAAGATTATGTGCGGAAGATACCTGTGAACCCCGAGTTTCAGCAGGATGTCTCCGCGACCTATCGTGAGGAATGCATTCTTGAGCCATGTCAGAAATTTCTTCATAGTCCCCCTCCTCCGTCATAGTTTTTCCGCCACGCGCAACTTTGCGCTCCGGGCGCGCGTGTTCCCCGCAATCTCTTCCTCCTGTGGCAGGATAGGCTTCCTGTTCACGGCCGAAAGCGGAATGTCCGCCTTTCCGTAGATGTCTCTGTGAATCTCTCCTTCGATGTTTCCTGCCTTGATGAAATTCTTCACCATCCTGTCTTCGATGGAGTGGTAGGTGATGACTACAAGCCGTCCTCCAGCTTTGAGGGAAGCCGCAGCACCGCTGAGCATCTTTTCAAGTGACTTCATCTCCTGATTCACTTCAATTCGCAGCGACTGATAGACTCTTGCAAGTTCTTTGTGCTCAGCAAATTTCGGGAGACAAGGGGCTATGGCCTCGTTCAGCTGCGTGGTGGTCTCTATCGCCGAAGTCTTTCTCGCGCGGACAATGAGCGAAGCCATCTTGCGGCTCTGGCCCACCTCGCCATATACTCTTAAAATCTTTTCGAGTTCAGCTTCCTCCAGGGAGTTGACCAAGTCGGCGGCAGTCACGGCAGCCTCAGTGTTCATCCTCATATCCAGCGGCGCGTCGTAGCGAAATGAAAAACCGCGCTCTGCTGTGTCAAACTGATGGGACGAAACGCCAAGGTCTGCCATAACACCGTCTATTCCGTCTTTGTAGCCCTCGAAGAGCACAAAATTGTGTATGAATCTGAAATTGTTTCTGATGAGCGTGAACCTGCTGTCATCCGGTGCATTCGCGAGAGCATCCGCATCCCGGTCGAAGGCAATCAGTCTGCCTTGTGGCCCGAGAGCTTCCAAAATGCCACGCGAATGACCGCCACCTCCAAAGGTGGCGTCGGCGTACACTCCTGACTTATCGGTAATTAATGCTTCGATGCACTCCCTGAGCATCACAGGGTTATGATATTCTGACATAATGCGAAGCCTCCTATCCCAAATCGGACAGTGCCTCGGCTATGTTGAGATACTCTTCGTCTGAAATCTCGGACGCGGCGAACTTGTCCTTAGCCCAGATTTCAATCTTGTAGTCATTGCCTGAGAACACAACTTCCTTTGTTACACCTATCCTTTCAAGAAGGCTCTTGGGGACAGTAAAGCGTCCGACTTTCGCGTCAAGCTCCACCTGAGCGCAGTCACGCATATACTTTCTCCAGAACGCAGCGTGTTCCTTTTTGAGAAAATTGACCTTCTTTTTCAATTCCTCGGACTGACGCCCCCATTCCTCACAGGTGTACATCTCAAGACAATCCTCAAAGATATTCTTTTTGATGACAAACCTCTGGTTTCCTTCACCCGGTGGCAACAAGCTCTTGAAGCCGGCAGGGAACACAAGCCGTCCCTTGTCGTCTACCTTTGCTTCGTATTGACCGATGAATGACACCATATTGTTTCTAAATTATTGGAGACCTTTTCCCGAAAACCGGGGGCTTCCCATTATTCGCTACGTTCCGCAAAGATAGAAAATGTTTTCCATTTTATTCCACTTTATTCCAAAATATTCCACAAAATTTTCTAAATTTGGCCTATGTTTGACGCAGGTTAAATATATTTGATGCGTAGAGTGCCGTCAAATGCAGTTTTGAGATGGAGAAGTCATTCCCTCCGAATGAAAATGAGTGTGAAACAAAAAACAAATGTAATGGGTATGAGAAAATTAGGATATATATTGGTCTTTGCGACCTCGCTAACTATGATTTTGTCCTGTGGACAGCGGAAAGGGGAGAAGGCACCGGTTTCGGCTGGCGCTGATGAAACGGAAATAGTTTGGCCTCTCGGTTTTGCGACGGACACGCTGCAGGTTGACACCCTCAAGGTCCGCGACGGACAAACCCTCTCTAAACTTTTCACCGGTCTCGGACTTTCGGACAAGGCAGCATACGACCTTGTGCAGGCTTCGGACTCGATTTTCCCGGCAAAGGCCCTGCGCAGCGGACGCGACTGCTTCGCCTACACCGCGGACACTCTCGGGCTGCGTTATCTCGTGTATGAAAAGGACAGGGTCAATTCAGTGGTTTTCAGATGCTTCCCGCCTTACGGGGCATGGAATGTCGAGAAGGAGGTGGTCGTTGAACGGAAATATTCCGATGTCACAATCAATTCCTCTCTTTGGGTGGATATGAGGGAGGCTGGTGCTTCGCCCCTTCTGATTCTCTCACTTTCGGACGTATATGCCTGGACAGTAGACTTTTTCGGACTTCAGAAGGGAGACCGTTTCAGAGTTGTCTATGACGAACGGACTGTTGACAGCGAGGTGCTTGACATCGATACTATACGAGTGGCCCAGTTTATCCGCGACACAGACACTCTCGCCTGCTACATGTTTGATCAGGGAGACGGAGGCAACATCTATTGGAACGAGAAGGGGGAGAGTATGCGAAAGGCATTTCTAAAAGCGCCTCTGCATTTTTCAAGGATAAGTTCGGGCTTTTCTTATGCCAGGAAACACCCTGTGACGCGCCGTGTCCAACCCCATACGGGAGTGGACTACGCCGCTCCGAAGGGTACTCCTGTGATGTCAATCGGAGACGGAACTGTGCTCTCTGCAAAATATGAAGGCGCCGGCGGCAACACAGTCCGCATCCGCCACAACAGTGTCTACACCACCGCCTATCTCCACCTGAGCGGTTTCGGCAAAGGCATTCGCTCCGGCGCCCGTGTCAGCCAAGGACAAGTCATCGGCTACGTGGGCTCCACCGGCCGTTCCACCGGTCCACACCTCGATTTCCGCGTCTGGAAAAACGGCTCGCCCATCAACCCGCTAAAAATGCAGTCCCCACCGGCAGAACCTCTACGCAGCGAATTCCGCCCCCAGTTCGACTCCCTGAAACTCGAACTCAACCGCCTGTTTGACACTATCATTGTAAAATAAAAATGGAGTCGTTCTCTCAAACGACTCCAATGCGGACGGAAAATACAATAGGGTATAACTATCGTTTGCGATAGTGTGCCCTCACATAAATCTTCTTACCTTTGATGACACGAAAATGTCCTCTGACGAAGATTTTGTTTTGAGTTTCCTTGTGCTCTGCGCAAAGTCTCTCATCTGCACTTATTATGAAATGGAATGTAAACATAATTGTTTGAATAAAAAATGGCTGAGAGCAGAGAGGAGTTCGCTGAGAGTACGTCATCCGCATTTAACAACAAAAAACAGAGCGTCAAATCTTATTTACATAAGAAAATTAACACTCTGTTATCTTGTGCAGACGAGCTTGCTTCCCGCCTATGTTTACATTCCTTTGCAAAGGTGGTGATTTTTTTTTGATTTGCAAATGTTTTCTGGAACTATTTAATTTTTTTTATGTAACAGATGCTGTCGGGGCCTTCGTTGAAGAGGAGGTCCATTATGGAGAGGCCGGGGATGAATCCGTATTTTGGGGAGAAGACCTGCCAGTAGGGTTTTTCCACTCCGAGGTCTTTCATGATAGTATTCGGTCGTTTTGGGTGGATGGCTTCGCGGAGGTCGGTGACTTTATTTCCATCAATGGTAACCGCCTCCCATTCGCTTGTGAAACGGATGTCGGCCGGAATGCCTGTCTTACGCAGGAAAAACCTGAGTATCTGCGTGTTGAAGTCCAACATCAACTCCGGGCGGGAATCGAGGATGGCGAAGAGTTCGTCCTGGTAGTATTCGAAATAGGGGGAGGTGCGGTAGGCCGAGATGATGGCGCGTTCGTGTCTTGTCAGCCAGTCGGTTTTCCAGTCTATGCGCATTTGGGAAATCGGTTTTCCGAAATCCTCGTGACGCACGGGGAAGTTTAGCGTCTGCGCCCCGTCTGCGGCATAGAAACGACAGCGGTTTCTCCACGACTGTTTCACATAGTGTTCGCAGGCTTCAATGAAAACGACCGCAGGTTCAACCTCGGTCATCCCGGGATTAAACCTGCATTCATTTGCTATAGCCGCCAAATATTCAATAGGCGGAAAGTAAGCCGTAGAAAGAAGTAGCATCAGTCCATTTCGCCGGTCTTGGAAGAATTATTAGGCCCCTTGATAATTCCACGTGTAGACTTCCGTATGAAAGTAAGGATTGTAGACTTCTCCTCGCAGTCCGGGAAACCTATTTCTATCTTGTCAAGCGCATCGCTGACATTCATCCCGGAGTTGTAGATCATGTCGTACATATCCTTGATGTTGCGGATCTGGTCGGATGTGAATCCTCTCCTGCGGAGTCCCACGAGGTTCACTCCGGCGTAGGTGAGAGGGTCGCGTCCGCAGAGAACATAAGGCGGAATATCCTTGTTGATTTTGGAGCCGCCGCCAACCATAGCGTGCTTTCCGATTTTCGAGAACTGATGAGCCACAGTGCTTCCTCCAAGTATTGCCCAGTCATCGACATCAGTCTCACCTGCGATGCCCACATAACTTACGAGAATGCAGTGTTCTCCGACGGTGCAGTCGTGTGCCACGTGGCAGTAGGACATCAAGAGGGTGTTGCTGCCCACTTTGGTCACTCCCTTGCCGCTGGCCTTGGTACCCCTGTTGATGGTGGCGCACTCACGAACAGTCACATTGTCACCGAGTTCCACATAAGTCACCTCTCCGTCAAACTTCAGGTCCTGAGGGATAGCTCCCACAACGGCTCCGGGGAAAATGCTGCAATTCTTTCCCATTCTGACATAATTGAAAATTGTGGCGTGGGGAAGAATCTTGCAGCCGTCTCCAATCTCGACGAACTCGTCAACATAGGCATAAGGGCCGATTTCCACATTGTCACCAATCTTTGCATTCGGATGAACGCAGGCAAGAGGATGAATAGTTGTGCTCATATCTTTTTCTATTTTATTTTTTCTCTGACCATCTTGGCGACAGCCGTATTGATTGTATGCCCTGATTTATATGCCGTCACCTTGGCCTGCAGGAAGCCTCCCGTCAGACGCAGGTCTCCGATGAGGTCAAGCAGCTTGTGACGAGCGCACTCGTTGTCGAAATGCAGCGACTCGTTGAGGTAACCGTCCTTGACTTTAAGTTCCGGTTTGCCTATGTGGCTGCAGACGTTTTTGAGCTGCTCAACAGTAATCGGATGTTCCACAATCACCAGAGCATTGTCCACGTCGCCTCCCTTGATGAGATTGTTCGCAAGCAGATACTCCACTTCGTGAAAAAAGCAGAAGGTGCGGCAGGCACTGATCTCGCGGATGTAGTCCGTTCCTGCATCGAACCTTGCGCTCTGAACTCCGAGAACACGGGAGTTGAAGTCGATCGTGATGTCGTAGCTGAACGTGTCGGCAGGTTCAATCCTGAGGAATGCTCCAGTTTCCGGATTCTTGTATTCAACAGTCTCTTTAAGAGTTACATAGTGTCTTGGTGCATCCTGTTCCGCCAGCCCATCAGGAGCGATTGCTTCCACATATGGCTTTGCGCTTCCGTCAAGAATAGGAACTTCGGCGCTATCGATGTCCACAAGAACATTGTCGACTCCGAGACCAGTGAGTGCCGAAAGAAGGTGCTCTATTGTCCCTACAGTGGCCTCTCCGGAGGAAATGGTCGTACTGCGTGCCGTCGATGACACATTCTCCGCGAGTGCATCGATCGTTGCGTCAGGTCCGATGTCCGTTCTTACGAAACGTATTCCCGTGTTTACTGGTGCCGGTTTCAATGTCATCGTCACCGGCCGCCCACTGTGCAGGCCCTTGCCACTGAAGGCATACTCTCTTTTAAGTGTATTTTGTTTCTTCATCTAATTCTCTTTTAACAATTTCGGGGCGCAAAGGTAAGCAAAAATTTTTATTCGTTTTCTCGTGATTCCTGCCCTTGCTCCAAATGCTGAATCGTCGCACCTATTTGTCACCCTTTCCGTTTCTTCTGAAGATTGCATAGCCCCTAAGGAACTCCCTATGCGGGATTGCCGGAGTTCCGAAGAGCACCTCTCCTTCCTTCTTCAGATTGCCTATGAGACCGGTCTGTGCCCCGAGAGTCGTGTGCGAAGGAACCTTCAGCCCGTTCGCGATGCCTGCCTGTCCTGCGAAGATGCAGTGCTCGCCGACCTTCGTAGAACCGGCGATTCCTACCATCGCGCTCATAACCGTGTTCTCGCCGACCTCCACGTTATGTGCAATCTGGCAGAGATTGTCGATCTTTACGCCTTTATGTATGATGGTTGAACCCATTTGGGACTTGTCAACGCAGGTGTTCGCGCCGATTTCGACGTTATCCTCGATGATGACGTTTCCTGTATGTTCGATTTTTCTGTATGTCCCGTCCTCAAGCGGCGCGAAGCCGAACCCGTCTGCCCCGATGACCGCGTTGGCGTGGATAATCACATTGTTTCCGATGACCATCCCCGGATAAATCTTCACCCCCGGATAGAGGATGCAGTTTTTTCCGACGATCGCTCCGTCACCGATGTACACCTGTTCGTAAACCTTCGTGAAATCGCCGACCTTCGCCTTTTTTCCTATATATGCGAAATCGCCGACGTAAACCTTCCTGCCCACTTTCGATGAAAACGCAATGCGGCAATACCGTCCGCGATGACGGAAATATTTCTTCTTCTGGGCTGTGACGTATTCGAGAAGCAGGGCTACTGCCGAATATGCATCGTCGACCCTCACGAGAGTCGCGCTGACCGGCCTTTTCGGCTCGAATGTCTTATTTGCTATGATTATTGTCGCCTTGCTGGCGTAGACATATTCCTCGTATTTCGGATTTGCGTAAAAAGATATCGCTCCCGGTTTTCCGCTTTCGATTCTTGCGAATGTAGTCACCGTGGCGTCTTTGTCCCCTTCGACTTCTCCGCTCAATATTTCTGCTATCTTTCCTGCTGTCAATTCCATAAGCAGTCTTTTGTTTTAATCCTGTTTTAAAAATATTTGCAAAGGTAATACATTTTTCCTACCTTTGCCGCCGTGAGAGAGAAAGGGGACGTCGAGTTCCCTTTTTTCATGCTCCGAACTCATTAAATTTGTTGAAATGAAAATTTCAGAGATTATAGATGCAGTGGGGGACGCCATTGTTGCACGGAAATGCTTCATTGTTGAAATAAATGTTTCGAAAGACAATGATGTCGAGATTGTAATTGAGTCAGAAGATTCAAACGTTGTTCTGGACGACTGCGTGGAAATCAGCCACAGGTTTGAGGAATGCTTCGACAGGTCGGTTGAGGACTATTCGCTGACGGTGACCTCGGCCGGGCTTGATCAGCCGTTCAAGGTGCTGAAACAATATCGGAAGGCCGTGGGGACGCAGGTGGAAGCGGCGCTTAAGGGTGGAAGAAAGTTCGTTGCTGAACTTGTCGGGGCGGACGAAAACGCTGTGACGCTGAAATATACGCTGCGCGAAGCCGTCGAGGGCAAGAAGAAAAAGGAACTCGTGGAGCATTGCGACAGCTTCGGGTATGATGAGCTGAACTATGTCCGTCCGCACATTGATTTTAAGTAATAAAATAAGTATATATATAATATGGAAAAGATTGAACTGAAGGACGCTTTTGCGGAATTTAAGAATCAGAAGAACATCGACCGCCCTACGATGATGGGTGTGCTTGAGGACGTGTTCAGAACCCAGATTGCCAAGGTCTATGGCGATGCTGACAACTTCGACGTCATCATCAACATCGACAAGGGAGACTGCGAGATTTACTGGAACAGGGAAGTCGTCGAGAATGTGGAGGATCCGAACAAGCAGATTTCGCTTGAGGAGGTGAACGCCAACGGCGACGACTACGAGATAGGCGAGACCTTCGCGAAGAAAATCGAGATGAAGGACTTCGGCCGCAGGGGTATCCTCAATATCAGGCAGAATCTTCAGGGCCGAATCATGGACCTCGAGAAGGCCAATCTTTATAATAAATATAAGGATATGGTCGGACAGCTCTTCTCCGGAGAGGTTCATCAGACATGGGCTAAGGAGGTTATTCTCCTTGACGACGAGGGCAATGAATTGAAACTTCCGAAGATGGAACAGATTCCTGGCGAGCACTTCAAGAAGGGTGACTCCGTGAAGGCCATCATCAAGTCCGTGGAGATGAGGAACACGACTCCGATTATCACGCTTTCGCGCGTTTCCGACGAGTTCCTTGCGAAACTCTTCGAGGCGGAGGTTCCGGAGATTTACGACGGTCTCATCACCATCAAGAAGGTTGTGCGTGTCCCTGGGCAGAGGGCGAAAGTTGCCGTAGAGTCGTATGACGACAGAATTGACCCGATCGGAGCATGCATCGGCGTGAAAGGCTCCCGCATCATCGGAATCGTCCGCGAGCTCCGCAACGAGAACATCGATGTCATCCAGTGGACTTCCAACACCCAGCTTCTCATCACCCGTGCGCTTGCTCCTGCAAAGATTTCTTCAATTGTCAACGGAGAGGACGGGAAAATCAAGGTCTATATGCTTCCAGAAGAGGTTACAAAGGGTATCGGTCGCGGTGGCGTGAACATCCGTCTTGCCGGAATGCTTGTGGGTAAGGAGATTGAGGTCTGGAGAGAGACTCCGAAGGTGGATCTTGAGGAAGACGAGGAAGAGGATGTTCTTCTGGACGAGTTCGACAACGAGATTGATCAGTGGATCATCGACAAACTCAAGTCAATTGGCTGCGACACCGCCAAGAGCGTGCTTGCCATCGAGCCGGAAGACCTTGCGAAGAGGGCGGATCTTGATGACGAGACCGTGGAGGACGTTCGCCGCATCCTGAGCGCCGAGTTCGAATAGGTCTGCGGCTGTCTGCCCGGCGGATGTCCGGGCTTGTCCGCGGCAGGATACAAGTGAATGGAAGGAATAAACTATAAGGGGATTATATGGCAGAAATCAGATTAAGTAAAATTGCAAGACAGTTCAATATCGGGCTGGGAACGCTCATCGATTTCCTGAACGGGAAGGGAGCAAACATCACTTCAAGCGATCCGAATGCCAAGATTTCGGATGAGTTCATGCCGGCTGTGGAGGCCAAGTTCGGAGGAGACCTCGCTGCAAAGCAGGATTCCGAGAAGGTTGCCACCAAGCTCAAGGAAATGATTGACGTTTCCAAGAAGAAGCCTTCTTCCGAAGAGGACGAGGCGGAGAAAGAGGTTATCATCAAGACAACGTCCATCGCGGCGACTCAGGAAAAGCCTGTGGTCGCGCAAAAGCCTGTTGAGGCGCCTGTCCTCGAGAAACAGCCGGAACCGGTTGTGGAGGAAACTCCGGCACCCGTGGCAGTCGCACCTGTGGAGGCTCCTGCCGAGAAGGTTGTGGAGACTCCGGTTGTCGCATCTGCTCCGGTGGAAGAAGAGATCGCGCCTTCAGCTCCGGAAAAGCCGGCTGAGGAAGAGTCGCAGAAGCCTGAGCGGGAAAGCTTCGGACCGAAGATTATAGACAAGATTGACCTTGACAGCATAGGAAAGAAGAAGCCGGTTGTTGAGGAAAAGCCTGCGGAGCCGGAAGCACCGGAGACACAGGAAACGGTCGCAGAATCCCCGGCGGCCGAGCCTGTCAAACCGGTTGAGGAACAGCCTGTCAGGAAGGAACCTCGCGAGGCCGTGATTGAGGTCGAGAAACTTGCCGGACCGAAGGTTATGGGTAAAGTAGATCTGAGCAAGTTCGAGACTCCGAAAAAGAAGGGCAAGAGAGAAAGAATCAAACCGGGACAGAGCCAGAAGGTCGACGTCACCAAGATAAACGCTTCCAACAATCAGTCGAAGGGCGGAAACGGCGGCGGAAAGAACGGCGGCGGGTTCGGCAAGGACGGCAAACGGAATGACAGCAACGGCGGCGGAAAGGGCCGCAACCGCGGAAAGGACAGGTTCCGGCCGGCTATGACCGAGGCCGAGACCGAGGAGATGCAGAAGGAAATCCAAAAGCAGATCAAAGAGACCTACGCCCGCATGAATGAGGGTAAGGGCAAGAACAATTTCGGCGCAAAACACAGAAAGGAGAAGAGGGAGGCCGCCGCTGACAGGCTCCAGGAGGAGATCCAACAGCAGGAACTCGACAAGAAGGTCCTGAAAGTCACGGAGTTCGTGACGGTAAACGACCTCGCGACCCTTATGAACAATACTCCTGTCACCAAGGTCATCGCGGCATGTATGAGCCTCGGTCTCATGGTGTCAATCAATCAGCGCCTCGATGCGGAAACCCTCGTGCTCGTCGCAGAAGAGTTCGGCTATGAGGTCGAGTTCGTGACCGCCAACCTTACGGAGGAAATCAATTCCGAGGAGGAGACCGACAAGCCGGAGGATCTCGTGCCGAGACCTCCTGTGATTACGGTCATGGGACACGTCGACCACGGAAAGACATCCCTGCTCGACTACATCAGAAAGGCTAACGTGATTGCCGGCGAGGCCGGAGGAATCACCCAGCACATCGGTGCCTACAACGTGAAGCTCCCGAGCGGCCGCAGGATTACATTCCTCGACACCCCGGGACATGAGGCCTTCACGGCTATGCGTGCCCGAGGCGCGAAGATGACCGACCTTGCCATCATCATCATTGCTGCCGACGATGCGATAATGCCGCAGACTGTCGAGGCTATCAGCCACGCTCAGGCGGCCGGCGTTCCGATGGTGTTTGCAATCAATAAGATAGACAAGCCGGGAGCCAATCCGGACAAGATTCGTGAGCAACTCTCGAACATGAACATACTCGTCGAGGACTGGGGTGGAAAGTACCAGTGCCAGGAAATCTCGGCGAAGAAGGGAATCAACGTGGACCTGCTTCTCGACAAGGTGCTCCTCGAGGCCGATATGCTTGACCTCAAGGCTAATCCGAACCGCAGGGCTACCGGTGCCGTCATCGAGTCTTCTCTTGACAAGGGCCGCGGCTATCTTGCCACCGTACTCGTCCAGAACGGCACGATGCGCGTCGGTGACGTGATGCTTTCCGGCTGCTACACGGGTCGTGTGAAGGCTATGTTCAACGAGCGCGGTCAGAAAGTTGACGAGGCCGGACCTTCCACTCCTGTTTCAGTCCTCGGACTCAACGGAGCTCCGACTGCGGGTGAAACCTTCAACATTATGGCCGACGAGCGCGAGGCTAAGGAAATAGCCAACAAGCGCGAGCAGCTCATCCGCATTCAGGGCATCAAGACCCAGAAGCACATGACTCTCGAGGAAATCGGACGCCGTATTGCCATCGGCAACTTCAAGGAACTCAATGTCATCGTCAAGGGTGATGTGGACGGCTCTGTGGAGGCGTTGTCCGACTCGCTCATCAAACTCTCAACCGAGGAGGTGCGCGTGAACGTGATTCACAAGGCTGTCGGTGCCATTTCCGAATCAGATGTGCTCCTTGCTGCGGCTTCAGACGCCGTCATTATAGGCTTCCAGGTTCGTCCTTCGACCGGTGCGCGTAAGCTTGCCGAGAAGGAGGAAATCGAAATCCGTCTCTACTCTGTCATCTACGACGCTATCAACGAGGTCAAGGATGGTATCGAGGGCATGCTTGCTCCGGAGGAGAAAGAAGAGATTACAGCCACGGCCGAAGTGCTTGAGACATTCAAGATTTCAAAGGTCGGAACCATCGCCGGCGCGATTGTCCGCGAGGGCAAGCTCCAGCGCACTTCCAAGATTCGTGTCATCCGTGACGGCATCGTTGTCTACACCGGAGAACTCGGCTCCCTCAAGAGGTTCAAGGACGATGTCAAGGAGGTTGTTTCCGGCCAGGACTGCGGTCTGAACATCTTGAACTACAACGATATCAAGGTTGGGGATATAGTTGAGGCCTATCAGGTCGTCGAAGTAAAGCGTACATTGTGACAGAAGTTCTGATATCATTGCTCCTGCTTGTTGTCCCGCTGCATAGTCAGGCAGGGACGGCAGGCAGGAGTTTTCCTTCATTGGCGGATTTGGACGCGGTCGTACAGAACTCTGAGGCGTATGATTTGCCGAGGCTGCATCGAATAGATTCATGTCGTGCCCTGCTTGACAGCTCTGAAATTTCCGACAGGGAGCGTTTCTTTCTGATGGAAGAAATGCGGACTTTGTACGACAAGTATAGAACGGATTCGGCAATTGTGTATGCCAGTAAAGCCCTTTCCATCGCGGAAAAGATAGGAGAACGCAGCCTGATTGACCGGTCGCTTGCCGGACTGGCCAAGGAATTCGGTACTTCCGGACTGTACGATGAGTCTCTTGCCTTGCTTGACAGGATTGATCGCAGGGCAATGGACGAGGACTCTCTTGCTGACATGTTCAATCTCTATTATTTCGACTACGAGTCATTGGCCAACCAGTGCCTTGAACCGGAAATGGCGAAACATTTCAGAAGGCTTTCCTGCATGTGCCGCGATTCCATACTGCTCTATCGTCCGGGATATACGGTTTTTCAGTGCGACAGGCTTCTTGCGGAAGGAAATTATAAAGCGGCCCTTGAACTTGTCCTGCCGGTCTGTGAGTCGCTGTCACCGAGCGATCCGGCGATGGGGCCCGTCGCCCTCTCAGTGTATGACATCTATTCAGCGCTCGGAATGAAGGATAAGGGGATGGACTATCTTGTGCTGTCTGCGATGTCCGACCTGCTCAATTCCAAGAAGGAGTATATAGCTTTGCAGGTACTTGCGCTCCTGCTCTATGACGAAGGAGATCTCGCGAGGGCGCAGGCCTATCTGACCCGCTCGCTCAATGACGCCGTCTTCTGTAAGGCAAGGCTCAAGGTTGACAACATTGCTCCGCTTCTGGCCCTGGTCAACGAGTCCTATATCAAAGCCAAAAGGAGAGACTCCGTGATTGTGATATCTTGTCTTATTGCGCTCTTTCCGTTTGTCATATTGCTGCTCGTGCTCGTCATGTTTCTGAAACGGCAGAGACGGCTGCTCCAGAAAGCCCGTGACGAACAGGAAAAGGCGATGGCTCTCGTTCGCGAGGCCAGTAACATTAAGAACAAGTATGTGACTCAGATGATGCTCGAATGCGTCACGAGAATCGAGCGCCTGGATGACTACCGCCTGTCCTTGAACAGAATGGCGCTGCGCGGTGAAACTGTGGCTCTAAATGAAGCGCTCAAGTCAAATGCCGTCGTCGAGCATGAGTGGACTTCCTTTTACAGCGTGTTTGACAAAACTTTCCTCTCCATCTTTCCGACGTTCGTCCATGACTTCAACGAACTTCTCACTCCCGGTGCGAAGGTCACTCCGACTTCCTCCCAAATGCTGACGCCCGAACTTCGGATTTATGCTCTGGTCCGGCTCGGAATAGACTCTTCAGAACGCATATCATCGCTTCTCGGCTACTCCCGTTCTACAATCTACGCCTACCGCTCGCGCACTCGTCTGAAGGCTCTTGTCCCGGAGCATTTTGAGGAAAATATCATGAAAATAGCCTCAATTTGACTTGAACAGAATTTATATTTTCTGTGCCGCGTTATTTTGTTATTCCGTTGATAATCAGATTTATAATCACATAAAAGATTTATATTTGTATTATTACATCTTGTTTTTGCGTTTATATGGTTTTAACTTTCGCTTAAATTGATAACCATATAAAAAAGAATAATGAAGCATTTTTTCAGACTATCCACATTGTTCATTGCAAGTTCAATAATCGCGTTGTCCACGTCATTGCCGGCATACGCTTCACGACATGACGGGCATTCGAAAGCCGCGCGTGGAGTAATCGCGAGAACCCTTGGCCATTATCCGAAAAATCTTGTCATAGAGGTTACCGGTCCTATTTCCGCAGGGGAATATTTCTCAACGGAGGCAAAGAACGGCAAACTGATTGTGAAGGGCAGTTCCGTCACCGCGGCATGCCGTGGATTCTATGACTATGTGACCTCCGGCCATTACGGAATGTTCACATGGACAATCAATAACATACAGCTTCCCAAAGCTTTTCCCGACACTCCGCTGAAGATTGTCACGACCCCGTTCGAACATAGGCAGTATATGAATGTCTGCACTTTCGGCTACACCATGCCATATTGGGGCTGGGAGCAGTGGGAGAGGGAACTCGACTGGATGGCGCTGCACGGAATCGATATGCCGCTCTCTCCGATTGGAAGCGAGGCCATTTTTGCCCGTGTATGGAGAAGTCTCGGGCTTACAGAGGAGGAAATAGGAGATTTTATGGCCGGCGCTGCGCATCTTCCGTGGTTCCGTATGGGAAATATGTCCGGAATTGACGGACACCCTTCACAAGAGTGGTATGACAAGACGATAGCTCTCGAGCACAAGATAATAGACAGGATGAACGAGCTCGGAATGTCGCCGGTGTACAATGCTTTCGCCGGATTTGTGCCTAAGGGCCTCAAGAGGGTGTTTCCGGATGCTGAACTTGTCGAGACAGGATGGGCTGACGGTCCTGACTATTTCTCCAGCTTCATATTCCCGGAAACTGAACTCTATCAGCGTATTGCGAAGGAATATATTAAGGAATGGGAGAAAGAATTCGGGAAGGGCAGATACTATCTTGCCGACAGCTTCAACGAAATGAAGGTGCCGTTTGCGGAAAGAGGCACGCAGGAACGTTTCGCTCAGATTGCCTCGTATGGACAGGCTCTCTACAATTCCATCTCGTCCGCCAATCCCAATGCAATCTGGGTGCTTCAGGGCTGGATGTTCGGCTACCAGAGGCATATCTGGGATCCGGAGAGCATACGCGCACTTTTCTCAAAGGTTCCGGATGACAGGATGCTCCTTCTTGATCTGAGCGTCGATTTCAACTACGGAATCTGGGAGAATGAATACACCTGGAACTACGCGAAAGGGATATACGGCAAAAAATGGATTTACAGCACCGTGCCGAACTTCGGCGGTCGAACGTGCCCTGTCGGAGACCTTGACTTCTATCTCAATGGGCATCTCAACGCCCTCACCTCTCCGAACAAGGGTAATCTCATAGGTCTCGGAACCGCTCCGGAGGGCGTGGAGAACAATGAGGTGATCTATGAAATCATCGCGGATGCGGCATGGAGCACGTCTCACAAGGATATCCGTGAATGGCTTCGCAACTACACCGTCAACCGCTACGGCGCCTGCCCTGACGCCATAATGGAGTTTTGGGACAAGATGCTTGCAAGCGACTACGGGTTCTGCTCAAGCCGGGCGCAGTACCGCGTGCAGGAAAAGCCGTTCGACGGTCTCGGCGGCCGCTATTCCGTATCCAAGACTCATTTCGAGGCTCTTGAGGCTTTTGTCGCAGCATCCGATGAACTCGGGAATGACAGTGCCTATCTCACCGACCTCGCCCTTTGGGCAGGAATATATGCCTTCGGAAAGGCGGACGTGCTCGCGCAGCAGATTCATCGGGCATATCTTGTTGGCGACAAGGATACGGCATCTTCGCTTGAGGCACGTTTCGTTGACCTCATGTATCGTGCGGACAGGCTTCTTGACCTCAATCCTGTGACACGCCTTGAAAGATGGGTCGGTTTTGCCCGCGAATGGGGAAAGGATTCCGTGGAAAGCGACAAATATGAGACAAATGCCAAGAGACTTGTGACCACTTGGGGACGCGGTCGCCGGGCCGATGGGCTGGACGATTATTCGTGCAGAATGTGGTCCGGACTCATCAGGGACTACTACTTGCCGAGATGGCAGCATTGGTTCGACTCCTGCAAGGAGGGAAAACCGTTCGATTTCGACGCATGGGAGTACAAGTGGGCGGAAGAGAGCCACGGCGTTTCCGATTTCACCCACTGCACGGATCCTGTTGCCGAGGCCAGGGCTCTTGTCGCCGCTGCTCATGACATCGGGACCAATCCGGACGAACTTCCGGGATGGACGTCTTTCGACATGACAGACGGCAGCACCAGAGTCATAAGGATGATAGCACCGGAGGATTATCCTCTTTTGAAGGGACTTCGTTTCACCTGGAGAAGGGGAGAGGACCCGGTGAAACTCAAACTTGTTCAAATCAATGCGGCCGGTTGGGTCCGCTTCAAAAAGGATGACATCGGAATTGAAATCAGCCGGGAGAATCCTGTGGTGGAGATTCCTGTCGACCTCAAAGTCAAGAATGGCGAGACCTTCCAGTTCAACTATCTTCATATAGTCCTGGATGAAACCAAGAAAATGACTGATTCCCAAGTGACTATTGAATATGTGAAATAGAAATCTCGAAAACTCATCTCATAATAACTGAAAACTGATAATTCTAATGACACTGAAAATGAAACAGCGTGTGTTTTCTGCACTTGTTCTGGCGGCAATCTTCTTTGCCGCCGGCGCGTGCACCAAAGTTCAGGATGCATCAATCCTTCAACTGAAGAGCATTTCTGAGACATCATTCACCTCTGAGGGCGGACTCGGCTCGGCCGAAATTGAGGCGAATGTTCCTTTTGCTGCGGAATCGTCCGCTCCCGAATGGCTCAGGGTTTCGACAGCCAAATCATCGGTGCTTTTCAACGTCTTTTCCTACACCGGCGACAGCGAGAGGACAGCAGTTGTGACCGTCAGGGCAGAGGGCGTTGAGGCAGTAAGTTTCACCATCACCCAGTCCGCTTTCCACGGAATAATCGTCAGCGAGACTAATCTTTCGTTTTCTGACAGTGAGAAACAGTTGCAATCGCTCGTAAAATGCACCTCTGATTATGAAGTGACGCTTCCGGAAAATCCTGAGAACATCTTCAGTTTCACAAAAAGCGAAAGCGGAGTGACATTCGCGGTAAGCCGTGCTCAGAGCCGCAAGGCTTTCAGCGGGCGCGCCTGCATAACTCCGGCAGACGGCAGCATCGAGCCCGTTTACATTAATCTTTCGCTCCCGAAAAAAAGTGACTGGTACTACCTTCTCGGCACCTGGAAGGTCACCCGCAACACCGACGCCGGTGCAGACAAGAGTGACTTTGTCTTCGCTTCCCAGACACCGCTTGAGACCTTTGCTGTTTCTCTGCAAAAGGGAGAACTTGCTTCCAGGCCTTTCTCGGCAAGCTTTGCGGACGGTAAAGTTCGTATTGGCATTCAGGGATTCAATGTTGACGCGGATGCAAACAAATACTACAGCATCCACTTCAACGGCCCATCAAAGAGCGATCCTGCCGGCTGGTACATCTTCTTCACTCCGGGCAGTTGTGCTTGGGAGGCCGAACCTGTATTTGACGAGTCTTCGCACACAATTACCCTCGCCTTCCAGAAGCTGACTCTTGACGGAAACAGTGTCCCGAAATCGTTCAACATCTGGTGGAGCAAGGACAGATATTTCGCATTCACTCAGAAAATCGTTTCCTACGAGGAACTCGTTCTCACGAAAGAATACACAGAATAGGAGAAGTTTATGAAAAGAATTATAGCATTGGTTCTGCTCGTGTCACTCTGTGCCTTGTCTGCAATGGCACAGAGTCTTACTGTCAGCGGAACCGTGAAAGATGCCGGCGGTGAACCGCTTGTCGGAGTGGTCGTCGCCGAGCTCGGAAGCCAGAATATGGCAGTGACGGACATAGACGGAAACTACGTCTTGTCAAAAGTCGCTCCGGGAGCGAAACTCGAAGCTTCCTGCCTGGGCTACACCAGCCTCAGGCTCCCTGCCGCAGAACACCTCGACTTTATCCTTACGGAAAGGACCGAACTCATTTCAGAGGCTGTCGTGACCGGTATGACAACTACCGACAAACGACTTTTCACCGGAGCCACCGACCAACTTTCCGCAGTGGATGTGAATATCAGCGGTTTGGGCGAAATCAGCCGTTCCCTTGAAGGAAAATCCGCAGGAGTTTCAGTTCAGAACGTTTCAGGAACATTCGGAACCGCTCCGAAAATCCGTGTGCGTGGTGCGACATCAATCTTCGGCGATTCCAAACCTCTTTGGGTTGTGGACGGTGTGATTATGGAAGACGTAATCAATGTCGACGCCAACTCCCTTTCTTCCGGAGACGCGACCACCCTCATCAGCTCCGCCATTGCAGGATTGAACTCAGACGACATCGAAAGCTTCCAAATCCTCAAAGACGGTTCTGCAACTTCCATCTACGGAGCGAGGGCAATGGCAGGAGTCATCGTCGTCACCACCAAAAAGGGCAGTCCGGGAGTCACAAGGGTGAACTACAACGGAGAGTATACGATGAGACTCGTTCCTTCATATTCGGAATTCAATATAATGAACTCCCAGGAGCAGATGTCCGTCTATGAGGAAATGTACCAGAAGGGCTGGCTCAACTTCACCAGCAGCGTCTACAGTTCTTCTGCCGGTGTTTACCGCAAGATGGCCCAGCTTATGAACACCTACGACCCTGCCACAGGCAAGTATATGATTGAGAACACCGAAGAGGGACGAAAAGCCTATCTTCGTGAGGCTGAAATGCGCAACACGGACTGGTTCAAGGAACTCTTCCGTCCGAGCGTGCAGCACAGCCACTCTGTCAGCATCACTTCCGGCTCGGAAAAGGGCAGCTATTACGCATCCCTCGGAGCGCTTGTGGACCCGGGCTGGACGGTCCAGAGCAAGGTCAACCGCTACACGGCCCTGTTCAATACATCCCAGAAGATATTTAAGGATTATGTCACTCTCAACATCATCGGCAATGCATCCTACCGTCAGCAGAGAGCCCCCGGTTCTCTTTCTTCCGACGTCAATGCGGCCACAGGCTCGGTGAAGAGGGATTTTGACATAAACCCATACTCTTATGCTCTGCGGACATCGCGCACTCTCGACCCTAATGAGTTCTATACGAGCAATTATGCTCCGTTCAACATCAAGCACGAACTCGCAAACAACTACATAGACCTCTCTGTTCTTGACACGAAATTTCAGGCAGAACTCAAGGCTCGCCCTTGCAAGGGGCTTGAACTCTCTGCTCTCGGTTCGGTGCGCTACCAGCTTTCCAACACTGAGCACAACATCAAGGACAGTTCCAATCAGGCGGAGGCCTATCGTGCGGCGATGACCAAGATGATTCAGAACGCCAACCCTTTCCTCTACAAAGACCCGGACAAGCCGACTTCCGACAAATACACGGTTCTTCCGCAGGGAGGTATACTCAGAAAGAACTCCTACTCGGCATTGAGTCTGGATTTCCGTGCTTCGGCGACATACAACACCATCATCGCCGACAAACACGTCATCAATGCCTTTGCCGCTGCGGAAGTCAATTCTCTCGACAGACATTCGACTTCTTTCCAGGGTTGGGGACTTCAGTATGACGCCGGCGAGACTCCGTTCTATGTTCTCGACCTTTTCAAGAAACAGTTGGAGCAGAACAGCTACTACTACAGTCTGAACAACACCCACGAACGCAATGTGGCTTTCGCGACGACGGCATCATATTCTTATGACTACCGCTATACCCTTAACGGCACCTTCCGCTACGAGGGGTCGAACCGTCTGGGACGCGCCCGTTCTTCCCGCTGGCTTCCTACTTGGAATGTGGCAGGAAAATGGTCTGTGGACAGGGAGGAGTTTTTCGAGAAACTTTCTCCGGCCCTTTCAAGCCTGAACTTCCGCGTTTCCTACTCCCTCACTGCCGATAGAGGACCTGCGTGGGTGAATAACTCAACGGCAATCTTCTATCCGTCAACACCTTGGCGTGGAACGACCTCGATAATGGAGCCGTCCCTCTACCAGTCTTCAATCGAGAACTCCGAGCTCACTTATGAGAAAAAGCACGAGTTCAACGCCGGAGCTGACATCGGTTTCGTGAACGACCGCATACTCATTTCTTTCGATGCCTACAGGCGAAACAATTTCGATCTCATCGGAAACGTCGTCACTCAGGGACTCGGCGGTGTGTCGAACAAGATGGGTAATGTCGCTTCAATGAAATCGTCCGGAGTCGAACTCTCCCTTGCGACAAGAAACATCGAAACCAAGAATTTCAGCTGGACGACAAGTTTCATATTCTCGCATATGAAAAATATCGTCACCGACCTCAAGACCTACCAGACCGTAATCAGCTACCTCACAGGTTCCGGCTATTCAATGGAAGGTATGCCGAGGGGTTCGATGTTCTCCCTCAGGTTTATGGGACTTGACGAAATGGGTATTCCGACCTTCCTCGACAAAGACGGAAACATCACCTCCACAGGCATCGCCTTCCAGGAAATGAGCAATTTCAGCAACCTCAAATACGAAGGCCCTACCGACCCGACGATGACCGGAAGCTTCGGTAATATATTCAAATACAAAGGCTTCACTCTCAATGTCTTTATGACATATTCATTCGGAAACGTCGTCCGTCTCGACCCGATATTCTCCAACAGATATTCGGACCTCACGGCGATGCCACGGGAATTTATGGACCGTTTCATCAGCCCGGGAGACGAAAAAATCACCAATATCCCGGTGATTGCAAGTTCCCGTCAGAACAACAGCATAAAGAATCTGAATATGGCATACAATGCCTACAACTACTCAGATCAGAGAGTTGCAAAGGGTGATTTCATCCGTCTGAAAGAAGTTTCTCTCGGCTACGAACTGCCTAAGGCTGCGGTCGAGAAACTCAGACTCAAGTCCCTATCCTTCAAACTTCAGGGCACGAACCTCTGTCTTCTGTATGCGGACAAGAAACTCGAAGGCCAGGACCCTGAATTCCTGAATGCCGGCGGTGTGGCTGTGCCTATGCCGAAACAGTTCACTCTCACCTGCAAGATTGGCTTCTAAAGACGAATTGATTATGAAAAGAACAGCAATTATACTCATCTCCATCGTCCTGCTTTCGGCTCTGCCTTCCTGCAACAAATTTCTGGATACGCTGCCGGACAACAGAACCGAACTGAATACAAAGGAGAAAATTCAAAAACTGCTTGTTTCGGCCTATTCCACAAGGACCTACGTCCGCTTTTTCGAATACGCCTCCGACAATGTGGAACTGTTCAACCATTCGAACAACAACACGAACACTCTGATTGAACAGAACTATGCCTGGGAGCCGATTACCGAGGCAAGCAACGAGAGCAATGTCAACACCTGGCAGGGCTACTACCAGATGATTGCCACCGCAAATGCTGCGCTTGAGGCAATCGAGAAGATGGGAACCCCCGACGAAGTCCTTCCCTATAAGGGCGAGGCTTTACTCTGCAGGGCTTACGCACATCTTTGTCTGACAATGATTTACTGCCTTCCATATCATCCCGAGTATGCTTCGGAATATTTGGGCGTGACATATATGGACAAACCCGAGACCACTCTGAATCCGCGCTACACCCGAGGCACTCTTCAGGAGGACTACGAGAAAATCGGCCGGGACATCGAGGCTGCGCTTCCGCTTATTGACGACGAGGCCTACAGCGTTCCGAAATACCACTTCAATAAAAAGGCGGCCTACGCTCTTGCAACCCGATTCTACATCTACAGCAACCAGTGGCAGAAGGCTGTTGACGCTGCGACTCAAGTTTTGGGCTCCAATCCTTCAGATATGCTCCGTGACTGGTCCGCAGCAAGCAAGCTTTCCTGGGACTACAGCGCCAGAGCCCTTGACTATGTGGACCCAGGCAACAAGTTCAACCTCCTTCTGATGACCCTCTATTCTGAAAACGGAAGTCTTTTCGATGCCTGGTCCGGCTCCGGCTCGCGTTACAGTCACACCAACAGGATTGCCAAAATGGAAACTCTCCGTGCCAAGCGTCCTATGGGCGGGCCTTACGACACTGCGAAGAAAGACAGCTATCAGGAAGTCTATCAGATGATTCCGTTCATCTGGTACGACCTGAAGACCAACAATGTCTATTTCCCGAAATGGCCGGGACAATGGGAGATTGTGGATGCCGTCGCAGGAACAGGATATGTCCGTTCCACTATGGTCGCTTTCAGTGCCAATGAGGTGCTGCTCAACAGGGCCGAGGCCTACATCCAACTTAAAGAATATGACAAGGCCGCCGCGGACCTGGACGCCTGGAACTGTTCGGTTTTCCGTGTCGGCAATGCCGGAATCAAGCATCTGAGCAAAGACCTGATAGAGACAGTCTACGGCGACCCGTCTTCCGATCTCTACATCCCGGAGTACACCCGCGAAACCCCGACTTCACGCAAAGCGATTCATCCGCACGGTTTCACAGTGGAGCCCGGAACTCAGGAATATTTCACCCAATGCCTTCTTTTCTGCAAGAGAGTGGATTCTCTGGAGGAAGGTTTGAGATGGATGGACCTCAAGCGTTACGGCATCACCATCGACCGTTTCGACGACAGTGACTATGACGACGTCACCACCAGCGGCTACAAGGCGACTGTCACCCTCCCTTACAATGACCTCCGCAGAGCATTCCAGATTCCGCAGGAGTCCATCAAAGCGGGACTTGAGCCGAATCCGCGCAATAACGCCGAGTCTCCGTCACATCCTTTTGTAAATTATTGATTTTGTGGAGGAAATGATTATGAGAAAATATATTTTAATTCTCCCTCTGTTGCTCTCCTTTGCCTTTGCGTCCTGTCAGAAAGACGAAATAAGCGGAGAAAGCATATTCAAAGAAACAGAGTCGCGTTATACTGAGTTCGACGACTGGCTTCACCGTCATTATGTCGAGCCGTACAACATCCGTTTCGAATATCGTATGCCCGATCGCGAGACGAGTTTCGGCTATTGGGTGTCGCCGCCTAACATCAAGGAATCTATAATGATTGCCAAACTCATCAAGTTCACCACAGTCGACGCTATGGTGGAAATGATGTCAAATGACAACGAAAACGAAGACCCGACCCTTTTTGTGAAGAAATACTTCCCTAAAGTGGTCTTTATGGTGGGCAGTTTCGAAATCAGCAGCGGCGGAACAGTGGCACTCGCATCGGCGGAAAACGGTCTGCAAATCAATATACTCGGAGTCAATTTCTTTGAATATCACAAAGATGCGGAGCGTATCGCCGGAACAATGCTTCACGAGTTTACTCACATTCTCGACGGAATCTATGCTTCGCCTGCGGAATTCAAGGATGTGACACCGAGCGATTATGTCGGTGACCGTTACACCTCCCTCACCGAAGACCCGCTCAAAAAGGGATATGTGAGCAACTATGCCCGTTCATCCTTTGCCGAGGATGTGGCTGAAACGGGAGGACGGCTCATCAACCTTACCGAGGCGGAATGGGAACAGTTGTACGCGCGTGCCGGAACGGACGGTGGGGCAAAACTCCGCAGGAAACACGACATTCTCAAGAAATGGCTCAAGGACTCCTATGGCGTGGACAGCGACAGATGGAGCGAAATCTACCACAGGAGGGTCAGCCAGCTCGACAGCCTCGACTGGGAATCACTTGACGACTAAAAACGGATGGATATGAGAAAGAAACTCTATATGCTCGCAATTCTTGTGGCCTTGGGTTGCACTGCCTGCCACAAAAGCACGCGAATCTTCGACATTTCCGCTTCCCAAAGAACCGAGGAAGCATTGGAAAACTATCGTTCCGCTCTTGTCGGAAGAGGCACCTGGGTGATGGAATTTTTCCCGGACGAGCAGCTTCGCTACGGCGGCTGGGTGTATGTGATGGAATTCCGTCCGGACGGCATTGTGAAAGTCTGGTTTGAGGGCGACAAATTCGTCCCGCAGAGCAATCCCGTGACAGAATCGGAATATGTCGTAGAACTCGGAACAGGCCCTATGCTGAAATTCCGCACGAACAACGACTACATCCACTTCTTCTCCTTCCCGGGCGGCGCGAACGGCGGCGGCTATCAGGGATGGGGCGGAGACTACGAATTTACCCTTATGTCCCTGTCGGACAATTATGACGAAATCATACTCAAAGGCCTGCGCTCATTCAACAGGTCTCGTATGTTCCCACTTCCGGGCGGAGTCACTCCTGAGGAATACATCGCCTCTGTCAAGGCTTCCGACCTCGCGGTGACAAGGACTTCTTTCGACCTCTGCGTCAATGGTCAGGTGATTGGTACTGCAACGAGAGAGTCCGCTCCTGCGCTCGACAATTTCAACAAATTCTACAAGAGCAAGGTATGGACCCTCAGTTATATGAAGCCCGTTCAGAAAATCGACGAAAACGGTAATGCCGTGGTGGATGAATCGGGGGCTCCGGTCTACGAAAATGTGGCTGTGAACGACCAGCTCTGCGCCATTAACCTCCCCGGCGGAGTGATGAAACTCTACGAACCTTACGTTTTCCAGGGCAACATCATCGAAGGTCTTGACGGTCAGGTGGTGAGCGAGTTCAAATGGGAACACGGAGTGTTCTCCTCGCTGGACTACTATTCCGGCACAGACTCCTTCTACCAGATTGTCCTTCAGTAACTTCCGGAAAATAGTTTCCTCTTGACAAAAACAAATGCTAATAGAGAATGAAAAAAACACTTTATACATTTCTTCTGGTTTCCCTCACTCTTGCCTCCTGCCAAAAAGAGCAGATTAAGGCAGAACCGGTGACGGCATCCGATTATCTGACTTTCAAAGTCACCGCCGTCTCTCCGTCTGTGGAAACGCCCATCAAGTGGCAGGCAGAGTCCGACCGCATCGGAGTCTTTGCATCATCCGCAACTTCGGGAGAAGTCCTCATTGACAACGCCTACTATTCGGCTTTTTCGTCAACCGCCAGTTCGCTCTTCGCTCCGCTTAGGGATGATTCCAGGCTCAACTGGGAGAAGGCCGGGGCACTGGATGTTCAAATCTACTATCCCTACAGAAAATCCTACACATCTTCTTCCTCACTTCCGCTTTCTGTCCCTGCAAATCAGACAGTTGAGATTGAAGGTACAGGGGAGTCTCTGAAATCTTCAACACTTTTCGCCACATCACTTTCCAATGTCTCGAAGACAGAAAGCGGTGAACTCGATGTCGCACTTTCTCCTGTTGTGTCATTCGTGAAGTTCAATATGACGTCGAATCTTCCGGTCATCTGCAAAAGTGTGACAATCACTGGAGAAGATGGCAGCGTCCTGGCGTTCGACAAGGCTCTTTACAAACTTTCAGATGCAAGTATATCCTCTGTCGAGGGAGCATCATCCTCTGTGACGGTGGTTCCGTCTTCACCTGTTTCTCTAAGGCGAACTCCTGCCACTTTCCTTGCAAAACTCGCTCCAGGATACAGTGGAAAGAAGCTTGTCATTAACTGCGAACTTGACGGAGCGGACTTCGTCCCTGTCTCTATAGATGTGCCGGAGGGAGGTCTCAAAGCCGGGACCTGCATCAGCTATGACGCAGCGCTCTCTTTCGAGCCCGTTGTCTTGAGTGAAAACGGAACGGCCAACAGTTATATTGTCAACAAAGCCAACACCCTCTACGCCTTCAATGCCAGGGTCAAGGGCAACGGCAGCTCGAAGAACATCGACTGGAGTTTTGACGGAAAACCGCAGAGCAGCACTTTCGACGCCGCTCTCAACCCTTCTTCAGCAGTTCTTCTCTGGTACAGCACCCCGCAGACATCCGCAGGATTTACACAGGAAAGTCCGGTGGTGAGCCAAAGCCTGGTGTATGATGAGGTGGAGGGAATGATATATTTCAAGACTCCACAAAAATTTGTGAACGGAAATGCCGTAATCGCGGCACTCGACGCTTCGGGAGAGATTATCTGGAGCTGGAACATCTGGGCGGTTGAAGGCTGGTCAGCCGATGCCACTGCACACAAGGCGGGACGCTACACAGTGATGGATCGCAACCTCGGAGCAGTTCTCGGCGTTGAAGCCAAGAGACTCAGTGACAATGTGCTCGCAGCTGGAGCCATAGGAAACTACTACCAGTGGGGCCGCAAAGACCCATTCCCGGCCGCATCTTCCTACAATTCAGGCACAAATGTCGTTGAGGGTTGGGGCAATCCTGCCTACACCGACCAGGCGGCCTACAAAGTATCGGGCGACCGCATCTTCTCGGACGAACGCACAGACAATGCCCGTATGCTCGGACAAGTTCTCGGCTCCGCCTACCCTCTCCAGAAAGCAGTGGATGAGTCTGTAAAATATCCACACAAATGGATGTTCGGCGGCAACTCCGATGCAGTCTTTCCTCAATACAGCTGGTTCTCCGGAGACGGCGACTTCCAGGCAAAATCCATTTTGGACAACGAGCAGTGGCGCTATCTCTGGGGCAGCACGGACAACATCAGCAACGAGAAAACCATCTACGACCCTTGCCCTGCGGGGTGGAAAGTGCCGACAGCCGATGCCTATGCGACAATCTTCGCATCCTCCCGTCTTGCCGAAGGAGGACACGGACTCTATGTTTCCGAATATGACCTCTATTTCCCATTTGCGGGACAGAGAAAAGCCGGTTTCGGTGGCTCAGTCATTTCGGCTTCCGGTGAAATTTTGATGGCTTCAGCAAGTGTCGCCAACTCTCTTTTCCCTCTTCGCGCATCGGTCAGCTCGAATGGCGGCGGCGAGAGAATCACTCAGAGCAACAGCTACTCCGGTGCCGGACTGCAACTTCGCTGCGTGAAGGAATCGGTGGACGGAAATGCTCCCGGATATGGCAAGCAGACCGGTCACAGAGCCGCCCTTATGGGAGACTCCATCACAAATAGTTGGCTATACCGCGGACGTTTGTCCTTCTTTACCGAGAACAACTACCTTAACCGAGGAATCGACGGCCAGACTTCAAGCAATATGATTGACCGTTTCTGGTCGAACATCGTAGCAGACAATCCTCAATCTGTGGTGATTACCTGCGGTACAAACGATCTTGCTGAGAATATGTCCAATGATGAATATCACTATCGGGTTCACGTGAGTCTGGAGAATCTTCTTGCCAACATCGCCCTGATGTCCAGGATTGCCGAAGATATGGAAGTTCCCGTCATTCTCGGATCAATTTGCCCGACAAGGGGTATGTGGTGGAAATCGGATGCCTGGAAAGCGGAGTTTGACGGAGACTACATCGCATCAATGGTAGTCGAGGCGAATAAATTAATCAAGGCTTACGCCCAGTCCCACGGCTACGGATATGCCGACTATCACAGCGCTCTGAAAAATGAGCAGAATGGTCTTGCGGACGAGTATTGTTATGTCTTCGGGAAAAACCCCGACGGAAGCCTTAACCTCGACTCCGTCCATCCGAATGCGGCAGCCTTCCTTCTGATGGAGGATATACTCAAACCTCTCATCGACGCCGCACTTTTCGACCCGTCGGAGGCTAATCCGGGTGGAGGAAATATTGACGATATGGACAAATGGAAATGGTAGAATAAGAAGTCTTCGAATACGAAATATCTAAGAATATGATGAATATCAAACATATATCAATGGTCTCACTGCTCATTTTGGCTCTTTCTTGCACAAAAGAATCACCTGAGCTCACTCCCGTGAACGAGACCGACTCTCCATCATTCAACGCCGGTTTCGCGGCGACGAAAGTGACTCACAACGATGACGGCAATGCCCTCAGGCTCGCGTGGGTGAAAGGCGACCGCATAGGCATCTGGACTGAGACTGAGACTGCTGCCCCCGCACAGTCGAACAGTGCATATCTGGCTGATAAAGAGGGGACAGCAAGCGGGTTTTCCTACGAGTCCCGTTCGGAGAGAATCCGTTGGCAGAGCGAGACTGAACCCCAGTCCTTCTACGCCTGCTATCCTTATTCAAAGGACAGAGGTGCCGACCCTCATAAGGTGAAAGTTTCTGTTCCGGCTATGCAGTCGCAGACAAACAGCAACGAGACAGTGCATCTTGCCCAGCTTGATTTTATGTGGGCTGCGGCAGAAAACCTCAGCAAATCCTCAGACGATGTGCCACTTTCGTTCCATCACGCCTTCTCGGTACTCGATTTGGAACTCACTACAGACACGAGAATGAGGCTTGATGCCGTGATTTTCCGTTGCAAGTCCAATCCCGATGCGGCAGTTTCTTTCGAAAATGCCGAAATCGACCTTGCAACAGGAAAGTTCGACCCGTCCACGGCTGAGAGCAAATCATCAGAAATCCGTCTCGACTGCGATTTTGCAACATCCTGGCCTTCAGCGACTCACGCATATATGCTCGTCAATCCTTCCCTCGGAGGCGAGACAATGCAGATTCTGGCGGTCATCGGAGGAAAGGAAAAACTCCTTGTGGAGAAAACGGTCCCGGCTGAGGGACTGCCTGTCGGAACGGTCGTGAATGTAGCTGTGGACTATGAAGTTTCGGCAGATGTCGCAATCAAAATCAAAGACTTGAGTTCCCTTTCCACATCCAACTGCTACCTTGTTTCAGAGGCTGACCAATACTACAAGTTCAAGGCTACAGTCAAGGGCAACGGCAATGTCCCTGCGGCGCTTTCAGCGGTGGCGGGAACTGCGGACATCACACCGAAATCTGTTCTCGTCCTTTGGTACAACACCGTTCAGAAAGACAACAAATGGGTGGATGCCTGCCCGATTCTGCTTTCATCTCTGGTGTTCTACCGCGACTATGTTTTCTTTGACACGCCGAAGGATTTTATCCCTGGAAATGTTGTCATCGCAGCATTCGCCGAGGAAGGCGTAACCTACGATAACATCACTACTGACGAGAACAAATGCATCAACAACGCCACTCTGCTCTGGAGCTGGAACATCTGGGCTGCTGATGGTTATGACCCGGAGGCGACGGCGGTCATTTCCGGCGGGAAAACATTTATGGACAGAAATGTCGGTGCGGCAATTTCCGGCGTTGGCTCTAAAGGCGATTATGAACCTGCCTATGCGGTGGGCAACTACTACCAGTGGGGTCGTAAAGACCCGTTCCCATCCATTGCGGACTATTGCAACTATTGGCCTTGTCAGTACGCCAACCAGCTCATTGGAACTCCGACCTACACTCCTATTGTGGCTCTGAGAGTTCACGGCCAGAGTGCTGCGAAGAACGTAAACAACCAGGTTTGGGGCTATAGAACAAAAGAGGACGGCTCGTTCAATATGGATGCGTCTTGGCATACGATTGAGAGAAATTCCATTGGGGCGCCTTCTTCGTCCAATAGCGTATTCTCGGGCTATGCCGTTGAGCATCCTTATGTCTACATTCTGAATTCGAAATATCCGGATGGCGGCTATTATCCTTGGGTGACAACCGATGATCAGAGTTACAGGGCGTTTTGGGGAGGCGCGGACTCGCAGAAAACTCTCTTCGACCCTTGTCCTGTCGGTTGGCGTGTCTGCAACAAAGCTGAGGCTCAGTCGTTTATGCAGGCAGTTTTCAGTAGCGCTACATTGGCATCCAATCTTGTCGGATATGATTTCGACGGGCATTACCTGCCGATGACCAGCTCGCGAAGCAACATGCATTTCAGAACTGAGACAGTGAAGTCTTGCGGATATCCGACCATATCTTATATGTGGACATCGGAATCAGTCACGACCCACAATTACGGATATGCCTATGCGGCGGCGATGGTTGCTCCGGAAAATTATGCGGACAAAGGCCAGCCGAATACGCTCAAGGAAGTGAAATTTGAGGACAGTAAGTACTTGGCGTCAAGCTGTCCGGTCCGCTGCGTAAAAGAATAATAATCAAACTAATAATTAACAATAAAACTAATTTAGCAATGAAAAAGTATCAGGGGGGGGCAGTAGTCTCCCAAATCTATGAGAGCCCGTCCTTGACGGAGCACAGCATACTGGCCGAAGCCGGCTTTGCAAATAGTAACGGCATCAATGATATGTCGAAGTGGAGTCAATGGGAAGAAGTAACAGAATAATGCAAGTAACTATGAAGAGAAAATTATTCCTTATCCTTACCATTGCAGCAATGGTCGGATGTCAGAAAAATGAAATAGTTGAAGCTCCGATTGAGGAGTCTGGGGTCAGCATCATAGGAACACTGCCTCAAACCAAAACTTCTTTTACCGATGAAGGCGACGTCCTGAAGACTGAATGGGTCAAGGATGATGCGTTGGGATTTTATTGGTATAAGGGCGGCTCGATTGAAGGCGTTGGTTCTAGTGAGGTGGATAAAGCCTTGAATGATAAGCTTGTAGCTGAATTATCAGGTAGTAGTACTACGTTTAAGCCGCATTGGTATTATATGTATCAAGCTAATATTGATTATTTGACTTACTTGTATTATCCGTATAATGTAAATGCCGGGAAGAACCCACTATCTGTTTCATTTACAGTCCCTTCATTGCAGAATCAGGCTGGTCCTGATGATATTGCTCATCTCGCTGCGACTGACTTTCTTTATGCTACAACAATGGCTAAAAGACCGAATGTCGAAGCAGAACAAACTGTATTGGTGACATTCTCTCACGCACTTTCAGTTTTGAACATTGCTCTTACTTCCGCACAAAGCAATTACAGCGTTTCTGACATCAGGGTGCGATTTGAGGACGAGAATGAAATCTTTTCGGTTTCCGAAGGAAGTGTGAATCTTTCAGATGGTTCCCTGACTCTCACTTCTGGAACTCCGGAAATTTCCTTGCAATTCAAAGAAGCGGCAAAACTTTCAGCGACTCCGGTAAATGCCTATATGACAATCACTCCGGGACACGCAGGGAAGACATTCTCTGTTTATGCTAAAGTCAACGGAATTGAAACAAAACTCGGTTCGAAGAAAGTTCCCGCGTCAGGGATTCCTGTGGGAGTGAAAGCTGCACTTTCATTCGAGGTCGGAGAAATATCGACCGGACATGAATATGTTGATTTAAGCGCAGGCGGTACTGCAAACTGCTACCTTGTAACTGCTCCGGGATTCTATAAGTTCAAGGCGGATGTGAAAGGAAATGGTGTCGTTCCAAGTCAGCTTGAATCAGTGGCAGGAGAGACAGCGATAGCGCCGAAATCTGCTTTGGTGCTTTGGTACAACACTCTTCAGACAAGCAATAATTGGGTGGATGAGAGTCCTGTATATGTAAGTTCTGTTTCTCTTGATTCAGATGGCTATATAAAATTTTATACGCCTGATGTCTTTGTCCCGGGCAATGTGGTTATAGCAGCATTTGCTGAGGAAGGCGTTACCTACGAGAACATTACAGTCGATGAGAACAAATGCATCAACAACGCCACTCTGCTCTGGAGTTGGAACATCTGGGCAGCAGAGGGTTATGACCCGGAGGCTACGGCTGTTATTTCAGGTGGGAAAACATTTATGGACAGAAATGTCGGTGCGGCAATTTCCGGCGTTGGCTCTAAAGGCGATTATGAACCTGCCTATGCGGTGGGCAACTACTACCAGTGGGGTCGTAAAGACCCGTTCCCATCCATTGCGGACTATTGCAACTATTGGCCTTGTCAGTACGCCAACCAGCTCATTGGAACTCCGACCTACACTCCTATTGTGGCTCTGAGAGTTCACGGCCAGAGTGCTGCGAAGAACGTAAACAACCAGGTTTGGGGCTATAGAACAAAAGAGGACGGCTCGTTCAATATGGATGCGTCTTGGCATACGATTGAGAGAAATTCCATTGGGGCGCCTTCTTCGTCCAATAGCGTATTCTCGGGCTATGCCGTTGAGCATCCTTATGTCTACATCTTGAATCCGACATATCCGGATGGCGGCTATTATCCTTGGATGACAACCAATGACCAGAGTTACAGAGCGTTCTGGGGAGGCGCGGACTCGCATAAAACTCTCTTCGACCCTTGTCCTGCCGGTTGGCGTGTCTGCAACAAAACTGAAGCAGAGTCATTCATCCAGACGGTATCTTCAACTGCGACTTTGGCCTCCAATCTTGTCGGATATGATTTTGACGGGCATTATCTGCCGATGACCGGAACGCGAGGTAACAAAAATATAAGGACTACCAATGTCAGGTCTTGCGGATATGAGACTAAATCATATATGTGGACATCCGAAATACTGACTAATCATAATTATGGCTATGCTCACACGGCGGCGATGATTGCTCCTGCAAATTATGCCGATGCAGGCAAGCCGAATGCACTCACTGTGAAAATTGAAGGACAGGACAGATATTTGACACAAGCTTGCCCAGTCCGCTGCGTAAAAGAATAATCTAATCAACAACAATTCATACATACAACAACAAAAACTCCCGGAAGCTGTGAAGTCTCCGGGAGTTTCATTTTTCGATTTGCCCTTTAGGCGCGCAGGCTATTAAAACCTGACGCCGAATGTCGCTACGACTTTAACAAGATTGCGGCGGTAGCGTATCACCGGAGACTCTGTCGTAAGACTGCGGTGAGTGTCCTTCTCGTAACGATAGTCACCATAAGGCATGATGTACTGTGTCGGGTAGAAATAACCGACAGCGGCCAAGTCAGCGAAGAATGCTCCGGCGCTGAAGCCGAAACCGCATGATGCCGTGTGGAGGTTCTGTGCCTGGGCTTTCACGAGTTTTCCGCTGCCGTCTGCCTCGTATGTCTGTCCGGTGGTCTTGAGGTTGTAGCCGAGGCGCACGGAGAAGAAATCCGCCGGCTTGAACTCGGCTCCGAACCTGAGATAATGCTGAACCCCGCAGTAGTCGAGTATGCCGTTGTTTGCGCTGTCAAACTCGCTGTTGTCAGATGTTCCCGGGACGCTGAAATACATTCTGCGATAGTTGCTCAGCTCATAGTCAGCACTCACGACACCATATTTCCCGAATGTGTAGGCCACTCCGAAGTTCGCCCGGAGCGGAGCCTTGAAGTTGTATTCGAACTTTCCTTCAGGAGCCGTGTCGCTGCCGCTGAACTTAGAGTCCTCGAACATTGTCTCGCATGAATAGCTGATTCTTTCCTTTACTGTGAATGTTGTCGGGGTCTGGATGGCCGCACCGACTCTGAGTCCTTTCCACGGTGTGAGGATGAATCCGAATTTTCCATAAACTCCAGTGCCTTCAGCCCGGTAGCTATATGTTTTTTTCGCGGATGAGAAATAAGTCTTGCCGCTCGCCCCAAAGTCAGCTGTCACATCCTCTATGTCCACAGCGTCTTCCTTGAGAAACTCGTTGGAGCGGTAGTTTATGCTCGTGACTCCGATGTTCGCTCCGAAGAAAAAAATGTCTGAAATGTTGAGCGCGAGATTATAGACAAAGTCGGACTTCGCGCCGGATATTGTCTGCCCGAAATGTTGGTTCAGACCGTGTGCGCCGATGCCGATTCTTCCGTCTGCCGTACTGTTCTCCGTGGCGCCTACAAATGCGTCCTCTGTCTTTCCGCCTGTAGTGAAAGATGTCCCTGCAATCGCTCCGGCTCGGAATGCGTTCACGAGGTCGTAGTCAGCGAAAATGATTTTGTCATAGGCATCGTTACCATTGAAGTCATCCGGTTTGTAACCATAGAGATACTGCGCCCGTGCCGCCATTTCCCCGAATGCCGAAGTTCTCGTATTCAGCCCGCGGGCAACGATCTCTTCGCTGTAGCTGCGGGTGTTGTTTACCACGAATCCCATTGACCAGTTCTTCAGTCCACGTGACCTGCCGGTGTTGAAATTTATCATTCCACCGATGTTCGGCATGCTGAACCGGCTTTTGTCGTTCTGGAGCTTGTTCCCGAATGCAACCGAGCCGTCATTGAGGACTTCCCCCTGAACACGCGCGATGGAAATGTTCATTCCAGGCGTCACGGTGAACTGTGAGCGTCTTGCCACAGCCGAGCCTGCCGGGTTTATTCCGAGCGAACCCATGTCTCCGCCAAGGGCAGTAAAGGCATTTCCCATAGCCATTGTCCTTGCCGTTCCCTCATATTCGTTTTCACTGAAGCGCAGTCCGTCCTCCCAATTCTGGGCTGTTGCCGAGAATCCGATGGCGAGAATAGCTGCCGTCAATACAATCTTTTTCATATATATCTGATGTTTAATTCTTTAATGTCTTATCGTCTCGAAGAGCGGCTGCTGCTTGAGCCACGGCTTCCTGAATAGCTTGAAGATGATGAGCGGCTTCCTCCGCTGTAGGAAGAACTTGAACTGCGGTAGGTCGAGCCGGACGACCGGTAGTTTGAACCGGAGCTGCTGCGATTGCCGGAGTAGCTTGAACTGCTTGATGATGAACTGCTCCTATAGCTGTTGGAAGAAGGCCTGCTGTAGGTCGTGCTTCTGGAAGACGAACTGGAAGAGCGGCTGTAGCTGCTTGAAGACGAACTGGAAGGACGGCTGTAGCTGCTGGAAGACGAGCTGGAAGGACGGCTGTAGCTGCTTGAAGAACTTCCGCGTGAGGCAGACGTGGACGGGCGTGTCCCGGTTGATGAGCTGCGCACTCCTGAAGTCGTGTGCCGCACTGCCGAATCTGTGTTTCGCACTGCCGAAGATGATGTCCCGCGTGATGAAGAAGGTCTTGCAACGCTCACGACGCCCGAATTCCTTGACGCTGCCCGCACTGTCCTACCATTGCCGGCAGCTGACGAAGAACGGCTGGCGGATGAGGCTGAGCGGACTGCAGATGGGCGTGTCGCCGAAGCTGTGCGTGCTGCCGCAGAGCGTGAACTCCTCGTCAATTCGCTTGAAGAGCCCCCTCGCGCAGAGGTCGCTTGCCTTGTAGAGCTGCGCATTGCTGCGGAGCCGCCGCGTACAGAAGGGCTTGTCCCATATCTCCTTGACATTCCGCCTTCACTTCCCCTTGATCCGAAATGAACTGGCTCGCCTCTGTGAACATAACCCGGTCCATCGAAGAACGGGTCGTAGCAGTGATGATAATGGTGATGATGGTGGTGGTACCAATAGTGATCGTAGTACCACGGATCTCTCCACGGACCGTACCACGGGTCATACCATCCTGCCCAATATGGACCGCTGTACCATCCTCCGTACCAATACGAGTCATAAACCCATGGGTCATAGAACCTTCCTCCATAGAACCACGGGTCATACCATCCGGCATAATAGGCCGGGCTGTAGATTCCCCAGTTATATCTGTATGGCGCCCATGCATATCTGTAGCCGAAGCCCATGAACGGGTCCACGTAAACTGTCGTGACGTTCGCGTTCTCAAGGTTGAGAGTGAGCGTCTTCGGTGCCTGCGCGATTTCTGTCCGGGTGGCCGTTGCGCTGTCACGCGCATCGAGTATCGTTGTCTTTGTCAGATCCGTGAGCGCATCGGTCTCCTCCTTGCTCTTCGCGAGGTCCACTGCGGACGTCGTTTTTTCCGGTCTCGTGTAATATATTCCGTCATACTGACTTGTAGTCTGTGCCACAGTTCCACAGGAAGACATCATGACGCCGCATGTCGCCAGCGCCAAGATTCCCGACACTCCTGATATGTAAAACCGTTTTGTCATAATGTCATATATTTTTCTTAACTTCGCGCCGCATTTTGTTGTCGTCGAATGCGGTGTTTCAATGTAAATTGCAAAGAATATACCTCTTCACATTATACATGATACGCTCAAAAGATGCGAATTTATGCAAAAACGTCGCAAAAGTTTGCGGCGAACATGACAAATATAGAAAATAAAATTTATATATAGATATGGCAAAGGAAGTTACAAAAAGGTCGGAGAATTACTCGCAGTGGTATGACGACCTTGTGGTGAAGGCTGATTTGGCGGAGCGTTCCGCAGTCAGAGGATGTATGGTAATCAAGCCGTACGGCTATGCAATCTGGGAAAAGATGCAGCATATTCTGGACCGGAAATTCAAGGAAACAGGGCATCAGAACGCATATTTCCCGCTTTTCATTCCTAAGTCGTTCCTCAGCAGGGAGGCCGAGCACGTGGAGGGATTTGCGAAAGAGTGCGCCGTGGTGACGCATCACCGTCTGATGAAAGACCCGAATGGAACAGGCGTGGTTGTAGATCCGTCCGCAAAACTCGAAGAGGAACTCATCGTCCGTCCGACTTCTGAGACCATCATCTGGAACACCTACAAGGGATGGATTAAATCGTGGCGTGACCTTCCGATTCTCTGCAACCAGTGGGCGAACGTCGTGCGTTGGGAGATGAGGACGAGGCTTTTCCTCCGTACTGCAGAATTCCTCTGGCAGGAGGGACACACCGCGCACGCGACACGCGAGGAGGCCGAGCAGGAGGCACAGAAGATGGTGAATGTCTATGCGGACTTCGCGCGCAACACCATGGCGCTTCCGGTCGTCGTCGGACACAAGTCTCCTAATGAGAGGTTTGCAGGAGCACTCGACACCCTCACCATTGAGGCTATGATGCAGGACGGCAAGGCCCTTCAGGCAGGAACTTCCCACTTCCTCGGACAAAATTTTGCCAAGGCTTTCAATGTGCAGTTCACCAACAAAGAGGGCAATCAGGAGTATGTCTGGGCAACTTCTTGGGGCGTTTCCACACGTTTGATGGGTGCGCTCATCATGGCTCACGGCGATGACAACGGACTCGTCCTTCCTCCGGAACTCGCTCCGATTCAGGTGGTTATGGTGCCGATTTACAAGACGGAAGAAGAGCACAATGCGATTGTTCAGAGAATGTCAGAGATTAAGGCAGAACTCGAAAAGGCAGGTGTCAGCGTGAAGATTGACGACCGCGACACTCTCCGTCCTGGATTCAAGTTTGCGGAGTGGGAGCTCAAGGGAGTTCCGGTGCGCATCGCTATGGGGCCTCGCGACCTCGCCGCAGGCACTCTTGAAATCGCCCGCAGGGATACTCTTGAAAAGTCTTCAGTTTCGCAGGAGGCTGTGGCTGAGCACATTGAGCAATTGCTTGTGGACATCCAGCAGAACATCTACAACAAGGCCCTCGCATTCCGCGACGCCAATGTCCGCAAGGTTGATTCTTGGGATGAATTTAAAGAGGAAATCAAAAAGGGCGGCTTCCTTCTCTGCCATTGGGACGGCACGACCGAGACTGAGGAGCGCATCAAGGAGGAGACCAAGGCGACAATCCGTTGCATTCCGATTGATAGTTATGTTTGCGAGGAGGAAGGAAAGTGCATCTACAGTGGCAAACCTTCACATCGCAGGGTTATATTTTCCATTGCCTATTAGTGAATCAAGTTTCGCAGTGCGAAACACCACTTTTGAGCCCTTGTGGCGAGGGTAAGTCCCCTCCCCGAGGGAGGGGGTTGGGGAGAGGGGTAACGTGGACAGAAAAAAAGTGCGCGGGACTTGAGAGTTTGATAAAAGAGATAAGTTTAATATTCGCAATAAGTTAGAATACTTACGAAACTTGAGTTATTGTATTGTCAGCTCCACAGGGCAGTGGTCTGAACCCATGATGTCGGGAAGGATGGAGGCGGAGACGAGGCGTGGAGTAAGGTCGGCGGTGGCGAGAAAATAGTCGATGCGCCAACCCACGTTCTTGGCGCGGGCGTTCATACGATAGGACCACCAAGAGTAGGCGTCTGTCACGTCCGGGTGGAAATGGCGGAACGTGTCGGTGAAGCCGCTTTCGAGAAGTTCTGTCATCTTTTCGCGTTCCTGTGGGGTGAATCCGGCCGACTTGGTGTTGGTCTTGGGGTTCTTGAGGTCAATTTCCTTGTGGGCGACGTTGAGGTCGCCGCAGATGATGACCGGCTTGGAAGTGCCGCCAGCCGCGTGCGAGTTTTCCTTTGTTTGGGCAAACAACCCCTCTTCTGCTCCCGAAGCGGCATTCACCGCAGCCTCATAGGATTCGGCCACAGTTGCCAAACCTTTGTCATGCAATGCGTTCACATATTTTCGGAACGCATCCTCCCACTCCATACGGTAGTCGAGCCTCTTCGGCAGTTCTCCCGGAGTGTCCGGGTTCTGGGAGTTCGGTGTGTAGCAGCAGACAAGGTAGAAGTCCGGCATTTCAAGGGTTATGACGCGCCCTTCGTGGTCGTGCTCGTCGCGTCCGATGCCGTAATGCACCGCCAGCGGCTCCATTCGCGTATATACGCAGACTCCGGAATATCCCTTTCTGTCGGCATAGTTCCAGTAGCTGCGGTAGCCGGAGAACTCAAGGTCAATCTGTCCCGCCTGCAATTTCGTCTCCTGTATGCAAACGAAATCAGCGTCAAACTCTGCGAAAATCTCCGCGAATCCCTTTCCGCACACGGCCCGCAGCCCGTTGACATTCCACGAAATGAGTTTTATCATACTATTCCAAATTCCACTCGGTGCCTTCCTTTGTATCCTTAATCGCAATTCCCAACGCATTCAGCTCGTTGCGTATGCGGTCGCTGGTCGCCCAGTCCTTAGCCGCCTTAGCCGCCTTGCGCTCCTCCAGCACCATATTCATCAATCCCTCAATCACTTCCATCGACTTTCCGCTGCCCTCGACCTCCTCGTCCTTGAGTCCGAGCACGCCGAACACGATGTCATCGAACAAACGGAGCAATGTCTCAAGGTCGGCCTTTGTGAGATGTCCAGGCTGGCCTTCCTTTGCTGTCTTTGCCGTGTTTATCATCTTCACGGCCTCGAAAACTCCGGAAAGCGCGACTGACGTGTTGAGGTCGTCGCACAGAGCCTCATAGACTCCCTCGCAGAGCTTCGCAACAGCCTCAGAGCATCCGCATCCGTTGAATGAGTCCGGTGCGATGTCGGTGATGAATTCGCCGTATTTCAGTGCATCGGCCTCGTCACCATTTTCGCCCTTCACGACGTGCTCCACTCCGGCAGCCTTGCAGAGTGCGCAGAGGTCGCGGTAGGCCTGCATCACTCTCTTCAGTCCCTTCTCAGCGCCTTGAAGCGCCTCGTTGCTGAAGTCGAGCGTGCTGCGGTAGTGTGCCTGAAGGATGAAGAAGCGCACTGTCATCGGGCTGTAGGCTTGCTCGAGAAGCGGGTGTGTGCCGGTGAACAACTCGCTGAGAGTGATGAAGTTGCCGAGCGACTTGCCCATCTTCTTGCCGTTGATGGTAATCATATTGTTGTGCATCCAATACTTCACGCCCACGCATCCTCTTGAGGCCACATTCTGCGCAATCTCGCACTCATGATGCGGGAACATCAGGTCCATTCCGCCGCCGTGTATGTCAAACTCCTTCCCGAGATACTTCTCGCTCATCACGGAGCACTCCAGATGCCAGCCAGGGAAGCCTTCGCCCCATGGAGACGGCCATTTCATCAGATGTTCCGGAGCCGCCTTCTTCCACAGCGCGAAGTCGTATGCGGCGTGTTTGTCGTCCTGCCCGTCGAGGCTGCGCGTTCCCTCAAGAGTGTCGTCGAGCGTACGTCCGGAAAGGATGCCGTAGCGGTGGTCGTGGTTGTATTTGACGACGTCGAAATAAATGGAACCGTTGCTTTCATAGGCATATCCAGAATCGAGAATTTTCTGCACAAGTTCCTCTTGCTCAATGATATGTGCCGATGCCCTCGGCTCAATCGACGGCGGGGCGACGTTCAGCGAACGCATTGATTCGTGGTAGGCAAGCGTGTATTTCTGGACAACCTCCATCGGTTCCAACTGCTCCAATTTTGCCTTCTTTGCAATTTTGTCCTCGCCCTCATCAGCGTCTCCGACAAGGTGTCCGACATCGGTTATGTTTCTGACATACCGCACTTTATATCCCAAATGCCTGAGCATGCGCACCAGAACGTCATAGGTTATTCCCGGACGTGCGTGCCCGAGGTGCGCCTCCCCATAGACCGTCGGCCCGCAGACATACAGTCCAACGCGCTCCGGATGAATCGGCTCAAAAAGTTCCTTTTTTCGAGACAAGGTGTCGGTGATGTATAAATTTCTCATATCCTTATGTTTTACATTCGATTATTTTGAGGCATAGTGATATGTGTCGGCGGGCAAAGCCCGAATCAATCAGCCTCAACCTGCGAAGTTAGTGATTTTGCTTCGTATGTTCGCAAATATTTTCGTACTTTTGCAGCCTTATTGTTTTCTCCGGCAGGATTTGCACGAATTTATGGAAAGATCACAGAATACATTTGCCCTCGTGACCGGAGCGTCGTCCGGAATGGGGCTGGAATATGCGAAACAACTTGCGGCAAAAGGACATAATATCCTGGTTGTCAGCAATAGGGATGAGGACAACCGTAAGGTCGCCGAAATGCTACATTCTGAATATGGAGTGTCAGCGGTTCCGTACTATGCGGACCTGTCGAAATCCGAGAGTTCACAGGCTCTGTACGATTGGACGAAGGAAAATGGATATGTGGTTGATATACTGGTAAGTAATGCGGGAATGCTGGTGTTCAACAAACTGTTCAACACCCCCGCTCGTATGGTTGACCTCATTGTTGGAGTGCACTGTCTCGCAACCACCCATCTTTGCAGGCTTTTCGGAGGAGACATGAAGGAGCGTGCAGAAAAGCTCTCTGCAGAGCGCGTTGCTGCAGCCGTTGCAGCCGGAGCGAAGCCGGAAAGCCGCAGGGCACGCAGAGCAGGCCGTCTCAAGAGGGGAGAGGTAGGACGTATACTCATCATGGCGTCGCTTTCTGCCTATCTGCCCTATCCGACAATCTCAGTCTATTCAGCGACAAAGGCTTATCTCAAGAGTCTCGGCACTTCTCTCTGGCACGAGATGCGCGACTACGGCGTGACAGTCACCACCATCTGCCCGTCTGCCGTTGACACTCCGCTCATAAAGCTTGCGCCTAATCTCCGCAAACTCGCCCACAATCTCGGTGTGATGATTTATCCGAAGACTCTTGTCCGCAAGGCTCTCGCCGCAATGTTTCATGGACGTCGCATACTTGTTCCGACACTCATCGCCAAACTCGCCGTGGTCTTCTGCTGCCTTCTTCCGCAGCACTGCGTCTATTGGATTGCCCACACCCCTGTCCTCAAGAAAAATGTTCTCGACAAGGTTTAAGTCGTTTGAAAAAGTGCGATGAGACTGCGCAAAGTCGTTAAAAAAAATGCGGCGCTTTGATGAAAATCGTTGAAAAAAGTGCAGTGAAGCATTGAAAAGTCGTTGGAAAAATGTAAATTTGCCATCGATTGATATTGTTCCAAAATGCTGAAAAGAAGAATAGAAACTGCTCTGTATGAGTGGAAACATACTCCTGGGCACAAGCCATTGATGATTATGGGCATTCGTCAGTGCGGAAAGACATTTATTGCGAGACATTTTGCCGACACTAATTACAAACACGTAGTCTATATAAACTTTATAAAGGAACCGGAGCGAATAAAAGCCTTCCTTGATTCAAAGGATGTCGATTCCGTATTGCTGAACCTTTCGGCACAGATAAGAGGGCTGGTTTTTGAACCGGGTGAAACTTGTTTCATCTTTGACGAAATACAGGAATGTCCTGAGGCGAGGACTTCTTTGAAATTTTTCAGAGAAGACGGGCGTTTTGATGTCATTGCCACCGGTTCGTTGCTCGGGGTGCAGGGGTATGGCGACGAACTGAAGAAAGAGCGTCGGAAACAGACTGTCGAAGAGAACCTCGGAATCAACTCCGTCCCTGTCGGGAGTGAGGATATTGTTGAAATGTATCCTCTTGATTTTGAGGAATTTCTTTGGGCGATAGGGGTGAATGACGAGGTGATTGACGCTCTTCGGAAATTTTATGATGAGGAGTCGCCTGTCCCGGCCGGCATACATACTGCAATGAAGAGGTATTTAAACCTTTATATCGTCGTCGGTGGGCTTCCCGATGCTGTCAATGCCTTCATTGGCACGAATAATCTGAATGAAGTGAGCCGAGTTCACGCGTCCATACTCAAGGAATATCGTGATGATATGGTCAAATATGCTCCGGAAAAGGATAAGCCCCATATCCGGGAGTGCTTCAATTCAATTCCGGGACAGTTGGCAAAAGAGAACAAGAAGTTTCAGTATAGCGCCGTAAAACCCGGAGGACGCGGAGAAGCATTTTTAGGCTCCATTCAATGGCTGGAAGATGCCGGAATCATCTGTCGTTGCTATAACACGGATATCACCACTCTTCCTTTGTCAGGCAATGTCAAAGACAATGTCTTTAAGGTCTATATGACAGACATAGGACTTTTGGTGGAAATGTTGGGAACGGGCGTGAAGGCGGACATACTTCAGGGAAACCTCGGCGGATTCAAGGGCGCAATTTACGAGAACCTGATGGCTGACACGCTGCATAAGAAAGGTCAGAACTTGTACTACTTTCAGAAAGACTCCGGGCTGGAACTTGATTTCCTGGTTCGAATGAAAGGGGAGTGCGTTCCGATTGAGGTCAAGGCCAAATCAGCTCAGGCTAAAAGTGTCAAGACAGTTCTGAAGCATCCTGAGAAATATCATATCAGCCATGTTCTCAAATTCGGAGATTTCAATGTCGGACGAGAAGGAGATCTGACGACCTTGCCTAACTATATGCAGTTTCTTCTGAACTTTGAACAGGAACTGGTTGCCCTTGAACCGCTTGATGTCGATGCGGTGAATGACATGGCCAAGGGCATCTTGACAAGGAGTTAGCTTCGGAAAGCCTTTGGAAATTAGAAATATGGAAAATTATATGAGCATAAAACATTGTGTGATAAGAATCCTGATGGGGCTTCTGACGGCATTGACATTAGTCGCATCATGCGACAAGATAGACAATGAACGACAAGACGAACCGGCGGACAATGAATTTGTCCTTGCCGAAGAGGTGATTCTGATTGAAGAAAGCGACGCCGGGCTGATCGTCTCATGCGGCGAGAACGACATCGTGATGTCGCCGTCAGACAAATATGACTTCTCCGGGGGCAGGATACTCTGCTGTCCCGTCACGGAGGCCACACCTCACGGCTTCGCGGGCAGAATTGTCGAAGTCGGACGGGACGGAGACCTGCTGACATTGAGAACCGAGCCGGTAGGGCTGGAGGACGTCTTCGCAGAACTGCACGTGGACGGAGTCTATGACATGGCGGAGACCATCGAGCAGAGCCTCGACAGTGAGGGCAGCACGATTGTTCCGGAGACTGTTTCGGACACGGTATGGAACTGGCTGTCGGAAAGCCATGCCGACAGTCTGAGCCTCGGAATACTGAACACCCGGAGTACAAAGCCCGCAACAAAGGCGATGGTCGGAGTGAGCGTTCCCGTGGCAATCAGCCTGCCCGTTGAGTGCGGAGGGTTCAAAGGAAGCGTCTATGTGAAATGCAGCATGGGGGTCTCGATAAACATTTCCCGCAGGCTGAAAATCAGAAAGTTCGACATCACCGTGAATAGACAGACCGGAGTGGAGGGCAGATGGACTCTCCTTGAGCAGGGACTGGAGTTGAAAAAGGAACTCTTCTCGCTTGAGCACAGAATGAGGCCAGTTCTGATACCGGGCACCCCTATTGCGATTGTTCCGAGCCTCTACACAAGAATGGGACTTGAGGCCTCCGCCGAATCAAAGATATCCGCATCCATGCGCTACCAGTTCGAGAACACGACCTACACTTATAGTTACGGCGGCGGAGTCCCGTCGTTCGACGGAAGAAACCTCCTCAGCGACGGGGACAGATATTTCAGGTTCGCGGAGTTCTCAACGGACGGGCAGGTGTCTGCATCATTTGTCGCCGGGGGCAAGCTCAGCCTCTGGAATGAGAAAGTGCTTGCCGTGGGCTCGGAAGCCGGTGCGGGAGTCTCATTCGAGGCCGAGGCGGCAGTCTCCATGGATGACGACGGCCTGCTTGTCTCAAATCCGGAGGTTTCAATACAGCCGTCCCTAGGTCTTTCCCTCTACTGTGAGTCGCTTCTTTTCAAGGCACTTCCCGGCTCCGACGGCGGACGCTTCTTCAAGACCCGCACCTTCGACATCCCGGGGCTGAGCATGAGCGTGTTTCCGAAGAATGAAAGCGTCAAGGCTGACATTGATAATGGTGGAGTGGAGACTGGGACGGTCGTGCAGGTGGAGTCGGAGATGAGCCCGTCCAGCCTGCTTCGCTGCTCGGAAACAGGATTCGCCCTCTTCGGCGGCTCTTCCGATGTCAAGCCCGTCGAGCACAGGAAAGTCGCAGTCTCGGACGTGGATGGCGCCGCGGCGGACAGGAAAGTTTCTTGTGAGTTCGCGGTTCCAAAAGGCATCACCCCGGTCATGGTGAGGCCTTATGTCGTCCACGACGGGCGGTACTGGTACGGGACTCCCGTACGTCTTGACGGCCGGCTGATTTCCAAGATTGAAATTTATTGCGCTCAGGACGGTTATAGTGCGAAGTATCATATTAGTTACGATTCTCAAGGGAGAGTTGAGGCTATAAATTGTAGCGAGAGAGAGGGGTCTGATTCTCCGATGCAAACAAGTATAGCTCATTATGACTACGACTATGGATATGTTCGTGGTGGTCTTGAAGGAACGGAGTGGTACAAATTCGTCGGAGACCGCATTGTTTCTTCCTATGATGGTGGGAATATGGTTGAATATAGTTATTCTGGAGGCAGTGACAGACCTGTTGGGGCATCCTGTGGAAATGGATATTCGTATGTTTGGAATTGGGCTGACGACAATATAACTAAATTTAGTATAAATGAATATGGTGATGAGGATGTCCATGTGGAATACGAATACTCAAACATTGAGAATAGGATGAATATTGACATCTATGATTTCTGGGAAGAACGTTATGACGGCATATCTTTCTTTGACCGCGGCGTCTTCTCAATTCTCACCTGCCGAAATTTATTGAAGGGCAGCAATGAGAATCATTCATACTCCTATACTTTTGACGAGAATGGCGATGTGAAGAATATGTCTGTTCGCGAGGGAGATGAAATTTATAGTGTTTCTATTTTCTACTATTGAGTAACAGATACTTGCCCGCAAGGGAAAGGGCTCACGGGCAAGTAGAAAGTAGGAATGCTTATCCATAAGTTTGATTTCTTCGCGGGTTACGGACGAACAATAACTTTTAGATATACCTCGCCGTGTAGGATTCCTTGCAACTGCGCAGGTCTTCCGGAGTGCCGGCGAAGACAATGTGGCCTCCGCCGTCGCCTGCCTCAGGACCGAGGTCGATGACCCAGTCGGCCGAGCGGATGACATCGGCGTTATGCTCGACAACCACAATCGAATGGCCTTTTGCGAGGAGCGCGTCGAATGACTTGAGGAGCTTTTCAACGTCATAGAAGTGAAGTCCCGTTGTCGGCTCGTCGAAGATGAAGAGGATTTTCTGTTCCTTGGCCTTGCCGCTCTGCTCGGCGTTCATCAGCATGAAATAGGCGAGCTTGATTCGCTGGCTCTCACCGCCGGAGAGCGTGCTGCTGCTCTGGCCGAGAGTGATATAGCCCAGGCCGACATCGACGAGTACCTGAAGCCTTGCGGCAATTCTCTGAGCCGTCGGGTCTGACTGCGTGCCGAAAAATTCTATAGCCTCCTCCACGCTCATGCTCAGGATGTCATCTATATTCTTGCCCTGATAGCGAACCTCAAGTATGTCGGGTTTGAATCTCTTACCGCCGCAGGCCTCGCAGACCATCGTTACATCGGCCATAAACTGCATACTGATTTTTACGAATCCGTCGCCCTGGCACTCCGGGCAGCGTCCTCCGTCCTGGTTGAACGAGAAGAACGACGGGGTGTAGCCGTTGATTTTCGCGTACTGCTGGTCCGAAAGAAGTTTGCGTATGTCGTCATATATCTTCAGGTATGTCACGGCGTTGCTCCTCGAACTGCGTCCTATTGGGTTCTGGTCCACGTATTCGACTTGGGTGATGCGGTCGGTGTTGCCGGACAGACCGCGGAAAGTTCCCGGCACTGGACCGGCGTGGTTGATTTCTCGATATATGGCCGGATAGAGTATGTCTCCAACGAGCGAGGACTTGCCGGAGCCGCTCACACCTGTCACGACGGTGAGGACCCCGAGCGGGAACTTAACGTCGATGTCCTTGAGGTTGTGTTCCATCGCACCCTCGATGGTGATGGAGTAGTTCCAACTGCGCTTCTGCCGGGTTATGCGTGAACGGCGTCCGGTGAGATATTGGAGGGTCAGAGAATGCTCCAAAGACTTGCAGGCATTGTCTGAGTCTGCACCTTCAATCGCTTTCACAGCATCCTCAAGCCGTCCCTCAAACACAATCTCCCCGCCGTTCACACCGGCCTTCGGACCGATGTCAATCAGCAGGTCCGCCGCCTTCATTATGTTCTCGTCGTGCTCCACCACCACAACCGTGTTCCCTATGTCCCGAAGCCTCTTCAGCACGGAGATCAGCCTGTCCGTGTCGCGCGGGTGCAGTCCGATGCTCGGTTCGTCAAGGATGTAGAGCGAACCAACCAACGAACTTCCAAGAGCCGCCACGAGATTGATTCTCTGGCTCTCGCCGCCGGAGAGCGAGTTGGAACGGCGGTCAAGCGTGAGGTAGCCCAGTCCCACGTCGTTGATGTAGTCGAGCCTGTCCAGAATTTCCTCTATCGCCTTTCCTGCGACGCTGCGGTCATATTCATTCAAATCTATATTCTTGAAAAACTCAGCCAACTGTCCGACGTTCATCTTCAGCAGTTCGTGGATATTTTTCCCTCCGACCTTCACGTACAGCGCCTCCCGGCGAAGACGGCTCCCTCCGCACTCGTGGCAGATGGTTTTCCCGCTGTAGCGGCTCAGCATATACTTGTACTGAATTTTGTACTTATTCTGTTCCACCCACTTGAAGAACTCGTTCAAACCGACAATCGAGTCCTCCTCGTTCGCAGCCGGGCATCCGTTCCATATTTTGTCCCGCTGCTCCTGCGTGAGGTTGTGGTACGGCTCGAAAATCGGAATGTCGAACTTCGCCGCGTTCTTCACCAGCAAGTCTCTGAACCAGCCCATCTTCTCTCCTCTCCAACAGGCAATCGCGTCATCGTAGATTGTCCGGCTTTTGTCCGGCACGACGAGGTCTTCGCTGATTCCGATGATTTCTCCCAGTCCGCCGCACACCGGACAGGCTCCGAGCGGGCTGTTGAAGCTGAAAAGATACTCGTCCGGCTGTCTGAACTTTATCCCGTCCATCTCGAACTTGTTTGAGAATTCCTCGCTGTGTAGTCCGTCCCCATCCTGCCAGCACACGGAGATGCGTCCTTCTCCCTTGTCAAACGCTGTCTGAACCGAGGAGTGCAGGCGGGTTGCAAGTTCTTCCGAAATCCCGGCAGCACCAAGTTTAAGACGGTCAACGAGCAGAGAAAGTTTCTCCGGGAAGTCTCCGCTTTCCGAAAGCCTCATAACATCTTCGATGCTCACCTGCCTGTCCGTGAAGAACCGTGAAAATCCCTCCTCCTTCAGCGCCAGCATCAGTTCCACTTTGTCGTCGCGTCCTGCCCAGCTGATGTCTGCCAGTATATAGACCGGTATGTTTGTGTCGCCCTCCGGCTTTATGGACTCAATGAATTTGAGAACGTCTCCGACGGAACTTGCCGTGACGAGCCTTCCTGAAACGGGGGAATATGTCTTTCCGATTTTTGCAAATATGAGTCTGAGATAGTCATATATTTCCGTCGTCGTCGCGACAGTGGAGCGCGGATTGCGTATGTTCACCTTCTGCTCTATGGCGATTGCCGGCGGTATGCCCTCGATGGCCTCGACATCAGGTTTTGACATCCTGCCGAGAAACTGTCTGGCATACGACGAAAGGCTCTCCGCGAACCGTCGTTGCCCTTCGGCGAAAAGTGTATCGAACGCGAGCGATGACTTGCCGGAGCCGGATATGCCGGTGATTACGACAAATTTTCCCCGAGGAATCTCGACTGTCAGGTCCTTTAGATTATTGACCTTTGCGCCCCGTATGATTATACTTCCTTCTGTCGCCATAAAACAAAAACTATGAAAACCACTGCACCCGTCCTTCCCGAACATTTCCCATTACAGAAGATCGTCGAAGCAAGAAATGTTTCGATTTCAAGCTGAAATGATGTTTTTGTCGGAAAAGATTACAAAATTACGAAAAAATATTTGGAGAATATGAAAAAATGCGTACCTTTGCATCCGCAATTCAGAAAAATGGTTGCAATTGACAAGTTTGGTGCGGTAGTTCAGCTGGTTAGAATACCGGCCTGTCACGCCGGGGGTCGAGGGTTCGAGTCCCTTCCGCACCGCAAGCAGCTCTTCTAGATACCTAGAGGGGCTGCTTTTTTTATGTTTTCTCACCCTTTTCAGGTCTCATTGCGACCATGTCTGCGACCACCTTACTTTTGGAGTTGCGACCAATTCCAAATCACCCTTCCTGCACATTTCCTGAAAGAGCTGAGGGTACTGATGTAAAGCAGTTCTGAACTTTGTGAACAAATTAAAAACTTGAAACGCAGCACTTTAATTAGTTTTTAGTATCTCATCGGAGAGGAATTCTGATGTATCAAACTTACACAGATCATAGGGACACCACCATTTTTAAGGAGATTCCGGTTGAGATACACTCTGCCTTCTCCAGAGACACTTCTGTTCTGGAGACATCATTAGCTGTATCCACAGCTTTATAGATACATCAAGCCTTATGATCAAGCATACTCTTGCCAATAAAGCAGACTCAATCCGGATCAAGTACAAGTATCTTGAAAAGACTGTTTATAGGGATAGTATTGCTGTCAAAGAAATACCGGTTGAGGTTGTGAAGGAGAAGTTGGTGTATCCCAAAAGCTATTGGTGGATGCTAGGATCTCATATAGGGATATTATTAGCTATTACATTCTTCATAGCAGCAGAATGAAATCCTTTTTGTAACTTTGTAGGAACTAAAATCCTCTACGAATGAACTATACAGAACTGCAAGATGCTATCTCAAGATTCTCTGTTGAAGATAACCTTAACGAGAGAAAGCCCCTCTATGCTCTTCGGAATGAGTTTGTAAAGAACTTCTCAAGAGCAAAGATTGAAAGAATGACCATAGATGATTATGTAGAGGGTAAAAGCAGAAAAGATACTTTCTGCTATATCATTGAGAGAGATCTTGATAAACTTGGGACTATACTTGGATCCTTTGCTTCGCCCAAATTTGGTGTCTATTTCAAAAAAGAAGATAGACGATACCATTTCCTTCCCAAATATGGTAATTCCCCCAAAAAGGCATTTGGGGCTATTAGAGAGGCCATATTGACTCTTCTGGAGGATGGGGAGAATGAAGATCTTGAAGCTCTAGAGAATAATATACTTTCTCCTATGTTTAAGGGTAAGATCCTTTCTGTGTATTACCCTGATCGGTATCTTAATATATTCTCGGATGAGCATCTTATTCACTACTTGAATGTATTCAATCTGGATACAGAGACTTTGATTAAGCAAGATCCAATCTACAAGAGGGAGGCACTTCTTGCCTTTAAGAATAGTGTTCCGGAAATGAAGGGATGGTCTCCGGATATTTTTGGAAAGTTCTTGTATATGAACTTTCCTCCCAAGATGAAAACGATCACCATTAGAGGGAAGAAGAGGAAAGTCTGTGATATTGAATTTCCAACTCCAGAGGGTTATTCTTATGTGGATAATATATCAATAGATCCGACTGACAGCCCCTTCCCGACAAAGAATAAGGGAATTGCTCCTAAGGTAAACTATGAGAGTGAGTCTAGGAAATACAGGAAGTATGGCGATAGAGGGGAGAAGATTGTTATGATGGCAGAGATTGACCGAGTAATGGCTGATCTTCATATGTCAGAGAAGGTGGCATCAAAAAAGGTTATTCAGATGTCTGCCAAGAGCGATTCTTATGGATATGATATTCTTTCTCTCAATCCCGATGGTAGCAATCGTTACATTGAGGTAAAAGCGACCTCTGGGAAAGTAGGAGATGTGGCTTTCTATTATACAGAGAATGAGCTAGAAAAAGCTAATGAATATGGTAAGGATTACTACATATATCTTGTATTTGAGATTAAATCTAAAAAACCAAAGATCTGGGTTATTCAGAATCCCTTCCTTGATGGAGAGGTCAAGATGAAACCTGTTCAATACAAAGTAAGCATACACACTAAATAAGATATGACTTTACTGAAGAAGTATGTAAGTTTCAGTTTACTGACTATCACTGCAATTATTCTATTTCAGGGATGCCAATGCTCTTCTAGGCCAGATCCCAATTATTCCCCATTCCCTGTCGATGGCTGGGGAGTAAAGTATTTTTCCACAAAGGATACCCCTATTGAATCTAAGAAGTGGGCGTACTACTACAGGAAGGCTTACTACAGAAATGGCAAACCTGATCCAGACAGCCTAGCTGTGGAGCACTACTATGAAAATTCCGATCAAGACTCCTTTTTCTCAGAAGAGTATTATGAATCCGGCAGGATCAGATCAAAGGGGAAACTCGTTAAGATTCCTCTTATCTCAACGAAATCCCTGTAACTCTCGGGGTGACAATAAATTACAAAAATCTGTCACAAAAAACGGGACAGAAACGGGACAGCTTTCGCACCCCACCGGCAGTTTATATTCGATTCTGCTGGAGTTGTGCGAAAGAAAAAAAATGTCTTTCTTCAAACCCATCGCGTATAAAGAATACATACCTGCGCAACTCCACGAAGGCGAGCAGTGGTATATCTTTTTTTATGTCGAGAATCCGGCAACAGGAAAACTTAAACGTATCAAAATCAAATTTAACAGAGTCAAGTCTGTCCGGGAAAGACGCAGAGCTGCGCTGATGCTCGTCGCGGCATTAAACGAGCGTCTGTCGTTGGGGTGGAACCCGCTTGTGGAAAAGATAGCGCCACGTGCTTCTGTCAAGTTCAAGGATGCTGTAAACAATTTTATAAAGGTGAAGGAGAAAGAAGTGGAAGCGAACACGTTGCGCTCCTACAATACTTTCGCGAAGAAGCTTCTTGTCTGGGCTGAAGGCAAGGGATTCAGGGAGAGTTCCCCCGTCGCAGCATTCACGAAGGCATCTGCCTTTGATTTTATGGAAGATTTGGAAAGGGATAACAATTTCGTGGCATTCACATACAACAATCATCTCCGTTTCTATTCCACGCTTTTTCACTGGATGGTTCAGAAGGGCTATCTTCCCGACAACCCTTTTGAGGACATAAAACCAAAGAAGAAAAGCCTCCGCAAGAAAAAGAGACGCGTTTTGTCCGATGATGAACTTCAGACATTATGGAACTTTCTTGAGAGGGAAAATATAGGATATATGCGACTGTGCCTCCTATGCTATTGCTGTTTTATGCGTCCTAAGGAAATTATGCTGCTCAGATGTTCAGACCTTGATTTGAAGACGCAGACGGTCAAGGTAAGGGGAGAGATAGCAAAGAACGACAATGATTCTGTTAGAACGATTCCGGACGCTATGATGAGATATTTCACAGGTATTGACCTTTCACACCCGAAATGGTATCTTTTCTCCGGAAAGAGTTTTATGCCGGGAAAGGAGTGCACTTGGGTGCAACGGGTTTCGGATTATTGGAGGGGAGTGGTCCGCCCGGCAACAGGATTCGGTAAGGATGTCCAGTTTTATAGTCTGAAAGATACGGGTATCACGAACATGGCAGCTGCCGGCGTTCCGGTCTCGTTCATCCAGCAGCAGGCCGACCACAGCAGCCTCGCAATGACTTCCATCTACTGCCAGCGC
>ENA-OUQC01000131-OUQC01000131.1-human-gut-metagenome-genome-assembly--contig:-NODE-131-length-69677-cov-22.104349_pt1 | contig 69677 bp, 56 predicted proteins | sample MGYA00237942_ERZ548815 | MGnify/ENA primary metagenome ERZ548815 (study PRJEB26490, sample SAMN05194722) | human gut metagenome | biome: terrestrial biome; feature: human-associated habitat; material...
ACTCTTTCTCAAATCGGATAGTTAATAACCTGTCCAACTTTTTGGGGTCACTTCATGCCAAGTCGGGCTTGCATAAGGAGAGCAGTATAATTGATGTAGAATGCTATGACACTCTGCAGCGCGAGGTGCGTTACTTCACTTCGATGCCGAGGGTGTTGTATTTGTGTCCGTCTTTGAGGATGACGATGCGGCCGTTTTCGATGACTTTGCGGACGCCTTCTGCCTTGTCTGCGGTGATGTCCTCGACGCCGGCCGACCAGTTGACTTTGATCTTGGCTGTGCGGTCCCAGGTGTTGGTGGCGTTGACGTTGAGCTTGATGTTGCCTGCGTCATCAAAGGCTACCTCGACTGTTCCGGCGGTGCAGAGGAACAGGGGTATATTGAGGCTGTCGTCATCAGTCAATGTGCCGTAGAAGGTTGGATATACGCTTGTGCCGGAGATGTCACCGGCCTGAACGGTTCCGGCCTCTAATGTTGAGTTGATTTCGTATGTGCCTACGCCGTTGGGGTTGGTGTTCGGGTTGATGACTATAGCGAAGTATTCCTTGGCGCTGTTGACGGCATCAACAATCAGATAGCCATCTTCGGTGGTTACGGTAGCTTCGTCGGAAGAGAAGGATACATCGACATCTTGATCGGACATATCGTACTTGTTGCCGGCCGAAAGGTCGTGTGAACTCTCCAGTTTGTAGGTCTTGCCATTGCTGCATACAAGTGTTCCGGTGACTGTCAGTATGCTACCTTCCACGTTTACAGTGAAGGTTGTGCCCTCTTTGAAGGTTAAAGAGACTTTGCTGCCGCTGGAGTAGTCGAGCAACCCCGAATAGCTGGTATCAAGGTCGGCCAGTCCGAAGGTGCCGGTGCTTTTTTCTGCCGAGTTGGTGATGTAGTCCAATTTGACTACGTATGTCTCGGAATCGTCTACGGCGCCATAGTACCAGTCGCCGCTTTCGGCGTAGTACTCGAATGAGTATTCGCCGGTGCATTTAATGGTGACATCGGCGGCGTCTTCTTTGGCGACGGCATTGGTGGCGAAGTCTGAGGCCTCAACGGCTATCAGGCTTTTGACCGGACTTTTGGTGATGATGCCGGACTTTGGCATCAAGACGGTCGCACTTGCGCATATGGGAAGTGCGAGTGCAAGTAATAGAGTAGAAATTTGTTTCATAAAGATACCTATTGGTGTTTATTTATGTAAGAATGCTGCCTGCAAAGTTCTGTCAAAAATTCGAGATATGCAAATCTTTTTTATCAAACTATGCGAAAAAAAATATTTTGAGCTTGCAAAAAGTCGATTATTGCAAGTTTTTATGTGCGATTTTGCGTGTAGCTTGAGTCTCTTGACCTTTTGTCCGAATGTTCTGTACGGCGTGTCGGCAGTCGAAAGCTGATGGCATAAGACGTATAAGCCCGACTCGGTTGCAGGTCGGACAATGCGATTGTCGGATGTTTCGGTGCTGAATGCGGAGGGCGTGGGGCTACTTGCGTCGAGCATCAAGCGCGTCGAGCAGCTCGACGAGGCTTTGGCGGATATTGCGCAGCTTGGATACGGCGTTGAAGCGGCGTATGGTCGCGGCCTGGTCGTTGCGTATAGCCTGCTTGGCCGCTTCGATTTTCAGCCCTTTGTCCTTGATGAGATAGCGTATAAGACGCAGCTTTTCAATGTCTTTGGGCGTATATAGGCGCGTGCCGCGCTCGCTGCGCTTGGGGCGCAAAGTCGTGAACTCGCGCTCCCAAAAGCGCAAGGTCGATTGCGGTTCGCCGATGATGTCGGCTACATCGCTGATTTTGTAGTATAGTTTATCGTAAGTGTACAAAACGTTATATAATAATGTGTGCTTGGGCCGAGGCCGTTACATTTGCAAATTTAAGAACTTTCGCGTACTTTTGCACATTCAAAAGTGACTTTTCTGCATTTTTTTGTAGGTCGTCACATAGGCAGACTAATCATAAAGACAAAATAACATGCTTACATCAAAGCAGATACGCGACTCGTTCAAGCAGTTTTTCGAGTCCAAGGGACACAAGATTGTTCCGTCAGCCCCTATGGTCATTAAGGATGACCCCACGCTGATGTTTACCAACGCCGGTATGAATCAGTTCAAGGATATTATCCTGGGCAATGCAACGCCCAAGTATCGCCGCGTCGCCGATTCGCAGAAATGTCTGCGAGTTTCGGGCAAGCACAACGACCTCGAGGAAGTCGGAATGGATACCTACCACCATACAATGTTCGAAATGCTTGGCAACTGGTCTTTCGGCGATTACTTCAAGCAGGAAGCCATCGACTGGGCGTGGGAATACCTGGTGGACGTTCTCAAACTGGACCCGGCGCGCTTGTATGCCACCGTATTCGAAGGCGATAAGGCCGACGGGGTGGGGCGCGACGACGAAGCCGCTGCCATCTGGGAGAAGCACTTGCCCAAGGACCATATCATCAACGGCAATCGTCATGACAATTTCTGGGAAATGGGCGATACCGGACCTTGCGGCCCTTGTAGCGAAATTCATATCGACCTGCGTAGCGATGCCGAACGTGCAGCCCTGCCCGGTGTCGAGCTTATAAATAAGGACCATCCGCAGGTCATCGAAATCTGGAACCTCGTGTTCATGCAGTTCCAACGCATGGCCGACGGCAAACTCGAGCCGCTGCCCGCTCGCGTCATCGACACCGGTATGGGCTTTGAACGTCTTTGCATGGCTTTGCAAGGCAAGACATCAAATTATGACACGGATGTATTCACTCCGCTGATAGACAAGATTGCCGAGCTGTCCGGATACGAGTATGGCAAGGACAAGCGCGTGGACATCGCCATGCGCGTCATCGCCGACCATACCCGTACTATCGCTTTCTCCATAGCCGATTCGCAGCTGCCTTCCAATGCCAAGGCCGGATATGTCATTCGCCGCATACTGCGCCGTGCCGTGCGCTATGCATACACTTTCCTGGGACAAAAGAGCGCCTTTATGTACCGCCTGGTGGACACCCTCATAGAGGTTATGGGTGATGCATATCCCGAAATCAAGGCCCAGCGCGACCTCATCATACGCGTCATCAAGGAAGAGGAAGACGCCTTCCTGCGCACCCTCGACAAGGGCATCGCGATGCTCGAAAGTGCCATCGCCGCAGCACGTGCCGAAGGTCGCACCGTCATCGATGGCAAGCAGGCCTTCACATTATATGACACCTACGGATTCCCCTTGGATCTGACGCGCCTCATACTCAAGGAGCAGGGCATGGACCTCGATCAGGAAGGCTTTGACCGCGAGATGCTGGCCCAGAAGACCCGTGCGCGCAATGCTGCCGCCGTTACCGCCGGAGACTGGGTAATACTGTCTGAAGGTGAAGAATGTTTTGTCGGTTATGACGAGACTTCGACAAAGGCACACATCCTGCGTTATCGTCAGGTGACCCAGAAAAACCGCACATTCTTCCAAGTCATCTTGGACAAGACGCCTTTCTATGCCGAAATGGGAGGACAGGTAGGCGACAGCGGCAAACTGACGGACGATGCCACCGGCGAGGCCGTGGATGTATATGACACAAAACGTGAAAATGGCGTGGCCGTTCACCTTGTGGCCAAGATGCCGTCCAATCCCGAGGCGACTTTCACTGCGGCTATAAATGTTGAGCGCCGTCAGCAGATAGAGTGCAACCATACTGCCACTCACCTGTTGCATTACGCCCTGCGTCAGGTGCTTGGGTCGCATGTCGAGCAAAAAGGTTCGTATGTCTCCGCCGATTCGTTCCGTTTCGACTTCTCGCATTTTCAGAAGGTTACGCCCGAAGAATTGCGGCATGCCGAACGTATAGCCAATGCCCTTGTACGCAAAGCCATACCATTGGACGAACATCGTGACTGCCCCATCGCCGAGGCTCGCGAAATGGGCGCTTTGGCTCTATTCGGCGAAAAATACGGCGACCGTGTCCGCGTGGTACGCTACGGAGACAGCATTGAGCTGTGTGGCGGCACACACGTGGCCAATACCGGCAACATCGGCATGATCAAGATTTTGAGCGAAAGCAGTGTCGCTGCCGGCGTACGCCGTATCGAGGCTGTCACTGCATCGCATGTCGAAGATATGATAGATTCGATTAGCGATGACTTGCGCCAGTTCAATTCATTGCTCAACAACGTGCCCAATGCCTTACAGGCTTTGCGTAATGCCATCGAAGAAAATACATCGCTAAAAAAACAGGTGCAGCAGTACTTCGAAGAACGCGTCAACGCTCTGGCTGCACGTCTTATCGAAAAGTCGGCAGTCGAAAACGGCATACGTATCGTGACCATGAGTGGCCTGCGCCTTCCCGAAATGCCCAAGGCTGTAGCCATGGCCGTGCGTCGCGATTCGCCGGAGAATACGGCATTCATAGCCGCTACGGTCAGCCCCGCGGGTGTTCCGCAACTCACGGTGGCTTTAACCGAAGACCTTGTCAAGGGAGGCCTCAATGCTTCGAACATTGTACGCGCGGCAGCCAAACTTATCAAAGGTGGCGGCGGCGGCCAGCCCGGATTTGCACAAGCCGGCGGTAAGGACAAAGAAAATCTTGCGCAAGCACTGGAAACGCTTCGCGCTGCATTACTTGGTTGACAAACTGACGGAGTAAGCCTGACGACGGACGCGATTCAACGTGTCCGAGTATACGGATGTCCGCAGCCCGGAAATACACATTCGGTGTGTGTTTTTTCGGACTGCGGACATCCGTCATCATCCATCATTAATGTTAATTTGCTTAAAGATTAACTAATTTTATGTGTCAACAATAGAGAATATTGCTTAACTTTGTGCCGTACTATCGAAAGACACCAACGCCATGAGACCTGATGATTCGACAAGTGTTTGCAAAGGGAGTTGGTTTCGTTGATAAGACGCTAAGAACACAACTAAGAAACATATCTATTATTAACCAAAACAATCTTTTATGAAAAAGTTTTTACTCAGCCTCGCTGCTGTAGTCCTCGCCGGTGCTTCCGCACTTGCCGCTGACTACACAATTAAGATGAAGGACGTAGCTCCCACCGATGTGTCGAGCTTTACAGCCCAGGGCTTTGCATTCACAACAGCTAAAAATAAAGGTATAACAGCCCCTGTGTACAATGCTGCAGGCGACCTGCGCCTTTATGCAAAGTGTTCGATGACGATTACCGCTCCTGCCGGTGTCAATATCACAGCCATCAACTACACAATCTCAAAAAAAGGCCTTAACCGTCAGTCCAACTTTACTCCATCAGTAGGTGAAGTTACAGAAGCAGCCGGTAGCTGCTCATGGGCAGGCTCTGCCAACACCATCACCTTCACCGTGGGCGATAAGGCAACCTTTGGAACGGATGGTGCTGATAAAGCCGGCCAGTTCTGCTTTGAGGCTCTGACCATCACTACCGACAAAGTGGTTGTAGGCAAGGATCCCGCCGGTCTGAAGTTCGCTGAAAGCGCTATCACCGCCAAACTCGGCGAAGCCGTTCCCGCAAACACCCTCAGCAAGGACACCGATGCCGCTGCCGTATACACATCTTCCGATGCCAACGTTGCTACCGTCAACGCTGCTACCGGTGTTGTGACCCTCGTAGCTGCCGGTACCACCACCATCACAGCCGAGACCGAGGCCACTGAGGACTTCGAAGCCGGTAAAGCTTCCTACACTCTGACCGTTGTCGATCCCGCTGCTGCCGGTAACACCATCTACGAGCATTCATGCCAAACCAAGGACTGCAACTTCACTTTCGAAGCAGGTGAATTCAATCCTTGGAGCATTGACGCTACGTACGGTCTGAAAGCCAGCGCATTCAAAGATGGCGCTGCCAATGCTTCCGATGCATACGCCGTGTCACCCGTCCTCGACCTCACCGGCCGTGTAGCTCCCGCCGAGATCGCTTTCGAGCAAGCTGTAAACATGTTCAAACTTAACAATGTCATGATTGATGTTGCCGACGTTGTGAAATACGTCGAAATTTCTGTCCGCGAAGAAGGTACCACCGCATGGACCAAACTTGCTGACATTACCGTTCCCGAGAAATTCGCTTGGACTTATTACGGCCAGACCATTGACCTCGGCGCATACGTAGGCAAGAAAATCCAGATAGGTTTCCACTACACCTCCACCGCCGAAATCGCCGGCACTTGGGAAATCAAGAATGTAAAGGTTACAGCAACCAAAGAGGGCGGCAAACTTGATGCCAACCTTAAATTCGCTGAAGATGCCATAAAGGCCAACCTCGGTGAAGCTGCTCCCGCCAACCCCCTTACCATGTCCACCAACGCTGCTGTTACATACACATCGTCTGACACCAATGTAGCCACAGTAGATGCTAATACCGGAGCCGTAACTGTTAAGGCTGTCGGCACTACCACAATCACCGCCAGTGCTGCTGAAAACGACAAATACTACGCAGGCACGGCGTCCTATACCCTCACCGTGGTTGACGCAAGCAATGTTGTATACGAAAGCACCTGCCAGGCCGAAGACTGCGGCTTCACTTTCGAAGTTGTTTCAGACTTTAAGCCTTGGAGCATTGACGCTAAGTACGGTCTGAAAGCCAGCGCATTCAAAGATGGCGCTGCCAATGCTTCCGATGCATACGCCGTGTCACCCGTCCTCGACCTCACCGGCCGTGTAGCTCCCGCCGAGATCGCTTTCGAGCAAGCTGTAAACATGTTCAAACTTAACAATGTCATGATTGATGTTGCTGACGTTGTGAAATACGTCGAAATTTCTGTTCGCGAAGAAGGTGCCACCGCATGGACCAAGCTCGCCGACATCACCGTTCCCGAGAAATTCGATTGGGCTTATTACGGCCAGACCATTGACCTCGGCGCATACGTAGGCAAGAAGATTCAGATAGGTTTCCACTACACCTCTACCGCCGAAATCGCCGGCACTTGGGAAATCAAGAATGTCAAGGTTACAGCCGACAAGGCCGGTGTCAATGACATCATGGCCGATGACGACAATGCCCCCGTGGTATATTACAACCTGCAGGGCGTACGCGTAGAGAACCCCACTAACGGTCTCTACATCCGCGTTCAAGGTAAGAAAGCTACCAAGGTATTGGTCCGCTAAGCCTTAGCAATTAAGACGATTATTTCAATATAGGGTGGACGCGCCTCGGCGCGCCCACCTTTTTTGTTTGAATAATGGAAATAATGGGAGCAATGAGAACAATGGGAACAATGGAAATAATGGGAGCAATGCTATAGCTCTCATTATTCTCATAATTCTCATAATGCTGTCACACAATAGAAGCGGCGACATCCTGCGTGGGGATGTCGCCGTATGTCTCTTTTGTCGCTGTGGAGGCGCGTATGGTGTATAGCTTACTTGGAGGCGCGGCGGCGATTGTGCGCGTTGACTACGTGTTGCACAAATGTGCGTTCGGCGCTACGGAGGCGCAGCAACTGTTGAGGTGTAAGTATTTCCTTGAATTTGTCGAAGTATTGGAGCTCGATCTCAGCCTCGTTCTTTTTTTGTTCGAATACGGCGCGTGCAGCGGCTTCACATTCGGTATCGGAGGATTTGTCGTTGCGCAGTGTTCGGCTTTCGAGGTTGCGTGTTTCGCGGTAAATGCGTTCGAGCTCGTCCTCCATCTCATCGTACAGGTCAAAAAATTTGTGCGACTGTTCGGTGGACATTTCAAGCTCCTTGGTGAGCCATTGGTGCTTATATTTACGCATTTCACCTGTCCAGGCGATGCGATTTTCATCGGACATGTGTTGAGCCGGAGTCATCAAGGGCATGGCTGCCGCAAGGATGAGTGCGGATATGAGGATATGATTCCTTTTCATTTTATTGTCTGGTCATGGTTGCGGCAAATGCCGTGCTGTCGGCTTCGAGCATCTGTACGTCGATGCTGTCTGCCATCAGTGAGTCATAGAGTTCCCATTGATTGACGTCATCTATAAAGTATTCGTCGATAAACTGGGGGTTGTCCACGGCCGAGGCCAGTGTGGGGTTGTTGTCTATGGTCATTTCGTCGGTATGCGACATCAGAGTGAACATCTTGAGCATACACCATACGCCTGCAAACATTGCTGCCATGTAGGCGTATGGACGTATGCGATGCCATAGTGTGCGCGGCTGAGCCGCGCGCGCTATGGTGGCGGGGTCTTCCAGCTCCGGACGTTCGGGCAGTTTTGCCGCCATTTTGGAAGCAAAGTCCGCGAAGTAACCCTCGGGGACGGTGAGACCGTCGCGGCGCGAGCATTTTTCTTGCAAGTCTTTATCTTCGGGTTGTTTCATATAATAATATGAGAAAAATTGGTTGTTTTTGAAGCGGTTAGGTTTTTCGTCTCGGCTTATTATCGCCGTTCGAGTCATCTAATCTTATGGCTTCCGGTATGGAGGCCTTTTGTTGTTATAGACTATCGAGAGCGGCGATGGTTTAATGACGTTATTGATCTTTTTCGATAAAATTCTCGATTTTTTTTACGGCGAAATGGTAGGAAGTCTTGAGTGCGCCTACGCTTGTGCCGAGGATAGCGGACATATCCTCGTATTTCATTTCGTCGAAGTACTTCATATTGAATACAAGACGCTGTTTCTCGGGGAGCGTTGCAACGGCTTCGCGCAGCAGTCGTTGTGCGCGGTCGCCGTCAAAGTACGGGTCGCCTTCTATGGTGTTGACCAGCATTGCCTGCTGATCGTCCAGCGAGATGTTGAGGCGGCGACGTTCGCGTTCGAGGAACGTAAGGCTCTCGTTGATGGCTATCTTGTAGAGCCAGGTGGACAGCCGGGCGTCGCCGCGAAAATTCTCGAGCGAAGACCACGCCTTGATGAAAGTGTTCTGCAACAGGTCATTGGCATCGTCGTGGCTTTGCACCATACGTCTGATTTGTCGGTACAACGGCTCGGTGTACATGGCTATGACGCGTCCGAATGCCGCACGGCACGTCTGAGGCGAGCGCAGTTCCATAATCAGTTGTGCGTCGTCTGTGTTGTCTTTGGCCTTGTCTTGGAATATTGACATTGTCCTGTGGCGTGCGGGGTCACTTTTTTTTGTTTTGCCAAAGTTACGCATTATATGTCATTCGGCCAAGCCGTAAGGCCGCTTTAACGTATTTTTCCGGTTTTAGCACGTCACTTTGATTATGCGTTTTTGCTGTAAGGGAAATTATTTGTACCTTTGTCTCATCGTGTACGCTAATCCGCTTGACGTTATGAGTCTTGCCGTATGCGACAAAACATAATGTTGAACCATAAAACCCAAAACAAGATGAAACAACTCTTTTTAATTCTCAGCGTGGTTGTCCTGACATTCGGACTGACTTCGTGCGGTGCCGGTGGCTATGACCTTGACAAATGCAAGGCTTTGCAGGAAAAGGTAGATAACGGCGACGAGCTGACACAAGACGACTATGCCGAGATGATATCGCAGGCTCGCGGACTTAATGCATTCTTGGATACCCGTGTATCCAAAATGGAGAATATGGATCTTGACGAAATCACCGAATTCATCCAGGAATCCGCAAAGATGGATGAAGGCAAATATGCTATGACTTTCGATAATACATTGAAGGCCGCCGCCGCTATGGACGAGCTCAACGAGGACAATATGAAGGCCTTCAACGAATACGAATCCGAGTTGGATAAGTACAAAGAACACGGTGTAGAAGTCGGCAAAAAACTGACTGAGAAAGCTCTCGGAGCCATGTCCGAATAATTCAACGGCTTATAACAATATTAGATAACGTATAATAAACCCGACCCAAATGAAGAAGATTTTTTTAATTTTCAGCGTGGTTGTCCTTGCGTTCGGACTGACCTCGTGCGGTGGCTATGATCTTAAGAAATGCGAGCAACTGCAAGAAAAAATCCAAAGCGGAGACGATCTCACACAGGACGATTATGCCGAGATGATATCGCAAGCTCAGGCACTCAATGCTTACCTCTGTGGAATAGCAGACAAAATGGCCGACGTCAAGGATGGTGATGATTTCCAGACGCTGAGCGAGGAAAGCGCCGAGCAAGGCAACTATTATCAGAAATTCGTCAACAGACTTGAAAGTGCTGAGATGATGGACGAACTCGAAGGCGCCAATGTCGATGCCTACAAAGAGTTGAAGAATGCCAACGAAGTTCTCAACGATAGATTGAAAAATGCCTTTGAAGCCGCTTTCAAGGCCGGAGGCGCTGCCGCTTTAGGCCAATAAATCCGTAAGCAAACACATATCAAGCCACGCGTATGCCTGTAACGGAATATGCGTGGCTTATATATCAAACTTAATAAGATAGAATAATATGATGATTTTTGCCGGACTACGCCACTGGTTGGCGGTAATTGTGGGCATACTGATGATGATTCTTGCTGCATGCGGCTCGGGCAATGGAGACAAGACTACGGCCGTGGACAGTACGGCTACGGTTCAGCTTATGGTAGCGCCTGCCGAGTCCTATGATAGTGTGGAATGTCAACGTCTGCTCGATTTGAACTATGACATTCAGAAAAAGGATGTCGAAAGTCTTGTGACACAGTGCGAAGCATTGATTTCGCCGATGATCAAGTCGCTGTATAACGTCGAGCAAATGGCTGATAAAGACGGAAAAGCTGCAATGGATGCGTTTCACGCTGTACGTTCGTCCAAGCCGATGATGTATGCCACCCAGCTTGCAGGGTACCTCTATTTGGCCCAAACCCTTGAAAATATTCCTGAAGACCTGCGTCAGCGCGCAAAACGACAGGACGAATTGTCCACAGAACTGCAGTCTGCGCTTAATGATGCTTTGGCCGAGCAGTCCAACTTCGATCCCGGAGTGGATGACGGCCATTAATGCCGATGACGTAAGATATCGCGATAGTTGATAGTCAGTATGAAACGAATACTCCTGATACTTAGTGCTATAATGATTGGGTGCGGCGTAACATCCGCTCAAATGGTTTATAGCCCCAATCAATGCAAGACATTGTATACAAAGATCAAGAAGCACAAGGACAAAACTTCCGACGACTATGCAGACATCATCTCCAATGCCCGTGGTTTGACAGCCTTCGTAGACTACAAGGTGGGCGAGATGTTGCAGGCCGGCCCCGAGAAATACGAGCAAATGTTCCTCGAGGTTGCCTCGACGGACGAGTATAAGTACCTGAATACCTTTATATCGTACCTACGTAGCCTCAACCGCTTGGGAAAACTTCAAGGCGACAATGCGACTGCATATAAAGAGTTGATGGACGAGTACGACAAGATGCAGGAACGCAGCAAGCCGATTTCGCAGGCATTGCGCTGATTGCATCTCTGACCTTATAATGACGACGATAGCCGCCACCCGAATGACCGGGAATGGCGGCTATCGTCGTATTGTACGTGCCCTTTGTCTCGAAGGTGGCGACTTCGTGTGATATCGGAGCCTTAGACGTTGATCACGGTTTATCGGTCTTCGTTGGCAGAATGGGGGAATGATTTGCCCTTGCTTTCCCACTTGGTGCGCAGCGATTTCATCTTGCTCTGCCATTCTTCCTTCTCGGAAATTGAGGCATGGCGGTTTCCGGCAAAATAAGCAGCCAGCATCGAGTCGTAGCTTGCATATACGCGTTTGTCGGAGTTGTACGAGTGCTGTTCCGACATATTGTACTTATTGCCTTTGGAGGAGGATGCGCGTGACGCGGAGGATGCCGAAGAGGAAGCACTGTCAGGCGAGTCTGCGGCATTACCATCGGCGCTTTCGAGCGCACTCATAGCATTATTTAGTGCTCCCACTATCGAATTGGATATGGCGTTGACACGGTTTTCCCATTCGAGTTTGGCTGCATCGTCTGCGAGGTCGTTTTCGAGTTTGGCTGCTAATTCGCCTCTTTGTTTCAACCTGTCAACTATATAATTATAAAAATCACTGCCTTCGAGACCCGAAACCTTGCAAACTTGGACTATGTCAATAAGTCCGTTTATAAAATGGTCGTTTCTTCTCTTTTCGGATGCGTCTATCTCATATTGTGATTGCGCGTCATAATTCTGATACCACGCACGGCCGACCAATTTGGGCGCGTCTTCTTGGAGCTTCTTTAACATTGTGTAGACATTGTAGGAGTTATATTGGGGAATATCCTGCCCAATGGCTCCGAAGATTGATTCTTCAACCCAGACGACACCCAATTCGTTGACTTTGCCATTTTGTCCGTATATCTCGATAGGAGTAGAGGCTATCTCGGGGTTTGGCCACCGTGGTTCCGCAAAATCGGCATATTTAAGGTCTCCTTTATCATCTTTTTCAATCATTGCGGCGACAGACTCGTCTTTTTTTGCTCGCTTTACCAATTCTTTGTAAGGCTTCCCTATTAAATTCTTTAAAACTTTATCTTCAACGGAGGATTTGATGCGCCCGTTTTCGAGTAGTTCGGCAGGGAAATTGTCTACGACAACAGCGTTGTAGTAGGTTACAATCTGCCATTGTCCATTCTTCTTTACGGGGAAAACATGGGGGTAAACCTTGTTTTTGCCCCACTTGTATTCTAATACGTAAGGATTCCAGTATGGCTGTGCGATAGAGTCATACTCTAATGGTAAAACCTCATTGCCTAATGGTGATAAGAGCCCTTGCTTGCCATTTAGCGAAACATTTGCGAAGGTTTTATCGCTTCTTATCGCGTCTACCACCTTGATGCTATCATATATGGGCGGAGTTATAATGTCGTAGGTTGATACTAATCCCCATTTGTTTGTCTCGGCATCTCTGTATGCAAATAAGGCCACTCTATTAACTCCTTTCAACTCAGTGTATTGGGGAATAATCACAGTCTCGTCTTGATATTTGACTCCATATAATCCGGTTTTTTCGTCTTGGTAAGTGTAATAAGAGTATTCACCGGAAGACGTTGGCGCCGGAGACGGTGCATTACGTGCTTCGGCATTTGAAGGCGAGAACAGTGTCGCTACAATGGCAACTGCGGCTAAGATAGCGTGTATTGATATAAGTTTCATGATGAGGTGTTATTGGGTAAGTCTGTTTTTTTGTGGCGATGGGTAAGTCCATCGGCTGCACGGTTGCAAATATACGAAATCTACGCTGTGCGACCAATCCGATGAACAAAATGTGGCTGATAAATCTTGCATTTACTTTCTGTGGGCGAGTACAGTGGCGGTGCGGGTGTCGCACGAGCGGGATGTAAGGGTGTCGAGGACGGTGTAGTCCGGACGGTTGTCCACTGCTTGCGGGTCGGTGACGACGTATGCGCCGCGTGGTACGGCATTGATGTCTGTGGCGTGGTTCATACGGTCGTCAAGATAGTAATTTATAGTGTAATAGCGCAGCAGCGAATCGCCGGTGATGACACCGTACAGCGGCGCATCTTTCGGCACTTGCCGGGCAACGACTTCTGCTGCCGGGCGGTCGCTCTTGGGGTTGAGAAGCATCGGCGCGAAGGTCGAAGCGTAGCTCATAAACAGCAGGTATGCGATGACGACGGCTCCGGCGGCGGCGTTGGCTTCGCGACTTCGCGTGACAAGCCACCATACCCCGGCAATCACCGGGAGAAATGCCATGATGTACTGCCACCACGCCGGAGTATATATGCGCAGATGGCTTGACGATATGTGCGAAAGCAACGTCAACGCAACGGGAGCGATGATAGCGAGCAGTGCAAGTACACGTGCGAATATGCGCATAAACTTGGCAGTGCGGCACTGCCACAGCAGCCACGACAATCCCATTGCGATAAACGGGTACATTGGCAGCAGATAGACGCTGCGTTTGCTTGACGGGATGCAATAGAATATGAGGACTGTCAGGGCGACTGTCCACGCCATCTTCGTCAGATCGGGCTTACGGTCGCGGTTGCACCATACGTCTGATTTGTCGGTACAACGGCTCGGTGTACATGGCTATGACGCGTCCGAATGCCGCACGGCACGTCTGAGGCGAGCGCAGTTCCATAATCAGTTGTGCGTCGTCTGTGTTGTCTTTGGCCTTGTCTTGGAATATTGACATTGTCCTGTGGCGTGCGGGGTCACTTTTTTTTGTTTTGCCAAAGTTACGCATTATATGTCATTCGGCCAAGCCGTAAGGCCGCTTTAACGTATTTTTCCGGTTTTAGCACGTCACTTTGATTATGCGTTTTTGCTGTAAGGGAAATTATTTGTACCTTTGTCTCATCGTGTACGCTAATCCGCTTGACGTTATGAGTCTTGCCGTATGCGACAAAACATAATGTTGAACCATAAAACCCAAAACAAGATGAAACAACTCTTTTTAATTCTCAGCGTGGTTGTCCTGACATTCGGACTGACTTCGTGCGGTGCCGGTGGCTATGACCTTGACAAATGCAAGGCTTTGCAGGAAAAGGTAGATAACGGCGACGAGCTGACACAAGACGACTATGCCGAGATGATATCGCAGGCTCGCGGACTTAATGCATTCTTGGATACCCGTGTATCCAAAATGGAGAATATGGATCTTGACGAAATCACCGAATTCATCCAGGAATCCGCAAAGATGGATGAAGGCAAATATGCTATGACTTTCGATAATACATTGAAGGCCGCCGCCGCTATGGACGAGCTCAACGAGGACAATATGAAGGCCTTCAACGAATACGAATCCGAGTTGGATAAGTACAAAGAACACGGTGTAGAAGTCGGCAAAAAACTGACTGAGAAAGCTCTCGGAGCCATGTCCGAATAATTCAACGGCTTATAACAATATTAGATAACGTATAATAAACCCGACCCAAATGAAGAAGATTTTTTTAATTTTCAGCGTGGTTGTCCTTGCGTTCGGACTGACCTCGTGCGGTGGCTATGATCTTAAGAAATGCGAGCAACTGCAAGAAAAAATCCAAAGCGGAGACGATCTCACACAGGACGATTATGCCGAGATGATATCGCAAGCTCAGGCACTCAATGCTTACCTCTGTGGAATAGCAGACAAAATGGCCGACGTCAAGGATGGTGATGATTTCCAGACGCTGAGCGAGGAAAGCGCCGAGCAAGGCAACTATTATCAGAAATTCGTCAACAGACTTGAAAGTGCTGAGATGATGGACGAACTCGAAGGCGCCAATGTCGATGCCTACAAAGAGTTGAAGAATGCCAACGAAGTTCTCAACGATAGATTGAAAAATGCCTTTGAAGCCGCTTTCAAGGCCGGAGGCGCTGCCGCTTTAGGCCAATAAATCCGTAAGCAAACACATATCAAGCCACGCGTATGCCTGTAACGGAATATGCGTGGCTTATATATCAAACTTAATAAGATAGAATAATATGATGATTTTTGCCGGACTACGCCACTGGTTGGCGGTAATTGTGGGCATACTGATGATGATTCTTGCTGCATGCGGCTCGGGCAATGGAGACAAGACTACGGCCGTGGACAGTACGGCTACGGTTCAGCTTATGGTAGCGCCTGCCGAGTCCTATGATAGTGTGGAATGTCAACGTCTGCTCGATTTGAACTATGACATTCAGAAAAAGGATGTCGAAAGTCTTGTGACACAGTGCGAAGCATTGATTTCGCCGATGATCAAGTCGCTGTATAACGTCGAGCAAATGGCTGATAAAGACGGAAAAGCTGCAATGGATGCGTTTCACGCTGTACGTTCGTCCAAGCCGATGATGTATGCCACCCAGCTTGCAGGGTACCTCTATTTGGCCCAAACCCTTGAAAATATTCCTGAAGACCTGCGTCAGCGCGCAAAACGACAGGACGAATTGTCCACAGAACTGCAGTCTGCGCTTAATGATGCTTTGGCCGAGCAGTCCAACTTCGATCCCGGAGTGGATGACGGCCATTAATGCCGATGACGTAAGATATCGCGATAGTTGATAGTCAGTATGAAACGAATACTCCTGATACTTAGTGCTATAATGATTGGGTGCGGCGTAACATCCGCTCAAATGGTTTATAGCCCCAATCAATGCAAGACATTGTATACAAAGATCAAGAAGCACAAGGACAAAACTTCCGACGACTATGCAGACATCATCTCCAATGCCCGTGGTTTGACAGCCTTCGTAGACTACAAGGTGGGCGAGATGTTGCAGGCCGGCCCCGAGAAATACGAGCAAATGTTCCTCGAGGTTGCCTCGACGGACGAGTATAAGTACCTGAATACCTTTATATCGTACCTACGTAGCCTCAACCGCTTGGGAAAACTTCAAGGCGACAATGCGACTGCATATAAAGAGTTGATGGACGAGTACGACAAGATGCAGGAACGCAGCAAGCCGATTTCGCAGGCATTGCGCTGATTGCATCTCTGACCTTATAATGACGACGATAGCCGCCACCCGAATGACCGGGAATGGCGGCTATCGTCGTATTGTACGTGCCCTTTGTCTCGAAGGTGGCGACTTCGTGTGATATCGGAGCCTTAGACGTTGATCACGGTTTATCGGTCTTCGTTGGCAGAATGGGGGAATGATTTGCCCTTGCTTTCCCACTTGGTGCGCAGCGATTTCATCTTGCTCTGCCATTCTTCCTTCTCGGAAATTGAGGCATGGCGGTTTCCGGCAAAATAAGCAGCCAGCATCGAGTCGTAGCTTGCATATACGCGTTTGTCGGAGTTGTACGAGTGCTGTTCCGACATATTGTACTTATTGCCTTTGGAGGAGGATGCGCGTGACGCGGAGGATGCCGAAGAGGAAGCACTGTCAGGCGAGTCTGCGGCATTACCATCGGCGCTTTCGAGCGCACTCATAGCATTATTTAGTGCTCCCACTATCGAATTGGATATGGCGTTGACACGGTTTTCCCATTCGAGTTTGGCTGCATCGTCTGCGAGGTCGTTTTCGAGTTTGGCTGCTAATTCGCCTCTTTGTTTCAACCTGTCAACTATATAATTATAAAAATCACTGCCTTCGAGACCCGAAACCTTGCAAACTTGGACTATGTCAATAAGTCCGTTTATAAAATGGTCGTTTCTTCTCTTTTCGGATGCGTCTATCTCATATTGTGATTGCGCGTCATAATTCTGATACCACGCACGGCCGACCAATTTGGGCGCGTCTTCTTGGAGCTTCTTTAACATTGTGTAGACATTGTAGGAGTTATATTGGGGAATATCCTGCCCAATGGCTCCGAAGATTGATTCTTCAACCCAGACGACACCCAATTCGTTGACTTTGCCATTTTGTCCGTATATCTCGATAGGAGTAGAGGCTATCTCGGGGTTTGGCCACCGTGGTTCCGCAAAATCGGCATATTTAAGGTCTCCTTTATCATCTTTTTCAATCATTGCGGCGACAGACTCGTCTTTTTTTGCTCGCTTTACCAATTCTTTGTAAGGCTTCCCTATTAAATTCTTTAAAACTTTATCTTCAACGGAGGATTTGATGCGCCCGTTTTCGAGTAGTTCGGCAGGGAAATTGTCTACGACAACAGCGTTGTAGTAGGTTACAATCTGCCATTGTCCATTCTTCTTTACGGGGAAAACATGGGGGTAAACCTTGTTTTTGCCCCACTTGTATTCTAATACGTAAGGATTCCAGTATGGCTGTGCGATAGAGTCATACTCTAATGGTAAAACCTCATTGCCTAATGGTGATAAGAGCCCTTGCTTGCCATTTAGCGAAACATTTGCGAAGGTTTTATCGCTTCTTATCGCGTCTACCACCTTGATGCTATCATATATGGGCGGAGTTATAATGTCGTAGGTTGATACTAATCCCCATTTGTTTGTCTCGGCATCTCTGTATGCAAATAAGGCCACTCTATTAACTCCTTTCAACTCAGTGTATTGGGGAATAATCACAGTCTCGTCTTGATATTTGACTCCATATAATCCGGTTTTTTCGTCTTGGTAAGTGTAATAAGAGTATTCACCGGAAGACGTTGGCGCCGGAGACGGTGCATTACGTGCTTCGGCATTTGAAGGCGAGAACAGTGTCGCTACAATGGCAACTGCGGCTAAGATAGCGTGTATTGATATAAGTTTCATGATGAGGTGTTATTGGGTAAGTCTGTTTTTTTGTGGCGATGGGTAAGTCCATCGGCTGCACGGTTGCAAATATACGAAATCTACGCTGTGCGACCAATCCGATGAACAAAATGTGGCTGATAAATCTTGCATTTACTTTCTGTGGGCGAGTACAGTGGCGGTGCGGGTGTCGCACGAGCGGGATGTAAGGGTGTCGAGGACGGTGTAGTCCGGACGGTTGTCCACTGCTTGCGGGTCGGTGACGACGTATGCGCCGCGTGGTACGGCATTGATGTCTGTGGCGTGGTTCATACGGTCGTCAAGATAGTAATTTATAGTGTAATAGCGCAGCAGCGAATCGCCGGTGATGACACCGTACAGCGGCGCATCTTTCGGCACTTGCCGGGCAACGACTTCTGCTGCCGGGCGGTCGCTCTTGGGGTTGAGAAGCATCGGCGCGAAGGTCGAAGCGTAGCTCATAAACAGCAGGTATGCGATGACGACGGCTCCGGCGGCGGCGTTGGCTTCGCGACTTCGCGTGACAAGCCACCATACCCCGGCAATCACCGGGAGAAATGCCATGATGTACTGCCACCACGCCGGAGTATATATGCGCAGATGGCTTGACGATATGTGCGAAAGCAACGTCAACGCAACGGGAGCGATGATAGCGAGCAGTGCAAGTACACGTGCGAATATGCGCATAAACTTGGCAGTGCGGCACTGCCACAGCAGCCACGACAATCCCATTGCGATAAACGGGTACATTGGCAGCAGATAGACGCTGCGTTTGCTTGACGGGATGCAATAGAATATGAGGACTGTCAGGGCGACTGTCCACGCCATCTTCGTCAGATCGGGCTTACGGTCGCGGTTGCACCATACCGTGGCAATGGCCGTACGTACGCGGCGCAGGCATAGCGCCATCAGTGCCGGTATTGTCCAAGGCAGCACGCCCCACAGCAGGGTCGCGAAGTTGTACCACCAGGGGTTGACATGGCTGTCATAAGACATTGTGCCGGTGAGGCGGCCGATGTTTTCCTCCAAGGCAAGGCGTACAAACTCGTCACCGCCGCGCAGATACGCAGCGTAATACCACAGCGCCGGGAGCAGTAGTGAGGCCATCAGCAGTCCCAGCATCACGCCTATGGTACGCAGAACGTTGTCGCGGCATATCAGCCGGTATATGCCCATAGCCAGTAGCGGCAACAGTGCCCCCACCGGGCCTTTGGCAAGGATGCCGCCGCTGAGCAGCAATATCGCCGCCAATGCGTGCCACAGCCGTCGCCGCCCGTCGGTCTCGTACATCAAGAAGATGCTGTAGCAGGCGCCCACGATGCAGGCTGTCAGTACCATGTCCACGCGACAGGCTATGGCGGTGCGGAACAACTCGAAGGACGTCAGTGTCAGACCGAAGGTCATCCACGCGCGGTCGCGTCCGATGCGCGGCGCCATAACTTTCCATCCGAATATCACGAGAAATATCGCGCTCAGCGCTGACGGCAGGCGGGCGGTCCAGGTGCTGACGACTCCTCCGTTAAATATTTCGGAGAATACGGCTATGAGCCAGGCCAGCAACGGGGGCTTGTATGGGATGTCGCCGCCGCAAGACGTCGGCAGTATCCAGTCGCCGCTGTTGAGCATCGATACGGCCACGATGGCCTCGCGCGGCTCGCCCTTGCTGTTGAACCACGGCAGCCCGAGCCACGGTAGTAGCAGCGCTCCGGCTATAATTATCAAGATGATAGTATTACGTTTCATATCCGGTGTCTATGGATGTGGGTTTCTGGAAAAAAGTAATCGTCGTGATGCTTCGGCGAGAGATTACGCTTCGGCGAGGATTGAAGCTCGGAAGGCTATTTTTTGAATTCGTGCGTTTATTCGTCCGAACCGATATTTACTGAAATACTTACGCCGATGCTCCAAGGATTGGCCTGCTGGTAGAAGGCATGGCCCACGCTGACAAAGTAGAAGGTGTTGTAGCGCGTATCCGTGATGTTCTCGGCAAAAAGGCGCAGACTGCCAAGACGGTGCTGCAAGGTGACGGCCGCATCAAGTGTGGCGTAGAACGGCTGTTCCATAGTGTTGGCGTCGTCCCAATATATGCGTCCGGCCGCGTGTACGGCAACATCTACGACGGGGGTGATGCCTGCAAAAATCCAAGGCAGGGTGTAGCGTGCTCCGCCAAAGAGGGTGTGCCGCGGTGCGTAGGGCAGTTTCTTGCCTTCCATATCGGCTATTCCGTTGTGATACTTGGTGAAGCGAGCATCCGTATATCCGTACGAAGCGCGCAGCGCCAATGCCTGAGTGGGACGGAAGGCAACCGATGCCTCGAGGCCGATACTGCGCGTACGTCCGGCGTTGGTCATGGCACGTCCCGTGGTGTTGCCGTGCGGAAATATCGTGAGTTGCTGGTCGCGACACGCCATCCAGTATCCGAGGACTTCGGCGTTGAAACGCTTGTCGTTGCTCTCGAACCCGGTACCTATCTCGTATGTCCAGTTGCGCTCCGGTCGATAGGTGAGCATGGCATCAATGTCATATTCGGCCTGCATACCCATCTGTTCCATCATTTGCTGTTGGAGTATGTCGCTGAACATCTGCGTGTTGTATCCGCCGGCCTTGTATCCGCGTGCCACCGAGCCGAATATGCGCCAACGGTTGTCCGGCGCGTAATTGACAAATACTTGCGGCAGCAACTCGTTGAAAGTCTGATGCAACGAGCCGTGGTTGTCTATCGTTATAGGGCGCGTTTGCAGCGGAATTTGCGTTCCGGTGGGCAAGGCGCGATACATAGTCACGGACGTATTGACCGCGCCGGTATAGTCCATGCTGACGCGCTCAATGTCCCAGCGCAGTCCACCGCGCAGTGTCCACCGGCCGAGGTGTACGGTGCTTGTATGATAGATCGAGAAGCCTCCGTCTGTGGTATCAAAATTGCTACCCAGCAGCATTTGTTGCTCGTCCCAGCGCAATTGCATACCCGGCGGCAGCGACTTGTTGGCGTTGTCCAATATCAGCCGGTCAATGCCCTCCTGCTTGAAGGTCACCGGCGCGTCTGTGTGCGTTTTCTTTGCAAAACCGAAGGCCCCGAGCAGCCAGTCGTAGGATTGGCGTGTGCCTTTGGCAAAAATATCCTGAGTGAAAGCCCATTCGTGTCGCTTTTGGCGCAGTGTAAAGTAATCGGCACGAGTGAAGTCCTGGTCCATAATCATATCATCATTCAGATACTGCACCGAGGTCAGTGATGTGGCCACCATCTTTTTGCCGGTGAAAGATACCGAAAGCCCGTCGGCAAAGCTGTTGCGGCGGTAGGATGCCGGGTCGTTGTAATCGATGCGACCCGTGGCGGCCGAGGCGTATGGATAGCCGTGCTGTTTGACATATCCGTAGGTCGCGGTGTTGGCCAGACTCCAGCGTCCGCCGGGATGCCACGACATTTTCCATCGGGCGTTGGCTTGACGCTCGCGTCCGCAGTGACTGTTGTCGTAGTCGTTGCGGTAAAATCCGTCGGTGGTTCCTCCGTATGCCGTCACCGAGGTGGCCACTTGGTCGCCCAGACGCCCGTACCATCCGGCATTGACGCGCGCTGTATTGGCGCGTGCATACGATGCTCCGAAGCGCCATCCGCGGCGGCTCCACGGCGAGGGCGTAAAGATGTTTATCTGTCCGCCTATGGCATTGCGCCCGCTCAGCACCGAGCGCGTACCGCGCAGCACTTCTATGCGGTCGATGTCCGGCATATCAAAGTCGTAATTGTCCTTATTGAGATAGGGAATACCGTCTACATTAAGACTGACTACCGGCTGGTCGATGCGCGCGCCCATGCCGCGAACGTATATCGAGGAGGTCATTCGTGACCCGTAAGTCGGGATAAAGAAGTTGGGAGCGACATCGCTGATGCCGCGCATGGATGTTATGCCGAGAGCCTTGACAGCTTCGGCGTCAAGGCGCGTAGCCGGTTCGATTTGGCTGTTGGGTAATTGCTTGACCCCAACTACTTCGACATCGCGCAGGTATCCAACCACGGGATTGGACACGCTGTCGGAGGCGTTTTCGGTCGAAGTGGCGGTCGTGACCGCCGTGGCATCGATAGTGCCGGCCATCACGGCGGCAACGATTAGATTATACTGTGTGCTAAAAGTCATTTGTAGTCAAATATGTTGGCTTATTCGAGTGCAAAGGTACGATTTTTGCGTCATATAGCTTATATGTACGCACATCCAAAATATAGGGTATTTGATAAACGCATGCGGCCGGGCGACATTCACGTCGTCCGGCCGCAGATAGATGTATGCCGAATTCTACTGATGGGTAAGGTGTACGTCCAGTTGAGGGAAGGGGAAGTGTACTCCGGCATCGGGTAATTCGGAGTAAAGGCGCTCGTACATGTCGTAATACAGTGACCAATAATGCTCGCTGCGTACCCATGCGCGTGCTTTGAGTGTCACCGAGGAGGCGTCGAGGCCTTCGACTGTTACTGAGGGCGAGCGGTCTACGCGAGCGGTGCCCAGAGCCTCGGTGGGTGTCGGGATGTCTTGGCTTATCTGTTCGACATGTTGGCGCACGCGGCGGTGAAACATACGCCATAGACGTCCGTGCGGCTTTTCTTCTTCGACGGTCTCGCTTTCGGCCTGAGTCTCGGCGATAGCCTGTTGCTGTGCTTCGTAGCGTGCACGGTCGTCTTCGATATACTTGGCGACTATGCGGTCGTCCGAGGCAAAGATTGACAGTATTGCTCGGCGGGCATTGGCCACGTTGTCGCCGTATGCGATGGATACGGTCCATTCGACGCGACGGTAGTCCTGACGCGACCAGTTGTTGATGCTGCCGGTGGACAGTCCGCCGTTGGGGATGATGATGGTCTTGTTGTCGTAAGTGCAGATGATGGTATGGAATATCTGGATTTCGCGCACATATCCGGCGAAGCCTTGGGCTTCGATGTAGTCGCCAACCTTGTATGGCTTCAGCAACAGTATGAGTACACCGCCGGCAAAGTTTTGGAGTGTGCCGCTCAGTGCCATGCCGATTGCGACGCCGGCCGAGGCAAAGAGCGCGATAAAGGACGAGGTCTCGATGCCGAGGATGCCGATTACGATGACGATGAGTAGGAAGTAGAGCACGATTTTGATCATGCTCAGTATAAATGTGGCCAGTGATCTATCGACTTTGCGCCGCGTCATCACCGCCGATACTACGCGGTATATGCGCTTGATGATGAGCTTGCCTATATAGAACACTATAAGGGCTGTCACCAAGTCGATGGTGAAGTGCACGGCCGAGGTCGCCAGGTTGTTGATTAGATCGTCAAAGGGCAGCGACTGTACTTGCTTTATTTCCTCTTTGATGGAGGGGATGCTGTCGGGCAGCAAGTTGATGGGCGTTTGCAATAGTGGAAACATGGTTTGTGTCTATCTGTGGTTGTTGTGGCGTGGTGGCTCAAATCCCCCGACTGTCATGCCGTGGCCGGGTCGTGTCAGTCTTTGGTGCTGAAAGCGTGCTGCGATACATCGGAGTACCACGTCAGGGTGTTGTAATTTTTGACGGACGCTGCAGCGGCGTTCTCGAGCGGATAAGTGGACAATCCGCAATGGTACTCGAGGCTGATGCGATTCCATAGCCTCGGGGTGGCTGCGGCGTATATCACGGCGCGGTTCAGGGCTGCGTCCAGCGCCGCTTTCAGCTGCGTGCCTTGTCCCTCGGGCCGGGCAACGTCTTCGGCGATGTATTGGCACAGGCCGTCATAGTAGTGTCCCAAGTCGTAAAACCAGCATCGGCTTCCGACCATGAAAGGCTGCTGTCTAAATCCGTCCGGCAACTTGCCTTTGCCCGTGACGAGGATGTCGCGGCAGGCGGCGGCCACGTCGTCAAGTGCCGCTGTGGACACTACGCTGATGGTGCATGTGCGGTCTTTGGGTGTGGTCATGTCGTTGTAATAGTTAAAAGTATTGGTGGCGGCGCGAACCAAGCCCCCATCGGCATATTCGAACAGGCAGGGAATGTTTTTCTCGTATGGCATCCCGGTTAGCAATAGTTCGGTGGCGCTGCCTATAATATAAGGGGCGGTGTTGCGCAGCTCGTACGCCACTTCTACGGAGGCCATAAAGCAGCAGTCGAAGTAGATGTACGCCCATGTACCGACTTGTTCGAGCACGCGGCGCAGTGTGGTGATGTTCATCACGCGTCCGCGGTCTTCGCCCCATGCCGTGGGTTGGAATTCGTTATTATTGTCCTCTATGCCTGTTTGAAGCCATCCGTTGCCGTGGCTCCAAAGTACCAGACCGTAAGAACGTGCCGGGGCGAGGGTACGTGCATCTTTGAGCACGTTTATCATGCGCTCGGAATGTACCGAGCTGAGCCCGTCCGAGGCGTAGTCGCGCAAGGGCTTGGGGCCTTCGGCGGTCATGCGGTACAACTTGGCGTTGCCATCGATGTCGCCGCGGTACACCAGCACCTGGCCGTGCAAGGTGTTGTTTGCAACGGCTTCCTGCATCTCGATAAGGTCTTGCCGATCGTAGCCCCCCGAGCCGAGACTGTTGCACGCCGCCATATATACGATGACGGTGTGCTCGCTCGGTTGTTCTTTGGGCTCGTCTTTTGAAGAGCCGCAGGATATGGCGGTGACGGCTATGGCGATGCCGGCAGCGATGCCGACCGGCCGTTTTATGAATAGTGTGCGTAGATTCATATTTAATTTTAATTATATGGTGATGTGTAATTTGTTCGATTTAGCTATGATGTCTGAATGGATTGCTCCCTTAGCTTCCGGATGAGTTGTAGCGCGTAATGGCGACCGGCGTCTATAAGCGTCGGGTCGTGCGCATCGCTATTGACTACTACCGGCACACCATCGGCGATGATACGCGGCAGCCATCGTTCGTCGGGGAACAGTCGTCCGAGACGAGACAATGCCTTGGTGTTGATTTCGGCCGTGATGCCCGAGGCTGCGACTTCGTGCAGGTATGCGTCCATAGTGTCCAAATACCAGCCGTGCTGTACCAGGTCCGGGTCAAAGACTACGCCGTTTTGTTCCACCTTGTCAAAGTGTCCGAGGATGTCCAGCCCTCCGCGAGCCAGCATCTCGGCGCTATGGTCGTAGAATGTGTGTACTACGTATTCGATGTCATCGCCGAAGTGCGTGTGCATATTGCGCATAAAGCGCTCGGGACTGCCGTCGATGTCTATATACAGACTGTGGTCGTCCTTGGCCGGGATAAAGTGTACCGAGCCGATGATATAGTCTAATCCCAAATCGCTGAAATACTGCGAAGAAGGTCCCCATTGAGTCCCGAGGTAGTCCACCTCCATAGAACGGTAGAAATGTACCTGCGGCCAACGCCGTCGGGCGGCATCCACTTCTGCGAAATATGTCGGGACATCCTCGGCCTTCATATTGCAGGGCGAGTCGATGGGCACGGGCGAATGGGGGCTGTATCCGTAATAGCGCATCCCGATCTTGGCGGCCGCCTCGGCAAAGGCTGCTATGTCGGCGTGTCCGTCGCAGAATTGGGTGTGCGAGTGAAAGTTATATGCGGTGTCTGTACCTATGAGGGATTGAAAGTCTTTCATCAATTAGTAATACTCATCAGTTCGTTAAAGACCTCGGACCTTCATCAGTCCTTGATTATGGGGTTGTTGCGGCGGAAACGTATCAGCCAACGAGCAAAAAGCAGAGCCGCTATTGCGGCTGTGGCTACGCCTATGGCCGTGGCCACGCCCCGGTCAAGGCCGAAGCCTTCGGGACGGCGTGCAAACAGCAGATAAGATACGCTTACCGTGGTCATAAACATGGCCGGCAATATAGTGATAATAAATGCCTTGCCGTGACGCGCCAGATAGACCGTGCAGGCCCACAGCGTGAAGACCGCCAGCGTCTGATTGCTCCATGCAAAGTAGCGCCATAGTACGTTGAAGTCTATCATCATCACCACGATGCAAGCGGCGAATATCGGTATGCTTGCCACCAATCGATGCCATAGTTTTTTCTGGGTAAAAGAGAACATATCGGCGGCGGTCAGGCGTGCCGAGCGAAGAGCGGTGTCTCCCGTAGTGATAGGTGCGGCGATGACGCCCAGCAGCGCAAGTATGCCTCCGACGGTGCCCAGCCAGGATATGCTGACGTCCTGTACCAATGCTCCGGCGCTGTTGTTGTGTGCGGCCATGTATTCGCCCAGTTGCGAGTATCCGCCGGTGAATGCGATGGCTGCCGCCGCCCAAATCAGTGCTACAAGGCCTTCGGCGACCATAGCTCCGTAGAATATGGGGCGGGCAAGGCGTTCGTTGGTCAGGCAGCGCGTCATCATCGGCGATTGAGTGGCGTGGAAGCCGGAGATGGCGCCGCAGGCTATGGAGACAAACATCATAGGGAACACCGGGTTGTCGCCGTTGCGTGAGGCAAGGCCGTCGGCAAAACCGTCCGGAATGGTGACATCACCGAACAGCATATAACCCATCAGACCTACGGCCATGAACAGTAGTGCGGCGCCGAATAGGGGATATATATTGCCGATAAGTTTGTCTATGGGCAGTAGCGTGGCCAGGATGTAGTAGCCGAAGATTAGTGCTATCCATATCGTATTGTCCCACTGCGTCATCCTGAAGAGTAAGTCGGCGGGTGTGACCACGAATACGGCTGCCACCAAAATCAGCAACACCACCGAGAATATGCGTATGACGTTCTTTATGGAAGTACCCAACTGGCTGCCTACGATTTCGGGTAGCGATTTGCCTCCCATACGCAGCGACATCATTGCCGAAATAAAGTCGTGGACACCGCCGGCGAATATCGTTCCGAGAACAATCCATAAAAAGGCTGCCGGCCCGAACATCACGCCCATGATGGCGCCGAAAATCGGGCCAAGGCCCGCAATATTCAGAAATTGAATCAGGAATACCTTCCATGCCGGCATCGGCACATAGTCCACGCCGTCCTTGAGGGCGTGTGCCGGGGTAAGGCGTTTGGGGTCTATACCAAAGACTTTTTCGACCAATGTCCCGTATACGATATATCCACCGACAAGTATTGCCAGTGCTACAAGAAATGCTGCCATAAGGGTAATGTGTTCATTGATGGTGATATGTGGCGTAATAACGCTTGATGGCGCACTCCGGAGGGTGCGCTCACAAGTACCATAGCCTAAACCCTGCCGTCTCGTCTATGAGGCGAAACGGCCGTTGATTCTCCACAAAATTACAAAAAAATTCGGCATCTGAATATATCGCGTTTCCAAAAATTAAAAGGTGTAGTAGCGGCTTGTCCGAAAAGGCTGGTATGTCTCAATAGACGAGACCATGTCGCGCGTCATTGTATGACGCCTTATAGATATATTATGTGTGATGTGTTTTGTGTCATCGAAGCCTTTTTAAAATTTTTTGGCCACAAAAAGCATCCGAAGTTATTGTCCGTCGCAAAAAAAAGAGTACATTTGCAGACCCCAAATCGGACGAAACGTAATTATTCACAACAAAACACAACATTAAACCACTATGGCTTACGTAATTACAGACATCTGCGTGGCTTGCGGCACATGTCAGCCCGTATGCCCCGTTGAAGCTATCAGCGAAGGTGATATCTATCACATCGATCCCGACACCTGCATCGAATGCGGCAGCTGTGCCGAGGTATGCCCCACCGGAGCTATCAATCCCCCGGCATAAGTAATAGCTTACGCCATAAAAAAGCGGTGCGCGTCTTCGCAAGGAAGTCGCGCACCGCTTTTCTTGTACCTATGCGGTAGTGCCGATGCTTATTGCATACCGCTGACGGCTACGCTGCGGTCGATTTTGGACACGAGGCCTTGCAGGACTTTGCCCGGGCCGAGTTCCACGAATTCGGTAGCTCCGTCGGCAATCATATTGCGCACGCTCTGAGTCCAGCGTACCGGGGCGGTGAGCTGAGCTACGAGGTTGGCCTTGATTTCGGCAGGATCGGTATGGGGCTTGGCGTCTACATTCTGATATACGGGGCAACGCGGAACGCTGAAGGTGGTGGCGTCAATTGCTGCGGCGAGCTTGGCGCGGGCAGGTTCCATGCAGGGAGAGTGGAAACCACCGCCGACTTTCAGCTTGAGTGCGCGTTTTGCTCCGGCTTCGAGAGCCTTGGCGCAGGCAGCATCGATGGCGTCATTTTCGCCCGAAATCACGATTTGTCCGGGGCAGTTGTAGTTGGCGCAAACTACCACGCCTTCGACTTCCTTGCAGATGTTTTCGACAGCCTCGTCAGACAGAGCGATGATGGCGGCCATAGTCGAGGGGTTGAGCTCGCATGCTTCCTGCATTGCGTGGGCACGGGCGGCGACGAGGCGCAGGCCGTCTTCGAAGCGCATAGCTCCGGCGGCTACGAGTGCCGAAAATTCGCCCAGCGAGTGTCCGGCAACCATGTCGGGACGGAAGTCTTCGCCCAAAGCGAGGGCAAGGCTTACGCTGTGGATAAAGATGGCGGGTTGGGTGACTGCGGTTTGACGAAGATCTTCGTCTGTACCGCTAAACATCAAATCGGTGATGCGAAATCCCAAAATTTCGTTGGCACGCTCCATCGTTTCGCGTACCTGCGCATTATTGTCGTAAAGGTCCTTGCCCATACCGACAAACTGCGCCCCCTGTCCGGGGAATACGTATGCTTTCATATTGGAATTATTGGTTTGGAAATTACTTTTTTACCTTGAAATTATTGTTTTTTAGGACTGCAAAGTTAGCGATTTTTCGGAAAATATAACTAACTTTGGCGTCGCAACGTGACGCGCCATTTTACCGCGCCATGTTTCTTAACAGATAAAATTCAGAAAATATGCTTACTACGATACCTCTCATCTTTGGGATGCGCGGTCCCCAATTGATATTTATTTTAGTTGTCATTTTGCTGATTTTCGGCGCATCGCGCCTTCCCAAGATTATGCGTAATATGGGACGCGGCGTCCACCAGTTCAAGCAGGGCCTCGAAGATGCTAAAGAGGAGATGAATAAGCCGATACGCCGTGCCGACGACCGCTACCGTGCCGACCGTGACCGTCGTGCCGACGACCGCTACCATGACGAGCGAGACCGCCGCGACGATGACCGCCGCGACGACGACCGTTACCGTGACGACCGTGACCGCCGCGACGACGACCGTTATCGTGACGACCGTGACCGCCGCGATGGTTATCGCGACCGTTACACAGACAAAGACTGACCTTAAAGCTGCCTGACGTGTCCGAACGCGAGAGTGACGACATACGGCGGGAAGGGCGCAGCGACGAGATGTCTTTTTGGAAGCATCTGGCCGAGTTGCGCGGTGTGCTTGTGCGCATATTCGCATTCCTGCTGGTGCTGGTGATTGTGTTCTTCTGCTGTATGCGGTGGATCTTCGAGCACATCATTACCGCTCCGTGTTCGCAGGATTTCATCACCTATCGATTTTTGGGGTTTATCAGCGGCGACGGCGACTGGTTGCCCGATTTCGGCAGTACCGGATTTCATGTCGATCTGATCAGCATCAACCTCACCAGTCAATTTATGACACAGATGAGCGCCTCGTTGTGGCTGGCGTTCATAATCGGCTTTCCGATAGTTATATATCTGCTTTGGACGTTCATACGCCCCGGGTTGTATCGACGCGAGCGCCGCGGCGCCCGTCGCGCCTTCCTTTGGGGCAATGTAATGTTTTATGCAGGGTGTGCCGTGGGATACTTTATCGTTTTCCCGATGGCGCTTCGTTTCCTGTCCCAGTATAGCCTGTCGGACCGTATCACCAATACCATCACGCTCGACTCCTATATGGACACATTTTACCTGCTTACGCTGGCTATGGGCGTGTTGTTCGAATTGCCGCTATTGGCTTGGATGTTAGGCCGTATGGGAGTTCTCAAGCGAAGCTTTTTCAGCCGTTCGCGCCGCTATGCCATAGTGGTGATTTTGGTGATTAGCTCCATCATTACGCCCACCAGCGACTTGTTTACGCTCATGATAGTTTTCTTGCCGGTTTACGCTCTCTGGGAGGCCAGTGCGCTGCTCGTGCCCAAAGGCGACGACAAAAAGCTTTCGGAAGACGACGAAGTCGAGGACCGAGACGAGGCATACCGAGGCGAGGCATACCGAGATGAAACTTATCGAGACGACGCGCATTTCGAATGAAAAAAATCGGCAAAATGCCGAGTGTCGCGAAAAACGGTGTGTAAGTGGCTCTTAGTAGGGCATTGGCGAAAAAATCGAAAAAAATGTAAATCGCTTGTTGCCTGAATCAAAAAAAAACATTAATTTTGCGGATGTATATGCGTGTCCCAAGCATTGCGTATACACGAATACTTGTATATCTGCAAGTTTCCGTGCGACTGAACCTACGATGAACCTGGCCTTGTATCACCAAATCTAAGTCATGTACATCACCCTCTACTATGTTTGCCGCCGGTAATGGTGGCAATGACATCCGTTTGTGTGGAAAATGCCGTACGACGTTTCGTGGCGTTCGCACGACAGACCATAAGGCAGGCCGATGTCACCGCAAAACATTCAATTTATAACTATATCACCTAATAACCTAATCACCCAAACTTAACCAGTATGAAAACCAAGCTTATCTTGGCGGCTATGCTCCTGGGCTCGGCTACAATGTATGCAGCCGGACTTAAGACTGGCCAACTCAGCAACGTCACCAAAGTGACTGCTGACCGTTCCATGCGCTACGAAAGTCCCGTATGGTCTCCCGACGGCGCCATGATAGCCTTCACCGGTGAAGGCTATGACGGCCTCTACGTCATGCAGGCTAACGGCAAAAACGTTAAAAAAGTTTCGGCAGACACCGGCGTAGGCTACGGCTTCCGTTGGAGTGCCGACAGCCGCGAAGTCTTAGTTCGCGACACCCGTTGGCTTACAGAAGCCGACGGTTCGAGCAAGCGTGTACACGCCGCTTGGGCCATCGAAGTATCCAATGGTACCAAGGTGCGCATGTCGCAGGACCTCGAGCTGATGTCCCCGGCTGCATGGAGCTACACCCCCTCCGGAAAGAAGAGCGTCATCTGCGAGGCCAAGGCTGTTGCCAACCGCCTTCCCGCAGTACCCATGCAGGCCATGACCATGGCCAAGCAGGTCCAGACACTCGACCCCATGCCCGAAGTGTCATTTGTAGAGGATTACGAAAACCTCTATGTTCTGACGGCTGACGGCAACAAGCGTCTGCTCAACCGCGGCGCCTCCTTCAACGCACAGCTCTCGCCTGATGGCAAGAAAGTCGTGTTCAATGAAATGGACAATATTGTTGTCATCAATATCGACGGCACGGGCAAACGTGTTCTCGGCATCGGCTTCCGTCCCCAATGGGTAGGCAACAGCCAGATTGTGTACGAGCGCACTACCGATAACGGTCACAGCTACCTCACCGGCGAGCTCTACATTCTCAATATCAACGGTGGCGCCGAGAAAGCCCTCACCAATTCGCGCGACCGCATCGAGATGTATCCCTCCATCTCCCCCGACGGGAACAAGATTGCTTTTGTGTCTAACACCGACGGTCAGATTTACGTCGCCGATCTCAAATAACACACTGCCATGAAGAAAATATCTACACTTCTCGCGATACTTGCCATGGCAATGATCGCGCCTTTCAGCGCCAATGCCGGCTGGAACAGTTATAGAGTCATGCTTGATCCCGGCCACGGCGGCAGCGACCCTGGAGCAGCCGGCCCCAGCGCTCCCCATGAAGCCGAACTCGCACTGCGATGTGCCAACAGTATCGTGTCTTGGCTTAATAGTCAAGGCTGTCAAACAAAAATGACGCGTTACTCCAACGTCTACGTGTCCTTGTCGGCACGCCGTTCGGCGTCTGTAAGCTACGACCCCTATCTCTTCTGCTCAATCCACCTCAATGCCTTCAATGGCAGCGCACACGGCACGGAGACTTGGTATTATTGGTCCGGAGGCAACTCTCGCAACCTCGCCAATAAGGTGCAGACAACACTTGTACAGCAACTCGGACGTACCAACCGCGGCGTCAAGCAAAACGGCTGGACCGTAATTACCGGTAGCGCCAACGTGCCGGCCATCCTCACCGAGGCGCTCTTTGTGGATAACCGCACCGAATGGGATATGATTAATCAGACCGGCAAGTCCGGTTTCAAGGCTTGGGTCAACGGCCACCTCTATGGCTTCTATGACTTCGGTAAAGGCGTTCAAGGTATAAACATTAGCCCCGACCCACGCAGCGGTGGCGGCTCCACTCCCACTCCCCAGCCACAGCCCACCAATCCTACGCTGACCGTTTCGACTACCAGCCTGCACTTCACCTGCTCTGTAGGTGAGAAGCCGACTCTATCGTTTACGGTTAAGGGCGAAAACCTTTCGAGCAATATTAAAATCGGCTCCAGAACTCCCGGTCGCTTCTCCACTAATGTTTCCGAACTTCCCAAAACAGGCGGAACGGTGACTGTTACATTTGCCAATGCCGACAAGGTTGGTACTTATGGCGAAGGTGGTACAGCCAATAACTATAAGTTCTTGATTGCAGTGACTAACGGCAGCCTCCGTAAAGAGGTCATCATTACAGCCGAGGTCAAGGCTCCGCCGCTGAGTCTCTCCGAAGGCTGGAATCTATCCGAAAAGAAAGGCAACAAGTCCTCGAAGGGCTATGACGCTTCGGAGATTCGCAACTTCTGCTACAACGATGGCAAGCTCTATTGCGTATACAACCACAGCGACATCAAGGTTATTGATGCTCAGACCGGTAAAGACCTCGGCAACCTCAACAAGGGCGAAGTCGTAACCGGCGGTACGCTGACACTCTGCGACGTCAAGGCTATCAACGGACATATCCTTGCCTGCAACCTTGCAGCATCCGGGCAGAAACTCCGCATTTACGAATGGTCTAAGGACAACGCTCTGCCCAAGCTGGTATTTGAGACCGATAACTTCCAGGGCGCAAGCCGTGTGGGCGACTGTATGGAAATCGTAGGCACATATCCTACCGATTACTGGATTGCCTTTGGTAACGAAAACGGACAGACCCGTATCATCGAGTACCATATGCAGAATAACAACTGCGTATTGGCAAAGAACACTCCCGTATATCGTGAGGACGGAACAACTAACCTATCGACTCAGGCAACCGTCCGCGCATATCCGATGGGCGGCAACTGGTGGATCGATGGTAAGGACAGCTATCCTACCTATGTAGTCCAGAAAGATGGCAAGGCTTGCCGTCAGACCTTCGTTGACACCGGCGAAAGCTGGGGTTCGTGCCACCACGAATTCTACTGGGGCGGCCAGAAGTATTCGGCCAACCTCGTGTTCAACGGCAAGGAATACTTACCGGGTACCCAAACAATGGATCCTGAAAAGAACTACAAGGGCGCACGTATGCGTCTGATTCAAGACCTCAAGGGTGACTTCACCCGTATCCAGCAGGTAGGTGACTTCCCGAGCAACGGCCTCGGCGACACCAGCCGCAACACCAACGCCACTGGCGATATCATCGTACGTACCGACGGAAATAATTGGCTTGAAGCATGGGTACTCTCCACCAAGCACGGTATGGCTTACTACAAGCACGGTACGCCTCCCAAGACCGAGGGCCAACCTATCCAAAGCACCGAACCCATGCTCTCCGTAGACAAGAGCTCTTTGAGCTTCAGCGCTAAGCAAGGCCAGACAGCCTTACAGGAACTCACCGTCAGCGGTTCAAACCTCAAGGGCGCCATCAATGCAACGCTCAGCGGTGCCAACGCCGACATGTTCAGCCTCTCGGCTCCCTCGCTCGGTACCCCCGGCAAGCTTTCGGTATCTTACAAGCCCACTGCAGAGGGAACGCACAAGGCCACGCTGACTCTCTCGACCCAAGGCGCAGCCAACGTAACCGTCGCTCTGACCGGTACAGGCGAAGCTACTATCGTGGTTAAGGAAGACATCGCTGCCAATACAGACAAACTGAAAGCCGAGTGGATCTACTCGACCAATAAGAACAACACCCCGAGCTGGACAACGTTCGACGCTAACCAGTCGGCAAACCGTGATATCGCTCTTATCGGCAGCAAACTCTATGTGCTCAATAGCAAGAACTGGGGAACTCCTTCCGTGAATATCCTCAACGCTGAAGATGCATCGTACAAGGGTACGCTCTCTATTGACGGTGTTGCAAACGCAACCGGCAAACTTGGCGGTCTCGCTGTAGCCGATGGCAAGCTCATCGCTTCCAACATCGTAACAGCCGCTCAGAACCTCCGCGTATACATCTGGGATAACGATGCAGCCGCACCTCGCGTACTGGTACAGAAAGACGCAGCCGGCATCATCACCGGTGGTTCCGTAGCATTCAGCGGTACCCTCAACGACGGCCGTGTATGGCTCACCAAGGAAGGTGCCAATGAAGTTGTATACTTCGAAATCAAGAACGGTACCTGCGACAACAATATGCACACTATCGCACTGAAGAACGCTAAGGGTGAAGCCTTCACATACGGCGCTGACGGCCGTGGTGCTTCCAAGATCTATCCCAACGCCGACGGCAGCTTCTGGATGGTACAGAAAGACAGCCAGATTGCCAAGTTCGACGCTTCCGGCAAGATTACCGATGAAGTTCTGCCCGCAGAAGCTCTCGGTGGCTCGCGTTACGGTACAGCATTCGCTCCCTTTAACGTAGGCAACAAGAAGTACATCGCCGCTATCACCTACAAGACCGGCAATATCGGCAATGGTCAAATCGCCATCATCGATGTTACGGACGGTGTAGCCAAGGCTAAGGCTCCTATCATCAACCTTCCTGAAGAAGGCTTCGGCTCGGTCAACAACGCCCAATTTGCTTCGACGGTTATCGCCAGCGCAGGTGGTAATCTCAACGGCAATATCAGCATCTATGCCAATGTACACAATCAGGGTATCGGTCGCTTCTTCTATCAGGGCGAAGTTAAGGATGCCATCTCCGATATCATCAATATCGAAGACGCCTCCGCCGATGCAGAATACTACAACCTGCAAGGTGTACGTGTAGCAGCTGACAACCTCACCACCGGCGTATACATCCGCCGTCAGGGCAATAAGGCTGAAAAAGTTTACGTTAAGTAATCATCGAATCCGATAGCGGAGTCCTCCGAGGCTCTGCCTAAGATAACCCTCAATCTACGGGGACGCGCCTGGGGCGCGCCCCCGTTTTTTATTGTCCGAACAGTCGTTTTTTTATTATCCGAACAGTGAGGAATAAACGTTCGACCGGGACGACGCGCGAACCGGGACAGAGCGAAAGATTGAGCGTGGACAGAGGACGACGGAGGGCGATTTGGGAGCTTTGGATGGGGTATACGTGCCCTTTGGAAGTTTTTTGGGCGTTGAACCAAACTTTTTTGCACGTCTTTCAATAATTTTTTGTATCTTTGCAGCCTGATTGGTCGCCAACGACGGCTGTCAGATAGTTTATCAAACGTCGATAACATTATCACATAAACTATGAAGTTACTACAGGCAAAATTAGCCAAATACACAGCGCCGCAAGAGGCCAAAGCCGCCGGCGTCTATCCCTATTTCCGCGCAATATCCTCCGAACAGGATCCCGAAGTCATTATAGATGGTAAGAAAGTCCTGATGTTCGGTAGCAACTGCTACAGCGGACTCGTTAACGACCCCCGAATCAAGGAAGCCGCAATCGAAGCAATACGTAAATACGGAACCGGATGCGCCGGCTCCCCGTTCCTCAATGGTACGCTTGACCTGCACAAGAAATTGGAGCGTCGTATCGCCGAATACATAGGCAAAGAGGACGTAATGATTTACTCTACCGGCTTCGGTGTCAACCTCGGCGTCGTATCGTGCCTCACCGGTCGTGAAGACTATATACTGTGGGACGAGCAGGACCACGCCTCCATTATTGAAGGTCGTCGTCTGTCGTTCTCGCAGCAACTCAAATACAAGCACAACGACATGGCCTCGCTGGAGAAGCAACTGCAACGTTGCGAGCCCGATAAGGTGAAACTTATTGTCACCGACGGCGTATTCTCCATGGAAGGTGACGTTGCCAATATTCCCGAAATCGTGCGCTTGGCCAAGAAATACGATGCCAGCGTCATGGTCGACGAAGCACACAGTATAGGTGTCTTTGGCGAAGGCGGTCGCGGTACTGTCAACCATTTCGGCTTGACCAAAGACGTGGACCTCATCATGGGTACGTTCTCAAAGAGTTTTGCCAGCCTCGGCGGATTTATCGCTACGGACAAGGAAATCACCAACTATCTGCGCCACCACAGCCGCAGCTACATATTCACGGCCAGCATCACCCCGGCCAGCACTGCTGCAGCGCTCAAGGCCATAGATATCATGATTGCCGAACCCGAGCGTCAGCAACATCTCTGGGATCTCACCAATTACGCCCTCGAAGGATTCCGCAGCATGGGCTTTGAAATTGGTAACACGTCTACGCCGATTATCCCGCTGTTTATACGTGACGACTTCAAAACTTTTGCTATCACTCACGACCTGCTCGAAGAAGGAGTGTTTGTCAACCCGGTGGTTTCGCCCGCTGTTGCGCCTCAGGATACACTGATTCGCTTCTCCTTGATGGCTACGCACACCAAGGAACAGGTTACTACCGGCCTCGAAAAGATTCAGAAAGTCTTCAGAAAGTACAACCTCGTGCCTTAAGGCATAGAACAGAATACAACTTAGAGCTTTATGCCGGGGCCGTGCGTCCCGGCATAATTTTTTCCCGGATACGGCACTGTTCCGAGTAAGAGGAAGGACCTTGTGGCGTTATTGTCGGCCAATGCCGACTTTCGGAACGGGCACCCGGTTCGAGTCACTCGAGGTCGTACGGATGAGAGTCTGATAATGCCTTGATGTCAATCATAACGCGTCTGTCGGTGCGACTCAGAAATACTATGGAAGAACGCAGCACTATGGCTACCCAGTTATCAAAGGCAATAATATGGTGGATATGAGCCAGCGGGATAGAGTGGAACAACGAGTCTTCCGGAAGCGAATCAAGCGTGATGCTTCGGCTCTCGGCATCTTCGCGTATACCGTGCATACTGCCGGCGCAGGCATACAATGTAGGCATGTCCGGCATCGCTGGACTTTGCGGTGGAGTGGAGTATGTGTCGTACAACTCCTGTATGAGTCGGCGGTTGATCATGTCTTCTTAACGAATGTGATGTCTTGTGGTTGCTTTCTGAGAAGTATCTATGAGCACTGAATGCATAGACGCTCATGGCGAATGTATATGTCATATAACCGCCGATGGGACGAAAAAGTTCGATGACCACCGCCGAAAAAAATCAGCGCTGCGTCGAGAGATGTGCATCGAGTGCGACTAAGCGGTTCGGCTTTGTCTATTCGGCGAAGTTTTTGTACCTTTGTCTCACCGCTTGAGAAATACAATTAAAGAACAAACTATATGACAACACAGATTATTAACGGCCGCGTTCTCACCCCCATGGGCTGGGTTGAAGGCGGCAGTGTCCTCATCGAGGGCACCCGTATCAAGTCAATACTCAATTACAGTCGCCGCGTCGAAGGCGTGGACAAGGTCATCGATGCGCAGGGCAACTACGTGCTCCCCGGCGGCATCGATATACACGTGCATGGCGGTGGTGGTCGAGACTTCATGGAATGCACCGAAGATGCTTTTGTGACGGCTGTTGAGGCTCATCGTCGCCATGGTACGACGTCCATATTCCCGACGCTGTCATCGTCGACGGTGCCTATGATACGCGAGGCGGCAGCCACGTGCCAGAAGCTTATGGCCGACCCCATGAGCGGCGTACTTGGTCTGCATCTCGAAGGCCCGTACTTCAATCCCAAGATGGCCGGCGGACAGCTGCCCGAGAATATCAAGGTCCCGACACCGGAGGAGTACAAGCCCATCATCGAGGATTTTACATCGATACGTCGCTGGGATGCAGCTCCGGAGTTGCCCGGAGCTGAGGAGTTTGCCTCCTATTTGCGCAGCAAAGGCATATTGGCATCGCTGGGGCATACCGCCGCTACGTATAAGGATGTCGAGAAGGGTTACCGCGCCGGCTTTACGCACGCCACCCACTTCTATAATGCTATGACCGGCAACCACAAAGAAGGTCCGTACAAGCACGAGGGTACCGTCGAATCGGTATATCTCATTGACGGCATCACCGTCGAAATGATTGCCGACGGTATCCACGTTCCGCCGGTGATGCTGCGCCTTATCTGGAAGCAGAAAGGCGTGGAGCGCACCGCCCTGATTACGGACGCGTTGGCATGCGCCGCTTCGGACAGCAAGACAGCCTTTGACCCTCGCGTGGTCATCGAAAACGGCGTATGTATGCTGGCTGACCGTAGCGCTATTGCCGGCAGTATCGCCACCATGGACCGTCTGGTGCGCACGGCAGTGCAGCAGGCCGGAATACCGTTGGAAGATGTGTCGCGTATGGCTTCCGAGACTCCGGCACGCATCATGGGCGTGTACGACCGCAAGGGCTCGCTTGCTCCGGGCAAGGATGCGGACATCATGATGTTTGATGCCGACCTCAACCTCACCGGTGTCATCCAAATGGGTCGTGTAGTCGAGTAAGACGCAGCCTCATTACGGCACATAAAGCAAGCCGCCGCGGAAGTCAAGATTCCGTGGCGGCTTGCTTTGTGAGTGTGTGTAGGCTGTCGTGGCGACAGCGGATGCTCACGTATGTCGTGGGTACGTTGTAAATGCCTTAGAAGAAATATGCGACGCGAAGGGTCCAACCTTTTGTCTTGGCGCTGAAGTCCTCAAGGAGCTTGGTCTTGAGGGCGTAAGTCATGCCCCAAGTGTATCCGCCGATGACTTGCCAACGGCGAAAGATTTCGACACCCACGCCCACGGCCAGCGAGAGGTCGCCGCCGGAGTACTTGAAGGCATCGCCTCCGGCATGTGCCGCTTGGATGTTGAATTCGGGGCCGAAGTATGCCAGCGGAGCCAGTTTTTCCTCGAATCCGTTGAGTCGTGTGAACTTAAAGCGCAGATGCACGGGGATGTGGATGTTGTGCATCATTGCGGTTTCCTTGCCCATGCCGAGGGCCGACCACATTTTCTTTTCGCCCAGATTGACCTTGGCGCTCTGCTGCTCGTACATCAGTCCGAAGTCGAGTCCGAAGCCTATGCCCGGGAACATCATTTCGCCCATGATGCCGGCGCCGTAGCCTACGCCTTGGGTGACGGATACTATATCTTGTTTGAAATTGAGGTCTGTATAGTTGGCCCCGGCGACGGCGCTCCAGCGAAATTGTGCGTGGGCGGCCACGGAAACGGCGGCCAAAGCTATGATGATGAGGAATTTCTTCATTGCGATATGGTGTAAGTGTTTTATGCTTTGAGTGTTGCGGCCATAGCGTCGATGTCGGCGGCGCTGACTGTCGATTGTTCGCCGGTGCGCATGTTGCGCAGGGTGACGGTCCCGGCGGCCAGCTCGTTGCTGCCGATGATGGCCACGTAGGGCACGGCGGCCGCATCGGCCCATGCCATTTGCTTTTTCATCTTGGCGGCGTCGGGATATACTTCGACGGCAATGCCTTGGCGACGCAGGGCGGCAGCCAGGCGCAGGGCGGCAGCCACCTCGTCGGCGCCGAGGTTGGCAAACATCACTTGTGCACCGCTGTCTGTGCCTTCGGGGAACAAGTTGAGCGTGGTCATGACGTCATAGATGCGGTCAGCGCCGAAGCTGATACCCACGCCACTGAGACCGGGAGCGCCGAATACGCCCGTGAGGTTGTCGTAGCGTCCGCCGCCGGTAATACTGCCTATGGGCGTATCCAAGGCCTTGACTTCGATGATGGTGCCGGTGTAGTAGTTGAGACCGCGAGCCAGCGAGACATCCAAGTCGAGCGTGGCACGCAGTCCGAGGTTGCGTGTCCCGTCGATGACCGTGCGCAGTTCCTCGACGCCCTTGGCGCCGGTTTCGCTACCGGCCAGAAGCTCCTGCAGGCGTGCCATACGCTCGTCCGTAGTGCCGGAGATGTCCAATATCGGCTGTAGCGCGTCTACGGCCTCGGGTGACAGGCCGCGTTCGATAAGTTCGGCATTGACGTTCTCGCGCCCGATTTTGTCCAACTTGTCTATGGCTACGGTGATGTCCACGATGCGCTCGGGTGCGCCTATCAGCTCGGCGATACCGGCCAGGACCTTACGGTTGTTCAATTTGATGGCCACGCGAATGCCCAGGCGTGCAAATACCTCGTCGATAAGCTGCAGCAGCTCGACTTCGCATAGCAGCGAGTCGGTACCTACGACATCGGCGTCGCACTGGTAGAACTCGCGATAGCGACCCTTTTGCGGTCGGTCGGCACGCCATACGGGCTGTATCTGGCAGCGCTTGAAGGGCATAGACAACTCGGCGCGGTGCATCACCACGAAGCGGGCAAAGGGCACTGTCAGGTCGTAGCGCAAGCCCTTCTCGGCCACGGCCGAGGTGAGGTGGCCGATACTCTCGGCGGCGAGGTCCTTGCCCTCGAGGCCGCGTGTCCATTCGCCCGAATTGAGAATCTTGAAGAGCAATTTGTCGCCCTCCTCGCCATACTTGCCCATAAGGGTGGAGAGGTTCTCCATAGCCGGCGTTTCGATAGGACGGAAGCCGTAAAGTGCAAATACCGAGCGTATTGTATCGAATATATAATTGCGACGAGCCATCTCCGCAGTATTGAAATCGCGGGTGCCCTTAGGTATGGAAGTCTTTTGTGCCATTGTGTGTCTGCGGCCTCGGTTTCCCGTAGCCTTTGTCTATAAAGTAGCCTTTATCTGTCTGTAAAGTAGCCTTTGTCTATAAAATTGCTGTATCGCGGCTCCCGAAAGAGCCTATTGCGCCGCAAAGTTACGCATTTTTGCAGACAACGGCAATATTCCCACGCCATTGCACGCCGAATGACGTTTGTCTACTGATATTACTGATTGGATTTATAGTTTTCTACCTGGTCAAGGACTTTGTCAAAAACTTCGTCATTCCACTTGGGCGGATAGCCGTTTTCATCCAAAAGAAACCATAATTCTTGGTTTAGTTCGGCTCTGACATTCTTATTTGTCAGCCAGTCAGCAAAAGACGACTTTGTGCCAATCAGCGTTTTAATCTTTTTCGCAAGAGCCTTGCATTTTTCGTTGATTACAAACGACCCGATTCTCTTGTCTTCGCCATACTCGAAGTTGTGCGTGTCGCGAAGATGCAAAAGGATGTCATAGAAAGCTTTTTCTTCGAAAGACAAGCCGAGTTTACGGAAACTGTTTTTATCCTCTCCGAGTCGGTTAAGCAAGTCTATAGCCTGCTTTGTGGCATTGCGTATAATTTTGTCCACGGCGTCTTGTTGTGCTTTGGTCGCTTCTTTGGACGAAAGTTTGGTGCGTCGGTTGTGGTATTCGTCGAGAGTCTTTTTGAGCAGTTTCTCAAATTCCTCGGCGGCGAGTTTATTAGTCTTTTTGTATTGATTGATGCTCTTGCGAAGCATTTTAATGAGTACTTCGAGGCGCGTGGCCGGCAGTTTGATGCGGTTTAATTGTTCAATAAAAGCGGGGTCGAAAATGCTTTCCTCTACGTCAGAATCAAGGATGCTGGTCACGGAATTGCATCGTAAGGCATCTGCGACCATGCGCTCTACTGCACGGTTCATGCTCTCGGTATCATGCTTTTCGCCCGAAGCTTTGCGGATATATGATGCAACACTCATAAGGCATTGCGATAGAGCGAGTTGCTCGTGTGATAGCGCGTTGGATGGTTGGCATATGTCGTATGCGGTTTTCAACCGCTTTATGTGCGCGAAGAAGAATGTCTTGGCGTCAACTTTCTTAGGCTTCGCGCCGTCCTTGGCCACGTTATACATCTTCGAAAGTGTTAGAACGTGTTCGGCGGCGTCTTGGATACAATCGAGACGGGCGAGAGGCTTAGTGTCTTTGTCTGTGAACGGGCTTAGGTCAAAGCCGACAAATAGTTGCTTGATTAAGTCCAATTCAATGACAAGGGCTTCCAACGCCAGTTGCACATCGTCTTCGCTTGGCCCGAATTTGTCGCCGCCATATAGCTTCATCGCCTCCATCATGTTACGGTGGATGCCGATATAGTCGATGATATAGCCAAATTCCTTACCGGGATATTTGCGGTTTACACGGCTTATCATTTGGATGAGGCTGTGTTTTTGGATAGGCTTGTCGTTATATAGATAGGTGAGGCAAGACACGTCAAAACCGGTTATCCACATATCCACTACAATTGCGATGCGGAAATTGGAATACTCTTTTTTGAAAGCATCCGCAAGGACATCGGCTCGCTTCTTGTCGCCAAGGTATTCGTACATTTCCTTGGGGTCGTTTTTGCCGCGAGTTGCGACCATCGCCATCGTTGGCATTGGCGTCAATTTTTTCAGTTCCTTGGCCGGTACATCCAAATCTTCGGGGTGCTTACGCTCTACAAACCATTCGGGCTTTAGCTCCATAAATTTTTTCAAGAGCCGGTAGCCAATATCGCGCTTGCTGCATACAACCATTGCTTTCTGAATGACATTGGCATTATTGTCGCAGGCTGCGGTGTAATGTGCAATGATGTCGGAGGCGAGACGCTCAAGTCGGTTGTCATCGCCAAGAATGATCTCCATCGCACTCATAGCTTTCTTGCTTGCCCGGATGTCTTCTTTGGTGGCGCCCTCTTCGGCGCATTTTTTGTAGTAGTCTTCGATTTCCTTGACTTTTTCGCTGTCAAGAGTTACGTTTGCGATTCGAGGTATATATTTTATGTTCTTGGTGATGTCGTCATCGACGGCCATACTCATTGTATAGCGGTCTACGATTTCGCCGAATACTTGGATGGTTTCGGCTATCGGAGTGCCGGTGAAGCCGACAAATGTGGCGTTTGGGAATGCGGTGCGGAGTTGTTCGGCGTATGGCTTGGTAATGAAAGCACCAATTTTGCTTTCGTCGACCATTTTGACGGATAACCCCGGCGCATCATTCAATTCTTCTTTCTCGGCTTCGATGTCATTGTGGTCTACGACTTTCAGCTTATTGCTTAGGCGTATCTGGGTGCGATGTGCCTCATCGGAGAAACAGATGATGTTGCGGCGGGTATTAAGCTCTCCGATGGCTTCGCAGAACTTTTGAATGGTGCAGATAAAGAAGCCGCCTGATTCGCGCATTGACAATTCCTCTTTGAGTTCTTTGCGGTTTTTGACAACCTTGGTCGTGCCGAGTTCGAGAAAATCGGACGAACGCAGAAATAGCTTGCCGGCTTGTGTCTGCAAGTCGTCGCGGTCTACAATCATTATAATTGTCGGAGACCCCAGCTCTTTGCATCTGAGCGAGAGTTGCCGGGCAAGGAACATCATTGTGTAAGTTTTGCCGCAACCGGTCGCCCCAAAATATGTTCCGCCTTTGGACGAGTGTTCGGCAAAAGCCTCTCGGATACTCTCACGAAGTATGCGTGTTGCAAAGAATTGGGGATAGCGGCAGACGACTTCTTCTTCACCGTCGAAGTCGGCATCCGGGAAATACACATAGTCACGCAGTATTTCAAGAAAACGGGTAGGGTGGTACGCGCCTTTGACGATTGTCCGCACCTGGTCTATGCCTTTTTGTGCCGAAGGGTCTTCGTTGTTGACTTTCTTCCACGAGTAATAGTGTTCGTAGGGACTGTATGTCGTGCCAAGTCGTGTGTTGTTGGCGGTGGCATCGCTGATGCATGAAAGCGGCGTGTACCGCAGCAGGTGAGGAATGTCCCGAAGATAGCGGGTATGGATTTGTTTGTATGCGTCCGCAATGGTGGCATCTTCTTTTGTCGGATTCTTCAACTCGAAGATGCAGAGTGGTATTCCGTTGACATAGAGAAGTACGTCGGGGATGCGTACATCACCATTTGTCCCATAGCCGACTTCAAGCTGGTTGACCGCTCGGAATGTGTTCTTTTCTGGTTCGTCGAAGTCTATAAACTTTATGTCGAAAGTCTCGCCATCACCGTTTCGGGTGTAACGGAACTTGTCTCGTACGAGTAGAAATGTGTTGCGTAGCCTCTCGAAGTGCGTCTGTCCCGGCACGTGGCGCAGCTTGCCGACAATCGCGGCTGCATCATCGTCTGTCAGCCCCGGATAGCGAGATTGAAGAGACTCGGTCAATTCATCGATAAGTAGCGGCTCGAGTATTTGGCGGTGGATGGTTTTGCCGTTAGTGTATTGCCAGCCCTCGGCTTGTAGCAGGTCGATAAGGGCTTCTTCGTATTCGCTTTCGTATAGTCTGCCTCTCATTGTCGGTAGGTTTATGAATTGGCGGCACGTTGTACCAATGCCGGACAAATGTCTTTCAATCTTTCTCTTGCTTCGGATGCAATTTTCTTGGCTCTCTCGGCGCAGTCGAAGACTTCAACAACGGCTCTCTGTACTTCGATGGGCGGTAAGGGAATCTTCACACGGCACATTTCGCTCCAATCGAAGGTTTCCCTTGCACTGCCCCATGAGTTGAAACGTGCGTATCGGTCAAACTCAGGACGGCTTAGAAGCATAAATAGATATTCGGGAAGAAGTTGTTCCGTGTCCTTGCTTCGAAAAACTGTGTATATTGATGAAACAATAACAGATTTGTCGGATAAATTAAGAGCCAGCGCGATTTTATCTCCACGGCGTGAAGTGTCGGCCACATAGACGAACTCATAGGTCGTTACTACTTTATAAAGATTGAGTGAAACGCCATCCATGTTTGCTTTTGTCGGAATGAGTTTTTTGTCGGTACTTATTCCGACAACATCATCAACGGAAAAATTGTTGCCGGCACGTTCATCGCAAATCTCGATGTAGTCGCCGAGCGGTACGGCCGGATACTTGGCGCGGCAGTCCACGATGTAGGCGTGGCAGGCTGTGGAAATGCGTTGTTGTAATGCCTCGTTTTGCTTCGCGATTGTTTTCAGTCCGTTATATACGGCCACCGTCTCACGCTGCACTTCGATGGACGGCAAAGGAACTTTGATGTCGCAAAATCTCTCCCAATCAAGGTTTGAGCGGATGCTCCCATCACTAATGAACCAGCCGTATCTATCGCTTTCGTTTCGATTGAACTGTAAGAAAAGATATGCGGGTAAAAGGACTGATGTGTCGTTTACTTTGAAGGTGGTGTAAGCCGGAGAAACCAAAATTGGACATTCGCCATCATATACCGCGATACGAATACAAATATCACGGCCCGTTTGCATACCACTGAAAACGAAAGTTCCCTTTTCAACGACTTTGTATTTGGTGTTATCCAATTCGTTAGTGTCGGCTACGGTAGGCATAAAGGCTTTGTCCTTGTTTATGCCGTAAAAGGGATAAGACTTGCCATCTGTATTCCTGCGGTCGCAAATATCGATAAGGTCACCAAGTCGCACAAGCTGGGCTGATTCTTTCATCGTTTATCAAACAAAGATAAATAAGCGTCAAATACGAATATACGGTTGCGGCTCTGCCCGGTCGTTTCTACAAGTATTTTGTCGTCGCACATCTGCTTGACAAGGTCGTTTGCTGCCTTATAACTCACGTTGCATATTTGAGTCACGTCTTCAACTTTCACAAATGGATTACGAAGAAGTGCATGCAATAATAATATGCCGATTGTCGCACGACGACCATATCTAGAACGAATACGGCTCTCTAAATCCTCCTTAAACCGAATTATCTCCGAAAGTGAAGCGGCTGCAAGTGAAGCGGTTTGCTCTACACCGACAAGGAAGTATTTAATCCATTGCAGCAAATCGTTTTTTGTACGGATTCCACTAAGATTGTCATAGTAGAGATCTTTGGGATTTTCAAAGAAATTAGAAAGGTAAAGAAGTGGTTTGTTAAGTAAACCTTCTTTGACGAGATAGAGAGTTATAAGCAGACGCCCAATACGGCCATTTCCATCAAGAAACGGATGTATCGTTTCAAATTGGTAATGTGCGATAGCAATCCTCATCAGCGCGGGCATTTGGATTTGGTCGTTGTTGAGGAACTTTTCAAGGTCACTCATCAAATCCGGCACAAGTTGATGAGATGGAGGAATGAAGCGAGCATCGGCGATGGATTTACCTCCAATCCAGTTTTGGCTTGTACGGTATTCCCCCGGCAACTTATGTTCGCCTCTCACGCTGTTAAGGAGAATCTTGTGAGTTTTCTTTATCAGCCTCGACGATATTGGCAAGGTGTCCAAATCGGAGATGGCAGAATTAATGGCGCGGATATAGTTATTGACCTCTTGCCAATCATCTCTACGTTCCGGGCTGATTTCAATTTCAGGTAACAGTGCTTCATCCATTCGCGTCTGAGTTCCCTCGATACGACTTGATATGACTGCCTCTTTTGCAACGTGTAGTTGCAAAAACAAATCAATGTTTGGTACAAGTAGAGAAAAGGAATTAAGCTCACCAAGCCTTACGGCAGCTTTTTCAAGTAGATGGTTAAGGCTTGGGTCTGACCAAGTCCAACAATCATTTATGTTGTTGGGGACAAAGTATTTGTAGTTGAATCCTGATTCGTAGTGCCCGGCTTTAAATTGTTCTATGGTAATCATCGCAATTTAACGGAAAGTAAAATAACATATTCCTTATTTTAGTTTTAGCCCTCAAAGTAAAATAACACTTTTCTTATTTTACTTTCGGTCCGGTTTGTATCCAAGGGCGGTGAAGGCTTTGGCGAGCGCGTCTTGGTTTTGTTTTTGGAGGTCTATCATCTCTGAGACTGCGGTGGCGGTTTCCGACAGCACTTTGTCGTAGTCAATAGATTGGTCGCGGTCGACAAACTCTATATAGCGGCTCGGCACGAGCGAATACTCGTTGGCGGCGAGTTCGGACAAGCCGACCGAACGGTAGAGTTCCGGCTCGGCATAGGTCGAGCCGTCTGTGCCTTCCTGTTGCCAGCGGAAGTAGATCTCCTTGGCGCGGTTGACTTGGTCTTCTTTTAGTGCGACTTTCTTTTTCTGCTCGCCCTTCACCGGGTTTTCAGTCCACGAGCGCAAGTCCATAAAAAGGATTTCGCCGGAGCGGTTGCGCAGTCGGCGACCGTGGTGCATCCCGCCTTTCTTATTCATATTAAGAATCCAAAGAGTGACGGATATGTCCGTAGTATAGAACAGCTCTCGCGGAAGCACAATGATAGCCTCCACGTTGTCGTTGACTATCAGGTTGCGACGAATTTCCTTGGCGTCTTCGTCTCCCAATGCGCCGTTGGCGAGGAGAAATCCGGCGATGCCCTTGCCTGCTCTTAGTTTGAAAAGCATATGTAGAATCCAAGCGTAGTTGGCGTTGCTTTCGGGCGGAGTTCCGTAGTCAGACCAATTCTTGCCCTCGGTTATCCCCGGCTTGAACCAGTGTTTCAGGTTGAAAGGCGGATTGGCCATGATATAATCAAATTTGATGCCGTCATGGAGGTCTTTCTCGAAGGTCGATTTGGCGCAATCGCCGAGATGGTGCGAGATGCCGCGCATCGCGAGGTTCATCTTGGCAAGGCGGTAGGTGGCCGGTTCCTTTTCCTGCCCGAATACATTCACGGCGGTGATGTCGCCCTGTTTGGCCTCTACATATTTGGCGCACTGTATAAACATTCCGCCCGAACCGCAGCACGGGTCGTATAATGTTCCATCGAAGGGTTCGATAAAGGCGGCAATCAATTCTACAATGTCGTGTGGCGTGTAAAACTCGCCGTCTTCCTTTGTAGCATTGACGGCAAAGGATTTCAGGAAGTACTCGTAGACACGACCGATAAGGTCGCGTTCCTCGCCGAAAGTCTTGTGTGAAATCTTATTGACCTCGTCCACGACTTTTTTTAGGTCGTTGGGCTGGATATTTACGTTGGTGAACAGACTTAGTTTGACACAACCTTTCAGGGCTTCACCGCTTTCGTCTATGGCTTGAAGAGCATCGTCAAGGGCTGCATTCAGCCCTGTTGACGGGACGTTTATGAGTTTCGACCACCGGGCAGCCTCCGGCACGAATACAGTGTTCTTGTAGCGTGCAGGCGAGTCGAGAAAGGCTTCAATCTTGTATTCACTAATACCGCGGTCAAGACACATCTGCCTCATCTCGGCTTGAGTGTCGTCAAACTTTTCGCCGATGAAGCGAAGAAAGACCAACGTGAGGATTACATCGCGTTTGTCGTTCAACGAGGCGCTGCCACGCAGATAGTCGCGGCAGTTAAAGAGTATAGACTCAAGTGATATGCCTTTGTCTTCTTTTTTATTCTTACGAGGCTTGCTTGATGCCTCAGACTTGTCTTTTGCCATAGGGGGGCAGTGCTTATTAGGTGCTTATCATACAAAGTTACGAACAATTTGTGAGACTTTGGCTGTTTGTGCCAAAGATAATTCGGGGGATAATTCGGGGGATGTCGGGTATTTGCGGTATTGGAGAAAAATGCGTAATTTTGGGGGCATAACGCAAAAGGAATTATAACAATTGGCGATGGTCGTAGGGCCTGCGCCATAAAATACTGATAATAGCAATGATAAAGACAATCCTCACAGGGGCGGCACTGCTGGCGATGTTGCCGCTGTATGCCGCGACAGACGCGGACAGCGTGGCCACTGACAGTATCAAGGGCTTCAAATTCACGGACGTATACACGGTCAAGACCACGAGCGTCAAGGACCAGAACAAATCGGGGACATGCTGGTGTTTTGCCGGCACTTCGTTCTTCGAGGACGAGATTCTGCGACAGGGAGGCGATTCGCTGGACCTGAGCGAGATGTTCACCGTATGGCACACGTATGATGAAAAGTGTGAGCGCTTTGTACGCAATTACGGCGAGGTGAACTTTGCCCCCGGCGGGTCGTTGCTGGACGTGCCCTACGTCTGGAAAAAATACGGCGTCGTACCCGAGGAAGTGTATTCCGGCCTGCAGTACGGCGAGGATAAGCACGTCCACGGCGAACTGGACGGGATGCTTGCCGCGATGCTAAAAGTCGTGGTCAAGAAGCCCAATAAGAAGATTTCGAAGGCATGGCGCACGGCCGTGCGCGGTGTGCTGGATGCCTATCTCGGCAAACTGCCCGAGACTTTCACCTATCGCGGCAAGAAGTATACGCCGCAGAGCTATGCAGCAAGTCTGCCTATACGTATCGATGACTATGTAACCATATCATCGTTTACGCATCATCCTTTCTACGAGGAATTTACGCTCGAAGTACCCGACAACTGGCTTGCCGGACGGTACTTTAACGTGCCTATGGATGAGATGAAGGCTGTGGTGGACAATGCCATCGCCAAGGGCTTCCCCGTGGCTTGGGCAGCCGATGTCAGCGAAGGCGGCTTCAAATGGGCCAAGGGCGTGGCTCTGATGCCTAAGGGCAAGACCGAAGGCGATATGGATGGTACCGAGTTGTCGCGCTGGGTGACACTCAGCGACAAAGAACGTCAAAATGATAAATATAACTTCGAAGGCCCGGTGGAAGAAATCACCGTGACACAGGAGTCTCGTCAGGATATGTTTGACAGTCAGGAGACTACCGACGACCACGGCATGGAAATCGTGGGCATAGCCACCGACCAAGACGGCAATCGCTATTACAAGGTTAAGAATTCGTGGGATACCAATCAGGTATACGGCGGATACATCTACGTAAGCGAGCCGTTCTTCCTGGCCAAGACCATAGGTATCTACGTGCATCGCGATGCGGTGCCTGCCGCTACGGCAAAGAAGATGAAATAAAGCGAAAGATGCTTCGGCATCAAATTGCACGGATATAGCAGCACCAAAATGGCTACGGCGGCCGGGGCGGCAGACAAATGCCGACGGTCGCCGTAGCCGCAAATATAGCAATATCAGGGATGAAACGTATAGGCATTTTGTCGGACACGCATAGCACGTGGGATGACCGTTACGCCGTCCATTTCAAGGACTGCGATGAGATTTGGCACGCCGGGGACATCGGCGACATTGACCTGTTGCTGCGGCTACAAGCCATAGGCCCGATGGTGCGTGCCGTACGCGGCAATATCGACCATGGCGATGTGGCACGCGTTTGCCCCGAGTTGCTGCAATTCGAGGTGGAAGGCGTACACGTGGTGCTTACCCATATCGGCGGGTATCCGGGACACTATACATCCGGGATGTATGCGCTGCTGCGTCGCACGCGTCCGCAACTGATGGTGGACGGCCATAGCCACATCTTACGCGTGATGTATGACAAAAGCCTCGGGGTGCTGCATATCAATCCCGGCGCCGCCGGCACGCAGGGATGGCAGCAGGTACGTACACTGGTACGCCTCACCATCGACGGCATCGACATCCGCGACTTGCAGGTCATCGAATTAGGCAAGAAAATCATCTGAGAAATACCGAACATCAACAACGAAAAGGATAAATGAAACTGTACGGCATATTGGCCATAACCGCTTTGGTCACGATACTTATAACCTCGTGCAAAACCACCGAGAAGAACTACCGCACCGCCTATGAGCGTACAATGACGGCGCAGGATACCACGCACCTCGAATTCGAACAAACCATCTACGGACGCTATCGCCGCGATATGCGTGTCTCCGAGTCAATTGTCGGCGGCGATACCGTGGCCACACGCATCCAACGCGTGTTCATCACCCCGGGCGACAGCGTGCCGAACAAGCTCAAGACCTATAATCTCATTATAGGGCAATTCAAGCAGCTGTTTAACGCCAATTCCATGCGCCAACGCCTGCGTGATATGGGCTATACGGACGCCTTTGTGGTGCAAACCGCCGAGCCGTACTATTATGTCGTGGCTCAGGACTATGATGATCAGGCTCAGGCTGTGGCCGCCCTCAAGCGCATGCGAGCCAATCCGCCTTTCCGCCTCCGCGACCCGCTGCCCTTTCTCCTCCGTCCCGCCCGCTAAAAATATCAAGCGCAAGGCATGATTTCACGAAAACAGGGCCTCGCGGCATTATCAAAGACGAAAAAATCTCGCTTTTAGATGTTGGCTATACAGGTTATACTATTTTTGGCGGTTATCGCGGCCGTTGCGTATTGGTTTTATGTCAATGCTCGCAACAACGAACTTATCGGGAAGGTTACATCGCCGGACAGAGGCGAGCGCTCGGAACGCAGGCTGGTGCTGAGGCTTCTGAGAATGGGCATCAATCCGCGGGCAATATTCCATGATCTGTACGTACAAAAGCCAAACGGCGAATACACACAGATAGACTTGGCTGTGGCCACAAGTGCCGGACTTATAGTCTTCGAGGTCAAGGATTATGGCGGCTGGATTTTCGGCAACGAGGGCCAACGATATTGGACCAAGGTTCTGGCATACGGTCGGTTTAAGAGCCGCTTCTACAATCCGATAATGCAGAACCAAGGGCATATTAGGGCGTTACGCAGTCGTTTGCCGCAAAATCCGAATACGCCCATATACTCGATTATCGTGTTCTATGGTAACTGCTTTTTCCGAAATGTTACGTACTATTCGACAGATACTTATATCCTGCATCCGCACGAAGTGAATAATGCTGTTTCCGAACTTATGAATCGGCCGAATGCCGATTTCGGGAACAAGTACGAGATTATGGATGAGCTTACCCAGGCTGTCCGAAACGGCAATGACCCGCAGATTGTCGCTTCACAGCGACAGACGGCATGTCGTTCGGCTTCGAATGGCACAAGATGGCCTTTTTAGTCGTAAGATGCTCGGTTTGAGACGCTGACAAGAAAGACCGGAGGCGGTTATCGGCTGCCGAAGCTGACACGCAGTCCGATGTTGAGGTTGAAATTCAAAGGCTTTTCGCTGTATATGGTTTCGATGTTCGAGCCATTGTCAAAGTAGTAGCTTAGACCCGGTTCGGCATATATGCCCACCATCGACGAGATGTTGTATTGCACTCCGGCGCCGGCGTTTACTGACCATTGCAACGGGCGGATGCTGATGCTTTCGTGCCCGTCATCGCGCGTTTGGCCGTTGATGACATAAGCTTTTTTTAGCGTTCCCGATACGCATTTGTCGGCCTCGAATCCGGCGCCGACATATATATCGAAATTTTTCCACGACATGGCACGTACGCGCACGCCCACGGGAATGCCTACATAATGCAGGCTTTGTTCTCCGGCAAAATAATACGAGTCGCTGCCTTCGTGAATGTCGGCTGAGAGGTATGAGTATGCAATGCCGGTCTCTACTGACACCCGGTCATTGATGCGGTAGGCTATGGAAGCTCCGGCATGAACCGGCAGGCGATGGCGTACGCGGCGGTCGGCAAGATGGCCTTTATTCGTTACGAGCATCCCCATATATGGGTCATCCTTCCAATTGGCATCACCCGGGTCAATACCCATCAGACCGAAAGATGTATATCGTTGCATAGACGTGCCGCCTGTGCCGGCTGTGGTGTATATGGATGCGGCCAGACGACCTGAGTCATAAGCCTCTTGCTGTTGTTGCCTATCGCGCTGTCGGCTGTTGTAGGTGACTGTCTTGTCTTGCTTTACCTCGTGGCTTATGGGCGGTAGTGAGTGCGTAAAAGCCTCGGAAGCGGATTCATTTGAGTCGACGGGATGCACATTCAGGCTTTCGCCGTCGGATTTGATTTGCATCGACGATGTACCCTCGATGACCTCGACAATTACCGGTTTTGCCTCGGCAAGGGTTGCATATGGTGTATGTTCGAACTCCGAAGCTCGTATTTCGGCCGCCGAATTATTACCCGGGTCGGCATCGGCACTCGTGACGGCAGGTGCATTGTTCGCGGATGCCTGTGCTCGAGTGTTTGGATTGCTTTCGCTATGTACAACCAAGGTGCTGTCCGGTTGTAAGATATATATGCCGAGGCCGATGGCCGCTACTACAACGGCGGCCGCTGCATAACGTCCTGCGCGTATCCATAGCTTCTTCTGTTGTCGGCGCCCGACAGCCGAATCGATAGCGGACCACAAATCTTGTGGCACCTCGGCTTCGTAATCGGACATTTTGTCGCGTATGTCTTTGAGCCGGTCTTCTTTCATGAGACGGAATTTTGTGCGGTTCGGTATTTGTTGATTTTGGAAGCGAGCAAGGCTTTGGCTCGGTGCAATTGTGAGGCGGAGGTGCTTTCGGAGATGCCGAGCAGTGCGGCTATTTCCTTATGCGACTGTTGTTCGAGGACATAGAGGTTGAACACGGCCCTATACCCGTCCGGCAACTCGCGTATCATCTTGTGTATCACTGCGGCCGGGACTTGTTCCGTGTCCGGGTCTTCGTCTGCAAGGTTTTCCTGTTGGGGTGATAGCGGGACAAATACGGTCTTGCTGTCTCGTAGGTGCTTGAGTGCCTGATTGACCACGATGCGCGTCAGCCAGCCTTTGAACGATCCGCTGCCGCGGTACTCAAACGACCCGGCTGCATCGTAAATGCGAATAAATGCCTCTTGGAGTACGTCCTTGACATCATCGTCATCGGCAATGTAACGGGTGCATACGGCAGTAAGGTAGCGTGCATATGCATCGTAAACCGCACGCAAAGCCGCGCGGTCGCCTTGATGCAGGCGCAGAGCCATTTGCTGTTCGTTGTCAGGTGTCGTGCCGCTGCCGGGCATATTGGAGGTAAAGTCGAAGTTAAGTCTCGCTTTTGACGGTGAGAGCGGGTCGCGGAATTTTCGCGACCCGCCCAACCGTTCGTCTCGGTCGAGCTAAGGAATATTACTCTACATATAAACTATAAGCCATGCCTTGAGGCGTGGAAGATACTACTCGTTTTTTGAGTTCGAAAGTGGCGGACTTTATGCCGGAAAAAGATTTCCATTTCAGCGTGAATTTAGCCGTGCTCTTGTCCCCGAAGTCCAGGCCGTTGAGGTTGAAGGCAATGAGTGCATCGCCCATCACGCCGTCTACGTCTTTGTGCGCGTTGTGTCTCAACTCGAGCACATAAGGATCTTTGGCGTCGGTGTCGGTTACGAGGTTGAGTGAGTGCTTGATGCCTCGTTTGCCCCAGATGGTGCGGAAACGCAGTGTCAGGTATCCGTCTTCGGCTATTGTCACCCAGTCGCGCACTATCTCGACAGGGTCTTTGCCGTATTTTTCGTCATCAGCGGTTGCACTGCCCAAGGTTTTTTCGGGCATCTTGGTGCGTATGCTGTCTATCCATACCACTTTGACTCGTCGTTCGGTGGCTCGGCTGCCGTCCTCAACGTAATTGACCAACGCGCGCACTTCCTTGTCGCCGTATGGAGACTTTCTCATATTGGTGGGAATCAGCACTGTTGCATCATCGAGATTCATCACAAACCCGCCGTCTTTTTGCGGAACCACGGTTACCAAAGCCGTTGGACGGTCGCGGATGTCATCCTCATTGTTTAAACAGGATTGAAGCCCAAAGGGCAGAACCATCGCGATGGCAAATGTAAGATATTTGAACTTGTTCATATTCGAGTGTTGTTTATTGATTGTTCTTATGCTTTTTTGCATTGTAAATCCCGTATCGTGTGCAATCTTGCATCTTGATAACGAAAAAAGCGTAAATTTGCAGCGCCAACCAATACGCAAAGTTATGAAAAAGTCTCGGATTATGTCCCGTGCTTGGAAGTATGTCGCAGTGATAATGCTGTTTATATTCGTTGCGGATGAATGTCGTGCTCAGGACGAAACGCGTCCTTACCACTGGCGTGGCTATATGCAGGCAGGACTGAATACTGACGGATGGGAGGCACATTTCGGCATCGCATGGATGTCCACCCCGTATACCGGTGTGGCGGCGTCCATAGGTTTTGCCGGCGAAGTTAGGCCTTTTTATGCTTGGGATTCGGATTATTACGAGACGCATGATCCGGACGAATATTGTACACGCTTTGTTTTCAAACCTTCGGTGATACTGCGCACGCCCACGCTTTTTCGCATTCCGAGTATAGGCGGCGATTTACGCTTGGTTTTTATGCCGGGTCTGACAATAGCTCCTCCGGCCATCGGTAGTCACAACTCCGACTGGGCGTATTGGCGAGCCGAAGGCGGCCTATTGATGAATTTTGACCGCTTCGGACTTTCGCTGACCTATTCGTACTCGAGTTTCAAGCTCTTCGACGGCAACCCCAAAGACTTTACGGATTATAATCCGAAATACAAGACACACTCGGTGTGCCTCAATTTCAGTATAGCCTTTTGATGATTTTCGGACTACTCACTCAAGGCTGATGCAATTTCCGGATATACTGCAAGTTGTGCCTTTATTCAGTGAATTGTGAGTGATTTATTCAGTGATTTGTGAGCAGTTTGTTCAGTGAATTGTGAGTGATTTATTCAGCGAATTGTGAATGTGGGCGCATCCGAGTGCTCGATTGAGGCCGAAATACGGCGTTTCTGAAAGAAAACGGGGAGGACGTCTGCCGGCGTTCTCCCCGTTGTATGTGATGGAATTTAATTAATGTCAGATTGCGAAAAACAATGCCGAAGTGATTGCGGCGCAGCTTAATACGGTGCCGACTGCTGCAGGCGACGCGCCGACGTGCGTTGAGGTATGTGTGGCGGCGTCCGTGGCGGCCTGTGAGGCGGTGGTTACGGCTGTCGTATCGGTCGGAATCGAATCGTTGACGGTCACCGTCTCCAAGATGCCGCGATGGCACTCGATGTAATGCGCGGTGTGTACGGCGTCAATGTAGTTGAACATCAGGATGGACGCAACTATTACGATGAACTCGATGACACACAGTGTGATAATGGTGGCGCGTGAAGGACCTTTGACTTTGAAGAGAGCTACGCAAGCGCCCCAAACGACCAGCAGACAGGGGATGATGACGGCAATCAATACCGAAAGTATGGCCAATCCGGCGATATATTCGTTGACTTCGCCGTGTAGGTCCCAACTGATGTTGAAGTGCGAGAATACCCATTCGGGCGAGGTGAATATGCCTATAATCATTAGCAGTAGAGCACATACAGCACCGATGGCGCATCCTATGCCCACACTTCCGGCGATAAATCCGGCAAATGCAGCTATTGCTCGTCCGAGTATCGAGAAGAAGGAATTGTTCAGGCCTTCGGCGGCGGGTTGGCCGTATCGCGTACGGTTTGGCCGATGGTGGCGGCGGTGACCGGCATTCCGGCCATACGCAACTTTTGCTCGGCAGTCTGAGCCGGCGGGATGATTATCCAGGCAATGATGTACGCCAATATGCACGGCCATACGGTGGTGAGCAGCGCAATTATGACGGCGCATAGGCGTACTGTGGTGGTACTCCATCCGTTGTATTTGGCAAGTCCGGAAAGCACGCCGCCGAATACGCAGTCTTCGACATCGCGGAACAGCTTGCGGCTTTCGCGTGCCTGTGCCTGAGAAGGGAAGGGTGGAGGTGTAGATGGCGAAGTGTTCTCCGCGCCCTCTGTGTCAGATGTCGCGGCAGCCTCAGCGCCTATTTGCTCGGGGCGGCCGATGATGTCTATGACGGAGTTGATGTCGCGGATGCTGACCACTGATGTGGGACACATTTCGGCCAAATGTTCGGACACGCGAGCTTCGATATCGCTGACTATTTCGTCCGAGTCGTTTCCATTACCAAAGGCTGTGCCCAGTTGCTTGAGGTAGGATTGAAGCAGGTCGTATGCGTCCTCATCTATATTGAAGATACGACCGTCTATGTTTACTGAGAATGACTTTTTCATATGTTTTTGCTTCTAAGGATTTCGATGGATGTTGCTATTTCCGACCATGCGGTAGTGAGTGCTGCCAATATATCGCGTCCCCGGTCGGTGAGGGTGTAATATTTGCGTGGTGGCCCCGAAGGTGATTCTTCCCAGCGGTAGGTGAGGATGTCATCGTTTTTCAGACGCGTCAGCAGTGGATACAAGGTACCTTCGACCACTATGAGGTGTGCGTCTTTGAGACCTTGGATTATCTCGCCGGCGTATGCGTCGCCACCTTGCAACAACAGGAGTATGCTATATTCCAGCATGCCTTTGCGCATCTGCGCCTTCATGTTGTCTGTGCTTGTTGCCATGAGTGTGGAGTGTTTAAATATATTATGACGATGCAAAATTAGGTATTTGTATAATACCTTGCAATACATAGTACTTAAAAATAACATAAATTAACACAAAAGCGGTGGCGCTCTTTCAAACGTCACCGCTTTTGTGTGTCTATTAATCAGGATATTATGCCTTGTCTGCAGTCAGATACGCGTGCATTTGTGCCGCTGCGCGTCGTCCGTCGCCCATAGCGAGGATAACCGTTGCGCCGCCGCGCACGATGTCGCCGCCGGCAAAGATGGTAGGTATCGATGACTGAAGTCCGTCGTTGCCGTCTTCGCCGCTGTTGGCGCCTACGGCTATGGTTCCGCGGCGTGTGGTATCCAATGCCGGTATGCTGTGCGGAATCAGAGGGTTGGGCGAAACGCCAACGCTGACAATGACCTCGTCCACGGGCATTTCGACGAGTGGCTTGTCTGTGTCCGGCTCGGGGCTGCGGCGTCCGCCGGCATCGGGCAGGCCGAGTCGCATAGGCTGCAGTACCATAGAGGTGACTTGGCCGTGCTCATCGCCGCGATATTCCACGGGATTGTGCAGGGTCATGAATTCGACACCTTCCTGTCGGGCATGGTGTATTTCCTCGGCGCGTGCGGGCATTTCTTCGAGACCTCGGCGGTAGACAATAATGGCGCGTTTGGCGCCCATGCGCAGGGCTGTGCGCACCGAGTCCATGGCCGTATTGCCGCCGCCGATGACTGCTACGGTGTGTCCGTGTCGTACGGGGGTGGCATATCCGGGCCGACCGGCTCCCATGAGATTGATGCGCGTGAGGTATTCGTTGGAGGACATGATGCCGATGAGGTTCTCGCCGGGTATGCCCATGAAGCGAGGCAATCCGGCGCCGCTGGCTACAAAGAGTCCGACGAAGCCTTGAGCCTTGAGGTCGTCGTAGCTTAGGGTCTTGCCTATGACGGTGTCTTTGTGGAATTCGACTCCGGCTGCCCGGAGGTTGTCTATTTCGTAGTCGACGATTTCGTTGGGAAGGCGGAATTCGGGGATGCCGTATTTGAGTACGCCACCTATTTCGTGTAGCGCCTCGAAGACTGTAACGCGGTATCCCAGAGCGGCCATAGCGCCGGCGAAAGACAGTCCCGAGGGTCCCGAGCCGGCCACGGCTATACGCGGCGCATCGGTAGCCGGTTTTGTAGTTTTGTGTTCACCCTTGTCATTGCGGCGTGCGGCATCGGAAGCGAAGCGTTCGAGCCACCCGATAGCTATGGGTTCCTTCTTCATTTTGTGGTAGATGCATCGCGATTCGCATTGACGCTCTTGCGGGCATACACGGCCGCAGACGGCGGGAAGTGCCGAGGTGTCGCGCAGCACGCGGGCGGCATCATCGAAGTGTCCGCGTTGGATGTTCTTGATAAAGGAGGGTATATTGATGTTGACCGGACAGCCGGTGACACATGTAGGGTTGGGACAGTCGAGGCAGCGCGAGGCTTCCACAAGAGCCTGCTCGGCGGTAAGACCTTGGGCCACCTCCTCGCTATTGGTGATGCGGTAGGCCGGGTCGAGTTCGGTCATGCGTGCACGGGGGATGGCAGTGCGCTGTGGAGTGGCTATGGCTTTGCGCAGCTCGGCGCGCCAGGCGGCATCGCGATTGGTCAGCTGCTGTATACTTTCTTTGTTGTCTGACATGACAGTATGCTTCGGGTATTTCAGTGAGACATTTGGGGGCGGGCGTATCAGTCGTAGGCGTGCAGGCGCATCAGCATCTCGTCAAAGTCTACCTGATGCGCATCGAATTCGGGGCCGTCGACGCACACAAAACGCGTCTTGCCGCCCACGGTGACGCGGCAGGCGCCGCACATGCCCGTACCGTCCACCATAATGGTGTTGAGCGAGCATATAGTGGGTACATTGTACTGTGCCGTAAGTTTTGAGACAAATTTCATCATTATGGCCGGGCCGATGGTGACCACCTGGTCCACGTGTTCGCGGTCAAGCACCGATTGTACGCCGGCGGTGACCAGACCTTTGGTGCCGTAGCTTCCGTCATCGGTCATGATGATGGTCTCATCCGAATGTTGTGCCACTTGTTCTTCGAGGATGATAAGGTCGCGAGTGCGAGCTGCCAATACCGAGATGACGCGGTTGCCCGCTTCCTTCATGGCCTTGATGATGGGCAGCAGGGGTGCCACGCCCACACCGCCGCCGCAGCATACCACGGTGCCGAAATTCTCGATATGTGTTGCCTTGCCCAGCGGTCCCACCACATCGGTGAAGCTATCGCCGACTTCAAGGTCGCAGATGGCATGGGTGCTGAAGCCGACATCCTGCACCACCAGCGTGATGGTGCCTGCCGGGATGTCCGCATCGGCTATGGTCAGCGGTATGCGTTCGCCCTTGTCGCCGCAGCGTACGATGACGAAATGTCCCGGACGGCGTGCTCGCGCTATCTCCGGAGACTGAACCACCAACTTCACGACTTTGGGGCTGAAATATTCTTTGCTTACGATTTTATACATAGTCTTAAGTGTATATTTATGCTGCCGAAGCGTATGCCCCGGCTATCGGGTGCAAAATTATCAAAAAAACACAGACGACACGAATAAAGACCAAGAAAAATGATTATTTTTGTCGCGTTATACTGTACATCTCCTCATTATATATAAACACATAAGGCAGCAATTATGTCCGCAAACAACACAAAAAGTGCAGCCGAGCCGCTGCAAATCAACGAGATATTCAATGCCGCGCGTGTACTCAACGGCGTGGCGCGCCATACGGCATTGGTACATGCACCCAATTTCAAGCCCGGCGTCGAGCTATGGCTCAAGCCCGAGTGCCTGCAATTGACCGGGTCGTTCAAGCTGCGCGGTGCCTATTACAAGATTTCGCAGCTCAGCGACGAGGAAAAGGCGCGCGGCGTCATCGCCTGCTCTGCCGGCAACCACGCTCAGGGTGTCGCCCTTGGCGCGACACACAATGGCATTAAATCGCTGATATGCTTGCCTGCCGGCGCTCCCATATCCAAGGTGGAGGCCACCAAGGGATATGGAGCGGAAGTGTGCCTCGTGCCGGGTGTTTACGATGACGCTTATGCCAAGGCTCTCGAACTTAAAGAACAATACGGCTACACCTTTGTACACCCCTTTGACGATCCGCTGGTGATTGCAGGACAGGGTACTATCGGTCTCGAAATACTCGAAGACCTCCCGGATGTCGAAGCTGTGGTAGTGCCCATAGGCGGCGGTGGCCTGATCTCGGGCGTGGCTTTTGCCATCAAGACCCTGCGCCCGGGCATCAAAGTCTACGGTGTACAGGCCGAAGGCGCCCCATCGATGTACCGATCGCTGCAAGAAGGACATTCCGTACACCTGTCCGGCGTGGCCACCATTGCCGACGGCATCTGCGTCAAAGAGCCGGGTGTCAACACTTTCGCCTTCTGTCAGAAATATGTGGATGATGTCGTAACCGTCAGTGATGACGAAGTGGCTGCGGCCATACTCGCCCTTATCGAAAAGCAAAAACTGGTCAGCGAGGGCGCCGGTGCCGTCAGCGTTGCCGCCGTGATGTTTGACAAGCTGCCCGTTCAAGGCAAGAAAGTTTGCTGCCTCGTATCGGGCGGCAATATTGACGTCAATATGCTCAACCGCGTCATCACTCGCGGCCTGGTCAAGAGTGGTCGTTTCTACACCGCCATCATCAACCTTGCCGACAAACCCGGCCAACTTTCGGGCGTATGCGGCATCATTGCCCAACTCGGCGGTAACATCATATCCGTCACTCACGAACGCCTCGATGCATCGGTCGAAATCAATGGCTGCACACTGCGCATCGACATGGAGACGCGCAACATCGAGCATATCGAGCAGGTGCGCCAAGGCCTTCGCGATGCCGGATATAAGGTGCTCAACTGATTTCTGAACATCACAAAAAATACTTAACGCCAAACTCTAATTATTTACCAAACTCTAATTTTTCTGTTATGGACTGCAAGAAATTTTCCTCGACAATCCCGGCGCTGCTTATCGCAGCCGGTATCGTTATCAGCGGCTTTGCGCTCAAAGCCGGCATCGACAACTTCGCGTTTCGTGATCGCGAAGTAAGCGTGCGTGGCCTGGCCGAACGGACAGTCAAGGCCGACAACGCATCTTGGAGCGTGAGCTACACCATCACCGGCGATGATCTTCAGGAACTGTATGCCCAACTCAAAAACAAAAACGCCAAAGTAAAATCCTTTGTCAGAGAATGTGGTATCGATGATGCTGACATCACCTACGGAACTCCCTCGGTATACGAGCCTCAGGCCGAACGCTACGGCGAAACCAACCGCAACTACCGCTATGCACTTACGGGTACGGTCAATGTAAACACCTCCAAGGTAGACGAAGTCTACACCATGGTCGACAAACAGGGTGTACTGCTGGCACGCGGCATTCCATTCTCGGGCACGTATGTCAACTACACTTTCAACGGCCTCAACAAAATCAAGCCCGAGATGATAGCCGAGGCCACCAAGAATGCTCGCGAAGCTGCCGCCCAATTCGCCAAGGACAGCGAGTCCACCCTCGGCAAAATCAAGACCGCCAACCAAGGTCAGTTCTCCATCGGCGACCTCGATTCGGGCAAGCCCTATATGAAGAACGTCCGCGTGGTCTCCACCGTCGTCTACTACCTCGAGGACTAACCACCGTCGCTTACGGATACACGCCTCTCTCTCGTGACATTTCCGAACACATCGCGACTTACGACTTAATTGTAGGGGAAGCAAACCACGCTTGCTTCCCCTACAATTTATTACCTCGTAATAGATAAACTTATCTGTGTACTGTATTTTGCTCGCCATTGGCGGGTAAAAGCCGGAGATGTGTACGGAGTCCATAAAAGAACGCATTCTGCGTGCGTTTTGTGTCGGAAACCGCTAAGATTCAACAATACTATGCGCTATTTTCATTGATATGATTGATTGAAATGTGTGTTTGTCTCGCCCTGAAAAAAGTTGACTCCTAAAAGAGTCAAAAGATGATAAGATTTCAGAGTCTGCCGAGACAAAAACGGCAATCAATCCGCGAAGAAGTCCTACGACTATATGCGGAAACGGATCTCAGCTATGGAGAAATAGCAGAAATAAATGGGGTTCAAGTTCGCACAGTTGAATATATTGTGCGTAACTTTGCGACAGAACTTCCGGAGATACCAATCATGAGAAAGAAAAAAACAGAAGCCGGCGAGGAAGATTACGACAAACTGCGCGCTGAAGTGACGCGGCTACGCAAAGAGCTTAGAGAGCAGAAGATGCGAGCAGAGGCACTTGACACGATGATTGATGTGGCAGAGGAAATGTTCAATATTCCGGTAAGAAAAAAAGCTGGCACCAAACAGTGAAACGCCTGTACGCACAGCAATCCGAAGCCTATACAGTGTCGGAGCTGTGCGGGCTGTTTGGTAAGAGCAAACAGGCATACTACAAGCACGATGAGGACACTGACTTGCGCCATATAGCCTTAGAGGAGTTTGCTCTCCAATATATCCGAGAGGTTAGGCGGGAAGATCCCGGGATCGGCGGATTAAAGATATGGATAATGTACCGCAGAGCCTTTGGGCGGACAAATGCTATTGGCCGAGATAAGTTTTGTGAAATCTTCGATCGCTATGGATATAAACTTCGGCGCCGATGCCGCGCTCCGCGCACGACAGATTCCACTCATGGGAATCGCGTGTATCCAAATCTCACCAAGACCCTGATACCCACGCGTTTCGGGGAAACTATTGTCGGAGATATCACATATATTCCCATCATCGATGTCATAACCGGAGAGCGGTCTTTCTGCTATGCAAATCTGATAATGGATTCATATAGTAAGGTTTTGCTCGGGTACAGCATTGGGCCGAATCTATCGTCTCGTTATACTATAGCAGCGCTTAAAATGGCCATAGATGTGCTTGACGCTTTCAACGTGGACACATCTCAGACCATACACCACAGCGACCGCGGAACGCAATATACAAGTGCCGAATATATAAAATTGCTAAAGGGGCACGAGATACAAATAAGCATGACGGAATCCGGCAATCCAAAAGACAATCCGGAAGCCGAAAGGATAAACAATACTCTCAAGAATGAACTATTCAAAGATTTAGTATTCAATTCAATCAATCAAGTATGCGAAGCGATGGAGAACGCTGCTCTTTTCTATAATTACGAGCGTCCGCACCGCAGCATTGAGATGCTTACCCCTATGGAGGCAATCACTTGTTCCGGGCGTTTCAAACGAGCTTGGAAAAGTTTCCGCGAAAAAGCGATAGACAGAGAGCAACAACGGGCTGTTCCACCTTAAAAATTATTTGTAACTTTGTCCATATCCCTGTGCGGAGTTGCCTTCGGGCTACGCCCTCAATCAACTCCGCACAGGGATAGGCAAGGGTTAGTAAACATTCCTCAGTAAAAGAGTCAACCGAACTCAGATAATATCCAAAATCGAGTCAACCAATTTCAGGAACGGACAGTTTGCATTAAGAAAAGGTGAATGTTGGGGGTGGGGTGGTGGTTATTCGCGGAAAATTAGTACCTTTGTAGGAGAAGCGGAAGCCGACAGGCGCTAATGGCCGGGGCTGATCGTTTTGTGAAATCGTAATGACGTATAAAACCCTAAAAACGACTTATAAAAACCGAAAAATATGGGAATAAAGGCATCTTTTGGCGGCGGAATTGTGGCCGCAGTGATGGCGGCAACGGCGCTGTCGTCTATGGTGTGTGCCGATGCACAGACTACCGAATTGAAGTATGACTGGGGCGTGTGCGACACGCTGGCGATGTATAACGTCGGCCCCGGTATCACGTATTCTAAGCTGGTGTACCATGACAAGCCGCTGATAATATGGCTTGTGGAGGTTGACCTGACCAATCAGTACAATAGCGTGGAGCAGGCGCCGAGCCGTATGGCGGTGCCGGATACGAAGCGCTGGACGGTGCCAACGTTTCAGACGGAGTTGTCTAAGCCCGGGCATAATGTGTGCGTGGCTTGGAACCATGATTTCTTTTCGTACGACGATGGCATTGCCATTGGCCTGAATATCCATAACGGCCAGCCTAATTACACGAAATTCAGCCGCTCGACGCTGGCTTTCGACGACAAGAAACATGCCGAGGTGTTCCGCGCCGGCATCAACCCTTATGTCGTGATTGGCGAAGAGAAGGCGTATATCGATTTCTTCAATCGCGCGGCTGTGTCTTACTGGGGCAGTTGTGTGCTGTATAATATGTTCAATGTTTCGACGCTGACCGAGGCCGGTCGCTATATCGCCTTGCAACCCATCGATAAATGGGCTGTAAATCGTCCTGAGGGTACGCGATGCCGCGTGACGGCGATTTCGGACGAGCCGATACAGACGAGTGCGGACACGTATGTGCTGTATCTCCGCAACGAGAAACTGCACGCGCTGGACAACGCTGCTGTGGGCGATATCGCCACTGTGTACCAGACTTTTGATGCTCCGCTGTGGGGCGTCATCCCCGAGAATATCATGGAGGGATTTCACGGCTACGTGAGCATAGTTCATGACGGAGTGCTGCATAAGGGCGAGTATGACGATTTTGAGAACGGGAGCGGCTACCCCAACGGCCGCTCTTACGAGCTGTCGTCGCGCACCATGGCCGGCATCAATAAGGAAGGCAATCGTCTGTATGTGGCTGTCAACGAGGCCGGTTCGGGCAAAAGCGAAGCTATAAACTGCATCGAAATGGCCGCATTCCTCGTGGAGCATGGAGCTAACGACGTGGTCAATTTTGACAGCGGTGGCAGCGCCGCCATCTCGCTGGACGGCGAGATGCTCAATTACCCGATGCGCGGCGGGTCGATACGTCCTGTGGCCGATGCCATGCTGGCTGTGTCTACGGCGCCCGAGGATGACGTTGCAGCGTCTATAGGTTTCACCAATCGTCGCCGCCGTATGCCCATGCTTGGCGCAACACCTTTAGGGGTAATGGCTTACAATACGTATGGCGATATCGTGTCCAAGGACGTCACCAAGGATTGTTCTTTCGAGTGTGTCCCTGCCGAACTGGGCTACGTGGATGCCGATGGCGTGCTGCATGCGTCCGATAATGCCGTTTCGGGCAAGATTGTGGCCACATACAACGCCGCCGGCAAGACCTTGACGGCCGAGATGCCTGTGTTTTTGGCTCAAATAGACGGTGTGAAGCCCGCCAAAAGTACTTTGCTTATAGACAAGTATCGTCGTCAGATTTTGGGCTTGCGCGGCGTCTGTGGCGGCATCAATATCGATGTAGATCCATCGGCTTTCGAGTGGACGGCATCGCCCGAGGGTGTTGTCGAAATCGATGACAAGGGATACGTCACCGGTAAAGCCAATGGCACGACAACTATCACCGGAAGATACAATGGTTTGGAAGTCAATGTGGAAGTGACTGTCGAAATCCCCGAAAGCGATATAGATATCACGCGTTTCGATGACGGCACTGTCTTCGGGATGAAGTATGCGTCGACGCTAATCAAGAATTTCTCTGCCGTTACCACCGACCTCCCCGAGGGCTGGGATCGAGGCGTTTCACTCACTTTTGATCTCAAGAGCAATCGCAATCCTCTGGTGACTTTCAATCCCGGAGCTTCGATACGACTGTATTCGCTGCCTAATAGCCTGACGCTTACGATGAATGACCGCGACAATATCGTGAAAGAAATCAAGATGGATTTCGTAGACGCCGAGGGCACACGCTTCAACCTCACCAATGCCGTAGTTTCGGGACAGCAAGATTATGTATTCAAATTTGAGGAAAGCGATGGAACCGAGATGTTGACGCCCCGTTATCCGCTGTCTTTCGAGAAGATGTACTTCACCATGGTCAAGAAAAACGTCACCGGCGCACGCCTGGACTTGCGCTCGATTACCGCCAATTATCCGGGTATGGGTGCCGTGGACGACATCACAACCGACGCTCGTGATGGCGGCGCAATGGTTGTCCGCCGACAGGGCGACAATATTGCGATAGAACTTGAAGGTGCGAATGTAGGCATGTTCAAGGTTCGTGTGTCCACCATCTCCGGTGCCATTGCGCTGTCGGCCGATGCCGATTTCTCGTCCGGTACGGCGGGCGTCTATGCGCCCGCACTCGCCCCGGGCATCTATCTCGTCACGGTATATTCGGATGCTTTGGCGCGTCCGCTGACAGCCAAGCTCATTGTTCGCTAAAGACCAATCTGATATAACTGATGCCCGTGGACGAACGATGTAACGTTTCCCTCGGGCATCGACATTTCCAAATATTTGCCGCCTATGCCAGCCAATAAAAACGCGATGACCCGATACAAGTTGCTTGACGACCTATTGAGCAACCGCTATCACGATTACTCGATTGCCGATATGACCGAGTACGTCAACGAACGCCTTGCCGAGTATGGCGATGGGTACAGCGTCAGCCGTCGTGCCATCGAAAAGGACATCAAGTACTTGGAGGAAGGACCTTTCGGTGCAGACATTGAGCGCTATACTGTCGATGCTGTCAGCCGCGATGGTCGGACGACGGTCAAGAAACGATGCCTACGATATAGCGAAGAGGGATTTTCGATATTCAAGCAGGAGATGAGCGCTGATGAGAAGTTGATTCTTCGTGATACTTTGCGTGTCATAGGACAGTTTGACGGACTCCCCAATTTCGACAAACTGGAAGGACTGCGCCGGCGACTTAATGCCACCGGTGATGACCGCGAAATTATATCCTTTACGCGTAATCCGTTGGATGCCTCAAATATACTCGGTGTACTGTTCACGGCTATATCACAGCAAGTTGTCGTCGAATTCAAGCACTATCAATTTGACCATCCGGATGACAAGCGGACATTTCGCGTCAACCCAATTTTGCTCAAGGAATACAATTGCCGGTGGTTTCTTGTGGGATCAATTGTCGGCAAAGGCAATCTGTACACCTTTGCCCTTGACCGAATCTTGGACTTGAAAATGCTTCCCGAGGCGCAATATCAGCCCTACGACGGCGACCTGAGCGAGCGTTTCGACGACATCATCGGAATGACGGACTATAAGCGTAATCCGGTATTGGATATTGTTTTCTGGGCAAATAATATCGCCACTGAATATATCCGCAGCAAGCCTATGCACATCTCGCAGAAGATGCTATGCGGCGAAAGAGATGCCGAGTTGCGCCGCCGCTATCCGACACTCGTCGGCGGGCGGTTTTTCAGCATCAGGTGCAAGAAAAACTACGAGCTTATCCGCGAGCTTATGTCCTTCAAGTATGACCTTATTGTGCTTAGCCCCAAGGAAATACAAGATGAAATTATTCAAACACTCGACAAGATGGTAGCGCGGTATAAAGATCTGTAAAGCATGCGAACATAGAGTTCGCAGCCACTTCATAACTTTGCATCGTCATCGGGACCGTCCCGGTGGCGATGTTTTTTTGTCTAACAAGAACCGCTTTATAGATGAATACGATACGGTATACCGTGCTGAGTATCTGTACGATACTTGTAAACACCGGAAATGTATATCCGAATGATGTGTAATTTTTACTCAAAAATTCATTTACACTTCGCATACCAAGGGTATATAAAGGCAGAACATCAAAATAAGCAACCATTATGATTTTAGCCGATATATTAATAGAAAACGTCGCAAACAGCTTTGACGATTTATGCAACCTATGTATAGCCACGGTCGGAATAGCGGCACAAGAGTGCGGAGTGTCTTATGGTGCAATGTGCATCTATGCATTCATAATAGGGCCGTTTATATGGACAGCGCTATTGTTCGCATCCTCGCGCCTTTCGCTGGACGGCAATGAGAAGGCCGGACGAATATGCTTTAGGGCCGGTGTGACGCTGGTAGTACTTCACACGCTGTTCTTCTTTTTTATACTCGGATGCGCGATGTGTGAAGTAAAGTATTTAGATGACTTGCAGTGACGAGCAACACCTTAACCACATAATTAACAAAAAATCAAAACTCATAAATATGAACGCGAAGAACGCTAAGAAAGTGATTGAACTCAGTGCAGACGAAGCCCTTGACTTCCTGATGCAGAACGACCAATATGTCACCACCGAGATGCCGGAATATCTCAATTTTGACCCCGTACTGACATTCGCACGCGAGCACATTGCCGATACCCCCATCGACAAGTGCGTGAAGGACGTGACGCCCGAGGATATGGCCGAAGCCAATTACGACATTATGCTCAATAAGGACGGCCGTTATGCAGTGCGCGTGCTGTCGCTGTCCAATCCGTTCCTGTATTATTTGCTGGCACGCGAGATTTGCACTCCGGAGCATTGGGCTGCGATACTTGACGACTTCAAGGTCTTTGGCTCGACGCCGCATATTCAAGCCGTAGGCATCCCCGTCATCCCGGCCGATAAGGAGAATTTCCATAAAGCCACAACCATTCTGAACTGGTGGAATCGCTTCGAACAGATGGCCGTCAAGCTGTCGCTGGACTATCGCTATATGTTCGCCACGGATATCACCAATTGCTACGGCACTATCGAATTGCAGACGGTCGAAAAAGCTCTTAGCCGCAAGGGCACGGCATCCGAAGTCGATGTCAAGACCGGACATCGTGCGCATCCTGACCATGCTTCGTCAAGGTCGCAACATCGGACTGCCGCAAGGCAGCACCTTGTACGACATCGTTGCCGAGATTGTCCTGGGTTACGCGGACATGCTGCTGCGCGAGGCATTGGAACGTGACGGTATTACCGAAGGTTACGAAATTCTGCGCTATCGCGACGATTACCGCATCTTCGCAAACAACAAAGACCTGTTGGAAAACATCTCGTACACGTTGCAACACGTGCTCGAAAGCCTCAATCTGCGTCTCAATAGCGCCAAAACCCGCATTTCCGACTCGATAATCACCGACTCGATAAAGCCCGACAAGCTGGCGTATATCTACAACACCCCGATATACAACAACAAGAAGTGCTGCGACTTTGACGGCATACAGAAACAGCTACTGTTCATCCTCCAATTCGGTCGCCAATACCCCGACTGCGGCCGCATACGGACGCTACTGTCAGACCTCTCCAAGTGGCTTGAGAAGCATATCGAGAATGTGGCGAAGAACAGACCGGAGGTCATCTCGCTTGAGCCGAAGACGCCCGAAGAGAAGAAAGAGATAGAAGAGCTTTTCGCCTCTTTGGGGAAGTCGAATGACAACTCTAATGCTAAGTCCTGCGAGGAAAAGGCCGAAGCCAAGCCGGAAGTCGAAGCCAAGCCGGATGAGGAAAAGTCAACCGAAGACAAGAAACAACAAGAGCGTCTGGGCACAATCATCGAGGACATTATGGCCATGTCGGCCGTAGCCGCGCAGATTGCCGCCGAGAACCTCAACAGCGTGCACTACGCCTTGAAAGTCATCAGCCAAATGGTTTCGACCATCAGCGACGAACAGGTGACCAACGGCGAGCAGGCGTCGAAAGACGAGATTGTCACCAAGGTGCTCAACCGCCTCGGCTCGATGCAAAACAGCGATTACCTCAAAATCTGGCTGCAGAACCTTGCCGTCAAAGCTGAATACAAGGGCGATTACAGCTTCGCCGACGGGAAAGGCAACGGCCTGTGCCACCTTGTCTGCGGCGCTGATGCCAACCTATGGAACAACAGCTTCCTCGCTCCCGCATATCTCGAAGGCTTCGATGCCACCGCCGTAGTCGATGCCGCCGTCCTGCACAACGACACCCCCGTAATGCAGTTCAAGCACCGCTTCAGCTACGATGCCGAGACGCCCGACGAAGAAGATCCTGCCGGAGCCGACGATATTGACGAAGACGTCCCCCGAGTAATTATGACATTCTGACATAGCATCATCTCCTCGGTGTCCTGCCCGGATTGACGCATAGGGCCTTTACTCAAACCACATCAATCACCACCCTCTCTCCGGCAAGACACCCGTACGGGCGCGGAATCCCCGCGCCCGTATGTTGTTTCTATATATTACTATATATCAGCAATTTTTCCGACGAGAGCAATACTGGCGGACAAAAAAGTGTAGATTCTTAAACGAAGTGCAAAAACATTAGCCTCTCACTACGGGGCTAGCCC
>ENA-OUQC01000142-OUQC01000142.1-human-gut-metagenome-genome-assembly--contig:-NODE-142-length-66052-cov-38.099671_pt1 | contig 66052 bp, 60 predicted proteins | sample MGYA00237942_ERZ548815 | MGnify/ENA primary metagenome ERZ548815 (study PRJEB26490, sample SAMN05194722) | human gut metagenome | biome: terrestrial biome; feature: human-associated habitat; material...
TAATGCACACTAGAACCTGAATCTAGCGAGTCTGCCAATTCCACCACTCGCGCATGTTTATGAAGTTGAAGAAAAGAAGTGGTGCGCGAGGCGGGACTTGAACCCGCACGTGCGTAATGCACACTAGAACCTGAATCTAGCGAGTCTGCCAATTCCACCACTCGCGCATATATTCTTCTTTTCTGCCTTGGTAGAGAAGCTGGTGCGAGTGATGGGACTTGAACCCACACGTCCAATCGAACACAAGCACCTCAAGCTTGCCTGTCTGCCTATTCCAGCACACTCGCAAATGAGCTTCTCGACCGAAGACTTGCTTATTATAGCATACAGAGGAAAAAAGTCAAGGGCTTTTTTCGCCCCAAAAGCCACTTTTTGCCTGCGGCCGCCGAAAAACGACAGCCGCAGGCACATATTTTATCTCTATTTTTATCTTTCCGCCATGGGGGTGTAGGGGCGGCGCTTTTCGATGCACTTGCAGGCGGGGCGGATGATCTTGCTGTTTTCGCCCAGCTCCTCCATGCGGTGCGCGCTCCAGCCGGCCATGCGGGCGATGGCGAACAGGGGGGTGTATAGCTCCTTGGGCAGCCCCAGCATGTCATAGAGGAACCCGCTGTAAAAGTCCACGTTCACCGCCACGGGCTTGCCGGTGCGGGCGGTGAGCAGCTCTTTGGCCACCTTCTCCACGGTGAGGTACAGATCCATTTCGCCGGTGAGACCCTTTTCCTTGGAAATATCCTGCACGAAGGTGCGCAGCACCTCGGCGCGGGGGTCGGACAGAGAGTACACGGCGTGGCCCATGCCGTAGATAAGCCCCAACCCGTCCAGCGCCTTCTTGTCCAGCACGGACTGCAGATAGGCGCGCACCTGCGCTTCGCTGGCGGGGTCGTCCACATGCGCCTTCAGGTCGGCCATCATCTCCACCACCTTGATGTTGGCGCCGCCGTGGCGAGGCCCCTTCAGGGCGCACAGGGAGGCGGCCATAGCGGAGTAGGTGTCCGTGCCGGTGGAGGAGACCACATGGTTGGTGAAGGTGGAGTTGTTGCTGCCGTGGTCGGCGTGGAGGATCAGGGCGGCATCCAGCGCTCGCGCCTCCAGCTCCGTGAATTTCTTGTCCTCCCGCAGCAGATAGAGGATGTTCTCCGCCATGGACAGCTCCTTCTGGGGCTTATGGAGGAAGAGGTCGCCCCCCTGCATGTTGCGGTAGGCCAGATAGCTGTAAATGGCCAGCTGGGGGGTGTTCACCGTCAGCTGCAGGCACTGGCGCAGGATGTTGGGCATGGAGATGTCGTTGGCCTTGTCGTCGTAGCAGTACAGGGTCAGCAGGCTGCGCGCCAGCGTGTTCATCATGTCGCCGGTGGGGGCTTTCATCACCACATCCCGCACGAAATTCTTGGGAAGATGGCGATAGTCATTGAGCATCAGGCAGAATTCGTCCAGCTGCGCGCGGGTGGGAAGCTGCCCGAAAATGAGCAGATACACGGTCTCCTCGAAGCCGAACCGCTTCTCCGTCAGGCAGCCCTGCACCAACTCCCGCACGTCGTAGCCGCGATAGTACAGCACGCCCTCGCAGGGGATGGTGTCGTTGTCGTCGATGGTGTAGCCCTTGACCTCGGAGATGCGGGTGAGGCTGGCCAGCACGCCGCGGCCATTGGCATCGCGCAGGCCGCGCTTGACGTTGTATTTCTGATAAAGCTCTCTGTCGATGTGCGCATGCTCTGCCCAGAGGCCGGTGAGCTGCATCAGCTCCGGCGTGATGCGGCTGTACTCGGCGGCAGAGGGGATGGTAGTAGACATAGCGATCCTTCCTTTCTAATCCTACATGCAATACTACCACACAAGACTTGCATTTACAAGGGGGGAAATACGGATATTTTGCGCGGAAAATGAAAGAAAGCGAATTGCGATTTGCAAAAACAGAATATGCGGCGGGCGCAGGAAGAAAAAGGAAAACATGAAAAATCGACAAAAATTTTGGTTGCAAACGGAAAATACTTGTGATATTATTAAACGTACAAACCATGGTTAATTTGCAAGAATCGCCAGCGATTCTTTTCTTTTTGTATAACAAAAAGAAATTGTTTTTGTCGGCGGCGGGCAAAAAACCAAATTTATGAAAAAAGGAATGTGAGCAAATGAAAAAGAGCACGACCAAGCGGTCACTGCTGGTCAGCGTTCTGGCGCTGGTCATGTGCGTGACCATGCTCGTCGGCACCACCTTTGCATGGTTCACCGACAGCGCAAGTACCTCCGTCAACAAGATTGAGGCCGGCCGGCTGAAAGTGGACATCGTTGATGCCGACAACACCGGCACCTCCCTGAAAGGCGGGGAAATGTCCTTCGTGAACAAGGACAACAGCGCCAACATTCTCTGGGAGCCGGGCGCGACCTTTAAGACCCCTGCCTTTAGGATCAAGAACGCAGGAAACCTCGCGCTGAAGTACAAGCTGGCACTCAACGGAGTGACCGGCGACAATGAGCTTCTGGATGTCATCAAGTTCTCCGTTGTCAAGGCCGACGGCACGGAAGTAGACCTCGATTCCTTTGAGGGGCACCTCACGCCGGCCGCTCCCCTGAGCGATGCGCTCTATATTCAGGGCTACATGGACAAGGATGCCTCCAACCATTATCAGGGCATGACCCTCGAGGGCATCGGCATCACCGTGTATGCCACACAGGACACCGTGGAGAGCGACAGCAAGGACAACCTGTATGATGAAAAGGCCGAGTACGCTAAGGCTTCCGCTCCTGTCGAAGTGAAGGACAACAAGGTCGTAAAAGAAGTCATTATGGTTTCCCATGAGAAGCGGGACAACGGCGTAGACCCCATCGCCAAGGCGACCGTCCCCGTTGAAGCTGTGGTGAATGAGAACACCAAGAATCTGGAACTGAAGATCACCGAAACGGATACCCCCTCTAATTTCACGGTGGAAAATGGCCAAGGTGCACGAACTCTGGAAGTGAAGCTGGAAGGCCTTGCGGAAAACAATGATAAGCCTGTAAAAGTTGAAATTTATGTGGGTGAAGGTCTGCGCAACTTCAAGCTGTATCATAGGAGCGATGAGATGATGGCTGTGGCTTCTGAGGCTGAAGTAGTCAGAGATCAGCAGTATTATTACAATGCAGAAACAGGCGTGGTTACGCTGATGTCCGCGACATTCTCTCCCTTCACGCACACCTATGACAACAACTGGATTTCCTATGCTGCCAGTGAATATGCCACGCCTATAACGGGCAAAGAGGTGGTTATCGCTTCTGCGGAGGAGCTGGCGCTGTTTGCAAAGCAGACCAATGCAGGGACAAAATATGCAGGATATACAGTGAAGCTGACTGCTAATGTTGATCTGGGCAGATTCATGTGGACACCTATCAATGGATTTACCGGTACATTTGACGGTGGAAACTATACTGTAAGCAATTTGAAGGTTTATAGCGAAGATAAGTCCGGTGTAGGATTTGGCCTGTTTGGCAATTCCAGCGCGACCGCTATTAAGAATATTAAAATTCACAACGCCTCTGTATACGGCAACTCCGCTGTTGCAGCATTGATCGGTGAATGCTTTACAACCAAAATTGATAATGCCCATGTGGACGGTTTGATTCAAATTGGTGTAACGACCAATAGCGGCTACAATCCCAATTACAACTCTTCTTACTTCGGAGTTATCGCCGGACATGGTTACCCCAAGATCACAAACTGCACGGTAAAGGGTGCTAATGGATCCGCTGTGGTCGGTGGTCGGCAGGTGGGCGGCATTGTTGGCTTTATGAGCGAAACAATGAAGGATGCCGTGCTGAACTGCGAGGTCGAGAATATTAAGCTGGTTGGCAGCAGATGTGTTGGCGGTATTGCTGGCTGGCTGCATTACATGGGTAATGTGAGACGTTGTAGTGTCAAGAATGTGACGCTGGAAGTAACTGGCTGGGAAACCAATACGATTGGCATGATCACTGGTACGACCTATACAGATGCCAATAATGGATACGACATTTTCGAGGGAAATACGGCAGAGAACTGCACGCTTACCGTTGCCGGAAAGACTGTGACTCCGGAGTCTCCTACCGATATGTACGCAGCATATGCCGCAGGCACTCACTACATTAAGCGTGGCGAAAACACGATTATTTATTGTGAGAGTTTGGCGCAGGCTGAGTCCATCCAGATAGATGGCGATATGATTTGCAAGATGCCCTAAAAGCTATTAAAAAAAGATGACCCCGGGGGGGTCATCTTTTTTTGCTTTCCGGCCGCAAGCCCCGCCGGACTTGCGGCCGGAAGGCTACCGTGTTATAATTGCCCCAGCACCTCCCCGATGGGGGCGCTGATGCAGAGGGCGGCATCGGCATCTATACCGGTGGCATCCCTGTTGATGACCACCAGCTTGCTGCCCCGATAGTATCGCACCAGCCCGGCGGCGGGGTATACCACCAGCGAGGTGCCGCCGATGATGAGCATGTCGGCGTTTGCGATGTACTGCAGCGCTTTTTCCATGACCCCTTCGTCGAGACTCTCCTCATACAGCACCACGTCGGGCTTTATAATGCCGCCGCAGGCGCAGCGGGGGATGCCGGTGGACGCGGCCACGGCCTCCACGCCGTAGAACTTGCCGCATCGGCGGCAGTAGTTGCGCAGGACGCTCCCGTGCAGCTCCAGCACCTCGCGGCTGCCGGCCTTCTGGTGCAGCCCGTCGATGTTCTGGGTGATGACGGCTTTCAGCTTGCCCTCCCGCTCCCACTGCGCCAGCTTTCGGTGGGCGGCGTTGGGCTGGGCGTCCAGTGCCAGCATTTTGCTGCGGTAAAAGTCGTAAAACTCCTCCGTGTGGGTCTCAAAAAACGTGTGGCTGAGCATGGTTTCCGGCGGATACTTGAATTTCTGGCGGTACAGCCCGTCCACGCTGCGGAAGTCCTTGATGCCGGACTCCGTGCTGACGCCTGCGCCGCCGAAAAAGACGATGTTGTCGCTCCCGTCCACCAGTTTTTTCAGCTCCATGATGGCTTCGTTCATCGTGGGTTTCCTCCATTTCTTAGTAGCAAAGGGGTATTGACCGTGAATATTCAGATCTTTGGCTCCAAAAAGAGCAACGACAGCAAAAAGGCCGAGCGCTGGTTCAAGGAGCGCCGCATCAAATACCAGTACATCGACCTCTACGCCAAGGGGCTGTCCCTCGGCGAGTACCGCAGCGTGAAGGCAGCGGTGGGCTTTGAGGCGCTGGTGGACACCCGATGCGATGCCTACGAGGATCTGGGCTTGCAGTATGTGCCGCCCCAGGCGGTGGATCAGCGCATTGCGGACTGTCCGGCGGTGTTTAACGCGCCCATCGTCCGCAACGGCAGGCAGGCCACCGTGGGCTACTGTCCGGATGTTTGGAAAACCTGGGAATAAAACTGGCGAAAATTCCTACGGAATTTTCTGCCAAAAGGTTTGCAGTCTGCTGCGCGCATAATTTTGCCGCGTGGCGGCAAAATTTCACACTTGCAGCCTGAGAAGTATTTTTCCCCACGCACATGTCGCGGTGAAAAATGATTTTAATTTTTTGCCGCCTGCGGGCGGCAAACTCTGCGAGGCTTTTTGTATTATGCGTTTTTTCAAGCAGCCCCCGACCGCGCGGTCGGGGGCAGTAAGTTTTACAGGACATAGCTGTTGTCGACCTGCACCACGGCGAAATAATTCTCGTCCAGCTCCTTCACCAGCGCCCCGATGCGCCGGCGCACCTCATCGGCGGTTAGCTTCACGTCGTAGGGAACCACAACGTCAAAGATCAGGTTGGTGTGGGTGGGGCCTGAGACGGTGCGGAAGTCGTGGATGGTGAGGCGGGGGTCGATAGTCTTCACCTTTTCCGCCACAGCCATGCGCAGGGCGTCGGTGTGCGCATCGTTTGTGATGATGGGATCCATGTGGATCACAGCCATGCAGCCCAGCTCCTTTTTAAGCCGGTGCTCGGCGTTGTCAATGACATCGTGGAGCTGCAGCAGGTCGCCGTCGGCGGACACCTCGGCGTGGAGGGAGATCATCATCCGCCCGGGGCCGTAGTCGTGGACAATGAGGTCGTGGACATTCAGCACCTCGGGATAGGACAGGACGATCTGCTCGATGCGATCCACAAATTCCGGATCCGGCGTTTGCCCCAGCAGGGGCGAGAGGGTCTCTTTGGCGGCCTTGTACGCGGAAAACAGGATGAACAGCGCCACCAGCAGACCCACCCAGCCGTCGATGTTCAGGCCGGTGAGCTGCCCCACCAGCGTGGCTATGAGCACGGCGGTGGTGCTCACGGCGTCGGAGAGGCTGTCGGTGGCCGTGGCGCTCATGGCGGCGGACTTGATCTTTTTGCCGATGGAGCGGTTATAATAAAACATATACAGCTTCACCGCCACGGACACAGCCAGAATGGCCAGCACCAGCGGGGAGGACACGATCTCCTCCGGACTGAGAATTTTTTTCAGCGAGGATTTCCCCAGCTCCACGCCCATCAGCAGGATCAGCCCCGCCACCGCCAGACCCGAGATGTACTCCATGCGCCCGTGGCCGAAGGGATGCTCCGGATCGGGCTTGCGGCCTGCCAGCCGGAAGCCCAGCAGCGTCACCACGGAGGAACCGGCGTCGGACAGGTTGTTGAAGGCATCGGCGGTGATGGCAATGGAGCCGCTGATGGTGCCGGCGAACAGCTTTCCCGCAAACAGCAGCAGGTTCAGCCCTATGCCCACCGCGCCGCAGAGCTGGCCGTAGGCCTGCCGCAGGGCGCTGGGGGACAGGGTGTCCCGATGGCGGATAAACACCCGCGCGAGAAATTCGATCATACTATTTTTCTCCCTTTCCGAAAGCGCGGCACAAAAAGCCTCGCAGAGTTTGCTGTCCGTAGGCGGCAAAAAATTAAAATCATTTTTCACCGCGACATGTGCGTGGGGAAAAATACCTCTCAGGCTGCAAGTGTGGAATTTTGAGCCTTTAGCTCAAAATTATGCGCACAGCAGGCCGCAAGCCTTTGGGCAGAAAATTCCACAGGAATTTTTGCCGGTTCTATACGCCGTGGATGGTCAGCTTCATCTGGCAGCACAGACGGTCGAGATCTTCGTCCGTGGCGGCGGGCAGGCGCAGCTTTCCGCCGCAGTCCTTGCAGATGAGATCCACCGCCCCCCGATGCACGGCGATGGAGTATTCCCGGCAGCCGCAGGTGCAGCTTATGCCGCCCCGGGCGGCAATGTCCTTCAGCTCCGAGAGCACCTCGTACATGATGACGTTGTCCGTGAAGGCCTCGGGGGTCTCGCAGCGGTCTTTTTCCGCCCGCAGCTCCAGCTCCTGCATGGCTTTTTCCACCTGCTCCTGCCGGCCTATGTAGCAGCACAGCTGCTTTGTTTTGGGGCAGGCCAGCCCCACGCCGCGGCCGTCCAGCATGGCCTCGCTGCTCACCTCGGCCTGGTGCGTTTCGCCGCACAGGCCGCAGGGCACCCACAGGCGAAAGCGCAGCCCGTCGGTCTCCGCCCGCAGCTCGGATTTTTCACATTCGCATTCTATCCGCACGGCGGCGGCAGACAGCGCAAAGCGTGTCCGCTGCGCCAGCACGGGCTTTTTGCAGTGGGGGCACAGGTAGCCGAAACTGCGTGATTCTTCCATGGGACCAATTCCCCTTTCGATAGCGTTTTTCCTATTATACACGCTCGCATGGGAAATTACCAGTACCCCCGCAGAACTTTTCCCGTCCTTCGGGTCTGTGCGGCTTGACATTCCCGTTCCGGTCGGGTATCATAGACAAAAACTTAACAAGGGCAGGAATGACCATGAAGAAAGAACTGACCCCCAGAAAGCGGCAGGCGCTGGAAATGCGGGCAAAAATTCAGAGCACAGCGCTGAGCCTTTTCAATCAGGAGGGGTTTGAAAACGTGTCCGTGGAGGAGATCGCCCAGGCGGTGGGCTGCTCCGTGGGCAACATATACCATTATTTCAAAAGCAAGGATGAGCTGGCCATCCAGGTGACCCAGATGGTGGATCAGGCGTATACGGAGCTGGAGGAGGCGTACCTTGCGGACAAAACCGCCTCCGGACGGGACAAGCTGCTGGACTTTGTGGGCAAGTCTCTGGAGATCAGCGCGCGGGACGAGGTGCTCTACAAGGCCTTCATCCACGGCCTGCGCTATCCGGAGCAGGGCGTGCTGCAAAAGAGCGACAAGCGCGTGTACTATCGCCTGCTGCGGGAGCTGGTGGATCAGTGTCAGCAGGAGGGCAGCATCCACCCGTCCCGCGACCCCGACGAGGTGGTGGAGGATCTGGTGGTGCTGCATCGGGGCACGCTCTTTGAGTGGCGCATCTACCGAGAGGGCTTTGACGTCGCCCGACAGGGACGCCGCATGGCCGACGCCCTGCTGCGGGGGTTGCAGACGGAATAAAAGCATAAAAAAGCGGGGGACGGGTGTCCTCCGCTTTTCTGTTCGCTCACTTGAGCCGCCTGGGCGTTTGCGTCTGCCGCAGGATATAGTCGATGCTCACGTCGTAAAAATCCGCCAGCTTGATGAGGATGTCGGCGGTGAGCTGCTGCTGACCGGTCTCCACATAGCTGTATTTCCGCTGCGTTATGCCTATTGCGTCGGCCACCTGCTGCTGCGTCAGATCGTGATCCTCCCGCAGATCGCGGATCCGATTTTCCATACGGCAAACCACCCCTTAAAAAGTTTGCCCTTATAGTAGTACAGATAAATATTATCTATTGACTTTTAGATGAATTTTATCTATAATTGGCTTACACCCTATTGCAAATTAGAGAGAAAGGAATCGAAAAAATGGAAAACAATAACAACAAGATCCCCGGCAAGGGCGCGGCGACCGCCAGCATGGTGCTGGGCATTATTGCGGTGGCACTGTGGTTCTTTGGCTACTCTGCGCTGGTGTCCGTCATTCTGGGCATCGTGGGTCTGATCCTCTCCGGCAACGCCAAGAAGGAGGGCTTCACCGGCGGCATGCAGACGGCGGGCTTCGTGCTGTCCCTCATCGGTCTCATCGGCGGCGCCATCTTCTTTGTGGCCTGCATTGCCTGCGCTGGTGCCATCGGCTCTGCGGGTGCCTCCGGCGCTTTTGACGATCTGTTCAAAAATCTGTAAGCACCGAACGGACAGATACGCTGCGCTTGCGTGCGGCGTATCTGTTTTTTTGTTTTTAGGAGGTCTTATGCTGCCATATATTGAAATTTTGTCCCGCCCCGTCCCCATGTACGGCCTTCTGGCCGGCGTGGGGGTGCTTCTGGCCGTTTTATATATGAAACAGGCGGAAAAAAGGTATCCGGAGCTGGTGGCGGATGCGGAGCTGGCCTTTGTCTATGGCATCGTGGGCGCTTTCGTGGGGGCAAAGCTCCTGTTTCTCCTCACGGTCCTGCCGGAGCTGGGGGCGGATCTGCCGTATCTTTGGACGAAAACGAGCGCATTCTTGGAGAAATATTTATACGCCGGCTTTGTCTTCTTCGGCGGGCTGTACGGCGCCGTCGCGGCGGTGTGGCTCTATGCCCGCGGGGCAAGAGTTCCTGCGGAAAAGCTGCTGCGTATCCTCCTGCCGGCCGTGCCGCTCATCCACAGCCTAGGGCGTGTGGGCTGCTTCTGCGTGGGCTGCTGCTACGGGAAACCGTCGGAGAAGTGGGGCGTAGTTTTTTCTCGCTCCGAGATCGCTCCCGCCGGCGTGCCGCTTCTGCCTGTGCAGCTGTATGAGGCGGCGGGCGCCATGCTGCTGTTTGCCGTCCTCGCCTGCATGGGGGCAAAACGGGCGGACGGCCGAAAAATGCTGGCGGTGTACCTGCTGGCCTACGGCCTCCTTCGCTTCGGTCTTGAATTTTTGCGGGGGGACGCCTATCGGGGCTTTGTGCTGGGGCTGTCGGTGTCGCAGGTCATCGCTCTTTTGTCCATGGCGCTGGCGGCCGTGCTGCTTATCAGGCTGCGCAAAAGGGAAGGAGAGGCTGCCGACGCGCCCTCATCGCAATAAAAGAACGAGTCGATGCTGTTTTCACCAGCATTGGCTCACTCTTTTTGTCTGTTCTGCCAAGATTCGTAAAATAGCTGCCGGAGCATTGACAAAAGCCCTTACGGGCGACTATAATAAAAATATTCATTAAACTATTCGGTGAAACATTCGACATTTTGCCGCCGAGCCTTATGTAAAATGAAAGACAGAACGAGGAGGAGAAACGGATGAAGGTTTTGGTCATCAACCCCGGCGCAACGTCCACGAAGATCGCCGTGTTCGACGAGGATAAGCAGGTGTTCAAAAAGGGCATCGACCACTCCGCGCAGGAGCTGGATCGGTTTGAGCGGGTCATCGACCAGGCGGACTACCGCCGGCAGGCGATCTTGGACGCGGTGGCGGAGAGCGGCTATCAGCTGTCCGATTTTGACGCCGTGTGCGGTCGGGGCGGCCTGTACCGTCCCATTCCCTCCGGCACCTACGCCGTCAGCGACGCCGTTATGCGTGACGTGGAGCAGGCGCCCTACGGGGAGCACCCCTCCAATCTGGGCGCCTATCTGGCGCGCAAGATCGGCGACATGGTGGGCATTCCCGCCTTCTTCGTGGATCCCGTCTGCGTGGACGAGATGACCGAGGTGGCGCATTACACCGGCTTTGCCGAAATGCGCCGCCTGTGCCAGTTCCACGCGCTGAACCAGAAGGCCGTGGGCCGCAAGGCGGCCGCCATGCTGGGCAAGAAGTACGAGGAGGCCAATCTCGTGGTTTGCCATCTGGGCGGCGGCGTGTCCGTGGCGGCGCATCAGAACGGCCGCGTGGTGGATGTGTTCAACGTGAAGGACGAGGGCGCCATGGGGCTGGATCGCGGCGGCGCCCTGCCGGTGAATGCCCTGATAAACTACTGCTTCAGCGGCAAGACCAAGGACGAAGTGAAGAAGATCCTCGGCCGCCAGTCGGGCATGTACTCCTATGTGGGCACCACGGATTTCCGCGAGATCTGCGCCAAAGTCGTGGAGAAGGATCCCAAGTTCGTGCAGGCTTATGAAGCGCTGGTCTACCAGCTGGCCAAGGACATCGGCGCCATGGCCGCCGTGCTGCATTTTGACGTGGACGCCATCGTCTACACCGCCGGCATGGCCTATGAGGAGTTCTTCTGCGACGATATTTCCAAGTATGTCAGCAAGATCGCGCCCATTATCCGCATGCCCGGCGAGGAGGAGATGCGCTCTCTGGCCGAGGGCGCGCTGCGCGTGCTCCACGGGGAGCAGGAGGCCGGCGTGTATTAAGCGCCTCGCAGAGTTCGCGTCCGCAGACTGTAAATTTTTGGCGGAAAAAGCCGCAGGGTTTTTCGCCAGTATTATGAAAGGTGGAAAAAAGCTATGAAACATCTGATGTCCGGTAACGAGGCTACCGCCCGTGGCGTCTATGAAGCCGGTATCAAGGTCTGTTCCGCTTATCCCGGAACGCCCAGCACGGAGATCCTGGAAAATCTGCCCCAGTACGGCAAGGACGTCTACTGCGAGTGGGCGCCCAATGAGAAGGTTGCCACCGAGGTGGCCTACGGCGCTTCCGTGGCCGGCTCCCGCGCCTTCTGCACCATGAAAATGGTGGGTCTGAACGTGGCCGCCGACCCCCTGTTCACCGCCGGCTACATGGGCGTGAACGGCGCGTACATCGTTGTGTCCGCCGACGACCCCTCCTGCCACTCCTCCCAGAACGAGCAGGATAACCGCCACTATGCCCGCGCCGCCAAGATCGCCATGGTGGAGCCCAGCGACGCCCAGGAGTGCAAGGACTTCGTTTCCCTGGCCTGCGACATTTCCGAGCAGTTCGACACCCCCGTGCTCTACCGCACCACCACCCGCGTCTGCCACAGCAAAGGTCTGGTGGAGTTCGGCGAGCGCACGGAGCACGTCGCCCCCACTTATGCCCGCAACACCCGCAAGTACATCTGCGCCCCCGCCAACGCCTATATGAACCATCCTCTGGTGGAGGAGCGCCTGAAAAAGCTGGAGGAGTACGGCTGCACCACCGCCGTGGAAAACGGCCTGAACAAGGTGGAGCTGGGCGACGGCAAGGTGGGCGTCATCACCGCTTCCATCAGCTACCAGTACGCCAAAGAGGTCTTCCCTGAGGGCACGTCCTTCCTGAAGCTGGGTCTGACCTATCCTCTGCCCATGAACCTCATCCGCGACTTTGCCGCCAAGGTGGAAAAGCTCTATGTCATCGAGGAGCTGGATCCCTTCATGGAAAACGAGATCAAGGCCGCCGGCATCGAGTGCGTCGGCAAGGAGCTCACCGGCAATATGTACGAGCTGAACACCGAGCTGGTGCGCGAGCGCGTGCTGGGCATCAAGACCGACTATAAGACCATTACCGACGTGCAGGTGGCCAAGCGTCCTCCCGCCCTGTGCCCCGGCTGCCCCCACAGAGGCTTCTTCTATACTCTGTCCAAGAACAAGAACTATGTCGTCACCGGCGACATCGGCTGCTATACTCTGGGCTTTGCACCCCCGCTGAACTGCATGGACGTTTGCATCTGCATGGGCGGCGGTTTCTCCGCCGGCATGGGCATGGCCAAGAGCTTCGAGCGCGAGGGCATTACCGACAAGGTGGTCTTCGGCGTCATGGGCGACTCCACCTTCTTCCACTCCGGCATGACCGGCGCCGCCGAGATCATTTATAACAAGGGCAACATGATTCCCTGCGTGCTGGATAACCGCATCACCGGCATGACCGGCCATCAGGATAACCCCGGCACCGGTTACACCCTCATGGGGCAGGAGACCAACATGATCAGCGTGGAAAAGGTCTTCGCCGCCTATGGTTATGACCCCATCTACACCGTGGATCCCCAGGATCTGGCCGCCATGAAGAAAACGGTGGACGACGCTGTAGCCGCTCTCAAGGAGGGCAGGCACCCCGCCATCGTCACCCGCCGTCCCTGCCTGCTCATCAAGCGCATGAAGCACGAAAACGGCATGTGCGTGGTGAACGCCGACAAGTGCCGCAGCTGCAAGAGCTGCCTGAAGGTGGGCTGCCCCGCCATCTCCATGGAGAACGGCAAGGCCTTCATCGACCGCACCCAGTGCGTTGGCTGCACCGTCTGCGCCCAGGCCTGCCCCTTTGACGCCATCGAAAAGGAGGAAAAGTAATATGTCTAATGTGAAAAGTGCATTGCTGGTGGGTGTTGGCGGTCAGGGCGCCATCCTCATTTCCAAAATTATGTCCAACGGCTTCATGAAGGCCGGCTACGATGTCAAGCAGAGCGAGGTCCACGGCATGGCGCAGCGCGGCGGCAGCGTGTCCACCCAGGTCCGCTGGGGCGACAAGGTCTACGGCCCCGTGTTCGGCCGCGGCGAGGCCGACATCATGGTGGCGCTGGAGAAGATGGAAGCCGTGCGCTACGCTGAGTTCCTCAAGCCCGAGGGCGTGGCCGTCATCAATGACTATGCCATCAAGTCCACCACCATCGCCGCCGGTCAGGAGGAGTATCCCGAGGGCTGCATCGAGGCCATGGCCAGGACCTTCAAGACCATCGCCGTTCCCGCCAGCGACATCGCCATCGAGCTTGGCAATGCCAAGTGTATGAACGTGGTGCTCTTCGGCGCCATGTGCGATAGTCTCGGCTGTCCGGAGATCGACTGGGAGGCGGTCGTGGCGGAAACCGTGCCTGCCAAGGTCAGGGAGCTGAATCTCAAGGCCTTCCGCGCCGGCCGCGAAGCTGCCAAAAAGGCAAAATAAAAGTAAATTAACCCAAAACAGCAAGGCGGAGTCCCAACTCCGCCTTGCTGCATTTTATAAAATACCCCACCGCATCCCTTGCTATGCACCCGCAGGGACGGGGTTCTACCCCACCCGATACACCTTGCATCCCCTCCGTAGGGCGGGGTGCCCTCCTCCCGCCTTCCATTGCAATGCTTTTTCAAAATGTCATTGCGAGGAGCGCAGCGACGTGGCAATCCGTAATACCCCTGCACCAGCCCTATATTATCCGTAGGGGCGACCCCTGCGCCCGCCCGCCGGCCATCGAAATGCACTAAAAAGTGTCATTGTGAGGAGCGCAGCGACGTGGCGATCCGTCCTCCCCCTGCACCGACTTCTTATCATGCGTGCGCGTAAAAATGCGCATAAAAAACACCCCCAAAGGAACCGACCCGTTCCCTTGGGGATGATTTATTTTATTCCATTTTACTTCCTGTCAAACACAATAAACAGCAGGCTGGAAACGCACAGCAGCATGGGGTAAAACAGCAGCGGAATAATGTCGAAAGCGCTGATGGCAAAGCCCAGCGTGGCGCAGGTGGAAATGGCCACCAGCATCTGCGCGCCGTAGGGGATGATGCCTTGGAACACGCAGGAGAAGGTGTCCAGCAGAGAGGCGGAGCGCTTGGGGCTGATGCCGTACTCCGTGGCGATCTCCTTGGCGATGGGGCCGGCCATGACGATGGCCACGGTGTTGTTGGCGGTGGAAATGTCCATCAGCCCCACCAGAATGCCGATGCCCAGCTGCCCGCCGCGCTTGCCCCGGAACATTTTGTGAATGGCCGCCAGCAGGGCGTCAAATCCGCCGTAAGCCCGTATAAGCCCGCACAGCGAAGACACCAGCAGCGTCACCAGGATCGTTTCAAACATATCGCTGACGCCCGAGCCCATGTTGGCCATCAGCTCCATGGCCGTCACCTGCCCTGTGGCCAGGGTAATGGCAGCTCCGGCGGCAATGCCCACCAGCAGCACCACAAACACATTCAGACCTATGATGCCGCCGATGAGCACCAGCACATAGGGGATGAGCAGCAGCAGGTTGTGGCCGCCGGAGGGGGTCTGCACCACATCCGCCTGCAGGGAGATAACGACGATGAGCGCCAGCGTGACCAGCGCCGCCGGCAGCGCGATCTTGAAGTTGGCGCGGAACTTCTCCTTCATCTGGCAGCCTTGGGTGGAGCAGGCGGCAATGGTGGTGTCGGAGATAAACGACAGGTTGTCGCCGAACATGCTGCCGCCCATGACGGACGCCACGCACAGCGGCAGGCTGAAGCCGGAATCCTTGGCCACGGCCACGGCGATGGGGGTCAGCAGGGTGATGGTGCCCACGCTGGTGCCCATGGCCATGGACACGAAGCACGCCACCACGAACAGCACCGCCACCGCCAGCTTGGCCGGCGCAATGGACAGCAGGAAGTAGGCCACCGCCTCGGCGCTGCTGCGTCCGGTGACGCCCACGAAAACGCCCGCTGCCAAAAAGATCAGGATCATGGTCACGATGTTCTTGTCGCCGATGCCCTGCCCCATGAGGGTCAGCTTTTCGTCAAAGGGAATGCTCCGGTTTTGCAGGCACGCCACCAGAATGGCCACCAGAAAGGCCACCACAATGGGGATCTGGTAAAAGCCCATTTTCACCTTCAGCACATACTCCAGCACGATGCCCAGTCCCAGATACAGCACCAGAAACACCGCAATGGGCAGCAGCGCCGCTGCCCGTGGCGTCTTTTTCTCGTTCATTTGCTTTTCTCCTCATTTTTTCCTCAAATATAAACGTCCGCTGCGCCCCTCAAACAGCGCAGCGAATGTAGAATACCATGATTTTTCCAAAAATACAACTTATTTTTCCCCTGACCTGCGGAAAACATGGATGTCAAAGCTGATGCAGCAGTCCAGTTCTCTGAGGGCCGCCAGCCGTAGCACCCCCGCCTTGGGGGTCTTCCAGCAGTAGGGGGTCATTTGAAACAGGGCGTGAATGTCCTCCTGACAGGGCAGGTGGATCACCCGCTCCACGTGGCGTATCTCCGCGTAGGAAAAGCCCTCGTAGGGGGTCTGCTTCACCTCGTTGGGGTACGGCTCATCGTAGAGCACCTCCTTCAGCTCCCACAGGTGCTTTTCCGACGGAACGACATACAGCATCACGCCCTCCGGCCGCAGCACACGGCGAAACTCCTCCAGCGCCAGCGGCGAAAAGCAGTTGAGGAGCAGATCCACGCTCCCGTCCGCCACCGGTAGGTGATACGATGAGGCCACGGCAAACTCAATGTCCTTTTCCCGCTTGGCCGCCCGCCGCAGGATGAATTTGGAGATGTCCGTGCCGGCCATGCGCACCTGCTTGCCGGCCGCCAGCAGCGCGCCGTATATGCCGCCGGTGTAGTACCCCTCGCCGCAGCCAGCGTCCAGCACCGTGGGCGCATTTCCCGTCATGGAAACGGCCAGACGGCACAGCTCCTCCCGCAGCGGCGCATAGTACCCCTTGGAGAGAAAGGCGGAGCGGGCGGCGGCCATATCCTTGTCGTCCCCCGGCGCCTTGGAGTGCTTCCGGTTCGCCGGCAGGAGATGGCAGTAGCCCTCTTTGGCCAGGTCGAAGCTGTGTCCGGCGGGACAGACGCAGCTTTTCTCCGTCCGCGTGAGGGCTTTGCCGCACAGGGGGCAGACAAAAAGGCTTTTCATAGTTCCTCCCTTCGGGACACGGTGACGTCGTGGATCCACTTGCGGCTGCGCACCCGATAGATGCACAGGGGAATCTTCACCATGGATTCCGTCTGCATGGCCAGCGCAATGGGCCAGATGCCGGTTTTCAGCACCAGCGCGCACAGCGCCGTCAGCGGCAGGCAGATGATCCACTGAGGCGCCAGATCCAGCGCAGCGCTCCATATCACGTCGCCGCCGGAGCGCAGCACGCCCGTGATGCTGGTGATGGAGTAGGCGTGGAGGGGAATGGAGGCAAAGCCCGTCACGGCCAGCGCCGTTGCAATGGCGGCGGACTCGCCGTAGAGCTTAAACAGCGGGAAGACCACCGGCGTGAACAGCGAGGGCAGCAGCGCCAGCGCTATGACCGCCAGCACGGCGCCGGACACGATGGTAAACCGCAAGAGCGCATTGCTCAGGGACATGACCTCCTCCTCGTTCTGCCCTTCGCCTATGGCCTTGCCCACCAGCACCGCCGTGGCGGCGCCCAGACCGAAGCAGAACACCAGGAAGAGCCTGTTCAGGTTCCCCATCACTGCGTTGGCCGCCAGCATTTCCACGGAGTTCTCCGTGTAGCCCAGTATCACCGTCAGCAAACTGTTGCCAAGCCCCCACCCGGCCTCGTTCAGCACCACCGGAGAAGCGTATTTGAGAAACCGCCGCAGCATGTCCCAGCCCGGCCGGAAAAAGGCCGCCCACCGCATCCGGATGCGTTTGTCCCGCAGGGCGTACACCACGCAGATGAGAAATTCGCAGATGCGGGAGCAAAGGGTGGCGATGGCCGCCCCCTGAATGCCCAGCATGGGAAAGCCCAGCTTACCGAAAATGAGCAGGTAGTTCAGCCCCGTGTTGATGAGCGTGGAGGCGCCGAACAGCTTCATGCCGAAGCTGGGATTCTCGGCGCTGCGCTGGGCGCTGGCATACACGGAGGAGAGCATGTTGAAAATATAGGAGATGCCGATGAGCTTCAGATACGGCGCGCCCAAAATAGACAGCTCATGGTTGTTTGACAGCAGATCCATGATCTGCACCGGCCACAAAAACAGCACCGCTGCCAGCAGCGCGGCCACCGCCACGCCCACCGCAGCGGCCACGCCGATGGAGCGGCTGATGCTCTTCATGTCCTGCTTGCCCCAGTACTGGCTCACCAGAATGCCCAGCCCGCTTTGCACGCCGAACACGATGGAAATGAGCAGAAACACCGGCACGTTGGCGGCCGTCACGGCGGCCATCTCGGTGTTGCCCAGCTGGCTGACCATGAACGTGTCAATAAGCCCCAGAGAAAAAGTGATAAGATTTTGCAGGACAATGGGCATGCTCAGCCGCATGAGCCGCCGATAAAACCCCTGTTCCCGCCGAATCAAAATAGACATAAAAACTCCTTGAAAAAAGAAAAATCAAAACATAATTGCCGAGACCCTCGCCGCATTTCCTTGCAGCGATCCGTAGGGGACGATGCCCGCATCGTCCCGCCGGCAAACGCCCCGCACTTTGCAAAATGTGTCATTGCGAACCAGTGACCGACGTCACTGGTGTGGCAATCCGTATTTCCCCACGCACCGCACCTCCATACTCTGCGTAGGGGACGATGCCCGCATCGTCCCGCCCGATAACCGCCGCCCCTCTTGCTATGCTTTCGTAGGGGGCGGCGTCCCCGACGCCCCGCTTGCGCTGCCCCCACAAATGGCCTGTCATTGCGCACCGGTGCGTACATCGGTGCGGCGATCCGTACCCCCTGAACCGCCCTTCTTGCAGCGGGGGCATATTCCGCTCACAGCATGCTGCACCTGTTCGCCTGATGCTTCCGCAGCGCCTCATACAGCGCTTCGATGTCCTCCGATCCGGTGTCGGGGGAAAAGCTGATGCGTATGACCCCCGCCGCCGTGCGCTTCGGAAGTCCCAGCGCCGCCACCACATGGCTGCTCTTTCCCTTGTGGCAGGCGGAGCCTGCGGAAATGCAGATGCCCTGCCTGCCCAGATCGGTCACGATGTTGCCGCTGGGATACCCCTGCAAAGACACGGCCAGAATGTGGGGCGCCGTGCCGCCGCCCACGGCCACAACATTGGGAATGGTCAGCAGCTTCTCCAGGCACAGCGCCTTCATCTCCGCCATGTGCCGGAGCTTCTCCTCGTGGTTTTCCATCCGCAGCTCCACGGCCTTGGCAAAGCCCGCGATCTGCGCCGTGGCCTCCGTGCCGGAGCGCAGACCCTGCTCCTGTCCGCCGCCGGTGAGCAGAGGACGGAAATTCCGCAGTTTCGGGCTGATATAGAGCGCCCCTATGCCCTTAGGGCCGCCCAGCTTGTGTCCCGACAGGCTCATGAGGTCCACGCCCCAGCCCACGGGGTCGCAGGGCACCTCCAGAAACCCCTGCACGGCGTCGCAGTGCAGCAGGGCGGCGCTGCCCGCCTCCCGCAGCAGCTTGGCCACCTCCGCCACGGGGAACACGCAGCCGGTCTCGTTGTTCACCAGCATCATGCTCACCAGCACCGTGTCCTCCTGCAGCGCCTCCCGAACCTGCTGCGCCGACACCATGCCGGTTTTGTCCGGCTGCAGATAGGTCACGCGGCAGCCCTCCGTCTCCAGCCATTTGCAGGTCTCCAGCACGGCGCTGTGCTCCACGGCGGTGGTGATGATGTGATTTCCCTTATGTCGTCCATGCCACACGGCGCTGCGGATGGCCCACACGTCGCTCTCTGTGCCGCAGGAGGTGAAAAACAGCCGCTCCTTGTCGCAGCCCAGCGCCTTGGCGATGACCATCCGCCCGCCTTCAACGATGTCCTTCCCGTCCTGCCCGAAGGGATACTGGGAGGAGGGATTGCCGCTGTGACGGCGCAGCGCCTCCTCCATGGCCTGCACGACCTCCTCCGGCACCAGCGTGGTGGCGGCATTGTCCAAATAATGCAAGAAAAACACCTCATTTCCTCCGCCGGACACTTGCCAGCGAACAGAAGATAGATTATAATGGAATGCAAAGATATATTATAATGGATAAATCGACAAAGTGCAAGGAGAAAACCCCATGCGAATCGCCCTATATACCCTCGGCTGCAAGGTCAACCAGTACGAGACCCAAGCCATGGAGCAGGAGCTTACGGCGCAGGGACACGAGCTGGTGGCGTTTGAGGAGCCGGCGGATGCCTATATCATCAACACCTGCTCCGTCACCGCCGTCAGTGACAAAAAATCCCGCCAGATGATCCGTCGGGCTAAAAAAATGAATCCCCACGCCATCGTGGCGGCCTGCGGCTGCTATGCCCAGACCCATACCGACGAGGTGGCGGCGCTGGGCATCGACCTTGTGGGCGGCACCGGTCAGCGCATGGAGTTCCTGCGGCAGCTTCTCGCGGCAGCGGAGGAGAAAAGGCAGCGCGTGCTGGTGGACGACGCGCTCCATCGCCACGAGTTCGAGGTTTTGCCTGCCGGCGGTCAGATGAGCCGCACCCGCGCCATGCTGAAGGTGGAGGACGGATGCCGCAATTTCTGCTCCTACTGCATCATCCCCTTTGCCCGCGGCCCTGTGCGCTCCCTGCCTGTGGCCGAGGCGGTGCGGCAGACGGAGCAGTTGGCGGCGGAGGGGTACCGCGAGGTGGTGCTCACCGGCATCGAGATCTCCTCCTGGGGGCAGGATCTGTCCGGCGAGCAGCGCCTCGTCGACCTTTTGGAGGCGGTGTCGGAGGCCGCCGGCGATATGCGCCTGCGCCTTGGCAGTCTGGAGCCGCGGACTATTACAGAGGATTTCTGCCGTCGTGCATCGCGGCTCAAAAATCTCTGTCCCCATTTCCACCTGTCCCTCCAGTCCGGCTGCGACGAGACCCTCCGCCGCATGAACCGCCGCTATGATACCGCCCGCTACCTCGAGTCCGTGGCGCTGCTGCGTGCGTATTTTTCCGGCGTGGCCGTCACCACGGATCTCATCACCGGTTTCCCCGGGGAAACGGAGGAGGAGTTTGAAAAAACGCTGGCCTTCCTCCGCCGCTGCGCCTTTGCACAGATCCATGTGTTCCCCTATTCCATCCGCCCCGGCACCCGCGCCGCCGCCATGGAGCAGGTGCCCAAGTCCGTGAAGGAAGCGCGCGCCGCCCGCGCCGGTCAGGTCGCCGCCGAGCTTCATGAAAAATATCTGCGCTCCTGCGTGGGGCAGACCTTCCCCGTGCTCTTCGAGCAGGCGGGGGAGGACGGCTGCTTTGTGGGGCACGCCCCCAACTATATGGAGGTGGCCGCTGCGGGCGAAAACCTGCACAACTGCCTGCGCTCCGTGCGCATCACCGGCGTGGATGGGAGCATTTTGAAAGGAGAGATCTTGCCGTGAGCCACTTTTTTGCCTATATCAACCGCATGCGCTTTATCAACCGCTGGGCGCTCATGCGCAACAGCTACACCGAGAACATTCAGGAGCACAGCCATCAGGTGGCGGTGCTGGCGCACGCTCTGGCCGTCATCCGCAACCGCTGCTTCGGCGGCTGCGTGGACGAGGGCGCGGTGGCCGCGGCGGCGCTGTATCACGACGCGCCGGAGATCCTCACCGGCGACCTGCCCACCCCCATCAAGTATTATAATCCCCAGATACGGGACTCCTACAAGCAGGTGGAGCAGGTGGCCTGCGAGAAGCTCCTGCACATGCTGCCTCGGGAGCTGCAGCCTGCCTATGAGGAGGTGCTGCGCCCCTCGGATCCGGAGGTGGAGGAGCTGGTGAAGGCGGCGGACAAGCTCTCCGCCCACATCAAGTGTCTGGAGGAGATGAAGGCCGGTAACGGCGAGTTCCGCTTGGCGGCGCAGCAGACCCGACAGGCGCTGGACAAAATGGATCTGCCGGAGCTGAAATATTTCTGCGATAATTTTTTGGGCAGCATGGCCCTTACTTTGGATGAAATGGAGTGAAAGAAAATATGAAAGCGATCGTGACCGTAGTGGGAAAAGATCAGGTGGGCATCATCGCCGGCGTCTGCAACCGTCTGGCGGAGTACAGCATCAACGTGCTGGACATCAGCCAGACCATCATGGAGGGCTATTTCACCATGATGATGGTGGTGGATCTGGCGCTGTGTACCACAGCATTTGACCGTTTGAGCAAGGAAATGAAGGCGTATGGCGAGGAGCGCGGCCTGTCCATCCGCATCCAGCGGGAGGACATCTTCGATGCCATGCACAAGCTGTAAAGAGGTGGCCGTATGTTGAGTTTAAGCAGCATTTTCGACACCATCAATATGATCGACAAGCAGCATCTGGACATCCGCACCATCACCATGGGCATCTCCCTGCTGGACTGCATCAGTGAGGATCCCAAGCGCTGCTGCGATAAAATCTATGACAAGATCACCCGCTACGCCGAGCATCTGGTGCAGACGGGTCACGACATCGAGAGCGAGTTCGGCATCCCCATCGTCAATAAGCGCATCTCCGTCACCCCCATGGCGCTGGTGGCCGGTGCCTGCGACACGGAGGATCTGGTGCCCTTTGCCCTGACTATGGATCGGGCGGCCAAGACCTGCGGCGTGAACTTCATCGGCGGCTTTTCCGCGCTGGTGCAGAAGGGGATGGCGCGGGGCGACGAGCTGCTGCTGCGCGCCATCCCCCAGGCGCTGGCGGAAACGGATTTCGTCTGCTCCAGCGTGAATGTCGGCTCTACCAAAGCGGGCATCAACATGGACGCCGTGGCTCGCATGGGCCGCATCATCAAGCAGACCGCCCACCTCACCCGTGAGAAGGAGGGCTTGGGCTGCGCCAAGCTGGTGGTGTTCTGCAACGCCGTGGAGGATAACCCCTTCATGGCCGGCGCCTTCCACGGCGTGGGCGAGGCGGACAGCGTCATCAACGTGGGCGTCAGCGGTCCCGGCGTTGTGTACCACGCCCTGCAGAGCGTGAAGGGCGCCCCCTTTGACGTGGTGGCGGAAACGGTGAAAAAGACGGCCTTCCAGATCACCCGCATGGGGCAGATGGTGGCCGCCGAGGCGTCCCGCCGTCTGGGCACGCCCTTTGGCATCGTGGATCTCTCTCTGGCACCTACGCCGGCGGTGGGGGACAGCGTGGCGCGCATTCTGGAGGAAATGGGGCTGGAAGTCTGCGGCACCCACGGCACCACGGCGGCGCTTGCCCTGCTGAACGACGCCGTGAAAAAGGGCGGCGTCATGGCGTCGTCCCATGTGGGCGGCCTCTCCGGCGCTTTCATCCCCGTGTCCGAGGACGAGGGCATGATCGCCGCAGCCCTCAGCGGCACCCTGACCCTCGACAAGCTGGAGGCCATGACCTGCGTGTGCTCCGTGGGGCTTGACATGATCGCCGTCCCCGGCGACACCACCGCCGAGACCATCTCCGCCATCATTGCCGACGAGGCCGCCGTGGGCATGGTCAACAGCAAGACCACCGCCGTGCGCATCATCCCCGTGGAGGGTAAGCGCGTAGGCGACATGATCGAGATGGGCGGCCTGCTTGGCTCCGCGCCGGTGATGCCGGTGCACGAGGCATCCTCCGCCGCCTTCATCGCCCGCGGCGGCCGCATCCCCGCCCCGCTGCAGAGCCTGAAAAACTGATGGATTTAATATGGATCTAACATCCTCTTGGTGGAACGGCGCTGCTTTTTGTGGTATACTGTATAAAAAATAGGGAAGGAGGGTGCCGCATGAGCCTTACACCCTGTAAAGTAGATTTTAACGAGAAAAAGGGCTTCATATGCGATATGGACGGCGTGATCTATCACGGCAACCGTATCCTGCCCGGGGTGGCCGAGTTCATCCAGTGGCTCCACGATGAGGACAAGGAGTTCCTGTTTCTCACCAACAACAGCGGCTATACGCCCCGAGAGCTGCAGCAGAAGCTGGCGCGCATGGGGCTGGACGTGTCCGAGGAGCATTTCTACACCAGCGCTCTGGCCACGGCTGCATTTTTGAAGGAGCAGGCGCCCGGCTGCTCCGTGTTTGCCATCGGCGAGGCGGGTCTGCTCAACGCCCTCTATGACGCCGGCATCACCATGAACGACGTGAACCCCGACTATGTGGTGGTGGGGGAGGGGCGCAGCTACTCGCTGGACACTCTCACCAAGGCCACCAATCTGGTCATGGCCGGCGCCAAGCTCATCGGTGCCAATTCCGATGTGTCCGGCCCCATTGAAAACGGCATTGCCCCCGCCTGTCGGGCGCTCATCGCCCCCATTGAAATGGCCACTGGCCGGCAGGCGTATTTCTGCGGCAAGCCCAACCCGCTCATGATGCGCACGGGTCTGCGCATGCTGCACTGTCACTCCGCCGAGGCGGTGATGGTGGGCGACCGCATGGACACCGATGTCATCTCCGGTCTGGAGAGCGGCATGTCCACGGTGCTGGTCCTCTCCGGCGTTTCCACCATGGACACCCTCCGGACGTATGCCTACCGCCCCAGCGCCGTCCTAAGCGGCGTGGGCGACATTGCCGCCCTGGCCACGGCAGCGAAAGCGAAGTAAAAACCTCGGAATAAACGCACAGGACGATGCCCGCATCGTCCCACCCAACACACACCGTGCCGTGCTATGCATCCGTAGGGGTCGGCGTCCCCGACGACCCGCACGCACCGCACCCCCTGTAAAAACATGTCATTGCCGCGGGCGCATCGCGCCCGCGGCAATCCGTCCCCGCACCGCACAAAAAGACATCCGGCGAGAGCCGGATGTCTTTTTGCATATATATTTACCAATCTCAAACCTTCAGCTTATTCTGCCGCCCCTCCTTCAGCATGGCCACCACCATGCCCGTCAGGGCAAACAGCGCCAGCGCGTTGGGCAGAACGATGAGGTTGTTGAACATATCCGTCAGCTCCCACACGAAGTCGTTGCCGGTGAGGGTGCCCAGGAAGATGAACACCAGAGCAATAATGGTGTAGATGGTGTTGCAGAGCTTGGTGTTCTTCCGGCCGAAGAGGTAGTTGGCGTTGATGCGGCCGAAGAGGTTCCAGCCCAGCACCGTGGAGAAAGCGAAGAAGAACAGGCACACGGCCACGAAGATGTTGCCGAAGGACTCGCCGAACACGGTGCCGAAGGCGGTCTGCGCCAGGTTGGCCTTGCCCAGCGTGGTGCTGGCCGCGGCAGCGCCGCACTCGTGGAGGGGGCCGTCGGAGGTATACAGGGTGGAGATGATGACCAGAGCATTCAGCGTCAGCACCACGAAGGTGTCGATGAACACGCCCGCCATAGCCACAACGCCCTGATCGTGGGGATGCGCCACGTTGGCCTGTGCGTGTGCGTGGGGGGTGGAGCCCATACCGGCCTCGTTGGAGAACAGGCCGCGCTTGGCGCCCTGGCTGATAGCGGTCTTCAGAGCGTAGCCGATGCCGCCGCCGATGATGGCGCTGGGGTTAAAGGCGTACTTGAAGATCATGCCGAAGGTCTCGGGGATGTACTTGATGCGAGCCACCAGAATCACCAGTGCGCCCAGCAGGAAGATGCCGGCCATGATGGGCACGATCTTCTCGGTGACGGCGGCCAGACGCTGCACGCCACCCAGGAAGATGATGGCGCAGATGATCACCAGCACCACGCCCATGATCCAGGCGGGAATGCCGAATGCTGTGTTGAAGGTGGAGCCGATGGAGTTGGACTGCACCATGCTGCCCATAAGACCCAGCGCCAGAATGATGGCCACGGCGAAGAAGCCGGCCAGGAACTTGCCGAACCCGCCCTTAAACGCGGTGGTGATGTAGTACACGGGGCCGCCGTGGACGTTGCCGTCCTTGTCGATGATGCGGGTCTTCTGCGCCAGGGTAGCTTCGGCGTAGATGGTGGCCATGCCGAAGAAAGCGATGACCCACATCCAGAAGATGGCGCCGGGGCCGCCGGTCAGAATAGCGCCGGAAGCGCCCACGATGTTGCCGGTGCCCACCTGGGCGGCGATGGCGGTGGCCAGCGCCTGGAAGGAGGTCATGCCGCTCTTCTGCGCGCCGCCCTTGAGCTTCAGGTTGCCGAAGGCCTTCTTCATGGCCTCGCCGAAGCAGCGCACCTGCACGAAGCGGGTGCGGATGCTGTACCACAGACCCACGCCGATGAGCAGGAACACCAGAATGTAGTTGGACAGGTATTCGTTGATCTTGCAAACAATAGGATACAATACTTCTTCAATCATGTTTTCTCTCTCCTTTTGAGTAAAATAAAAGAGCCGCTGCGCAGCGACTCCGAAGAATGCAGAGGAAACAGTTCAAAAACTACTTCCGTCTCTGTCCTTTTGCCTGAGAGATTCGGCCATAAAAGCCTTACACCTTCGGCACCCAACTCAATGGGATTCTCCAGAGTCCCCTCCCCGTTCAGTTTCCGGCGGGATCCTTAACGGTTCACAGGGTCATATTCAAATGATGCGGCTATTATAGCACGGCAAAAGCGGGAATGCAAGCCCCAAATTTACAATTTGTTCAAAATCCAATATGAGAGGGGGGCAGCACCCGTCAAAGGCGCCGCCCCTCTCATTATAATAAACAGTATCTCTCCGTCACTCTATCCGCACCGCAACGGCTCCGTAGGGCAGCAGGGTGTCCCCGTCCGCCCCCGCCGCCAGCAGGCGCTCTCCGGCAAATTGCGCCGGAATGGCCACCTCGCTGCCGCTGAAGTTGCAGCAGACCAGGATCGTTTCGTCCCCCAGCGTGCGCTTGTAGGCAAACAGCTGGGGATCGTCGGGCAGAAGCAGCGTAAAGTCGCCGTATTGCAGCGTTTCGCTGCCGCTGCGCAGGGCGATGAGCCTCCGGTAAAAGTGCAGCACGGAGTCCTCCTCCGCCAGCGCCTTTTCCACGTTGATCTCTTTGTAATTGGGATTCACACCGATCCACGGCGTGCCGGTGGTGAAGCCGGCGTTAGGCGCGTCCGTCCACTGCATGGGGGTGCGGGAGTTGTCCCGCCCCTTGGCGCGGATGCCCCGCCAGGCCCAGTCCTCCCTGTCGCGGTTCTGCTCCAGCAGGTTAAAGCTCTCAATGTCCCGCAGCTCCGCCTCGCAGGTGAAGGGGTAGTTGGTCATGCCGATCTCCTCCCCCTGATAGAGGAACGGCGTCCCTCGCAGCAGATACATGGCCGTGGCCAGCATTTTTGCGCTGCGCACGCGCAGCTCCTCGCTGGCGGTGCAGCCGAAGCGCGACACGATGCGGGGCTGGTCGTGGTTGCCCCAGAAGAGGGTGTTCCAGTCAATGGCGTGCTGCCAGTCGTCTATGATCTTCTTGAAGCGGGACAGGTCAAAGGGAATGACATTCCATTTGCCGCCCTCGCCGTCCATTTCCACAATGTCAAACTGGAACAGCAGATCCATCTCCTGCCCGCCCTCCACAAGGGTCTTGGCGATGTCCGTGGTCACGAAGCTGGTCTCGCCCACGCTCATGCAGTCCCGTCCGTCAAAGCACTCCCGCCGCATTTCCCGCAGGTAGTCGTGGAGCCTCGGCTGAAACGTGTAATGCTCCGGCGAAAAGACGTAGCGCCCCTCTCCGCTGCCCGACGGCAGCCCCGGCTCCTTGGCCAAAAAGGAAATGGCGTCCATGCGGAATCCGTCCACGCCCTTGTCGAACCACCGGTTTATCATGTCGTAGATCTCCCGCCGCATGCGGGGATTCTCCCAGTTCAGATCCGGCTGCTTATCCGCGAAGAGATGCAGGTACCACTGGCCGCTCCCCTCGTCGTAGTGCCACGCGGAGGGGGCGAAGAAGGAGACCCAGTTGTTCGGCTCCCGCCCGTTTTGGCCGTCCCGCCAGATGTAGTAGTCGCGGTAGGGATTGTCCCTGCTCTTGCGCGACTCCTTGAACCACCTGTGCTCGTCGGAGGTGTGGTTCACCACCAGATCCATGATGAGCTTGATGTCCCGCTTGTGCATCTCCCGCAGCAGCTCGTCAAAGTCCTCCATGGTGCCGAACTCCGTCATGATTTTCTCATAGTCCCGAATGTCGTAGCCCATGTCGGCGTTGGGGGAGTCGTATATGGGGCTGAGCCACACGGCGCCCACGCCCAGCTCCTTCAGATAGTCCTGCCGGCTGATGATGCCCCGCAGGTCGCCGATGCCGTCGCCGTTGGAGTCCTGAAAGCTGCGGGGATAGATCTGGTAAAACACCCGCTCCTTCCACCAAGTGCCCATAGTCATCCTCCTTACTGTATCTTTTTTAGTGTGCCATTGTTTTCCGGCATTTTTTTACCTGCATTATAGCAACTTATTCTGAAAAATCAATGGGCAATTTTCGCGTTTTTTCCGTTCGATTTTCCCGCCAAAACCGCAGCTGTGCATCGGGTGTGCATTTTTTCAAAATCTCCCTTGCGTTTCGCTGGCGCATTGGGTAAAATAAAGAGCGAAAAAGCTCCATTTCCCGCCGCCTACGCGGCAGCGTATATTGAACAGATCTGGAGAGGTGACCATGAAGTATTACATCGGCATCGACTTAGGCGGCACCAACATAAAAGGCGCCGTGGTCAGCGAGACCGGAGCGATCCTCCGGCAGAGTTCCTGCCCCACCCGTGCCGAGGCGGGCGCGGCGGCGGTAACGGAGTCCATAGCCGCCATGATAAATGAGCTGGCTGCGGGGCAGGAAATCAGCGGCGTGGGCATGGGCTGCCCCGGCACGGTGGACGACGCCGGCGGCACGGTGGTCTACGCCTGCAACCTGGGCTGGATGCACTATGACGTCCGCGCCGCCCTGCGGGAGAAGACGGGCTTTTCCGTCCGGCTGGTGAATGACGCCAATGCCGCGGCGCTGGCGGAGGTAAAGGCGGGCTGCGCCAAGGGCGCCCAGAGCGCCGTGGTGGTCACGCTGGGCACTGGCGTGGGCGGCGGCGTGGTGCTGGACGGCAAATTGCTCACGGGCTATTCCGGTGCCGCCAGCGAGCTGGGGCACATGGTCATCGTGGCAGACGGGGAGCCGTGCGCCTGCGGCCGCAGAGGCTGCTTCGAGGCGTATGCCTCCGCCACAGCCCTCATCCGCATGACGAAGGCCGCCATGGAAAAGCACCCCCAAAGCGCCATGCACTCCATAGCCGCTGAAAACGGCGGCGTGGACGGCCGCACGGCCTTTTTGGCGCAGCAGCAGAGGGACGCCGCCGGCAGCGCCGTGGTGGGGGAGTACGTCCACTACCTGTCCATCGGCGTCGCCAACATCGTGAACGTCTTCTTTCCGGAGGTGGTGGCCGTCTCCGGCGGCGTGTCCAATCAGGGGGAGAACCTGCTGGCGCCTCTGCGTCAGGCGGTGTCGCAGCAGGAGTACGGCGCGGCCTATACCACCAGACACCCCCGCATTCTCCGCTGCATCCTCGGCAACGATGCCGGCGTCATCGGCGCCGCCCTGTTCGCCGAAGAATGACAGGCTGATACGGCTTTATAGACGTCTTCTGCGGCATTTCCGCTGCGGAAGGCGTCTTTTTTGTTGCGTTTTGCGGCAAAACGTATATATACCCGAAAAAGAAACCTCCAAAAATGTTAATAAAATGTGAAAATTCAAATTGAAAAGCCCATGGACTTATGATATACTAAATTTGTAATGTTGTGTTCAGCGCCCTGCATCTGCCGATGGCGGGAAGCGGAACGGATGAGAGGAGCAAAAAGCCTGTGGAAATGTACCTGTTGGCCGGAGGCGTCGGCTTTGTGTTCGGGGCGCTGGTGTCCTTCGCGAACGCGCAGATCACGCGCCATAGCGTCCGGAAAAACAGCGCCAATGCCATCATGGCCGCCAGTATTTTGCGGATGCTTGTGAACATCGCGGCGCTGGCCGCGGTGTATTTCACCAGAAACCTGCTCCCCCTCCCGTTTTATGGCACCATCGTCGGCACGGCGGTGGGTCTGTCCCTGGTGGGCATACTGCTGAACCTCAAGCTCAGCAAAGAGCAGCTGAAAGACCCCCAGAATAATCCCGAGTCAACAGACGGTAGGAATTGAGGTGAGAGAATCAAACTATGGAAGCGACCAGTAACGTATTGTTTTCCATCGGCCCGCTGGAGGTGACGAAGACCGTTGTCACCATGTGGGTCATCATAGCTGTGCTGGGTCTGGTGTCGTGGCTGGCCACCCGTCGGCTCAAGGCCGTGCCCGGCCCCATCCAGAGCGCAGCGGAAATGGCAGTGGCCAAGCTGCAGGACTACTTCGCCGGCACCATGGGGCGCGACAATGCCCGCCGGTATTTCCCCATCATGGCGACGTTCTTTATTTTCATCGTGGTGAGCAACTATTCCGGCCTTCTGCCCGGCGCCGGCCACGGCTTCGCCGTCCCCACGGCCAACCTGTCCACCACGGCGGGTCTGGCGGTCATCGCCTTCTTCACCACCCACATCGTGGGCGTGAAGCGCAGAGGTGTGCTGGGCTACTTAAAGACCTTCATTTCCCCCTTTATCCTGATGCTGCCCCTAAACCTCATCGAGCAGGTGGTGCGCCCCTTCTCCCTTGCGCTGCGACTGTACGGCAACCTCTACGGCGAGGAGATGGTCACCGAGCAGCTTTCCGGCATCTTCCCTCTGGTGCTGCCCCTTGTCATGCAGGTGCTGAGCCTGCTGTTCTGCCTGATCCAGGCAGTGGTGTTCACCATGCTGCTGTCCATCTATATTGAGGAAGCCGTAGGCGAGGAACACTAATACAATAATTAAAAAAATACATTCAATAATTTTTGGAGGAAAAAACTATGACTTCATCCGCAATCATCGCCCTGGCTGCCGCTCTGGCTGTGGCTCTGAGCACCATCGGCCCCGCTATCGGACAGGGTCTTACTGCGTCCAAGGCCATGGAGGCCATGGCTCGCCAGCCCGAGGCCGCCGGCAGCATCCGTTCCAGCATGATCATCGCTCTGGCTCTGATGGAGGCTCTCACCATTTACGGCCTGCTCATCGCCTTTATGCTGATCGGCAAGATCTGATCCGACCCCCTATAGAAAAAGTAAGGAGGCACACGCTTTGAGCATTAACGTGTCAGAAGTGATTTGGACCATCGTTTGCTTTTTTGCGTTGCTGTTTGTGCTGAAAAAGTTCCTGTTTGATCCGCTGGTGCGATTCATGGAGGCCCGTCAGGCGTCCATTGACGAGGGGCACGAAAAGGCCCGTCAGGCGCAGCAGCAGAAGGACGAGAGCGACGCTGCGCTGCGCGAAAGCTGGAAAGAGCGCAGCCAGGAGGCCAAGCAGCTTCTCGCAGAGGGAAAAGCAGCCGATGATAAAGAGCGCACCTGGGTGCTGGCAAACACGCAGACCGAGGTGGATCAGGCGCTGCAGGAGGCGCAGGAGCGCATAGCGCGTGAGCGGGAGCAGGCGCAGGCAGAAGCCGGAGAGCAGATGCCGCAGCTCGTTTCCGCCCTGGCGCAGCAGCTTCTGAGCGGCGACGCAGGCAGAGAGGAGCGGTGAGGCTGAAATGCATTTGAAAGATTTCTTATTTGCCGTCATCAACTTCGTCATCCTCTTCGGCGCCCTGTTTTTCATCACCCGCAAGATGATCGCGCGGATGTTTAAGGAGCGCAGGGATAAGATCGCCGCAGCGCTGGACGAGGCGAAGGCTGCGGAGGATTCTGCCGCCGCCCTTGAAAGCCGGATCGAAAAGGATAAAGAGCAGGCGCAGCAGCAGGAAGACAAGCTGCTGGCCGGCACCCGCCGCCAGGTGGAGGAAAACAGCGTTTCCGCTGCCGAGAGCAGCCAGGAGGCGGCCAACGTGCTGCGCCAGAGCGCCGCTGTGCGTGAGCAGCAGCTTCGCTCCATCATGCAGGAGGAGGTCAGCGCACAGGTGCTCCGTCAGGTGGCGGAGGCGACCGGCAAGGCGCTGCAAAAAGACGAGTACGCCCTCCGGCGCAAGGCGCTGGTGGACGATTTCATTCAAAATATTGACCATTCGGTTTCCGCCCAGCCCAGCGACCTTCTCACTCTGTCCGAGGGGAAAAAGCTGGCGGTGACCGTTGCCGCCGCCCAGCCGCTGCCGGAGGAAGAGCTTGCATCGCTGCGGCAGAAGCTGACGGCGATCTTCGCCGCCGCCTGCAAGGAAGCGGGGGAGGACGTTCCTGCCGGTGAGCTGATCGACCTGCGCAGCGAGGTGGACGAAAGTTTAGTGGCCGGCGTGCGCCTGCGCGTGGGCGACACCGTGTATGACGGCTCTGCCCTTCACCGTCTGGAGCGTCTGGTTCGTGATGCGGATCACGGCTGCAAGGACGGTCAGCCCGTTCTGGAGAACGTGCGGCAGATCATCGCTTCCGCCGACAGCTTCATAGACAACTATCAGGTGGGCGAGGTCATCAGCGTGTCCGACGGTATCTGCCGTGTGGCGGGTCTGGCGGACGTGATGGCCGGCGAGATGCTGGAGTTCGAGGGCGACCTGCGCGGCATGGTCATGGATCTGGAACAGGATAACGTGGGCGTTGTCCTGTTGGGCAATTTTGCCGGCATTCAGGAGGGCGACGTCGTGCGCCGCACGGGGCACATCATCGAAGTCCCCGTGGGCTATGGTATGTGCGGCCGCGTGGTGGACGCACTGGGCCGTCCCATAGACGGCAAGGGTCCCATCACCCCCGACGGCTATCGAGCGGTGGAAAGCCCCGCCCCCAGCGTGCTGCACCGGCAGGGCGTCACTGTCCCGCTGCAAACGGGCATCAAGGCCATCGACGCCCTGGTTCCCATCGGCCGCGGCCAGCGTGAGCTTATCATCGGCGACCGCCAGACCGGTAAAACGGCCATTGCCCTGGACACCATCGTCAACCAGAAGGGCAAGGACGTTCTGTGCATCTATGTGGCCATCGGCCAGAAGGAGTCCACGGTGGCCAACGTTGTGCGCAAGCTGACGGAGCTGGGCGCCATGGACTATACCACCGTGGTGTGCGCCTCCGCTTCGGAGCCTGCCCCCATGCTGTATATCGCCCCCTATGCCGGCGCGGCCATCGGCGAGTTCTTCATGTATCAGGGTCGCGACGTCCTCATCGTGTATGACGATCTGAGCAAGCAGGCGGCTGCCTACCGCGAAATTTCCCTGCTGCTCCAGCGTCCCCCCGGACGCGAGGCCTACCCCGGCGACGTGTTCTATCTGCACTCCCGTCTGCTGGAGCGCGCTGCTCGGCTGGACGAGGCCACCGGCGGCGGCAGCATGACCGCCCTGCCCATCATCGAGACCCAGGCGGGCGACATTTCCGCCTATATCCCCACCAATGTTATCTCCATTACCGACGGTCAGATCTTCCTGGAGACCGGTCTGTTCCATTCCGGCAACCGGCCGGCCATCAACGTGGGTCTGTCCGTGTCCCGTGTGGGCGGCGCCGCCCAGATGCCTGCCATGAAGCAGGTGGCGGGTCGTCTGCGCACCGATCTGGCGCAGTACCGCGAGCTGGCGTCCTTCGCCCAGTTCGGCTCCGAGCTGGATGCGGCCACCCAGTCTACCCTGTGCCGCGGCCAGCACATGACGGAGCTGCTCAAGCAGAACCAGTTCGATGCCAAGTCCGTGGAGGATCAGGTCATCGCCATTTTTGCCGCCAACGAGGGCTACGCCGACGATGTGGCGCTTGCCGATATGTCCCGCTTTGAGCGGGAGGTGGTGGCGCATGTGAAGCTGACCATGCCGGAGCTGGTGGACGTGATCTGCGAGGGAAAGAAGATCCCCGCCGATATGCTGGCCTCTCTGCGCAAAACACTGGAGAGCTTTAAGGAGTCCTTTTGAAAAAGAATGATTTGAGAAAGGGGGGGAAGACAGAATGGCCAGTATGCGTGAGATACGCGCCCGTATCCGGAGCGTGAAAAGTACGCAGCAGATCACCAAGACCATGAAAATGGTGGCTTCCGCCAAGCTGCACCGCACCCAGAGCGGTCTGAGCGGCATCCGCAGCTTTGCCCGGCGGAGCCAGCACGTTCTCGCCGAGCTTATGGCCGGAGAAAACGCCGGCTATGATAACGAGTTTCTGCTTCCCCGCAAGGAGGTTCGCACGGTCTGCTATGTCCTCTTCGTGGGCAATCGCGGCCTTTGCGGCGTGTATAACCACGCGGTGCTGCGCCATGCCCAGGAGCTGGTGCAGGCGGATGGAAGACCTTGCACCGTGGTGGTCTGCGGCAGCTGGGGACGGGACATCATCGCCCAGTCCGGCCTGCCGGTGCGCCACACCTTCGACGCCCTGAGCGACACCCCCGACATGGCGGAGGCTCTGCCGGTGGCGGACTATCTCAAGCGCCTGTACCTTAGCGGCGAGGCGGACGAGATCCATTTGGTCTACCAGCGCTTCCAATCCGCTCTGCAGCAGGTGCCCGATCAAGTGCAGCTTCTGCCCGCTCGGCTGCAGGTGCAGCAGCGGGAGGAGGCCGGCAACGACTACATTTTTGAGCCGGACGCCCGCAGCGTGCTGGAAAACATGGTGCAGCTCTATCTGAACAACATGGTCTATTCCGTTTTGCTGGAGGCCAAGGTCAGCGAGCAGGCTTCCCGCATGGCCGCCATGAGCGCAGCCACCGACGCCACCACCGAGCTGATAAACGACCTGAGTCTGCAGCTCAACCGTGTGCGTCAGGCCGCCATCACCACCGAGATCGCCGAGATCGTCGGCGGCGCCAACGCCTTGAAAAAGGCAAAAAAGTGATAGGAGTCAACTATGAAACATGGTATTGTCAAAAGGGTCACAGGCCCCGTGGTGGATGTGCAGTTTCCCGCCGGACATCTGCCTGACATTTACAATGCAATCGAGATCCAACTGAAGGATCGCAAGGTCGTCATGGAGGCCATGCAGCAGCTTGGCTCGGACACAGTGCGCTGCGTGTCCCTGTTCTCCACCGACGGCATCTCCCGAGGCTGCGCCGCCGTGGACACCGGCTCCCCCGTGACCATGCCCGTAGGCGAGGCTACGCTGGGTCGTATGTTCAACGTGGTGGGTGACCCCATCGACGGCAAAGGCCCCGTGGTGGCTCAGCGCATGCCCATCCACCGCAGCGCCCCGTCCTTCACCGACGTCATGCCCTCCACCGAGATCCTGGAAACCGGCATCAAGGTGGTGGATCTGCTGGCGCCCTACTCCAAGGGCGGCAAGATCGGCCTGTTCGGCGGTGCCGGCGTGGGAAAAACCGTGCTCATTCAGGAGCTTATCCGCAACGTGGCCTATGAGCACGGCGGCTACTCCGTGTTTGCCGGCGTGGGCGAGCGTTCCCGCGAGGGCAACGACCTCTGGAACGAAATGACCGAGTCCGGTGTCATCAGCAAAACGGCGCTGGTGTTCGGCCAGATGAACGAGCCGCCCGGAGCCAGACTGCGCGTGCCCCTGTCCGGCCTGACCATTGCGGAGAACTTCCGCGACAGGAGCGGGCAGGACGTGCTGCTGTTTATCGACAACATTTTCCGATTCACCCAGGCGGGCAGCGAGGTTTCGGCGCTGCTGGGGCGTATGCCTTCCGCCGTGGGCTACCAGCCGACGCTGGCCACGGAGATGGGCGTTCTGCAGGAGCGCATCACCTCCACCCGCAACGGTTCCGTCACCTCCGTGCAGGCCATCTATGTGCCCGCCGACGACCTGACGGACCCCGCGCCGGCCACCGCCTTTGCCCATCTGGACGCCACCACCGTTTTGGATCGCGGCATTTCCGAGTTGGGCATCTATCCGGCCGTGGATCCGCTGGCGTCCACTTCCCGCATTCTGGAGCCGGACGTGCTGGGACATCGGCATTATAGCACCGCCCGCGCCGTGCAGAGCGTGCTGCAGAAGTACAAGGAGCTGCAGGACATCATCGCCGTGCTGGGCATGGACGAGCTGAGCCTGGAGGATAAGGCCACCGTGAACCGTGCCCGCCGCATCCAGCGCTTTTTGTCCCAGCCCTTCCATGTGGCGGAGAACTTCACCGGCCTGTCCGGCAAATATGTGCCGCTGGAGGAGACCATCCGCGGCTTTGAGATCATTCTCGGCGGCGAGTGCGACGACATTCCGGAGCAGGCTTTCCTCATGTGCGGCTCCATCGACGATGTGCTTGCCAAGCGCAAGCAGATGTAAGAGGTGCCTATGAAAGACGGGATCCATCTGGAGATCGCTACCGCCGGCGGCAGCGTCTATGACGACATGGTCAGCTATGTGGAGCTGCCGCTTTCCGGCGGCAGCGTAGGCGTGCTGCAGGATCATGCGCCCATGCTGGGCGCCGTTGAAAGCGGCGTGGTCACCGCCCGAAAAAGCGACGGAACGGAGGCGTTCATCGCTGTGGATCTGGGCGTGGCCAACGTGGTGCACAACGAGGCGACCCTGCTGGTGCGCACGGCGGAGCGGGCGGAGAACATCGACCTGCCCCGCGCCGAGGCGGCGGAGCACCGCGCCAGAGAGCGGCTTGACGATAAGACCGGCGGGTGGGACATGAAGCGTGCCCAGATCGCCCTGCATCGTGCCATAGCCCGACAGGCGGCGGTGCGCATGATGAAAAAATAATTTGTTTTCAGCAAAAAAGGAGGAGCATAAGCTCCTCTTTTTTTATAGGCTAAAAGCGGAAAAACCGCCCGCTTTTAGCCGTAATCTATATAGGAAGATGTTAAAAATTTTTCCTATTTTTTCAGCGCTTCCGTCCGCTCATAGGCGGCTATCACCGCCTCCATGGCAGCAGAGCGGAAGGCCATGGACTCCAGCTTTCGGACGCCGGCGATGGTCGTGCCGGCGGGGGAACAGATGGCGTCCTTCATTTGCCCCGTGTGCTCGCCGCCCTCCAGCGCCAGCTTGGCCACGCCCAGCAGCATCTGCGCCGCCATGCGCTGCGCCTTGTCCCGCGGCAGACCGCACAGCACACCGCCGTCCGCCAGCCCCTCCAGAAACAGGCAGGCGAAAGCGCCGCCGCAGCCGGCCACCGCGCTGCCGGCATCTATAAGCGCTTCGTCTATCTCCTCCACAAGACCGGAGGCGGACAGAGCCAGAAGCACCGCCTGCTGCTGCGCCTGCGTTACCTCATCGGAACAGGTCAGAAGGGTCATGCCTTCGCCTACGGCGCAGGCGGTGTTGGGCATGATGCGCATGACCGGATAAGACCCGCCGGCCATGCGCTGCAGGGCGGCGACAGTCAGACCCGCCGCCATGGATACCAGCACGAAGGGGGTCGTCCGCCCGTCCAGCACCGGCCGGAGCCTGCGCAGCATGTCCTCCATCCCCTGGGGCTTTACGCCCAGAAAGAGCACATCGCAGCGTGCGGCAATGGTTTCGTTGTCCACCGCCTGCGCGCCCAGTTCTTTGGCCAGCGCCTGCGCCTTTTCCGGCGTGCGGTTGGACAGAAAAAGGTTTTCCGGCTTCACAGCCTTGGCGCAGCTCCGCGCCAGCGCCCCGCCCATGTTGCCTGTGCCGATGAATCCGTACAGCATATCGTTACCCTTCCCTCGTTTTTTTATTATTTTACATTATACAATGACAAATGCGGAATTGCAACAGAATGCGCACTCTGCTATAATGGAGCAAAAGGAGCAGCGGAGGCGTTTCGCTGCGGAAACGGAGGAGCGGGATGCTGAAGACATTTGCCCAAGCGGCGGAGGACTACTGCGCGGCGGCGGAAAAAAGAGTGACCCAGAGCCTGCCCCGACTGCTGCTGTTGGGGGCGCTGGCGGGGGCGTTCATCGCCTTTGCGGGGGTGGCGGCCTCGATAGGCGGCGCGCTGGGGGGGAAACTGGCCTCGGCAACCATATTTCCCATAGGGCTTACCATGGTGCTTTTGGCGGGGAGCGAGCTTTTTACCGGCAACTGCCTGTTTCTCATGCCGCTGCTGCGGAGGAATATCACGGCGGGATCTATGCTGAAAAGCTGGGCGACCGTCTATCTGGGGAACCTGTTTGGCAGCGTGGCGGTGGCCTTTCTTACAGTACAATGCGGCGCACTGGACGGCATTGCGGAAGCCGCAGTGTCCACTGCCTTGACAAAGGCGGCGCTGCCCTTCGGCGTGGCGCTGCTGCGGGGCGTATTGTGCAATTTCCTCGTGTGCTTGGCGGTGTGGATGGCGTTTTGTGCCCAGTCGGCGGGGGGAAAGGTGGTGTCCCTCTTTGGGCCTATTTTCCTGTTCGTCCTGTGCGGCTTTGAGCACAGCGTGGCCAACATGTATTACATTCCTGCCGGCATTTTTCTGGCCGAAAACGGTGAGGTGACATGGCTGAGCCTATGGCAGAACCTGCTGCCGGTGACGCTGGGGAACATGGTGGGCGGCTGCGGGCTGGGGGGCATTCTCTACCTGCTGTATGGCCGAAAAAATACTTAAAAATAGAAATGGGCAGGGCATTCCGGCGGAGGGGTGCCCTGCGGTTTTTTATATATTTTATAAAATAAAAAATGCGTTTTTTGGGGGGTGCGGAGCGTGGCCGGCGGCGGGGTGAGGGCACCCCGCCCTACGGAGCATTTGCAAGGTATGCGTGGGGGCGGCGGGTGACCGCAAGGGTCGCCCCTACGGGTGCAGGGCAGGAGGGCGGAGAGAAGGGAGCACGGATCGTCACGCCAGTGTACGGACTGGCTCGCAATGACAGGTTATGGGGAAGTGCGGTGAGCGGGTCGTCGGGGACGCCGACCCCTACGGGGCGGAGAGGGGGGAGTACGGATTGCCACGCCAGTGTGCGCACTGGCTCGCAATGACATATTTTATAAAACGAGGGGTGGACATGCCTAAAAAAACAGGACGCCGAGGCGTCCTGCCGTATTTTATAGGAATTTGCAAAGAAGCAGGGGGAAGAACATGGCGGGGACGAGGTTCAGCAGACGGATCTTGGTGACGCCCAGCATATTCAGGCTGATGGCCAGAATGAGCAGGGAGCCAACAGAGCTGATCTCCGCCAGGACATCCGCACCCAGCAGCGGCGCCAGCAGCGAGGCCAGAAGGGTAATGAGCGCTTCCAGCAAAAACACGGGCACGGAGGAGAAGAGCACACCCACGCCCAAGGTGGAGGCGAAGATCACGGAGGAAACGCCGTCGATGACCGACTTGGACAAAAGCACGGTGTGGTCGCCCTGCAGGCCGCTGTTGAGCGCGCCCATGATGGACATGGCGCCCACGGCGAAAACCATGGTGCCATTGACAAAGCCGTCCGTAAACTTGCCGCGGCCGCCGGTTTTCCGCTGGAGCCAATCGCCCAGGCGGATCACGGCGCTGTCCAGATCCAACAGCTCGCCCAGAACGGTGCCCAGCACCATGGACAGGATGGGGACCAGGGGCTTTTGGGAGTCGCTGATCCCCGGCACGGCAATGCCGATGACCACCAGCGCCAAGGCGCTCATGAGGGTCTTCTGCATCCGGTCGGGCAGCAGCTTGCCCACAAACAGGCCGACAAAGCCGCCCGCGGCGATGGCGGCGCCGTTGACGATGGAACCTAACAGGATCATAGGGAGTCCTCCTTTTCACAAAGCGCCTGCACGACGTAGCCGCCCAGCATCAGACCGGCGCAGGACGGCACCCACGCCACACTGGCCGGCACGCTGCGGCGGCCGGGGTCGGGGGTGTCCAGCTGGCGGGTGTGGGCGGCCTCCTCGGGGCTGAACACCACCGGCAGGTGGCGGATGCCCCGCGCCTTCAGCTCCCGACGCATGACCCGCGCCAAGGGGCAGCCGGAGGTCTTGGAAATGTCCGAAATGCACAGGCGGGTGGGATCCAGCTTGTTGCCCGTGCCCAGAGCGCTGACGATGGGGATGCCCCGCATCTGCGCCTGCTGGATGAGATCCAGCTTGCAGGAGACGAGATCAATGGCGTCGATGATATAGTCGTAATTTGCGGCGAAAAACTCCTCGCGGTGGGCGGCATCGTAGGTGGCGCGGAGAGGATGCACCCGAATGGACGGGTCAATGTCCAGACAGCGGCGGGCGGCCACCTCGGCCTTGAACTGCCCCACGGTGGAGTGGAGCGCGTAGAGCTGGCGGTTTATATTGGAAGGGCTGACGGTGTCGCGGTCGATGAGAGTCAGCTCGCCCACGCCGGAGCGAGCCAGCGCCTCGGCGGCATAGCTGCCCACGCCGCCTAGGCCGAACACGGCCACATGACTGCGCCGCAGGCGCTCCATGGCCTCGTCGCCCAGGATCATGCGGGTGCGCAGAAAAATGTCATTCATAGCGGATCACCTCTAAAAGCAGAGCCGGCGAGATGCCTCGCCGGCTCTTTGTTGACTGCGTACAGGGGCGGCTCAGCCGACGTACTTCATGCCGGAGCCTTCGGTGACGGTGTACTCCTGCTGGAGAGAATCGACCCAATCGTTGAGGTCGTTGTTGGTCATGGTGTTGGTGACACGGACACGCCAGTAGGGGAGATCCTCGCCGACGAAGTATATGATGTGGTAGCCGAAGTTGGTCTCCACGATGTCGGTGTCGCCGGTTTTGCGGGAGGCATCGAAGCACCAGTCGTTGAAGTTGGTGACCATCTGCCCCTTATAGACCTTTTCATACAAGCCGCCGGCAGGGGAGTCGGCAGAGTACTTGTCGGCCAGCTCACCGAAGGAAGCCTCAGTGGCGGCGCCGTCCTTCCACTCCTGCAGGATCTTCTCGGCCTCGGCCTTCTTCTGAGCCTTCAGATCGGCCAGATCCTGCTCGTAGGTCTCGGACTTGGTATCCAGAGAGGAGGTGTCCACCTTGATGAGGATGTGGCGGACGTCAACGGTGTTGTACTCCTGGCGACCCAGCTTGTGAAACACAGCTACATAGTAGTTGGTGCCGTCGTCCAGCACGGTGCTCTCGCCGGCAGCGGTGGCCTTTTCGAAGACCCAGGTGGCAACGGTGTCGCTGGTGTTGGAGCCGTCGGTCACGGGATAGTAGGTGGCGATGTCATAGTCCTTGGCGATGTCCTCCAGACTCTCACCATTGCGGAAGCGCGCAAGAGCGGCGTTGGCACCGTCCTTGGCAGCGGCGATGGCAGCGTCCATTTCCTCCTGCGTGGCATCCACGGTGTTGCCATCGGCGTCTTTGGTGGCGGAGGTGGTGCCGGAGAAGCGGATGTAGTCGTAGTCGGCTACGTCGAAGGTGGACTTATTATCCTGATAGTACTTCTCGATCTCTTCGTCGGTGTAGTTCAGCTTGCTGAGATAGTCGTTCTGGAAGGCGGTGAGCAGAACGGAATCCTTGGCCATGGACTCGAAGACGCCGGTGGTGACCAGCGTGCCGTACATGGCTTTGATATAATTCTTATAGGTGTAGCCGGCGGACTTGGCGGAGGACTTGACGGAGGCGATGATCTCATCATATTCGGACTGCATGGCGTCCGTCCAGGTGAAGCCCTCCTTCTCGGCGGCAGCCAGCATGGACTGGCTGGTCTGAAGGTTGGACTTGGCCTTGTCCATGAGGTACTCACCCCAGGTGAGACTGTCTTCGCTCGTGACGCCGCAGAGCATCTTGGCCGTGTCACTCATGGTCTGGCTGCCGATGGAACGGCTGGTATCCACGCCCATATAGGAAAAATAGCTGGAGGAGCGGACGTCGCTGTAGGCGGCGTAGTAGCTGTACTGCACCTCGGCGGCGGAGTAGGTCTTGTCGCCCACGGTGAGGGCGGTGGCGTTGCGCTGGAAAACATTGGAGTTCCACAGCAGGACCAGGACGGCCACTATTACAAAAATCACGGCAATGGAGCCGTAGAGCAGGCGGCTCTTGCGCTGCTGCGCCTTTTCCTCCGCTGCACGGGCGGCCTTGGGGTCGATAGCGCCGCTGGCTGCAAAGGCCTGACGGTTTTTCTTTTCTCTGGATGCACTCATGGATGGTTCATTCCTCTCGTTTGTTGTTGTGGTATAAGAATCGAAATATGGGGATGTGAGTTACATTCCTGCCTATTATACTTGCTTTATGGACTTTTTGCAAGAGAAAAAAAGACGGTGGGGCGAAAAGGCGCAAATTTCCCGCTTCGTGGGGAAATAAAGGATCCCCGCCGAAAAACGACGGGGATGCGTTTGCTTAAAACATTGCGGATGATAAGGGGGAAACGATCCCGCCCAGCGGGCAGCAGCCAAGTTATAACCTGCACCGAATCAGCAGGTGGGTTGTCTCCAACGTGCTTCGTTGCTTCCAACGTCCGACCGCAGACGGCAGTCGGGAGGCCTGCCGTTCACACATTGATCCGACATCCCCTATAACAAAATGTGAGGATAAACAGACTGCTGCCCGCCGGACGGGATCCGCCGCCCCACTGAGGCTATTATACCAGACGCCGCGGAAAAAGAAAAGGGGTTTTAGGCGGGAAGCTCAGGAATTTTCTTCCTCGTCCTCCAGAAACTGCTGGGTGAAGAGGTCAAAGACCTCGTTCAGCTCCTCGTCGGTGTCGGGAGTGGCCAGGAACTCCTCGCCGTTTTCCATGACGGACTTGAGGATCACAAGGCCGAAGTCCTGCGCGTTCTCGGCCTCCTCCTCGGTGTCAGCCGTGGGGAAAAAGGCCATGTAGGTGGTGCCGTTGTGCTCCAGCGCATCCACATATTCCAGCTCAATATCGTTGCCGTCTTCATCGGTGATGGTGATGAAATTGGGGCCAAACTCGTCGGTCATAGGGAGTACCTCCTTCGTGATGTTCAAAAACACTATATAGTATTTTGCCCGAAAATGCAAGGACAGATTGAGGCAAAAAATGGGAAATCGGAAACATTTTGCATAAAAAAATGCGAAATAATTTGCGGATGCGCTCGTTTTGCAAACAATGCGAAGAAAAAAGTTTCTGTTTTTGGGTTGACAGGTATGGTAAAATAGGAATTAAAATGGATTTTTAGTGGTATTGAGCCGGTTCCGGCAGGGAATACAGACATCCGAAAGAAAGGAAGGTGCCCCGTTATGAGCGAAGGCAAGCACGAGAAGAAACGCTTGAGTAATGAGCTGAAGCAGAGCGCCGAAAAAATAAAAAGGAAAGTGCAGCATAACGCCGGCGAAAGAGCCGCCGCTGCGCGCAGCAGAAGCCCGCGGGAGATCCAGGCGCGCCGGCGCAAGGTGGGCTTCATCGTGGGAACCGTTTTTGCGGTGCTCTTGCTGACCATGGCCTTTTTCGCCATTATTTTTTCCATTTATATCAACAAAACCATGAAAAACAAGGTGGAAGTGGATCTGTCGGCCTACGACATGTCCCTGGCCACAGAGATGTACGCCAAGAACGCGGAAACGGACGAATGGGAGATCTACCAGACCCTCTATGACGGCGAGAACCGCATTCTGCTGACCGGCGACCAGATCCCCCAGGCGCTGCGGGACGCCACCGTGGCCATCGAGGACAAGCGCTTTTACAAGCACAAGGGCGTGGACTGGAGGGGGACGATACGCGCCGTGTTCAGCACCGTGACCGGAAGAGGCGTGCAGGGCGGCTCCACCATCACCCAGCAGCTGATCAAGAATGTTACCGGCAACGACGAGACCACCATCAAGCGCAAGGTCACGGAGATTTATCGGGCTTTGCAGCTGGAAAAGCGCTACGACAAGGACGAGATCCTGACTTGCTACCTCAACACGGTGTATTTCGGCGAGTCGTGCTACGGCGCCCAGACGGCCTCGCGGATGTATTTCGGCAAGGACGCCAAGGATCTGACACTGGCCGAGTGCGCCAGCCTTATCGCCATCACCAACAACCCCTCCCGCTATGACCCCCTTATCAGCGAATGGACGCTGGCCAACAACCGCTCGCGGCAGCTGCAGGTGCTGCAGAATATGTACGACCAAGGGATTATCAAGGAGAAGGAGGTCTACGAGGCGGCCTGCAACGAGCAGGTGACCTTTACCAACGGCTACACCTGTATGGGTGAGCTGAAGGAGGGGTATGTGGCGCCCACCACCGAGGAGGAGACCGGCGAAAAGGTGGTAAAGGCCAACAACTCCTATTTCACCGATCAGGTCATCGAGGACGTGGCGAAGAAATTCGTGGAGATCTACGACCTGAAAGACAGCAAGCCTGACAGCAGCGGCAAGGTCATCAGCGCCTACGAGCGGGCGGTGGGCATGGTTTACAGCGGCGGCTACAAGATCTATACAACCCAGAATCTGAAGTACCAGAAGATCGCTGAAAACGTATTTGAAAACACCAAGTATCTGGACACCAAGGACTCCAACGGACAGTCTTTGCAGGCGGCTATTACCGTGGTGGATCCCTATACGGGCGACGTGGTGGCCATGGTGGGCGGCACGGGCGTCAAGACCGCTGACCGAGGCTGGAACTGGGCCACGGAAGTGCGGCAGTGCGGTTCGGCTGTGAAGCCGGTGTCCACCTATGCGCCGGCGCTGGACAACGGCACCATTACGGCGGCGTCCATCATCGACGACTATCCCATTCTGCTCAACGGAAACGTCTGGCCCAGAAACTCCAGCCGCACCTACGGCGGGCTGACGGATGTGCGCACGGCTCTGGTGCGCTCGCTGAACACCTGCGCCGTGCGGGTGAACATGATGTACGGCGTGTATGAATCCTACCTGTTCATGCGGGACAAGCTGGGCTTTACCACGCTGACGGAAACGGATGCCCAGCAGGTGGGCAACATGGCGCTGGGCGGCTTTACCAACGGCGTGACCACCGAGGAAATGGCGGCGGCCTATGGCGCCTTCGTCAACGACGGCATCTATTCCGCGCCCAGAACCTATATAAGGGTGGAGGACTCGCAGGGCAAGGTCATCATTGATAACGAGATCAAATTCAACACGGCCATGAAGGAGAGCACGGCGTACCTGATGCGCAGCATCCTGCAGGACGTTGTTTCCCGCGGCACCGGTACCGGTGCGCGCTTCTCCGGCATGAGCATCGGCGGCAAGACCGGTACCACCGACGCCGCGAAGGATCGCTACTTTGTGGGCTTCACGCCCTATTACAGCGCGGCTGTGTGGTGCGGCTATAAGTCCAATCAGGTGGTCAATGCCGGCGGCAACCCCTGCTCCGCTCTGTGGAAAGAGGTCATGAGCCAGATCCACGAGGGGCTGGAGGACGTGGGCTTCCACAGCGCCACGGGGCTGAAGGAAGTGACCGTGTGCGCCGACAGCGGACTGCTGGCCACGGAGGCCTGCGCGGCGGACTTCAGAGGCAGCCGCGTGCGCACCGTGCAGGTGGCGGAGGACACGGAGCCGCTCATGAGCTGCGATATGCACAAAATGATAAACTACTGCAAGGACGGCAAGCATGTGGCTACCACCAGCTGTCCGGCCTCCTCGGTGATGCAGGTGGCGGCGCTGGATTACGCGCGGGAGACCGTGAACGACATCACGGTGGCGGATGATGCCTTCCGGCTGCCGGTGCTGTCGGTGGGCAACTGCCCTGTCCATGGCGGGGTCATCACGCTGCCGGATCAGGAGGAGAACGTCGGCACAGAGAGCGAAAAACACAGGGATACGTTTTTCCGATGAATAAAAAAAGAGATGCGATTCGCAGAGAACCGCATCTCTTTTTTTTCAGATCTTGCCGGCTTTTTGCAGCGCCAGAACGATGGGCGGGATCAGAAGCAGGTGCAGGGCGATGCCCGGCAGAGCATTGACAAAGGCACCGGCGGCAAAAGCCTGCCACGAAAAGGCACCGTGCAGCAGCAGGTACATGGTGATGCCCCAAGCTACGCGGCCGATGAGCATGGCGCCCAGAAGGGAGCCGTACACCCCAACGACCTTGCGGGGGAAAAGCCGGTACAGCAGGCCGGCGGCCAGACCGTAGGAGGCCAGCTCGAAGCACATGGCCACGGCGGTGGGAAAAATGGCCGGCGAGCTGAAGAGAACGGAGCGGAGCACCGGCGCGATGGCGCCCACCAGAGCCGCCCACCACGGGCCACACAGAAAGCCCGCCAGCAGCACGGGGATGTGCATGGGACACAGAGCCTTGCCTATCTGGGGGATCTGGCCGGTGAGGAAGGGCAGCAGCAGGCACAGGGACAGGCTCACGGCGGCATAGAGCAAATGGGTCAGGGATTTTTTCGAGGTGTGATTCATGGCAAAGCCTCCAAGATAAGGGTACAGTTTTTTTCGGGGTGGAGCTGCTGAAAATAGAGCTGCTCCAGGGGGATCCAGCGGGTAAAGAATTGCTGCGCTTTCTCCGGCGGGCAGCGGCTCTCGATGCGGCGGCGCTGCTCTGCGGGGAAAATGCGGAGAAAAACAGAGGCGGTATAGTAGGGCGCCAGCTCCGGATGCATGCAGTAGGTGCCCTCCACGATCTGAAAGGGGGCGTAGGGGACGCGGACGGGGGGCCGGAGCGCCATGGCAGAGCAGTCGAAACGGCGGAAGACCACGTCTTCGCCCCGTGACAGGGGCAAAAGCACCTCCTGCAGCAGACGCTCCCGATCCATGTTGCCGCCGGCCTGGGAAAGCCGCTGGGGCGTACGCTGGTGGGGCTGCAGAAAGTAGTCGTCGGCATGAAAGACCGGACAGCCGTACCTTTGCTGCAGGCGCAGAGCCAGGGTGGTTTTTCCGGCGGCGCAGCAGCCGTCAATGGCCAGCGTCAGGGGACGGCCGGCGGACAGGCGCTCGTCGATGAGGGAAAGCAGGGCGGTTTCCGCGGAAAGGGGCATAGGGCGCAGGTTCCTTTCTGAAAAGATGGTGTTACTATACCACATTTTTTTCGCCATGTAAATGGGCGGAGATCCTACGGGGGCGGGGCGGAAAACCGTTGACAGAACGGCGGCGATATGGGATAATAAACGGATGACAGTGGCCGAAAAGGGAAGATTTCGGCATGGTAACGGAGGAAGAACATGGGATTTATTGAGCTTGTTCTCATTGCGGTGGGACTGTCCATGGACGCCTTTGCCGTGGCTGTGTGCAAGGGGCTGTCCGTGCAGAAGCTGAAGGGAAAACACTATCTGGCGGTGGGGCTGTGGTTCGGCGGATTTCAGGCGCTGATGCCGACCCTCGGCTATCTGCTGGGCACGACTTTTGAAAAGTATATCACCTCGGTGGATCACTGGGTGGCCTTTGTGCTGCTGTGCCTTATCGGCGGGAACATGCTCAAGGAGGGCTTCTCCCGCGAGGAGGAGAAAGCGGAGAACGCATCCTTCGGCTTCAAGGATATGCTGCTGCTGGCGGTGGCCACCAGCGTGGATGCGCTGGCGGTGGGCATCACCTTTGCCCTGCTGCCGGAGGTGAATATTTTCAGCGCTGTGGGACTTATCGGTCTCACCACCTGCTGCCTGTCGGCGCTGGGGCTGAAGGTGGGGAACATCTTCGGGCTGAAGTACAAGAGCAAGGCGGAGATAGCGGGAGGCATCATTCTGATCCTCATTGGCGTGAAGATCCTGCTGGAGCATCTGGGCGTTATCAATTTTTAACGGAGGAAACGGGTATGGCGGATATTCGGGAGATCACGGATTTTTCGGCGCCGGAACTGGATATTTTCGCCAGACTCAAGGAAAGCCGGCTTACCAACTGGGAGTGCGAGGAGCGGGGCATTTTTATTGCCGAAAGCCCTAAGGTCATCGGCAGAGCCATGGCGGCAGGGTATGAGCCTGTTTCGTTTCTGATGGAGCGGCGCCATGTGGAGAGCCAGGGGAAGGCGCTGCTGGAGCGGTGTGCGGATGTGCCGGTATTTACGGCGGAGGAGCCGGTGCTGGCGCAGATGACCGGCTTCCACCTGACCCGAGGGATGCTGTGCGCCATGAAGCGCAGGGAGCTGCCGGCGGTGGAGCAGGTGTGCGCCGGCGCAAGGCGGGTCGTGGTGCTGGAGCGGGTGATGAACCCCACCAACGTGGGCGCCATTTTCCGCTCGGCGGCGGCGCTGGGGATGGACGCGGTGCTCCTGACGCCGGAGTGCAGCGATCCGCTGTACCGGCGCTGCACGCGGGTGAGCATGGGGACGGTGTTCCAGATCCCGTGGACGTATCTGCCGGAGGGGAACTGGACGGACAAGCTGCATGAACTGGGCTTCCGCACGGCGGCTATGGCGCTGCGGGAGGACTCTGTGCGCCTCGGTGATCCGAGGCTTTTGGCGGAGGAGCGGCTGGCCATCGCCATGGGCACCGAGGGAGACGGCCTGGCGGACAGCAGCATTGAGGGCTGCGACTACACGGTGTGTATTCCCATGTCCCACGGAGTGGACTCGCTGAATGTGGCGGCGGCCAGTGCCGTGGCTTTTTATCAGCTGGGGCAGGTGCAGAAATAAAAATAAAATTTTTGGAGAAAAAAGTATTGACATAAACCGCTAAATGCAATATAATAAAAAAGTCGACAGCCTTGGAGCTGCCAAGTGAATACAGAGTTGGGGGTATAGCTCAGCTGGGAGAGCGCTTGAATGGCATTCAAGAGGTCAGCGGTTCGATCCCGCTTATCTCCACCAAAACCGTTGGAATCCTTGTGATTCCAACGGTTTTTTCTTTTTTTGCGAAAACCGCCTGTGCGCTTGATTTTTGATGGAAATTTTGAAAATCAAGAGGTCAGGTATGATGAAGAAAATCAGGTTGAACTGCACCGCCACATTGGACGAAACCTTTGCGGAGTTTCTCCCTGCGTTGTCTGCATTTTCTTTTCCATGCCGCTGATGAGATGGTCGAACAGAATGTCCTTTTGGATATTTGTCATTTTTGCACACTTTTTCTTTGCAAAGCTATATTGGAAGGTTTGATTTGTTCTGAAAACAAAGAAATTTCAAGAAAATCCGCGAAAACCTTGACAATATATATAATTGGTGCAATGTATGTGTTTTATAAGTTTTTCCCCAAAGAGGCCATTGCCGAAAATATCGTTGCCGTCGGAGAAGATGATGACCGAATCGTATTTGATGTGCAGTACATTGACCCCCTATGCCTGTATCTACCGCTATGATTTGAATACGCAAGAGCTGACAATCGAAGAATTTACAGAGGGCAGTTCTCCTTATCGTGCGGACGATTTGCTGCCGTCTGAGGACAAAAGCGGAACATACGATAGTTGGTACAACGCCGGTTATTTTCCTGAAGATGGTTATCAGGTTATCGCAACGCCGCTGACTGAATATAGGGACTGTACCATAAAGGACAATATCATTGAATGTTACGGATATGCTATTTCGTCTGCGGAGATCACCCAAATTAAAGGTACTATCACGATTCTGAAATAATCACAGGGAGCGGGGCGCGTGTTCCGCTCCTTTTTCTGTCTGTTTTATTAGGGTATATTATGATGAAGCGCACATGAAAAGGAACAGTCCTGAAACTGCAAGGGTTTCAGGACTGTTTTTGCGCTTGCGGATTGAAAACCACCGAATTTCTAACGACCGGCTAACAGCGTTAACTGCTTACCGGCCTTTCCGGCCGCGGCAGCATTCGCCGAAAACGGCGCCGCCGACGATGAGCACCGCGCCTATGATCTGCAGCGGCGACATGGTTTCTTTCAGGATCAAAACGGACAAAACCACCGCAAACAGCGGCTCCAGATAGCCGCAGATGGCCACGGACTGCGCCGGCAGAGCGCCGATGGAGGAGAAGTAAAAATAGCAGCCGAGGCCGGTGTTGACAAAGCCCAGCCACAGAATGGGGAGCCATTCGCCGGCGGCGATGTCCATGGAAAAGCCCTGCTTGCAGCCTACGAATACGGCCACAACGGCTGCGGCACACAGGAGCTGCAGCACGGAGTTTTCGATGCCCTTGATGCTTTGCGCCAGCTTGTTCGTCAGAACCATGATCGCATAGGTCACGGCGGAGAGTATGGCGCACAGCAGCCCCCGGGCGCTCACGCCGTGGGCGGCGGCCTGTCCGCTGATGAAAAAGGCGCCCAGCAGCGCGGCCGCCAGCGCGATGAGCTTGGGAAAGGTGATCCGCTCCTTCAGAAAAAGCGGGGAAAACAGGATCACGAGCGCCGGCCCCGTGTAATTGATGAGCATGCCGAGGCTGACGCCGATCTGGGCATAAGCCTCAAACAGCAGCAGCCACTCCACCGCCATGGTGACGCCGGAAAGGGAAATGAACAGAAGATCCCGCTTGTGGTGCATGAATGTGAAGCGGTGGCCGGTGGCGAAAAACAGCGCCAGCAGCAGGCAGCCGCCCAGCACGGAGCGGAGCAGCACGATCTCATAGCTGCTCAGATGGATGAAGCTGGCCACCACTCCGTTGGAGCCGAAGACCAGCAGGCCGGCAAAGTATTTTAGGTAAGATTTTCGCATAATCATCAGTCCCCTGTGTGCGGATTTTACACGGCAACGACTTGATAGCCGTGTCCGGTGTGGGGCAGCAGCTTGCATAAAACTGCGTTTTCCCTTGACAACGAACGGAGTCATGGTATCATTGTTGTATACATTTGAAAAGCGAATGTTTATCATAACTACGATAACAAAAACAGATAATATGAGGGCGAACCTATGGAAATGAACATTCTGAAATATATGGCTTTTATCAAAACGGCGGAGTATGGCAGCTTTACCAAGGCGGCGGAGGTGCTGCACTACTCCCAGTCCGGTATCAGCCGGATGATCGGCGACCTGGAAAAAGAATGGCGGGTCACGCTGCTGGAACGGAGCCGGTGGGGCGTGAGCCTGACCTCCGACGGCTCCCGCCTCCTTGCCCGCGCCCAAAAGCTCTGCGAGGAGTACCGGAAGCTGCAAATGGAGGTGGACGATCTGCACGGGGTGCAGTCCGGCCTCATCCGCATCGGCACATTTTCCAGCGTGGCCACCCACTGGCTGCCCAACATCATCAAGGCATTTCAAAAGGATCATCCGAATATTGACTATGAGCTTTTGCTGGGCGACTATGCGGAGATCGAAGAATGGATCGCCGAGGGGCGGGTGGACTGCGGGTTTGTCCGGCTGCCCGCCAGACCGGCGTTTGAAACCATCCCGCTGGCTCGGGACGACCTGCTGGCGGTGCTGCCGGAGGGGCATCCGCTGGCGGAGTCGGAGCGGGTGCCCGCAAGCGCCCTGTGCAGCGAGCCTTTCATCCTTTTGGAGCGGGGGGCGAGGACGGACGTGACGGAAATTTTTGAGCGGGAAGGGCTTTCGCCCCGCGTGCGCTTCACCACATGGGACGACTACGCCATCATGTCCATGGTGGAAAGCGGGCTGGGCATCAGCATTCTGCCGGAGCTGATCCTGCGGCGCATTCCCTATCGCATCGTGGCAAAAAAGCTGGCCGTTCCGGCGTATCGGGAGATAGGTTTGGCGCTGCGGGAGCGGGAAAGCGCCTCGCTGGCGGTGAAGAAATTCATAGAGTATCTGCCCTTTCGGGACGGCTGACGGCCCGGCTCCGGTGGGCGCGAAAAACCGCTGTCGTACAAGCTGCGACAGCGGTTTTTGTGCGGAAGGGAGGAGATTCCGTTTGCCGGTGGAAGCAATCCATTAAAGCAGGTCGCCGTTTTCATCAAACCGCAGCGGCGCCGGATCGCCGTCCTGCCGGATGCCGGACAGGTTTCGGATGCGCGCAAAGAGAGGCTGGGACACCCAGAAACGATCCATGCAAAGGGTGTTCCTAATGCGCACGATGCAGGGGCGGGTCACGTCCGTTTTGCCCGTGCGGAGGCACTGAAGGATCGCCTCGCGGTCATTGTTGGCATAGAGGGGAATGCGGCCGCCGGTCATGGAGCCGGTGGTGAGGACATTGGCCCAGGTGGCCTCCCAATCCACGCTGCACAGGCATTTGCGGGTGGTCATATCGGCCATGCCCAGCCCCACGCCGCTGCCGTGGCTCTCCGGTGTAATGGAGCGGATCAGGAGTTTTTTCAGATCCAGCATGTCATGGAACGTGTTGGAGAGGTTGCGCCCGACCACGTTGGGGTCGCAGCCTGTCCCGCTGATGTTTTTGCCGATCTCGTCAATGATGAGCAGGTCGATGTGGTCAAAGAGGAACTTGCCCATTTTTTCCTTGGCAATGGCCTGGAGCGCGGCGTCCGTTTCCATAAAATTCTCGGAGGTGCATACCTGAATGTCGCTGATATAGTCGTAGGCATTCTGCACCACGCCCACGCCGAAGGCCAGCTTTCCGGTGGCGAGGAATTGCTCTCCCACCTTCGGAAGAAGCTCGGGGAAACGGTCAAAGCCGAAGGAGTGGAACTGGGTGGCGCCTCTGTGATTGCCCAACCCAATGGCCACCATTTTCAGCAGGCCGCTTTCATGGGCAGCCCGAAACTCCGTGTGGGGCTTCACCTTGTTGAAGACAACGATGCCGTCGGACTCGAAGGCCAGCTTGTCGCCATAGAGCGGCTCGCCGCATATCTGCCCATAGGAAACCACCTCCATGGAGGAGCGGATGGGGGCGCCCACGGCCGACTCGGTGACGCCGTATCCCGTCAGCAGCTCCACCTGTCCGGCGGCGTTGGCACCGCCGTGGCTTCCCATGGCAGGCACGATGAATGGCTCTGCACCCCAGCGCTTCAGGGCGTCGCAGATGGCCTTGACCATCTCCGCCAGAGCGGGAATGCCCCGACTGCCCACCGTTACGGCGATACGTTTGCCTGCAAATTGCTCGGGAGCAGGGATGCTGCGCTCCAGCGCCTGGGTCAGATACCCCGCCGGATCCTCGATCCGCGCCGCATCGAACTGCTGGCAGATGGGCACCATGAGGGGCAGCTTCACCTCGTCCAGCCCCTGCATGGGGACATGTACCTCCGGAAATGGAATAAACATGATCTCCCTCCTATTGACAGATTTTTTATAATAAATTATTGAATATACCATCGGTTGACAAGGGCAGACACGGTTTTGACGGGCAGAAATGCGCCCATACTGCGTCAAGCCCCTTGGAAATACGGCAAGTATTCCCTGCGGGTCTTTCCTTGTCCGGACACATTTCTGCTCCGGCAAAACTGCTTCGCACCTGCCGGCGATGCATTTTCGGTGATTTTTGGCTTTCGAGCCGCAGGCGGGCTGGCGCCCGTCAAGGTGAGAAGGGCAAAAAGCGCCGGAAAGACATGCCGGAAGGCGTGTTTGCCCTTGTCTACCGATGGTATTATTTAATAAGCAAATAGCATGCCGTTTTTTCGCGCGCTGTGCATCCGCATTTTTCGCGTTTTCAGCGGGTTCATGAAAAACGGCTTTGCATATTTGAAACGATTGGTTGCAAATGTGCGGCGCTATGCGCGCGGGTGCAACCACATGAAAAACCGCTTCCCTGCAGGATTTGGCAGGGAAGCGGTTTTTGAAAGCAAATATTTGATCGGGCAGGCAAAGACCTGGCGGCGGATCAGGCGATCTCGTCGGTGCGGTAGATGAACTTCACCTGACCGGAGGCGTCGTCGCTGATGCCGGAGAAGCTGCGGTAGTCCCTGGACACGTCGATGGTGGCCTGCACGCGGGCGGTGAGGTCGCCCAGGTCGTCCTGCAGGAGCTTCGTCAGCTTCTGGATGCCCTCTTTGTTGAGCTGCTGCAAGCCCTCGGAGAGCTGCATGGCGCCGTCCTTCAGCTGCGTCACGCCGCTGACCAGAGCGGGGGTGCCGTCCTTCAGCTGCAGCACGCCGGCATAGAGCTTGGCTGCACCTGCCCGAAGCTCGGCGGTGCCGTCCTTCAGGTCGCCGGCACCGGCGTACAGCTCGTTGGAGCCTTCGGCGGCTTCATCCACGCCTGCGGTGTAGTCCAGCAGACCCAGATAGAAAGCGTTGTAGTCGTCCAGAGAGGCCTTCAGGGCAATGAGGGTCTTGCTGCCCTCGGAGGCTGCCTGCAGCTGCTTCTGCACCTCATCGGAGGCCATGTTCTCGGCAATGGCCTTCTTCACCTGCAGCTCCACGTTCTGGGAAATGGTAGCCTGCACCTTTTCCGTCTGCATCTGGGCATCGGTCTGGGCTTTGATGGCGTTCTTCACGGTTTCGCTTGCCATCTGCACCTCCACGGTGGCGTTGATCTGCTTCTGCACATCCGGATCACTCAGCTGCGCCTGAATGGCGGCGTTCACGGCGTCCTGCGTGGCCTGAGGGATCTGTCCGGCGGCCACAGCGGCGTCATAGTCCTTCTTGGTCATTCTGGTGGCGGTCCGGATGACATTTTCGGCTACCTGCGCCTGCGCAGCCGTGGTGGCCTCTGTCTTCACGGCGGCGGTGACCTTTGCCTCCACCTCCTGACGGACGGCGGCGGTGACCTTCTGGGTGATGAGGGGGCGCTGCTTTTCCACGGCGGCGGTGACCTGCGTCAGTGCATTTTCATAGACGGTGGTTTCATCCAAAGACTTGATGAGCTTATTCAGCTCCTCGGCGTAGTTTTCAATGGTGAGATCCGGCACGGTAAGGCCCTTGGCGCGGATCTGAGCCGTGGCGGTTTCCAGCAGGGAATCAAACACCTGCTCGGCGCCGCCGTTGAGTGCTGCGCTGTTGGCGGAGAGCTTGTTCAGCCCTTCAGACAGGTCGGCCAGACCCGCCTTCAGCTCCGCTGCGCCCTCGTCCAGAGAGTCGGCGCCGGCCTTGATGGCGGCGGCACCCTGTGCCAGCTCCTCCACGCCGGCCGCCAGCTCGCCGGACTTATCCAGCAGAGTGGTGAGGCCGTCATACAGGGCGGAAGAACCGTTCAGCAGCTGATCCATGGCGTTGGTGAGCTTATTCAGAGAGCCTGCGGCGTCCAGAGAGCCGAGATCCACGTCGCCCAGCTGGCTGAACAGGTCGTTGCAGGCCAGCGTCACGGTCATGCCCAGAGAGAAATCGGTGACGTCTGCCGTGATCTCTACGCTGCTGGGAATGGAGAGCTGGTCGCGGCTGAGGTTCAGGTTCTCCTGCAGGCCGGGGAAGGCCAGACCCACCACCACGGTGCGGTCGCCGTCGTTCACCAGCTTGCCGTTGGTGACGGTGACATTGCGGAAGGTGTCGTTGTCCAGAATCATGCCGGTGAGCATGGCGAAGGGGACGTAGATCCGCTGGTTCTGACCGTTTATCTGCACGGTCTCATACTGGCGGTTCTCATAGTCGAAGCGGATGCTCACCTTGCCACTCTGGCCTTTGAGCTGTTCGGGAGAAACGGCCTTTCCGTTCAGCGTGTAGCGGACGGTAAGCCCCACGGGCAGCTCCTTCTGGATGTCGCCCTGATAATAAATATCGTTGCCCTGGGCGTCCCAAACGGTCATGTTGTCGCCGTTTATGGAGTAGGATTCGTCGCCCTTGACATTTTCGATGTTGCTCAGGCCGGACTTGTCGGTGAGGGAAGCGCTGCCCAGCTCGTTTTTCAGCCAGTCGCTGACGATGATCTTCTGCACGGAGCCATCGGCGCCGGCCAGCACATAAACGGTCTCATCCTTGGAGATCTTCTGCTGCAGGTCGGCGGCCTTTTGGGCGGCGGTGGGCTGCGCAGACTCCTGCTTGCTGCCCGTCTGGGCGAAGGCCACGCCCGCACCGCCCAGACACAGGGCGGCGCACAGGCAAATGGCAATGATTTTTGTAACTTTCTTATTCATGCTCGATTACCTCCTTGGCTTTTTTTGCGCACGGGATATGACGCATATCCAGCGTTGTTTTACAGATCACAGTGTCCAGCAGCATAAACATGGCGGGCAGCACGAAGACCACCAGCAGCATACTGATGACGGCGCCCCGAGCCATGAGCATGCACATGGAGCTGACGATCTCAATGTCCGAATACAGAGCCACGCCGAAGGTGGCGGCGAACATGCCCATGCCGGACACGAAGATGGAGGGGATAGAGGTGTAAAGTGCCGTCCAAACGGCGTCCTTCTTGCCGCTGCCGCCGATGCGCTCGGCCTTGTAGCGGGTGGTCATCAGAATGGCGTAGTCCACGGTGGCGCCCAGCTGGATGGTGCTGATGCAGATGGGGGTGATGAAGGCCATGCTCTGCCCCAAGTAGTGGGGCAGACCCAGATTGATGAAGATGCCCAGCTCGATGACGGCGATGAGGATCACCGGCAGCGTCAGGCTCTTTTCCACCAGCAGGATGATAACGAAGATGGCCAGCATGGACACCGCCGTCACAACGGCGAAGTCGTGATCCGTGGTTTCGATCATGTCCTTCAGGCAGGGCGCCTCGCCGATGAGCATGCCCGTGGAGTCGTAGCTCTTGAGGATGGTGCTCAGGCTGCTGAGCTGTTCGTTCACGGCGTCGCTGGCGGGGGCGTACTCGGAGTTGATGAGCAGCAGCTCCCAGCGGTCGCTCTCCAGAATGCTCTTGATGCTGTCGGGCAGGATCTCCTGCGGGACACGGGAGCCGACCACCGACTCAAGCCCCAGCACATATTTCACGCCATCCACCTGCTCCATCTCGTTTATCATGCTCTTGACGGACTTGGGGGAGAGGCCGGCGTCCACCAGTACCATGTGGGTGGAGGCGATGTCGAAATCCTCCTGCAGCTTGGAGTTGGCGATGACATAGTTCATGTCCTCCGGCAGGCACTGTCCCATGTTGTAATAGACCTCGTCGTTGGCCTTTTCATAGCCATAGAAGGCGGGAGCGATGAGCAGGGCGAAGACCACCAGAAACACGGGGAAGATCTTTACCAGCTTCTTGGAGAAGCTCCGCATATCGGGGATGATGGAGCGGTGCTTCGTCTTCTGCAGGGGCTTATCCAGCACAAGGATCATAGACGGCAGCACGGTGACGCAGCCCAGCACGCCCAGCAGCACGCCCTTGGCCATGACGATGCCCAAGTCACGCCCCAGCGTGAAGCTCATGAAGCACAGGGCGATGAAGCCGGAAATGGTGGTCACGGAGCTGCCGATGACGCTGGTGAGGGTGGCGTGGATGGCGGTGGCCATGGCGTCCTCTTTGCTTTCACAAAGCGGCAGCTGCTCGTTGTAGCTGTGCCAGAGGAAAATGGAGTAGTCCATGGTGACGGCCAGCTGCAGCACGGCGGACAGCGCCTTGGTGATGTAGGAAATCTCGCCCAGGAAGAAGTTGGTGCCCAGATTCAGCAGGATCATGGCGCCGATGGAGGCCAGGAACACGAAGGGGATCAGCCAGCCGTCCAAAAACAGCAGCATGGCCACGCACGCCAGCGCCACGGCCAGCGCCACATAGATCGGCTCCTCCTGCTCGCACAGGTCTTTCAGGTCGACTACCAGAGCCGTCATGCCGGACACGAAGCACTGCTTGCCGCAGATGCTGCGGATCTGCTTCACGGCGTCCATGGTGACATCCTCCGAGGTGCCGGAGTCGAAGAACACGGCCATCATGGTGGAGTGGTCGGAGTTGAAGGCTTTGTAGACCTTCTCCGGCAGCAGCTCCATGGGGACGGACAGGTCGGCCAGAGAGTCGTACCACAAAACGGTATCCACGTGTTCCACCTGCTCCACCTGCTGCTTCAGGGCGGCCACGTCTTTATTGGGCATATCCTCAAAGATGAGGAAGGTGAAAGCGCCCTTGTTAAAGTCCTTCAGCAGCTCATTCTGGCCGATGACGGTGTCTATGTCCTCCGGCAGATAGGTCAGCATATCGTAGTTGACCCGTGTGCCGATCATGCCGAACACCGACGGCACCAGGAGAGCCGCGGTCAAAATCAAGATGAGTATGCGGTGCTTTACCACCGCTTTGCCAAAACGCATTTACGATTCCTCCCATTCTTCAAAATCATCCGAAACGATCACGTCCGGCTGCTGGTTATCCACGATCTTCACCATGCTGATGGCAACGCCCAGATTCAGCAGCCCCTCCGACACGAAGGAAATGCCCAGCAGAACGGTGACGGCTGTGGCGGCGACGGCGGGGGAGAGGGTGATGAGCAGCCCGATAAGCCCCGTCACACCGGCCAGCACCAGCGTCACCCACCACTGGCGGATGCCGAAGGCTCTGGCGTCCAACGCCGTGCGGATCCGGAAGAGGCTGTCGGCCATGATGCAGATGCCGTAGGCCGCGCACAGAAAGGCCACGGCCTCGTTGTGGCGGATGAGGGTGATGATGCCCAGCACGCACAGCAGGATGCCGAACTGCAGGTCATACTGAAACGCCAACCGGAACAGATCCCTTGACCAGTAGCCCACCAGCTTGATAAGCCCGAAGACCAGAAGGGCGACGCCGAAAAAGATGCCGATGAAGGATTGGGACGGCGCAGGCCGCAGGATCATCAGAAGCCCTGCCAGCGTGAAAACGGCGGAAATGATGATGTAGCCGTATTTGGCCACCTTCATGGGGACGGCGGAACGCAGCTTCATGTGGTACACCTCCTGTTTGTTTTTCCTGATTGCAGGAGAGAGAATACTACGGCCGGAGGCTTTTGACCACGGGCAAACAGACCGTCCGTGCCTGAAAATCAGACACGGACGGTTGAATTGGCCAAAAATTAGGCACGGGGGTGTCCCGTGCCTAAAATAATATTTTGCTCTTGCTTTCGTTACACCTGATCCCGAAGCAGGCGGGCGGCCTCGGTGGCCATATCCCGCTTCAGCAGGAAAATGCGGCGGATGGAGCGCATATGCTCCTCGGACATGCCGCTGTCCAGCCAGCCGATGGTCAGGCCGAAGCATACGCATTTATAATAGTCAACAATGGTCTTCCTGTCCTCGGGGGGGATAGGCTCCTGCGCCAGAGCGGTGTCCGCATAGCTGCTGACAAAGTATTCGCACACCTGCATCAGCTTGCGCTCAAACACCTCCCAGCTCACGGAGCGGTAGATGTGCAGAATGGCGCGGCGGTGCTGGGAAGCAAACTCTATAACGGCGTCGAACCCGTCCACAATGGTGGTCACGGAGGGGTAGGCGCGGATGATGGCCTCGGCGTCCTCCTTGATGATCTCCTCAATGAGGGTGGGGATGTCCTGGTAGTGGTAGTAAAAGGAGTTGCGGTTGATGCCGCACCGCTCCACAATGTCCTTCACGGTGATGTCGTTCAGGGGGCGCTCCTCCAGAAGATGGATGAAGGTCTCCTTGATCGCCCGTCGGGTGAAATTCGCCATGCGGATGTCCTCCCTTTCAGCGGTGTTTTCTATAAGTATAGCACAGAGCGGCCGAAAATCCAAGAGGAAGATGCAGCCCGCTCCGCTGCGGCACGCGCCGGCGGGGCAGACCCTGCAAATTGCGGCTCTTTATTGCGTTGTTATTGACGCAGAACGGCAAGTGGGTGTATAATACGGTGATTTAGTATGCGGAGGTAGACCCTTTATGTGGATCGCTGACGGTTGGAAAGATTATGAGCTGCTGGATTGCGGCGGCGGAGAAAAGCTGGAGCGCTGGGGCCGGCAGATATTGGTGCGTCCGGATCCGCAGGCCATCTGGGAAACGGATCATAAAAATGCCGGCTGGCGGCAGGCCAACGCCCGCTACAGCCGCTCCTCCACAGGCGGCGGCCATTGGGACAAGCGCAAGCTCCCCGAGCAGTGGGCGGTGGCCTATAAAGACCTGCGCTTTCAGGTGAAGCCTATGAACTTTAAGCACACGGGTCTTTTCCCTGAGCAGGCGGCCAACTGGGACTTTGCCATGGAGCAGATCCGAAACGCCGATAGACCCATTCGGGTGCTGAACCTGTTTGCCTACACCGGCGGAGCCACGGTGGCCTGCGCCGCGGCGGGCGCCAGCGTGTGCCATGTGGACGCCGCCAAGGGCATGGTGGCCTGGGCCAAGGAAAACGCCAGGGCATCGGGGCTGAGTGAGGCGCCCATTCGCTGGATCGTGGACGACTGCGCCAAGTTCGTGGAGCGGGAGATCCGGCGGGGCAAGACCTATGACGCCATCATCATGGATCCGCCCTCCTACGGCCGCGGCCCCGGCGGCGAGGTGTGGAAGCTGGAGGACAACCTCTACCCCTTCGTGAAGCTCTGCGCCCGGGTGCTGTCGGATAAGCCCCTGTTCGTGATTTTGAACTCTTACACCACGGGGCTTGCGCCCTCGGTGCTGGGGTATATTCTGCAGGTGCTCATCGGCAAAGAGCGGGGCGGCAAGGTCGCCTGGGACGAGCTGGGTCTGCCGTGCACCGAAAGCGGCATGGCGCTGCCCTGCGGCGCCACGGGTCGGTGGATGAGCGAATAAAAACAGCGCAATACGGAAATGAGATAAAAACTATGTCAACTATGTTGCAAACGGAAAAACTCACCTTCACCTATCCGGCGGAGGAGGGAGGACGACAGGAGTCCTCCGCTCTGCGGGAGGTGGATCTGGAGATAGAAAAGGGGAGCTTCGTGGCCGTGCTGGGTCACAACGGCTCCGGCAAATCCACTTTGGCCAAGCACATGAACGCCGTGCTGCTGCCCACGGGCGGCAAGGTGTGGGTGGAGGGGATGGACACGCAGGACGCGCAGCTCCTGCTGGAGATCCGCCGCCGCATCGGTATGGTGTTCCAGAACCCCGATAACCAGATCGTGGCCAACGTGGTGGAGGAAGACGTGGCCTTTGCGCCGGAAAATCTGGGCGTGCCGTCGGCGGAGATACGTCGGCGGGTGGACGACGCGCTGGAGGCCGTGGGCATGGCGGAATATGCCCGCCACGCGCCGCATCTGCTCTCCGGCGGCCAGAAGCAGCGCATCGCCATTGCCGGCGTCATCGCCATGGAGCCGGAGTGCATCGTGCTGGACGAGTCCACCGCCATGCTGGATCCCGTAGGCCGGCGGGAGGTGCTGGACACCGTGCACCGGCTGAATCGGGAGCGGGGCATCACCGTGGTGCTCATCACCCACCACATGAACGAGGCCATGGAGGCCGACAGAGCCATTGTCATGAACAAAGGCTGCATCGCCATGGACGGCACGCCTCGGGCGGTATTTGCCCGAGTGGAGGAGCTGCGGGCGCTGGGTCTTGCGGCGCCGGACACGGTGGAGCTGCTGTATGAATTGCGGAGTCGGGGCATAGACATCCCGCTGGATGCTATGACCGTGGAGGAGTGTGCAGACGCCATCTGCCGCGCCTTTTCCGGCGAGATAAAAGGGGAATAAACAGATTTGAAACCGATCATAGAAGCAAAGGCTCTCACGCACACCTACAGTGCGGGGACACCTTTTGAGCACAAAGCCATTGACAACGTGGAGCTGCAGGTCATGCCCGGGGAGTTTCTGGGCATTATCGGCCACACCGGCTCCGGCAAGTCCACCCTCATCCAGCATCTCAACGGGCTGCTGCGCCCCACGGACGGGCAGATCCTGCTGGACGGGAAGGACATTTGGGCAAAGCCCAAGGAAATTCGCAAAGTCCGCTTCCAGGTGGGCTTGGTGTTCCAGTATCCGGAGTACCAGCTCTTTGAGGAAACGGTGTATAAAGACATCGCCTTCGGCCCGAAAAACATGGGGCTGCAGGGGGAGGAGATCGACCGGCGGGTGCGTCAGGCGGCGGTTTTCGCCGGACTGGACGAGGATATACTGGAGCGTTCGCCCTTCGAGCTGTCCGGCGGACAGAAGCGTCGGGTGGCCATTGCCGGCGTCATCGCCATGGAGCCGAAGGTGCTGATCCTGGACGAACCTACGGCGGGTCTTGACCCCCGCGGTCGGGAGGCCATTCTCGCCCAGCTGCGCGCCTACCACGAGCAGAAGGGCAGCACCATCATTCTGGTGAGCCATTCCATGGAGGAGATCGCCCGAAACGTGGATCGCATCGTGGTCATGAGCCACGCCCACAAGCTCATGGACGGCACGCCGGAGGAGGTCTTCTCCCGCGCGGAGGAGCTGCTGCAGGTGGGGCTGGACGTGCCGCAGGTCACAAAAGTGGCCATGGAGCTGCAAAAAAGAGGTCTGCTGCAGGACAGCAGCGTGTATACCATTGAGGAGCTGGCACGCCGCCTGCTCACCCTGAAAGGGGGTGAGGGGCAGTGCTGAAAGATATTACGCTTGGCCAGTTTTTCCCCGGGAATACCGTGGTGCACCGGCTGGATCCCCGCACGAAGATACTGGCGGTGATCCTCTACATCGTGGCGCTGTTCTGCGCCGACAGCGTGCTGACCTACGCCATTGTGGCGGCGGTGCTGACGGTGTGCATTCTGGCGTCAAAAGTGCCGTTCCGGTCTTTGACCAAGGGCTTAAAGCCCATTTTGATCATCGTCATCTTCACGGCGGTCATGAACCTGTTTTTCACCAAGGGCACGGCCATATGCGACCTCTGGCTCCTGCGCCACATCACCTGGGAGGGTCTTGCGGCGGCGGTGAAGATGATCCTGCGCATCCTCATGCTCATCATGGGCACGTTCCTCATGACCTACACCACCAGCCCCATTGCCCTGACGGACGGGCTGGAGTCCCTGCTGGGCTTTTTGAAAAAGATCAAGGTGCCGGTGCATGAGCTGAGCATGATGATGTCCATCGCTCTGCGCTTCATCCCCACCCTCATTGAGGAAACGGACAAGATCATGTCCGCCCAGAAGGCCAGAGGTGCCGACTTTGAATCCGGCAATATTCTCCAGCGCGCCAAGGCGCTGGTGCCCATCCTGGTGCCGCTGTTCATCTCCGCCTTCCGCCGAGCCGACGAGCTGGCCACGGCCATGGAGTGCCGCTGCTATCACGGCGGTGAGGGGCGCACGGCGCTGCATGTGCTGCATTATAAGACGGCGGACTGGCTGGTGCTGGCAGGCTTTGCGGCGCTGGCGGCCGGCATCATCGTGCTGGGCAAATTCGGCCTGTAAAATACTGTTAAGAAAGGATGCGCCATGCGGAATATTGCGCTGATACTCATGTATAACGGCACGGCCTACCACGGCTGGCAGGTGCAGAAAACCGAAAAGACCGTGGCAGAAACGCTGGAAAAGGGTCTGTCCATGGTGTGCGGGGAAAAGATCAAGTGCGTGGGCTGCGGCCGGACGGACGCCGGCGTGCACGCCGAGCACTATGTGGCCAGTTTTCACACCGGCTCCCGCATCCCCGTGGAGCGCATCCCCTTTGCGGTGAACACCCACATCCCCGAGGACATCGTGGTGCGCAGCGCTTTCGAGGTGGCGGAGGATTTCAACGCCATCGGCTCCTGCATCAAAAAAGAGTACACCTACCGCATCTATAACTCCCGCATCAAAAACCCCTTCTATGTCCATCGGGCGTATTTTTACCCCAAGCGGCTGGACGAGGAGCTCATGGATCGGGCGGCCAGAATGTTCGAGGGCACCCACGATTTTGCCGCCGTGCGCTCCGTGGGCACCAACGTGAAAAGCACCGTGCGCACCATTCATTACTGCCGCGTGCAGCGGCGGGGGGAGCTGCTGGAGCTGAAGGTGTGCGCCAACGGCTTCCTATATAATATGGTGCGTGCCATCACCGGCACGGTGCTCTACGCCGCCGAGGGTAAGCTTCTGCCGGAGGACATTCCCCAGATCCTTGACTCCGGCAACCGCACGCTGGCAGGGCCAACGGCGCCCCCCGGCGGACTGTATCTCACACGGGTCTGGTATGAGGATGAACGACTGAATGGAACAGATGAAATTTGAAATGGGCGATCCCCAGCAGGAAGCGCCCAAGCGCATCAAAAAGAAAACGGCGCCCCGCAGAACGCTGCGGGTGCTGCTGGCAGTGGTTGCTCTGGTGCTGGCGGCGGTGGCGGCCTTTGTGCTGCTGGATCGCACCGCCTTTGACGGCCTGCGCCGCAGCATTGCCTATATGCAGGCGGAAAAGGACGAGAGCGGCTGCGCCAAGCTCTACCAGTATAACGGCGACGGCACCAGCGTCTACGCCGATCTGGACGGCTGCCTGCTGGTGGCATCCGGCAAGGAGATCACCCTGCTGGACGCCAAGGGCAACGCCATGTACCATACGGCGCTGCAGGCGGGGCAGGTGGCCGTGACCGCGGAGGACGGCTTTGCCGTCGTGTACGAGATCGGCGGAAAGAGCCTGCACCTGCTGGACAGCAAAGGGCTTGTGAAGGAAATGACCATAGAGGGGGAAATTTTCTCCGTGGAAATGGGCGCCGGCGGCAAATTTGCCGTGACGCTGAAAAAAACAGGATATAAAACGGCTGTGTCCGTCTATAATGGCAAGGGTGAGCCGCTGTATGAGTTCAGCTCCGCGCAGAAGTATCTCATGACCGCCGCCGTGTCGGAAAACGGCAAATACATGGCGGCTGCGGCTATGGGGCAGGACAGCGGCACTTTCGTCAGCTCCCTGCAAATTTATAAGCTCACCTCCGACGCCCAGCAGGCCGATGCCTCCGTGGACGGCGGCGTATACGAGCTGGGCACGGTGGACGGCCGCTTCTGCGCCGTCACGGACAAGGCGCTGTGCTTCGTGAAGAACGACGGCGCGGTGACGGAGTACAGCTATCAGGGCGCAACGCTTTCCCGCTGCAGTCTGGGCGGCGGAAAATTTGCCGCCGTGCTGCTGGAGAACTATTCCTCCGGCGGCCTCACCCATCTGGCCACGGTGAACACGGCCGGCGAGGAGATCGCCTCTCTGGCCGTGGAGAGCGAGGTGCTGGACTTGTCGGCGGCGGGGCGCTATCTGGCGGTGCTTTACAGCAATCGGCTGGTGATCTACGACCAGAAGCTGCAGCCCTGCGCCGTTTTGGAGGATGTCAGCTCCGCCCGTCGGGTGCTGATGCGAGCCGACGGCTCGGCGGTGCTGGTGGGCACCAATGCCGCCAGTCTGTACCTGCCGTAAAAGAGGAGAAAGAGTATGATTTGGATTGATCTTGTGATCGTCGGCGTGCTGCTGCTGGGCTTGGGCATCGGCGCAAAGCGCGGCTTTTTGCAGACACTGGGCAGTCTGGCCGCTGTGGTGGTGTCCTTCATCGGCGCGGGGCTGGCCGCTGCCGCCCTGTCGGGGACGGTGGCCAAGTGGATCCGCCCCCTTTTGGAAAAGAAAATAGAGGGCAGCGCCGCTTCCGGTGACAGCGCAGCCGCCATGGTGGAGCAGGCCGGCTTCTTCGGCGAGACCGCCAAGCGTATTGCCGACAGCGTGGGCGACATGGTGCAGCAGACCAAGGAGTCGCTGGTCACTGCCGTAACGGACGGCATCGCCCAGTCCATGGCCTATGCCATCGTCTATCTGGCGGCGTTCGTGATCCTGATGATCCTTTGCCGTCTGCTGCTGCGGGCGCTGAAGCTGGTGGGCAGGCTCCCGGGGCTTCACCTGCTGGATCTGCTGGGCGGCGGCGCGCTGGGACTGGGCGCCGCGGCGCTGCTGGTGTTTCTGGCTGTGTGGCTGCTGCAGCGGCTGCAGCTGGTCATCACGCAGGACATGGTGCAGCAGTCTGCGCTGCTGAGATTCTTTACGGAGCACGCCCCCATGGACTGGTTCACATCCCTGTAAACCCCAAAGCCCCTTCGTAGAGGTCGGAGGGCATGAAAAAACGGAGGAAACTATGCAACCTACTCTTTGCGCAAGATGTAAGAAAAACGTGGCTGTGGTGTTCATCTCTCGGATGAACGAAAAAAATGAACAGGTTAGCGAGGGTCTGTGCCTGCAGTGCGCCGCCAAGCTGGGTCTGCCGCAGGTGGAGGACATGATGAAGCGCATGGGCATCACGCCGGAGGATCTGGAGAGCCTTAGCGGCGAGATGATGCAGGCCTTCGGCGGTGCCGAGGAGCTGGAGGATATGCCCGAGGACGAAAGCGGCGAAGACGAGGACGAGAGCGGCAAGACCGCCACCTTCCCGTTTTTGAACCGCCTGTTCGGCGGCAGCCAGACGCCCGCGGAGAAGCAGCCCACGGAGGGTTCCGGCCAGAGTCGGGACAGTAAGGGCGGCAAAACGGAGAAAAAGCGCAAGTTTTTGGATAATTACTGCATCAACCTCTCCCGCCGTGCCCGCGAGGGCAAGCTGGACGCCGTCATCGGGCGGGAGCAGGAGATCGAGCGGGTGGTGCAGATCCTGAACCGCCGCCAGAAGAACAACCCCTGCCTCATCGGCGAGCCGGGCGTCGGCAAGACCGCCATCGCCGAGGGACTGGCGCAGCGCATCGCCGCCGGCGAAGTCCCCTTCAAGCTGCGGGACAAGGAGGTCTACCTGCTGGATCTCACGGCGCTGGTGGCCGGCACGCAGTTCCGTGGCCAGTTCGAGAGCCGCATGAAGGGTCTTATCGAGGAGATCCGCAAGGCCGGCAATATCATTCTGGTCATTGACGAGGTGCACAACATCGTGGGCGCCGGCGACGCCGAAGGCAGCATGAATGCCGCCAATATTCTCAAGCCCGCCCTCTCCCGCGGCGAGATTCAGGTCATAGGTGCCACTACCTTCAATGAATACAGGAAATACATTGAAAAGGATTCCGCCCTGGAGCGCCGCTTCCAGCCGGTGACGGTGGCGGAGCCGAATATCGAGGACACCCTGCAGATCCTCAAGGGCATCGCTCATTACTATGAAAACTACCACGGCGTGCAGATCCCCGAGGGCGTTCTGCGTCAGGCGGTCACCCTGTCCGAGCGCTATATCACCGACCGCTTCCTGCCCGACAAGGCCATCGACCTCATCGACGAGGCATGCTCCGACCTGAACCTCCACGACGCCTCCATCAACCGGCGCATGGAGCTGAAGCGGGATCTGGAGAACATCACCTTCGAGCGGGAGACCCTCATGTCCGCCGAGCCGGAGGAGGGCAAAGAGTTCACGCCCGAGGAGCTGGAGCAGCGCTATGCCCGCATCGCCGAGCTGCGCAGCCAGGAGATGCGCTTGCAGGAGGAGCTGACGGAGATCGAGAAGAAGGGCGCCCCCCAGCTCACCATGGAAAATATCGCCCGCGTCATTGAAATGTGGACGAAGATCCCCGCCAGCAAGATCCGCGAGGAAGAGTTCCGCCGCCTGTCCGAGCTGGAGGAGCGGCTGAAAAAGCACATCGTGGGGCAGGACGAGGCGGTGGCCGCCGTGGCGGCTGCCATCCGGCGCAACCGCGTGGGCATCTCCCCCAAGCATAAGCCTGTGAGCTTCATCTTCGTGGGCAGCACCGGCGTGGGCAAGACGGAGCTTGTCAAGCAGCTGGCCGACGACCTGTTCCACGCACCGGAGTCTCTCATCCGGCTGGATATGTCGGAATTTATGGAGAAGCACTCCGTGTCCCGCATCGTCGGCTCGCCTCCGGGCTATGTGGGCTATGACGAGGCCGGCCAGCTCACGGAGAAGATCCGCCGCAAGCCCTATTCTGTGGTGCTGTTTGATGAAATTGAAAAGGCACATCCCGACGTGCTGAACGTGCTGCTGCAAATTCTGGACGACGGCCAGATCACCGACGCCCACGGCCGCAA
>ENA-OUQC01000143-OUQC01000143.1-human-gut-metagenome-genome-assembly--contig:-NODE-143-length-64947-cov-11.688421_pt1 | contig 64947 bp, 52 predicted proteins | sample MGYA00237942_ERZ548815 | MGnify/ENA primary metagenome ERZ548815 (study PRJEB26490, sample SAMN05194722) | human gut metagenome | biome: terrestrial biome; feature: human-associated habitat; material...
ATAGAGGTTCGGGTAAAGCTCGAGGATAAGAATGGAGCAGTTGTTTCCGAGGGTGTTATTCCTGGGAGCGGAGAATCGACTTTTGAGATTGTAGATTATACACTCTGGAATACAGAGAATCCGTATCTGTATACGATTATTCTGGAGACGGAGCAGGAGGTAATCGTAGACCATATAGCACTCCGCAAGATCGAGATCAAGAATCAGGTAATCTACTTAAATGGACAGAAGATTAAATTCCGTGGTGTCAATCGACATGATTCCGATCCGGTTACTGGATTTACAATCAGTCTGGAACAGCTCACAACCGATCTTACGTTAATGAAGCAGCATAATTTTAATGCGATCCGTTCCAGCCACTATCCGAACGCACCATTTTTCTATGAAATGTGTGACAAGTATGGATTCATGGTAATAGATGAAGCAGATATTGAAGCTCATGGTCCATTTATGATCTACAGAAAAGAAGACACTGATTACAATCGGTTCAAACGATGGAATGAGAAGATTGCAGATGATCCGGTATGGGAAGAGGCAATCGTTGATCGCGTAAAACTCATGGTGGAACGTGACAAAAACCGTTTCTGTATTGTTATGTGGTCAATGGGAAATGAGAGTGCTTATGGCTGCAACTTTGAAAAAGCACTGGAATGGACAAAGAATTTTGATCCAGACCGTATCACACAATATGAGAGTGCAAGATACCGTAATTATGATGAAACATATGATTACAGCAATCTGGATGTGTACAGCCGGATGTACCCGGCGCTTTCCGAAATTCAGGAATATCTGGATAAAGATGGAAGCAAACCCTTCCTTTTGGTAGAGTACTGTCACAGTATGGGAAACGGACCTGGAGATTTTGAAGATTACTTCCAGATGATTCAGGATAATGATAAAATGTGCGGCGGCTTTGTCTGGGAATGGTGTGACCATGCGATTGCTCATGGAACTGCTGAGAATGGAAAGACTATATATGCTTATGGGGGCGACCATGGCGAAGAAATTCATGATGGCAACTTCTGTATGGATGGATTAGTATATCCGGACAGAACGGTACATACAGGACTTTTGGAATACAAGAATGTTTATCGCCCGGCAAGAGTTATTTCCTATAACAAAGAAAGCGGAGAACTGGTGCTTCATAACTACATGGATTTTGATGACTTGAAAGATTATGTGAAGATTAGTTATGAGCTGACACAGGATGGTCTTGTGATCAGCAAAGGCATACTTCCGGAGTTTTCTGTGGCACCACACGGGGAAGGAAAAACAAACCTGAAGATCAATGTTCCAGAGAATGGGAAATGTTATTTAAAACTTATTTACCATCTGAAAAAAGAATTGCCACTGTTGGATGAAGACCATATTCTTGGATTTGATGAAATTGAGGTAAGTAAAGAGGATACAAAATGTAAACTTGCAGAGAAATGGATACCAAAAACAGTAGTGGACTCTGAATTACAGGTAAATGAAAATGATACACAGATTCATATCAAGGGGCGTGAATTTGCTTATACCATAGACAAACGTACTGCACTCTTTACAGAGATGAAATTCGCAGGGCGGGAATACTTGAACCATCCGATGGAATTAAATATTTGGAGAGCTCCAACAGATAACGATATGTACATCAAGTCTGAATGGAAGAAAGCCCACTATGATAAGGCTTACACAAGAGCCTATACGACAGAGGTTGTGCAGGGAAAACATGGTGTGAAGATTACAAGCCATGCTTCCGTTGTGGCAGAGACAGTACAGAAGATTCTTGATGTGACGATTACATGGAAAATAGAAGCTGCTGGAAAGATTGATGCAGATATTGCAGTAACAAAAGACGATGAATTCCCGGATCTTCCGAGATTTGGTGTGAGGATGTTCCTGGATAAAAAACTTTCAGCTGTAAGATACTTTGGAATGGGACCACAGGAAAGTTATTGTGATAAACATCAGGCTGCGAGCCACGGTTTGTACCGGGCAGATGTAGGGGATTTACATGAGGACTATATCCGTCCACAGGAAAATGGAAGCCATTATGATTGTGAATATGTAGAGCTTAACAACAGCCGATATGGAATTGTGGCATCCGCAGAAAAGGCATTTTCATTCAATGCTTCTTATTATACACAGGAAGAACTTGAGAAGAAAACGCATAATTATGAATTAATAGAATCAGATAGTGTAGTATTCTGTGTTGACTACGCATTAAATGGCATTGGTTCTAATAGTTGTGGTCCAGTTGTATTAGATCAGTACCGATTTGATGATGTATTATTCCGGTTCCAGTTTACGCTGATACCGTATGTAAAGGGATAATAAAGTTTCATGTAACCCGTAAACAAAGAAGGATAGTCTGATTGCAATGTAAAGTCCGGATATACAGAGCAATCAGACAAAAACAGAGAAAAAAACAGAATTAGACATCATACGGTTAGACATATTGAGATTCTAAGTGCGATGAAGATGAGGAGCAAAGAAATTCGATGGAAGAAAAAAAGTATTTGAAATGGTATAACAAAATTGGATACGGATCAGGTGATGTTGCAGGTAATGTAGTCTATGCGTTCCTGACATCTTTTATGATGGTCTATCTGACGGACTCGGTAGGACTTGCTGCAGGTGTCGTGGGTACCCTGATTGCCGTATCAAAACTATTTGATGGTTTTACGGATATATTTTTTGGATCAATGATTGACAAAACACACAGTAAAATGGGAAAAGCGAAACCCTGGATGCTATACGGATACATTGGTTGTGCCATTACGCTGGTCTGCTGCTTTGCAGTACCAGTCAGCTTTGGAACAACGGCTAAATATGCATGGTTCTTTATTTCTTATACACTGTTAAATGGTGTGTTTTATACAGCAAACAATATTGCTTATTCAGCACTTACGTCACTGATTACAAAGAACAGCAAAGAGCGTGTACAGATGGGATCTTACCGTTTTATTTTTGCATTTTCAACAAGTCTTCTGATTCAGGCGATTACAGTTGGATTTGTAGATAAATGTGGTGGAGATGCTGCGGCATGGAGAACGGTTGCTATTATCTATGCAATCATTGGTCTGGTCGTAAATACGATTTCAGCACTTTCTGTTAAGGAACTTCCGGAGGAAGAACTTAATGAAGGAGAAGTAAAGAATGATAATGAAAAGTACGGAATGGTACAGGCATTCAAGCTTCTTGTTAAAAACAAATATTACATGATGATTTGTGGAACATATATTTTACAGCAGTTATATGGTGCCATGATTGGAGCTGGCATTTATTACATGACATGGGTACTGAAAAATAAGAATTTGTTTGGACAATTTGCATGGGCAGTAAATATTCCACTGATCATTGCCCTGATTTTCACACCGACATTAGTTGGTAAGTGGAAAGGTATGTATAAACTGAACTTAAGAGGTTACGTCTTAGCAGTCATCGGTAGAGCACTTGTTGTTGTTGCCGGATATATGGGCAGTGTTCCGCTGATGATGGCATTTACAGCTCTTGCAGCCTTAGGTCAGGGACCATGGCAGGGAGATATGAATGCAGTTATCGCATCTTGCTCTGAATACACTTATCTTACGCAGGGAAAGAGAATTGACGGAACGATGTACTCTTGTACTTCTCTTGGTGTAAAAATCGGTGGAGGTATTGGAACCGCTGTTGTTGGATGGATGCTTGAGTTCAGTGGATATGTCGGAACAAATGCAACTCAGCCACAGTCTGCACTTGATATGATGCAGTTCATGTATCTTTGGCTTCCGTTAATCTTTGATGTATTGATTATGTTTGCACTTTCAAGAATGAATGTAGAAGATGCAAATAAAAAACTGAAAGCAGAAAAAGGAATTGCTGCAGATGAAGTAACGGATGCATTAGACATAAATTAGAATTGACAGGAGAAAGCGTTGTCTGGTCGTTGCTCGATGAGACAGTGCTTTTTTCTATATATAAAGTGATAGAACTGTATTTTGAAAATAAAAAAGGACCACTTCATTTTTGTGAAATGGCCTTAAGAAAATATTCAGTTTTCACAAAATAGTCCTTTTAGTATTTATACATGGTAAGGATGCTCAAAATATTCAGTGTAGAATACTAAAAGGTCATTCAGATATTTTTTTAGGTTGCTCATTTGCAATTCCTCCTTTCCTTATTTACAAGTTGATTATAAGATAGGTGTAAAAGGATTGCTTGCCAAATCGAAAGAAGATATAGACAAATGTTGCAAAGGGGAGTATTTCATGCAGTTAAAATATGTTGACACAAAAGAGGAGATTATAGCAATAAATAGGAAGTCAAAACATATTGAACCACATCTTCATAATGCACTGGAGATCGTTTGTGTAACAAGTGGAGCATTAGAACTTGGTGTCGGACAGGAACTATACCATATGGAAAAAGGAGATATAGGCTTTGTATTTCCAGATGTTATTCATCACTATCAGGTACTGACACCCGGTGTAAATAAAGCGACTTATCTGATTGCATCGCCATTTACGATAGCCAAATTTGCAGATATCATGCAATCCATGGCTCCTGAATACCCAATCATCAAAGCGGAAAAGGTTGAACCGGAGGTATATAGGGTTATAAATGCAATTTTAGAGACAGAACAGTCGGATATTACTGTTGCACAGGCATATCTTCAAATTGTGTTGGCACGCTGCATAGGAAAATTAAATTTGGTAGAAAAGAGTAGTGTGGGGAGCAATGATCTTATTTACCAGACAGTTTCCTATATATCAGCAAATTTCAAGAAGAAGTTTTCGTTGGAAGAGATGGCAAAAGACCTGGGCGTGAGCAAATATGTTTTATCCAGACTCTTTTCCAAAACATTCCATAGAAACTTTAATCAATATCTTAACGATGCAAGGCTGAACTATGCATGCCATCGTTTGGAAAATACGAGTGATTCTATTACAAATATTTGTCTGGATAGTGGATTTGAAAGTCAGAGAACGTTTAACCGAGTATTTAAAGAAAGATATAAAATATCACCAAGTGATTATCGAAGTACTTGTGTGAAAGAGATGTTGTCATAAAAGGTTCTGTTGATCGAAATATTTACTTTGATTTTACAGTGCTATGTATTTGATTTCATGTGTGGATGATATAATATAAAAATATTTGTAGAAAAAAATATTGATGAAGTCTACCAATCAGTATTTTTTGTTGTATAATGTTTTTGTCGTACAGGGTCACTTTCCTTTGTAATGTTTTGGGTCAAATTCTACCCCGATGATGTGCAGAAAGTTTTGTTTGCCAGAACGTTCGGCTGTGTCATCGCTTCGGCATCTTGATCAGCTGTATCTCAGGTAAATGGAGAAGAGAAGCTTAACTTGAGCATGGTAAGCGATGAAATTCCTGCAGGCGCAAAGCTTTACTAAGAAGCGATGAGATCAAAAGCAAAACGATGTCCTGTCTGTGGTGGTGCTATGAAACAGCAGTTCATTGGATTAAGACATTGCAAATGCGGTATCAGTTGGAAGATATCCGGACAAAGGGTGATATATCCAGTAGAATAGTATAAGAAGGTATGATGGTATGAAGATATTAGTAATTCCTGATGTTCATCTTAAACCGCAGATGTTTAAACAGGCTACAGCTCTTATGCATCAGGGAATTGCTGATCGAGCGGTATGTCTGATGGACATCCCTGATGATTGGGACAAGCAATATAATGTCGGACTTTATGAAGAAACTTATGATGAGGCTATTCGGTTTGCAAAAGCATTTCCGGAAACAGCCTGGTGCTACGGGAATCACGATTTGAGTTATCTGTGGCATTGTCTGGAGAGCGGTTATAGCTCCATGGCTTCAATGACAGTGCAAAGAAAGTTGTTGGATTTGCGAGAGGCTGTTCCAGAAGATAATCCCATTAAATATGTTCAGAGAATAGACAATGTTCTCTTTTCTCATGGAGGCGTACTGAATTTCTTTGTAGAGGAATATGTTCCGCGAGCAAAATATAATGATGTGGATGCTGTGCTAGAGACGATTAATCAGCTCGGAAGAATCGAGATGTGGAATGATGCATCGCCGATCTGGCTGAGACCACAGCATTCAAAAATGAGATTATATAAGCCACGTAAGTTGTTGCAGGTTGTAGGTCATACACCTATGGATGCAATTACGAAAGAGGGAAATCTGATTAGCACGGATGTGTTTTCAACTTACAGAGATGGAAAGCCGATTGGAACAGAGGAGTTCCTCTTGCTCGATACAGTGACATGGGAATACTGCGGAATTAAGATGTAGAATCCGATACGTAATTGGATGCATATTATAACAGACATTATTACGATGATGTCCGGGGAACGAGTGAAAGTAAAAACGAAATCGTATCAGAATGATATGGTGACATTTAAAAATAAAGATGACGTTTTAACTGCACTGATTCACTTAGGCTATCTGGCATACGATCGAAGAGAACAGATGGCGTACATTCCAAATGAAGAAATCCGCAGCGAGTTCACGGATGCGGTAGAAGAACATCAGTGTATCATTGAGAAGTATGAAAAATAAAAAGGAGTATGAAAAAATGTATTACGTACCAGACGGAACCAAAACATGTGGTTATTATGAATGCAAGAAATGCGGCAACCGCTTTTTATCCCTTCAGACGATGGAAAAAATCCCATGCCCGGACTGCGAGGCGGAGGTGGATTATGAGATCGGACCTGGCGAATCTTTGGAGGATGTGCTGGATACCGCAGTGCTGCTGCAAAGAATTGAGGGCGAAGAGGAAGTGGAAAAGATGGATGCACTCTTAAGTCTTGCGATTACCGGCGGAGATTTTGACTGGATCTGACATAACAGAGCTTTTTCAAACACGCTCCAGACAGGCAGCGGATATTTGATGAATGCCAAGTCTGGCGTTCGCTCTGAATTTTCACAGAATTTTGCCGGAGTTTTTCCGCGATTTTAAAAGAAAACAAAGAAATTTCAAAGGTTCATGAGAAAAATGTTCAGAAACAACCGAAAAAACATCGGTGAAATTGTGTAAAATTGACAGAACCGATGCAAAAGACCGGAAATCATCGAAAAATTTAAGGATTGACAAAAAGCGGGAATTCCGCTAGAATGTGCCTATGTTGAAAAACAGCAGAGAAAAAGAATAGAGTAAAGATAACGCAACGGAGCGGTTCTGGGAATAGAATCGCTCCGTTTGTAATTTTCTCCCTTTCTCCAAGGTTTTATTTCTCCCCAAAAACACTCTCAGAAAACCGGAAAACGCTCTGTCTGTTTTTCAAGATAAACTCCATATAAGTAGTGGATTCGCAAAGGCGCGGTACGAAGGGAAAGCTTCGTGCCGCGTTTTTCAATCCAAAGGAGAAACGTCAGTAAAGAGTTCGCAACGGGGCGATCTGGAAGGAAGACTTCCAGGTCGCCTTTTGATTTTACCGGAAAGGAGAAAGTCCGATGGAAAACACAAACGTCTTATTTGACCGAAAGCGTCTGGTCCGGCTGATCGTTCCCTTGATTGTGGAACAGGTGCTGGCCGTTACCGTCGGTATGGCAGATATGGTGATGGTATCCGGGGCCGGTGAAACGGCTGTTTCCGGAATCTCACTTGTCAATACGATCTGCGTACTGCTGATCGTGATTTTCACATCGATGGCAAGCGGCGGTTCCGTTGTCGGAGCACAGTTCCTCGGAAGCGGGGATAAGAAAACAGCGTGTCACGCAGCCGAACAGCTCGTGATGATCTGCGGACTGATTGCACAACAGGAGGCGAGGCGTATGAAAGAAGAAAACTATGAGGTAGTCGTTTTTCAGGGAGACCCGGGAACCATCGATCTGACGTACGAAGAAATAGAAGCAGAGTGGAACAAAATGCTGCAGACCGTACCACAGATCGGAAAGTTCCGTATCATCCATCAGGAGAAAAAGAGGTACACCTTCGAAGATTACAGCAGTCAGATCGGGAACGCCGACGCAGCACTTGGTATCTGGGTCCACAAAGGAGTGATCAACGAAAAGCTCTTTGAAGCGCATCCGAATCTGAAATATATCGCAACGCTGGGACATGGATTTGAAGACTTCGATGTGGAAATGACAAGACGCCGGGGCTTGACCATAACGAATACGATTTACGGCGATGTCACCATTGCCCAGTATGCGATGGCACTGCTCATGAACATCTGTCATAACGTGACGGTACAGAGCGATTACACCAAAACAGGGTACTGGAAAGAAAAAGAAACGAATCCGCAGGCAAGCTACAATCAACTGTTCGTGCCGCAGATTGAGCTCTACCAGAAAACGATGGGAATCATCATCGATGAGGAGGCGCTTCTTGAGGCGCTGGAATCGAGAAAGGTTTATATGGCAGGACTCGATGTTGTCGCAAATGAGCCGCCGCAGTATCAGATTCCGCTGATGCAGTCGCCGTACACCTTTATTACTTCCCATATCGCCTGGCAGCCGAAGGCAGCAAGACTCCGCGCAGTAGATCTGGCGGTGAAAAATTTCCGGTCTTACCTGGAGGGAATGCCGACGAGTGTGATTAATTAAAAACAGCGGATTGTGAAAACAGCTGCAAAAAAACAACTGCAAAAACAGCAGAGCTGCGGAACAGTCCAGGCATGAAAGAAGAGGTTAGAAAATCTGTCAGAAAACAGATTTCTATATAGAAGCAGCAGAACCGGTAAATGAATGGAAGAGAAAACCGGGAAGGCGGATAAAAAAGAAATCCGCAGCCGGAAAAATCAGAAGCTGTACAGGAGCCGGTTCGGAAAGGAAGGGAAAATCATGAAAAAGCTGGAAATTGTAATTCGTCCGGAGAGCCTCGAAAACCTGGAGCTACTCCTCGAGGAGCAGAAGGCAAACGGTATGATGATCACAAATATCCTTGGATATGGAAACCAGAAGGGATATCGTCAGATGTACCGTGGAGCGGAAATCGTGGCCAAAATGCTTCCGAAGGTTAAAGTGGAGACCGTTGTGGAGGACGACAAGGTTCCGAAAATCGTTGATTTTGTTGTGAAAAACCTGTCAACCGGAAACTACGGCGATGGAAAAATTTTCGTTTACGATGTCGAAGATGCAGTGCGGATCCGGACAGGTGAGCACGGCGAACAGGCACTTTAAAAAATCTGAAAGCTACCGTTTCAAGATGACCGTTTCAGAAGATCTGCAGACGGGAACAGGTAAGATGGGAATGAGGAGGAACTTATTATGGAAAACACACAGGTATTACTCAATATCGTATGGACCATGGTCGGAGCCTTTCTGGTGTATTTTATGCAGGCCGGATTTGCCATGGTGGAGACAGGATTTACAAGAGCGAAAAACTCCGGAAACATTCTGATGAAGAATATGATGGATTTTGTGCTCGGCTCTATTTTCTTCTTTATCATCGGATTTGCGCTGATGTTCGGAGGAAGCAATGCCTTTATCGGAACAGCAGGTTTCTTTAACCCGAAATCGCTGGCAGATGCAGATGGCATGTTCAACGGACTGCCGATCGGCGTATTTATGATTTTCCAGACTGTGTTCTGTGCAACATCAGCCACGATTGTATCAGGTGCTATGGCAGAGAGAACCAAATTTATCTCTTATCTGATTTACTCTGCAGCGATCAGCATTTTCATTTATCCGATCACCGGACACTGGATCTGGGGCGGCGGCTGGTTAAGCCAGATCGGGTTCCATGATTTTGCAGGATCTACTGCAGTTCATATGGTCGGCGGTTTGTGTGCCCTTGCCGGTGCAAAAATGGTTGGACCTCGTATCGGAAAATACACAAAAGAGGGAAAACCGGTTGCTATTCCTGGTCATAACCTTCCGCTTGGAGCACTTGGTGTCTTTATCCTCTGGTTCTGCTGGTTCGGATTTAACTGTGGATCGACCACAGCAGCAACATACAGCCTTGGCGACATTGCCATGACTACAAACCTTGCGGCAGCAGCAGCAACACTTGTTACCCTGATTGTTACCTGGGTACGTTATGGAAAACCGGATATCAGTATGACAATGAACGGCGCACTGGCCGGACTGGTAGCTATTACAGCAAGTTGTGATGTAGTCAATGATTACGAGGCACTGTTCATTGGAGCAGTTGCAGGTGTTGTCGTTGTATTTGCAGTTGAATTCTTTGATAAAGTCGTAAAAATCGATGACCCGGTTGGTGCAATCAGTGTACATGGTGTCTGTGGAGCACTCGGAACCTTATTTACCGGTATTTTCGGCGAGGGATGCAGCTTTATCACCCAGCTGATCGGTTTTGTAGCAGTTGCAGCATATACCCTGATCCTGGCGTTCATCCTGTTCTTCGTCCTGAAAAAGACCATCGGACTTCGCGTAACCGAGAAAGAAGAGATCGACGGACTGGATATGCACGAGCACGGATGCAGCGCTTATGCAAACTTCCACTTCCATAATGATAAATAAAAAAGGATCAATAAAAAAGGTGGTGCGGATATGAAAAAGCTGACAGTTATTGTCAAACCCGCGAACCGGGAGGATGTCATCGACATCATGGAATCGTGTGCCGTGTACGGCGTGATGGAAACGGATATCACCGGATATGGAAACCAGAAGGGTTACCGGGTGATGTACCGCGGAACCATGAGCGGACCGAATGTACTGATGAAATGCAAATTCGAGACCGTCGGTGACGATAAGACAATTGAAGTATTAAAAGGCTTTCTGGAAAAGAAGCTGTGTACCGGAAATATCGGAGACGGAAAGATTTTTGTCGAGAAAGTGGCAGACGTCATCCGGGTTCGTACCGGCCAGCGCGGCGAGGAAGCATTATAAAAACAAAAGACAGTAAAAAGGTGCAAAGAGGCAGCCAGAACAGATCGTTCGGCTGCCTCTTCTGAGCTAAAAAAGCCGGAACGGGAGGAATGCTGCATGGTAAGATACATCATAAAACGTTTATTCATCGGAGTGGTGACGATCTGGGCACTGATCACCATTACCTTTTTCCTGATTCGGATTATGCCGGGCAGCCCGTTCGAGGCGGATAATCTTTCCCAGAGCGCGATTGAACAGCTCGAATCGACCTACGGACTGGATGAACCCATGTGGAAACAGTATATTCTTTACATGGAAAATCTGATGCACGGGGATCTCGGCATTTCCTATAAAAAGAACGTTTCTGTTAATACACTGATCGCAAGAGGATTTCCGTATACGTTAAGCATCGGACTTCTCTCTATTGCGGTATCCGCTTTCATCGGTATTCTGATGGGCATCTGGATGGCGACGAGCAAGCGGCTGGCAGTGAAAAATACCTTGCTTGGAATTGCGACGCTGGGGGTCAGTATCCCGGGATTCGTCACAGCGATCCTGCTGATGATGATTTTCGGTGTCTGGTGGCCGGTACTCCCGATCGTCGGTCTTGGTTCGCCGGCCAACTATATTCTTCCGGTGGCAGCACAGTCATTCGGACAGATCGCTTCGATTGCCAGACTGACCAAGAGTACGTATTCCGAGGCAATCCAGATGGATTACGTAACGATGGCAAGAGCGAAGGGACTTAGCAATCTGTATATCACCGTGCGTCACGTCCTCAAAAATGCACTGATCCCGGTTGTCACCTATTTCGGACCGGCTATCGCATTTCTGATCACAGGAAGCTTTGTTGTAGAATCTATTTTTTCCATTCCCGGAATCGGACGTGAATTTACGAATGCCATCACAAACCGTGATTATACCGTAGTCCTTGGCTTCAGTGTTTTCATCGGTGTGATTATCACCGTTGCAAACCTGGCGGTGGATATCATTTGTTCCCTCATTGACCCGAGAATCAAACTGACAAACTAGGAGGAGAACATTATGAGGAAATTATGGAAAACAACAGCAACACTGGCAGCGGCTGTTCTTCTGGCAGGATCCCTTGCCGGATGCGGAAGCAGCGGAGGAAGCAGCAGCTCTTCCGGAGGAGGCAAAAGCGGCAGTACTTCCGATATGATTGTAACAACGATGTATACCGAGGCCGGAAGTCTGGACAGTGCAGGAGAGAGCGGTTTATGGTGGTGGTCCTACGATGATGTGTGTATGGCCCCGATCATGGAAATGAAAGAGGACGGTTCCTGGGATTACATTCTGGCAGAAAGCGTTGATGTCAATGAGGATATGACACAGTACACCGTACACCTCCGCAGCGATGCAAAATGGAGCAACGGAGACGATGTGACAAGTGCCGATTTCAAAAATACCATTGTCCGCGCACTGGATCCGAACTGCAAGAGTGGTTATTCCTCAATGCTTTACCCGATTGCGGGAGCTGAGGAAATGTACAACGGAACCGGCGATGAGAGCGGTCTTGGTGTAGACACCAGCGATGACAAGACCATCGTGTTCAACTTAAAGGAGCCATGCGCTTACTTCGAACAGCTCTTTGTACTTCCGGTTTATATGCCGACGCATCGCGAGCTTCAGACCGAAACCAACGGCGACTGGGCAATGGGAAATGACATGGATGCGCTGGTAAGCTGCGGACCGTACTACCTCGCAGAGTATGTACCGAACCAGTACAGCGTTTATAAGAAAAATGAAAATTACGTTCAGGCAGACCGGATCAAAACCGATACGATCAAAAAAATGGTTATGGACGATACACAGTCCATCATCAATGCGTATAAATCCGGTGAGCTGAACTTTATCTCAGCAGATTATACCGTTATGGACGAGTATAAAGACAGCGATGAGCTGATTACTTCTCCGGCCATGACAAGCTACTATGTATTATTTAATGTAAATGAAGCTCCGTTTGATGATGTCCGCGTCCGCCAGGCATTCTCCATGGCAGTCAACCGCGATGAGGTAGCTTCCGCGTGCGGTTCCTCTTATGAGGCGAGTGATTTCTTCGTAGCAAAACATCTGAAATCCTCTGCAAGCGGCAAGGACTGGGCAGAGGAAGCAGAGGAAGATCCGATCGGCTTTGATCCGGACAAGGCAAAAGAGCTTCTGGCAGAGGCCGGTTACCCGGATGGAGAAGGCTTCCCGGCTATCACCTACAAATACCCGAGCCTCCAACTTGACAGCGATATGGCACAGGCCCTGCAGGCACAGTGGAAAACAAACCTTGGTATCGAGGTAGAGCTTCAGGCAGAGGAGCAGCAGGTACAGGTAGCAGAGAGAAGATCCGGTGATTTCCAGCTTGCCCGCATGAGATGGACTGCAGACTTTACCGATCCGTTCACCTTCCTTTCCATGTACCGTTCCAACGACAGCTACAACGATAACAAGACCAATTGCCCGGAGTATGACGAACTGATGGCACAGTCGAATGAGGAAAGCGATCCGACCGCCAGATTTGAGCTGCTGCACCAGGCTGAGAGCGTACTGGTAAACGACTACTGCTTCGGCGTACCGGTACTGAACTCTTCCAATATTTATCTGGTAAGCACCGACATCACAAACTTTGAGATTGACCCGTCCAGAAACATGATCCGTACCAAATATCTGGTATTGGGAGACAGCTCTTCTGAGTCTTAAGCAAAAAATCGGAAAACGGGAAGGCTCCGCAGATGGCTTAGCAGCTGTTTCGAGGGGAGCCGTAAAACGGTAATTTTCCGGAAAAAAAACAATAGAAGCCGTGAAAACAGGAGGAAATGAATATGGAAGTAAATAAAATCATCAGCCACGCATTACAGAGTATGCCGCCGAGCAAACGTCAGAAAGCATTTGCGAAGGACACCTCAAAACTGATCCATATGGGATTAAACGAAAACAATTACGGAATGTCACCGAAGGCAGTGGCGGCACTGGAGGACTCTATGGCGGGAAGCCATTTTTATCCTGATTTTGCAGCAGTACTGCTGAAACAGAAGGTAGCGGAGCAGTACGGATTAAAAGCAGAAAATGTACTGACAGGCGCCGGATCGAGTGCGATGATCGATATGATCGGACTGACCTTTCTGGACGAGGGAGATGAGGTGCTGTTTTCCACGCCGACCTACGGGGCATTTGCCGACATGGCGTATTTAAATGGCGGTGTGCCGGTCTCCGTACCGGTAACCGAAGAGCAGAAATTTAATCTCCCTGCCATGAAAGAAAAAATCGGTGAAAAAACAAAAATCGTGGTGATCTGCAATCCGAATAACCCGACCGGAACGTATGAGCCGATCGGGGAGCTGAAGGCATTCGCAGATACCCTTCCGGAGGACGTGCTGCTGGTGATGGATGAGGCATACATGGAGTTTGCTACCGAGCCGGACTGCTGCAGTATGGTTGATTATATGAAAGCGCATCCGGAAAAACCGATTCTGGTTCTCCGTACCTTTTCCAAATATTATGCGATGGCAGGCCTTCGTGTCGGCTATGCGCTGGGATCCGAAGAGCTGATTGGAATCATGCGGAAATGTTCCGCTTCCTGGAACCTGAATGTCTGTGCCCAGAAAGCGGCAGTGGCAGGCCTGGCAGACCAGGAATATTATCAGGAGCAGAAAGCCAAAATCGTGGAGGGAAGAGAATATCTGGAAAAAGAGATGGTAGCGCTTGGCTGCAGGGTTTATCCGTCCCAGTCGAATTTCATCTACTTTGATACCGGAAAAGATCCTGCCTGGATTCAGGAACAGCTGATGGAAAAGGGCATCCGTATCGGTGCCTTTGAGATGAGCCGTGTAAGCGTGGGAACGATGGAAGAGTGTCAGCTGTTTCTTCAGTACCTGAAAGAGATTCTGGAAACGGCATGAATCGTTACAGAGACCGTATAGATTTTGATACCGGATTGCTGCGTGCTTTGCACTCCCGAAATCTTCAAAAACATTTGTAATCCGCTCATTTTTCTCCGAAAAATGGTTACTTACTCATGTTTTTAATCTTTTGACCCTGGTATCAGTACATAAAAAAGAGAGAAGAGACCGGATTTTCATGGTGAAAAATCCGGTCTCTTCTCTCTTTTTTTACAGGAATGACAAAAATACAGAGAAAAAACAATCTTTCGGAAATTAAGGCTTGCCATTCGATGAAAATTGGAATATTATATGTGCAAACGCCTATAGATGAAAAACGATGTTACACATCCTGAAAGGGGAAGAAAGATATGCTTTTTAAAACATACCAGAAGATTACGACTTTATTTAAACAACATCATGGCTATATGAGTTTTTCAGACCTCCGCGATCATCAGGTGACCGTACTGCAGCTTGCAGAAATGGAAGAGGAAGGAAGTCTTGAACGTTTTGCACGCGGATGGTATTGGTGCAAAGAGTGTGGCTATGAAAAGCCAAAGGACTATCAATATATAGAAATTGCAAAGGTAAACCAGCGCGCGGTGATCTGTATGGACAGCGCCGCATGGCTTGCCGGAATGCTGGAAAAGGAGCCGGAAACCATTGCGGTTGCCACATCCCGCACAGACCGGAAGAAGATGGAGCTGGAAAATTTTGAAATCAGACGTTTTTATTTCCAGAATGCCGATCTTCCGGGCGAAATCTGTGAGAAAGAAACAGAGTTCGGATCCTACCGCTATTATGCACCGAAAAGAACCTTCTGCGACTGTCTCCGTCTGAACAACAAAATACCGGAAGAGGTAAAAGAAGAAATTTTAACCTGGTGTCGGAAACAGAATTATCCGAAAGAAGAGATTCTTGCCTATGCGAACAAGCTTCGCGCCGTAAAAAATATTGAGGAAGAGTACCGGAAATAAGGAAAAAGGATACGAAACCGCAAAGAGGCTCCCGCCGGAAAACCACCAAATGGATTCCGGCGGGAGCTTTTATGCTTGTGCGCAGATACAACTTATGACGGATCGGAAGAAAAGGAAGCGAGCTCGGCGAGCAGCAGATCATAATAATGCCCGGCATAGCGGCAGAGATAATCGGGCGCTCCCTGATACGAACCGGTCTCTAAAAAGGAAGCTGCTGCACAGGTGCGGCAGATCGGCCGGAAACGGCATTGCCGGCATTTTGTGCTAAGCGAAAGATTCCGGGCTTTTGCGGAAACCGTTTCCCAGGCTGCCCAAAAGCCGAGATCAAAGACCGGCGCCGACAGCTCTGAAAGCATGACACAGGGGAAAAGCCGGCCCTGCCAGTTGATAAAGAAGGAGCAGTTCCCGGCAAGACAGGAAATGTGGCCGTCCCCCCGCGGGAAAGCAGGGTCGTTGACACGGCGGACGGATTCCCGGACATACTGCCGGAAAATATCGGCGTCCAGCTGCAGCTTCAGCGCCTGAAAGGCCAGCGCGGCAGCGTCCTCTGGGTGCAGGCGTACCTGCGCATCGAAGGGAAGGGAGCGTTCCCGGACGGCGGGCATCATATAGTGATCGGCGTGGACAGGGACACCGAGCTCTTTTCCGAGGGCAAAAATCCTGGAAAAATCCTGCGGATTCTTTTTGGTCACAGAGCAGCTGATTTTCACATCCACGTTTCGTGCGCGGAGCAGCCGGACTGCGCGAAGAGTCTGATCGAAGCCCTGCGGAAAATGGCACAGACGGTCGTAGGAAGCGGCATCGGCACCGTAGAGTGTGATGTTGATGCGGCGCGGCGGGTATGTGGCAAAAAAATCAGCCCAGGCTTCATCCAGCAGAGTTCCGTTTGTATTGATGGTAAGAATCATGCCCAGATTTCGAAGCCTGCGATACAGCGTTTTAAAATCCGGAAAGAGCAGCGGCTCCCCGCCGGTCAGAAGAAGAAAAACGGTACCGGCCTTCTGCATCTGCTCTGCAAGGCGAACCCATTCCTCCACCGTGCGAAGCCGTCCCTGCCGTTCCATTTCCGAGCGGGACAGCCGGACATAGCACATGTCGCAGTTCATATTGCAAAGCGGCAGAAGCTCAAGCGCGCCGGTAACGGGAATGTGCTTCTGGCGGGCTTTCTGGAGAAGGGAATGCTCAAAGGTCGAAGCGTCGTCCATATAGTTCATAAAAATTCCTCCGAAAAAACAAAAACCGGTCCAGAGCGTGTCTGAAAAATCATTTCCGACACGCTCCGGAGGACCGGAGATGAACCGAATCAGGCAAGTCCCCTGCTTCTATTGCATGAAGCAATAAGCAGTGGGGTGGGATATGCCATAATTCATGGTGACGAGTTCAGTTGCCTTGAATTAAGCATGAACAGGGACACGATCAACTGGATTCGTATAAAATCGAATACAGGAGGTCGCTATGGAGAAATTAAGGAAACGTATCCACGATGACAGCAACGGCCTGGATTATGTTCTGGTTGGTGATTATTACATACCCGCCTTAAAAATGCCAGAAGAAAGCCGTTCCATTGGGCGGTGGGGCCGGATGCACCAGGCATATCTCAAAGGACATCGCCCCGGCCAGTATGCCGAATTACTTTTGTCGGGGAACCTATGGACGTATCTCGCTGATCTGGACGAACAGGCCCAGACCCGGTTTGAAGTCATTGTCAGACAGATGAAGGCTGCCGAATATGTCACGGAAGATTTGAAGTGTCTGGACTGGCTCGGCTGGGTGCAGGCTATGAACAGCATCTGTAACCGGGCTGAGGAAATTATCCGGTCTGAGATGATCTATCTTTAGGGGAGGTGCTTGTCTATGAGATACCGCATCGAATACGCCGATGGGCGCTGCTGTAACTTTGCTAATGGCAGGGCTGACCTGTTGGAATGGCTGAAACTGCTGAAAGGGGAGGAAATCTCCGACATCCGCAAGGTTTACAAGAGCGGCGTGTCTGATTCCGTCCTGGAGACATACCGGAATTATATCCGGCGGCATAGGAGGGCTGCTTATGGGTACGGATATTGAAAAGCTGGTCGATCTGATAATCCAGGAGCGGATGCAGAGCCAGTATAGTAAGTGGCGGGAGGAAGAAACCGGCAAGGAAAAGAAAGAGGATTTTATTCGGCTGGAAACTGAGTATGAGGAAGCAATCAGCGCATTGTCCGAGGAACAGAAAAACGCTGTGCGGCATTATTGTGATTCTATCTTCGATACCGGCGCAGAGAGTGAATGTTTCTTTTACCGGCTGGGACTGAAAGACGGAATCCGGCTTTGGAAATTTATGAAAAAGCTGATGAAAACAGTCAGATAAAAATCATAACAACAGGATATAGAAGTTTATGAATGGCTCCGGGCCGTCTAATCGCAGAGGTTAGGCGGCCCTTTTCATGGCGATTGGGGGCGGTACAAAATTGTACCACCCCTGTGACAGTCAAGAGCCATCCATTATATCCAGCAGGAGGTTTTTCTGCATGATGATCCAGTTTCGGAATTCTTCGGGGCTGGATTCTTTGTTTTTGACCAGGGCTTTCCTCCGTAGGGCCTCCTTCTTGAAGCCCTCAAAGGCTTCCTGCATCCGGGCCAGACGGTCGGCTGGGAAACCGGGCGTTTTCTTCGCTTTGTTGATGACATTACGCCAGCCCTGGCATTCGTTCTTGTACTGGTGGTCGTAATCATTCTCCCTGGCCCGTTCGTCAAACTCCCGTTTATTCTGGAGCGCCTGCTTCTTCCGGCATTTGTCGCTGCACAATTCGTACCGGAGGCTCTTTGCCAGGAAGAATTTTCCGCACACCTTGCACTGCCGGAAATACAGCCCCCAGTCGCTCAGGCGGTTCAGGTAGTAGGTGATAAGGGGCAGGAAGGAATCATAGGCCGCCACGCACTCCATCCGGCGTGAGCTGTCCGGGAACCATAAGTCAAGCCGGGTATGCTCAGCCGGCGTCCTGCGGTAGTACAGGCTCCTGGTGTCCAGCCGCCCCGGCGTGCCGGATTCCGGGTCGTATTCCATAGCGTTTTCAATCCGGAAGGCCGCCGTGAGCCTTGCCATTTCCGTGATAAATTTCTCGCAGGCAATCTCCCGCCTGCGTTTTTCACGGGCTTTCAGATACGCATTCCAGATACGGAATGCGGTGTACTGGCAGATCGGTTCCCCGGATTGGTATTTCCCGGAGAGGAATTTCCCGGCGGCCTGTTCCAACGCTGGCTGTTCCCATCGGTTGGTGTGCATCGCGTCCCGCAGCGGGGCCAGGCCCAGCCGGTTCCAGTTGCCTTCCGGGTCTTTGTCAAAGCGGATCAGCAGGGTTCCCAGTGGATTTGTGGTATCGCAAGCCAGCTCTGCGCCCTCATTTCCTTCCAGCCGGGAACGGACTTCATCCTCGGTGCCGATCAAGACCCTTTCTTTTAACTTTTTCCTGTCCAGTGTCAGGACAAAGATCACTTTTTCCCGGCATGGCTCCTGCCGGATAAACTGGTACTCCACTTTTATGCCCTCCGTTTATGGTAATTCTATAATTTGATAATATCTGTTACACACATGGTATCATAGAAGTATTGTTTTGTCAAAGTTAATCGGTTATGGTGATTGTGCGTGGTAATTTAGTATCACTGAGTACCTTGACAACTAAATGACCGTCCATACTGTGATAAACCGCCATGACCCCTCTAAAAAAGAGGGCGAGCGCACCGGAAAATCCGGTGACTTCAAAAAATGCTTGCTTTTCCAAGGGATATACATTATAATATTGGCTATAAAACTTCTTGCTATAAAGTATACTGTCTAATTGGCATCCCTTCATAAGAGATATCCAGAAAAAAGTGAAGAAGGTGTTACATGAAAGATTATAAAAAACCGGAGTTCCACTTTATTCGTAATCCAGACGAACTGAGTGGCAACGAACTGGCAAAACTGTCAGATGACGAGCTGTCCAAATATCTCAACAGTGACGGTTATCAACGGGAAAATAAGAAATACCGGATCAAGCCTGGCTACATACTCAGGGAAATCGCTGGAGAATATGTGATTGTTCCAGCCGGGGCAGAAAGCAAAAGCCCGCTGGAGAACACGGTGATGTCGCCAAACGGTTCGGCGGTTTTTATCTGGAAACATTTTGAGGAGCCCAGCACTCTGGAGGATGTGGTTGTCCAGGGAATGCTGGAATATGATGTGACAGAAGATAGAATGCGGAGATCTGTAGAGAACTTCGTAACAGACGCATTAAATTATAAGATATTAGAGGAGGTAGAGTAAAATGAAAAAAACGTGGGAAGAACCGAAAATTATGGTTCAGCAGTTTATGCCGAATGAATATGTGGCAACGTGTGGAGATGAGAATAGGGTTTATAATTTTGTATGCGATGCAGGTGGTGGGACACCAGGAACAGTTTATGAAGATTCAAACCATAATGGAAAGTGGGATTTATTTGGCGATAAGGCATTGACAGGACACATATTACCAACTTACCATGCCTGCGGCGAAACGCATTCTGCACCTACCGATGATGAGTTCATAGAAGGCTTTTATTTACCTAATTCAAATCCGGGCAAAGCAACGAAAGTTATTATTTGGACAGATGGCGGAACCAATATTCATTGTACAACAAATTTGAATATGAATGAATGGACAACTGCAAAATCTTGATAGTAAAGGAGCACAGAAATCATTACATAAAAACGGTATTTGCTTAAGAACCGGGGGCTTCGGCTACCGGTTCTTTTCATAAGGGAGGAAACCGATGGCTTGCATGGACAATGGCGCTTCCTCTGTGGAACGTGCTTTGATAAATCGGGCAAAAGAGAAAAAAGTGCCCATCAACGGCAGCCTGGAGTTGCTCCCTCTGTGCAACATGAACTGTGATATGTGCTATGTTCGGCTGAGCCGGGAGGAAATGGAGCGCAAAGGTCGGCTTTGCACGGCAGATGAATGGCTGGAGATCGGGCGGCAGATGAAAGAATCTGGAGTTCTGTTTCTCTTACTGACAGGAGGAGAGCCGCTGCTGTTCCCGGATTTTAAGCGAATGTATCTGGAACTGCGGGGAATGGGCTTCATCCTGACGATCAATACCAATGGAACCCTGATAGATGAGGAATGGGCAGTTTTCTTTGGCGAGCATCCTCCCCGACGGGTCAACATTACCCTTTATGGCGCAGATGAGGAAGACTATGAGAGACTCTGCCATTATCCCGGCGGATTTCAAAAGACAGTCCGTGGAGTTCGGCTGCTTCGGGAGCATGGAATCGACGTGAAAATCAGTTTCAGTGTAGCAAAGGCCGTACGACAGAGCATGGGCAAAGTATTTTCCATTGGGGAAGAGCTACAGGTTCCCGTACATATTGATCCTTATATGATGCCTGCGGTGAGGGAAAGGAACCGCCCCTTTTCAAAGCTGACCCGTGTCCTGCCGGAAGATGCAGCGGCATCCTCTCTGGAGGCGCTGAAATTACAATTCCCCAGAGAAATCTATGACCAGTATGTTGAGCAGACGATTACACGGGTGGAAGATCCGGATTTCCCCCGGGGTGACGGACATGTGTCCTGTCTGGCTGGAAACTGCTCATTCACCATCAACTGGCAGGGGCAGATGCGCCCCTGCGTCATCCTGTCGGAACCTTCGGTTTCAGTTTTCGAAAAGGGCTTTGCCGCTGCTTGGAAAAAGATAACAGCGGCTACACAGAAGCTAAAGATTTCGGAAAAATGTATGCAATGCCGGTATAAGCCAATCTGCAAGGTATGCGTGGCCGCTTCACTTCTGGAGACGGGATCTTACGAAGGAATTCCGGATTATCTTTGCCGGTATTCTGAGGAATATTACCGCCTGCTGAAGGAGGAATGGGATCATCGATAGAGTATTTCGGATTGGGGATTTCTGTTTCCGTATTATATCGGAACTGCCCTATGCAGCCCCAGATCATTTTTTACAGTTTGCTGTGGAAACGGGGAAACCGGAGTATATCTACCGGCTGCGGGAAGTTCATTCTCTTCCGGTATTGGATGGGAATCAGATTGCCTGGCGCCCGGATATGGAAGTGGTCCGGGACGGAACGAAAGAAATACGTCTGATCGGGATAAAGGGAAAAGTTGGATATTATGCGTGTTATCGGGAAATATATTCCAGAGAGGCGGAGGTTTTGGTAACCCGGTTGGTGCGGGACCTCATGCCTTCGGATACCGTGTATAGTTCTCTGTTTGCTCTGGATCGTCGAATGATTGAGTATGGAGGACTGATCCTGCACTGTGCCTATATAAATCATCGGGGAAAAGGCATTCTTTTTTCAGCTCCATCCGGAGTGGGGAAATCCACGCAGGCGGCATTATGGGAGAAATACAGGGGCAGTGAAATAGTCAATGGAGATCGGGCACTCCTTCGGAAGAAAGAAGGAAAATGGCTGGCGTGCGCCTGGCCAGTTTGTGGTTCCTCGGACATCTGCAAACGGATGGATATATCAGTTTATGCCATCGTCATGCTCCGACAGGGCAAGGAAAACAGCGTGGTACGCCTGTCACCTGCAAAGGCGTTCCGTCAGTTATATCCTCAAATGACGATAAACCAATGGAATCCAGAATTTATCCAAGCTGCAATCAATGGAATCGAAAACCTGATTTTGCAGGTTCCTGTCTGGCAGCTGACCTGCGATATGACTGAGGACGCTGTCAAGTGCCTGGAGGCTGCAATCTTTCCAGATACAACAATAAAGATGCGATAAAGCAAACAGATGAACAAAAAACCGAAAGGAAGACGATAAGTCTTTCATATGGATAATATCAAATATATTGCTGAAAATTTAGGGAAAACAGGAATGCCTGTGGAAAAGATTGCCGATGTCCTTGAAATGGATCTTGATATCGTAGGGTTATGGCTGGATGATGCGGGGATTGACCCAAAAAACTATAAAGACGTGATCTATAAACGGCAATTGGATGGCATCGCTGCGGCAAAAGCAAAAGGCGTAAAATTTGGCCGCCCGAAAGTCGAGCCTCCGGATGATTTTCCAGAGATCGTAAATGCGCTGGAGAATAAGGCGATTACCGCAAAAGAAGCGATTAAACGAAGCGGTATGGCGGAAGCTACCTTTTATCGCCGGTTACGGGAATACAGAAAAAATCGTAAGGAAAATGTTTAAGATGCTCCCTGTTCTGATGAATATTATCAGGCTTTCATTGAGGTGGTGTTTTGAAAGGGAAAAATCTGGCAGGAAAACGCTTTGGAAAATTAACTGTGCCGGAACCGACGAAGCAGCGTGTCCGCAATGCGGTTGTCTGGAGATGCAGATGTGACTGCGGAAATGAGATCCTTGTGGAGAGTCGCTGCTTAAAACCAGGGGTTATCTATAGTTGTGGGTGTGAGAAATCCCCTTTTGACGGTGTCAAAGATCTGACAGGACTTCGATTTGGGAAGCTGTCGGTTATTGGAAAATCAGGGAATAAAGCCAAAGACGGTAATCCGTTATGGCTTTGCCAGTGTGACTGCGGCAACACGATAGAGACTACAAAAAGGAGGCTGATCACTGGGAATACCAGAAGCTGCGGGAAGATACCGCCCCTGAAAGACTGGGTGGGTAAACGGTTCGGGATGCTCACAGTGTTGTCTTACGCACGGAAGGAAAATGGATTCCATATCTGGCACTGCAGGTGCGACTGTGGCAATGAGGTAGATGTCCGGCAGTCCAATCTGCAGAGTGGATGGACAATAGGCTGCGGATGTCAGCGTGATCCAAAGAAGAATCTCCATTATAAAGATGGTACCTGCTTGGAAATGCTCCGTCCGGATGTTATATATAAGACGAATACCAGTGGCGTGCGTGGAGTTTACTACAGTAATAAGCGGAATAAATGGATCGCCCAGATCATGTTTAAACAGAAATGCTATTATCTTGGAGGCTATGACTGCATCGAGGAGGCAGCTGAGGCCCGCCATATTGCTGAAGAAAAACTGTTTGGCGATTTCCTAAAGTGGTATGATACGACATATAAAAAATCGAACACGAACAATCGAAAGAAAAAGGAGGTTGGCATTTCACTAAAACGTTGAGTGGATGGATAGAATTGATAATGTAACTTATACTACCCTTCTCCTTCGTGGAGAGGGGGTATTTTTTTGCCTTTTTTTGAATTCATCACTTGACATTGTGGCAAAGATTTGCTTGTATCAGGAGTGGTATAAGCCATTCCTGATATAAGCTGCGAAGCAGCTATTCGGTTATGAGCAAGTAGCGAAGCGGATTGCGAATATCCGCTTTGCCTGGGAACAGAAAGAAAAGGATCGAAACGGTTGGTTCGATCCTTTTACAGTCGTTTGAAAAAATATGATGTTGTGGGAACAATCAGGATTTTGCGGTCGTCCAGGAATTGATGTCTAAGTTGGTGGTACAGTGGATATTATTGTTGTATTTACCTCTCCAGATGACTACATCAGTACAATCATTCCGATCTTCCTTGGAGAACAAGCCGAATCCGTCTAGTCTGTACATATAGCCATATTTAAAGTCACTGTTAGATTCTGCTGCGTGTTTCTCACCACAAGGATGGTAAGAACCAAGCAGTTCATCGTCACGAGTATGTGCTATCCCATCGGCACCATTCGTATAAACATTATAATGGCTATTTTCTTTTCCGGCATTGCATTCAAAGTTATAAACCTTTCCACTATCTCCACAAGCCGCCACATACTCATTTGCAACAAATTCCTGAACCTCGATTACAGGTTCCATCCACTCTCTTCTCATAATGAAACAACCTCCTCTAATAATTGATATTTTAAAGTATCATGCACAAAGTTTAATACGGAATCTTGAATCTTTTCCTCCGGAGCCTCATACTCTTCTGCCGCCTGTGCAACGACCTCCGAAATGGTATGCGGCTGCAAAAATGCATTCCAGAGGAATACGGCGGTATCGTTTGGAACCATTACAGCATTCGAAATCTGACACGCAGCCCCGACGGGAATGATCGCGTATTCTCCTGCGATTTCACGCAGCAGATAATCGGCGCTGACACGATATTTCGTTTCTTTTATTTTCTGTAACAGATCCGACCAGGTCGGAGAAGCCATTGGTTCCATCAAAACCTCCTCTTGCAAAGTGCCGTGCCTTTTCGGGCGAACACCATTTCTGCCGTCAAACTGGTAAAATAGGAAAAGCGCGCAGAAATGCAATTACAGTTATCATTACAGGTAATTATAAAAGAAAAAAGAGGAAAAGCAGGAAAGAAAAGGAAGTAAAAAAATTACAAGTTACATTACATAAGAGGAGTAAACAATTGACGGGGCATCTTTTTTTTGCTATCATAAATGCGGAAAAAGGGATCGTGACACGATGTGTGGAAAATGGAAGATTACACAGAGAAAAAAAGAGGAGTTTTTATGGAAAAAACATTTCAGACAGGGAGCTTTTCCTTCCGGCTGCGCTTTCCGGAGGAGCTGGTTCTTCCGGCGGATATGGAAAAGTTTGCGGTGGAAAAGGAGTCGGCAGACTACACCTATACCATTACCATTGTTGATACACTTCCGGAGGCGGAAGGCGAATTGCTTGTAAATCGGGTCGATCTGCAGGTGTTTCGTAACGGAGAAGGACTGGAAAGCCGCCTGATCGGTGTGAAAGGAGAAGAGCGTCCCTATGCACTGTATCGGGAGACAGCACAAAATCATGCACAGGTGTTTGTCGGAAGATGGTATCTGGATGGAGTTGCAAAATATGAGGTTGTATTTCTGTCTCTTCTTGCACTGGAACGCCGCCTGTCGGAGCGTCCATGCCTGATTCTGCACTGTGCATACCTGGAGTACCAGGGGAGGGCCATGCTCTTTTCTGCACCATCGGGAACGGGCAAAACCACGCAGGCGGGCCTTTGGGAGCAGTACCGGGGAAGCCGTACTGTAAACGGTGATAAGGCATTGCTTGAATATGACGGCAAAACGTGGACAGCAAATGGCTGGCCGGTCTGCGGAACGTCGGAGGTCTGCGAAAACAAAAAACTGCCAATCGGATGCATTGTGATGCTGAGCCAGGCGAAGCTGAACCAGGCATGGCGGCTTCGCCCGGCAGAGGCATTTACAAGCCTGTACGGACAGATTACCATGAACCGCTGGGAGCGGGAGGGACTGGTGAAAAACCTGGATCTTCTCGAGCGTCTGGTGGGAAAGGTACCAATTTATCATCTGGCATGTGACATTTCGGAGGATGCGGTGAAAACGCTGGAGCAGGAGCTTATGAGGGATTCGTCCGAAGAAGCAGCAGCTGCGGCTTTCCTGCAAAAAAATGCGATGCGGAAAATGGAGAAAAAAGCATGAGGCTGGTAGACACCCGCGCCTATGTCGGAATGCTAAAAGAGCTGGTAGAGCAGGGAAAAGAAGTGCGGATGGTGATTTCCGGGAGCAGCATGGCACCGTTTCTGATCCACGGGCGGGACAGCATTTTTTTTCGTGCCCCGGAGCGGGAGCTGCGAAAGGGCGATATCGTATTTTATGAGCGGCCGGGCGGACAGTTTGTGGTGCACCGGATCTGTGGTGTTCATGGAGAAAGTTACGACCTGATCGGGGACGGACAGACAGAAATCGAACATAATGTGCGGCGGGAGCAGATTTTTGCACGGGTGACACAGGTGGAACGAAAAGGAAAAAGGCTTGCGCCGGGAAGCTTCTGGTGGGGCTTTTTTGAGAAGGTCTGGATTCGCATGATTCCGCTTCGACCGATGGGAAACCGGATCTATCGCCTTTTACAGGGAAAAAGACCCGCACACAGGGAAAACGAAAGGGAAAAAACATGATTACAGAAACAGAAACCGCATTCCTTGCGGTGGTTCGTGCGTTTTTGACGGAAGAAAAAGCAGCTCTGGAAGAACTTGCGGCGCTGACAGAAAAACAATGGAATCATCTGTTTGTCCTCGCGGCACAGCATTCGCTGCTGTCAGCGGTCTACGATGTTGTGGGCAAAACACCGGAATTTGCAGAGCTTCCGGATGAGCTTCGCAGACAGGTAAAAACGCAGGCGATGCAGAGCATTTTGCAGCAGGTTTCGCGTACCGCGCTGTTTCTTACAGATGAAAAGGAGCTGGAGCAGCTGGGCGTGCAGCCGCTGGTGATGAAAGGGATTGTGTGCAGAAGTCTCTATCCGAAACCGGATCTGCGCCCGTCCGGGGATGAGGATCTGCTGATTCAGGCAAAGGATTTTGCGGCAGTAGATGCCTGTTTTATGCGGAAGGGCTTTGTGCGGGACAAAGAAGCCGCAATGCCGGATGGCACCAAAGACGGTATTGTCCCGGAAGAGATGGGCTACATTCATCCGAAAACAGGAGCCTTCTATGAAATACATACCAGACTGTTCAGTACGGAATCGTCTGCCTATGGTTATCTGAATCGTGCATTTTCCGATGTTTTTGCGCATCCATCCCGGGTGGAAGTACAGGGACAGAGCATTTTTACCTTAGAAGAAACGCATCATCTTTTCTACCTTCTCTGCCACAGCTTCAAGCATTTTCTTCATGGCGGCGTCGGGATCCGTCAGATCTGTGATATGGTACAGATGATTCGTATCTATGGAAGAAAAATAGACTGGGAAATGTTCTGGCAGCTGTGCGAAGAGTATCACATGACGTGCTTCTGCATCAATCTGCTGGATATCGGCGAGCGGTATCTGGGCTTTTCTTATGAAGCAAGTGGGGCAGTCCGTGCCGCAAAGAAGCTTCGCCCGGATTCCGAAGCACTTCTGATCGATATTCTCGATGCCGGTTCGTTCGGAAAATCGAGCGCGGGACGGATTCACAGTGCAAATATTACCCTGTATGCGGCAGAGACCGGTGCGGAAAAGCACACGGCGGGGGGAATCTGGAAATCGCTGGTTCCGGAAGCTTCCTATATGAAAAACAAGTATCCCTATGCGGCGAGGTATCCGTTTCTGCTTCCGGCTGCATATGTGCAGCGGATCCTGAAATGGCTGGGGCAGGGAGAAAAAGAACAGAAATCGAGCATTGAAGTGGGCGCGGGACGTGTCGAGCTGCTGAAAAAATACGATATGATCCGCACCGCAGACTGGAAAAAGAGAGGAGACGCGCATGCAGGAAGAATCCAAAGAGAAAAGTAAAGACGCTTCCTTTGAGTCTCTCCGCATCCTGTCGGAGCGATGGAAAAACGGAACGTTCTCGGAAATCATCGATGACTGGAAATGGATTTTTGGCTACAGCGCGCGCTATAAGGGTGCGATTGTTTTTTATACGATTCTCGGTATCTTAAGCACTTCGCTTGGGCTTGTCGGCAGCGTGGCAGGAAAATACCTGATCGATATCATCACCGGATACCAGATACAGAAGCTCCCGTTGCTGCTTTGCATCATGATCGGAAGCACCGTGTTCAGCCTTGGGTTTGAGAGTGTCATCAACCGCATTTCAACGAAGCTTGGTATCGCCATCAACAACGACATCCAGGCGGATATTTTTGACAAAATCGTTGATGCGGACTGGCTGGAAATCAGCAAATATGCAAACGGTGACGTACTCAACCGTTTCAACGGCGACATTGGAACGGTCAGCGGCAACGCAATCAGCTGGCTCCCGACGATTATCATTGCTGTGTATCGGTTTATTGCCACCTTTTTCGTGATTCTGCATTATGACTGGGTCATGGCACTGATTGCTTTTTTAAGCGCACCGTTCCTGCTTCTGATGTCGCGGTTTATGATCCGCCGTCAGCGGGAATACAGCAAAGAAGTACGCGAGATGAGCAGTAATCTGATGAGCTTTGAGGTAGAAGCGTTCTACAATTTTGATACGATCAAGTCGTTTGGCATCGCACCGTATTACAGCAAAAAGATGCGTTGGTGGCAGGGACTTTTCAAGGATATCAGCCTGAAATATAATCTGTTTACGATTAAAACCAATATCGTAATGTCTATTCTCGGGAGTGCGGTGGAGTTTACGGCGTTCGGATACTGCCTGTTCCGCCTGTGGACGCACGACATTACCTATGGAACCATGACGCTGTTCCTGCAGCAGCGGAGTAACCTTTCCGGCGCGTTTGGAAACGTAATTTCAATTATTCCGTCCTTCCTCAACAGCTCCGTCTCGGCGCACCGGATCCGTGAGCTCGTAGAGCTGCCAAAAGAAGTCCATATCCCGGAGAGCGCCGCGCTTGATCCGCTGGCAAAGGATGGATTCCGGGTACAGATGCATGGGGTAGAATTTTCTTATATAGAAGGAAATAAAGTAATCACCAGATCGGAGTTTCAGGCCGCCCCCGGCGAGATTGTAGCGCTGGTTGGCCCGTCCGGCGAGGGAAAAACAACGATGATCCGCCTGATTCTCGGCCTTATCCGCCCGCAGGAGGGGGAAACCGTGATCATTGCCTCAAACGGAAAAACGGTTCCCATGAACGCCGAAACGCGTCATCTCTTCGCCTATGTGCCGCAGGGAAATACGATCCTTTCCGGCACAATCGCCGAAAATATGCGCATGGTAAAAGAGGATGCGACCGACGAGGAGATCATCGAAGCGCTCAAAATCTCCTGCGCCTGGGATTTTGTTCAGCATCTGCCGGATACCATTAACAGCCGCGTCGGGGAACGTGGCCGCGGTTTCTCCGAAGGCCAGTCCCAGCGGCTTGCCATCGCCCGTGCCGTCCTCCGCGATGCCCCGGTGCTGCTTCTGGATGAAGCCACCTCGGCACTGGACGTTACGACGGAACGAAACGTTCTCCGAAACATCATCCGCCAGCGTCCCAACAAAACCTGCATCGTTACGACGCACCGCCCGAGTGTCCTCGGCCTCTGCCAGAGAGTTTACCGTGTCATGAATGGAACCGTGACCGAGCTCGATGAGGCAGAAGGGGCAAAGATGGTGGAAGATTTTTGACAGAAAATGGCTTTTCCTTCATAAAACAGGTGGAGGAGGAGCCATTTTTTTCGTTGGATGGGAATGACAGAAAAAAGACACAAAAAAGACACAAAGGTCGGAAGAGTGATACTTCAAAGTCAAATCAGTTATAGAGTTGCAAGTCAAAATCCTGCTATAATACAACCATCAAAGGTCACACAACACGATACGTGAAAAGGAGAAAAAGTATGAAGAAAAAAGTGTTAGCAGGCATTCTTGCAGCAACTATGGCATTTTCCATGGCAGCATGCGGAAGCACAGGATCCAGTTCTGATTCCGGTTCCTCCGCAGCTTCCGGAAGCACAGCAAAGACAGAGGAAAAAGGCGAGCCGTACACTGTAACTATGGTACTGCAGGGCAGCCAGCAGCAGGATGAAGAGAGAATCGAAGAAAAAATCAACGAGATTCTGGAGCCGGAGCTGAATGCAAAGCTCGATATCGTTGTTCTTCCGTGGGCAAGCGCATCTCAGCAGTTACAGCTGATGCTTTCCGGCGATGAGAAAATCGATCTTCTGTACACAAATGCAACAACAGCTGTACAGTATATGCATTCCGGCCAGATCATGGATATGTCTGAACTGATTGACAAATACGGCACAAACCTGAAAGATATCTATGGCGAGGATATTGCAAAAACAAATCAGATTGATGGGTTTGTCTATGGCGTTCCGAACCAGATCGAACGAGGCAGCATTCCAGCCATCTTCATGAGAAAAGACCTGGTAGAAAAGTATAATATCAATACCGATGAAATCAAAGAGCCGAAGGATATGGAGAAAGTATTTGAGACCGTACAGGCAGGCGAGCCTGATATGACAATGCTGTTCTCCAGCAACAACAGTGATACGCCTCTGAGCCGTCTGTCCCGCGCTGATGGACTTGGCGATGCCAACACGGGCGCTCTGATGGATCAGACCAACAGCACAACCGTAGAAAACTACTTTGCAAGCGACTGGTACAAGGAGACTGCAACTATGCTGCATGACTGGTATCAGAAAGGCTATATCAGCAAGGATGCCGGAACAAACACAGAAAACTGGAGAACCGTATGCAAAGCAGGAAATCTCTTCTCCTTGTTCTTTGCTTATCATCCAGGTACCCCGGTTGAGTTCCAGAGCTCCACAGGATATGAGTTTGAAATCGTACCGTTCTATGATCAGCCGATCATCAACTCATCCTCTTACGGCGGAATTATCTTCTCTGTAGCACAGAACTCCGAAAATCCGGAAAAAGCAATGCAGGTTCTCGATTATATCTATGGCAGCCCGGAGGTCATGAACCTTCTGAACTGGGGCGAAGAGGGAACCGACTACGTAGTAGAAGATGAAGAAAACGGAATCATCAACTACCCGGACGGTGTAACAGCAGACAATGCAGGCTACAGCTTTAACTGTGGATGGGAGCTTCCGAACCAGTTCATCGCATACAAATGGGATGGATCTGACCCGCAGCTCTGGGACAAAATGCAGGAGTTCAACGCTTCCGGTATCGAGTCGAAAGCACTGGGATTTGTCTTTGATAACAGCGAATATGCGGATCAGGTATCAGCCCTGAACAACGTAATCAGCCAGTACAACGGCGCACTTAGCAGCGGCTCCGGAGATCCGGAAGAACTGCTTCCACAGTTCCTGGAGGCACTGGACGATGCGGGAATCGATGATGTCATTGCTGCAAAGCAGGAGCAGCTGGATGCATTTCTTGCAAAGAAATAGGCTAATTTGTAAAAAGAACACGACCGGGGCGGAAGAAAATCCGGTGTGATACAGTAACCGAAGGCTCCACTCTTACTAGAAAAGATGTGGAGCCTTCTCTGTGAAAGAACCTGAAAAAACAGCCCTCATAAAAGGAGACACGCTTTATGAAAAAAGCAGAGGTTAAAAAAGGAAAAAAGAAAAACGTGCTGAAGGAATACTGGCCGCTTTATCTGATGATGCTTCCGGCACTTCTGTATCTGCTGATCAACAACTATATCCCGATGGCAGGTATGGTGATTGCGTTTAAAAAACTGAATTTTGCGAAAGGTATCTGGGCAAGCCCGTGGGCAGGACTTAAAAACTTCAAGTTCCTGTTTGCTTCCAAGGATGCATGGATTATTACAAGAAACACGTTGCTGTATAACGTTGCATTTATTCTTGTAAACATGGTAGTCGGAATTGCCATTGCGATTCTGATTACGGAGGTAAGAAACACAAAGCTCAAAAAGATATATCAGAGTGCGATTCTTCTTCCGTTCCTGATGTCCATGGTTATCTTAAGCTACATCGTATATGCGCTTCTGAGTGCAGAAAATGGTCTTGTCAACAACTCGATCCTTCCGTTGTTCCACATTGACCCGATTCAGTGGTACCAGAAACCGAAATACTGGCCGGCGGTCCTGATCATCGCGAACTGCTGGAAGGGCGTAGGATACGGATGCCTGATCTACATTGCATCGCTGATCGGTATCGATCCTTCCTTCTATGAGGCTGCCAGACTGGACGGCGCAAGCAAATGGCAGGAGATTACGAAAATCACACTGCCGAGCCTCGTTCCGACCATCATCACCCTGCTGCTTCTCAGCATCGGAAGAATTTTCTATTCCGATTTCGGTCTGTTCTATCAGGTACCAATGAACTCCGGTGTTCTGTTCCCGACCACAAACGTTATCGATACCTATGTATACCGCGCCCTGATTGAGCAGGGAAATATCAGTATGTCATCTGCAGCCGGTGTATACCAGTCTCTGGTAGGCTTCTGTGTCGTAATGTTGAGTAACTGGATTGTCCGCAGAGTAGACAAAGACCAGGCATTATTCTAGGAGGATGGAAGTATGACAAATTCAAAAAAAGCAAAACGTTTCCAGTTCTGGATTAATGTAGTACTCATTCTGATTACGTTATCCATTGTACTGCCGTTTGTACTCGTATTTATTTCCTCGCTGACCGATGAAAACACACTGATCCGCAACGGATATTCGTTCTTCCCGGAGAAATTCAGCTTTTATGCTTACTCCTATATCATCCGTCAGGGTGAGAAAATCCTGAGAGCGTACGGAATCACCGTTTTTGTAACGATTGTTGGTACCGCTGCAAATATTGCGATGTCCGCTCTGTTGGCATATCCGCTTTCGATTAAAAAGCTGCCGTACCGCAGAGCAATTACCTTTTTCGTATTCTTCACGATGCTGTTCAACGGCGGACTGGTGCCGACCTACTTGATGTATGTAAATTATCTTCACATCAAAAACACGATCTGGGCATTGATTGTTCCGGGCTTCCTGTTAAGTGCAAACAACGTGCTGATGATCCGAAGCTACTTTAACACCAGTATCCCGGACGCGCTGTTCGAGGCGGCCAAAATCGATGGCGCAGGACACATGAAGATTTTCACCAGCATCACCCTGCCGCTTGGAAAACCGATTCTGGTAACCATGGGACTGTTTTCCGCACTTGGCTATTGGAATGACTGGACAAATGGTTTATACTATTTATCAGGAAATGAAGGCCAGAAGCTTTACAGTATCCAGAACCTGCTGAACCAGATGATCACCGATATTCAGTACCTGGCAAGTGGAAAAGTAACTGGAAATATCGGTGCCGAGGTGGCAAAGCTGCCGACAACCTCGATCCGTATGGCAATCGCATTTATCGCCATGCTGCCGCTGTTTATCATCTATCCGTTCCTTCAGAAATACTTCGCAGAAGGTATCACACTTGGCGCGGTAAAGGGATGATTTTCCATGCAGGAATAAAAAAGAGAAACATTTCGGTGTTTCCGACATAAATCAGAAAAACAGTACAGACTCATGGAAACATGAGGTGTACTGTTTTTCTGCTGTATTATATTCAGAAAAAAAGATCAGTTCGTAAAATCAAACACGGAAAAATTTCGAGCGTACCGGAACAGAAAAAAGGAGGAAACTTCATGCGTATTTCAAAACAGACGAAAAAAACAACACTGGCGCAGCAGGGGCGTTATCTTTTGATCTGCCTGCTGAGTATGCTGCTGCTTTTTCTGGCTGGGAGCGTGCTTATTCTGAACCGGACGCAGCGGCAGGTATATGAGCAGCTGGAAGAGATTTCAAAGCTGTATACGGATGAGCTGGATAACCGTTTTTTTCGAATCAGCCGAAACCTGTTCTCGACTGTAATGGACAGCTCCAACCCGGATTCTGCGTTCTGGAAATATATGGATCTGATGGAGAAGGATCAGTATGAGGAATATGTCATTACGCAGCTGCGAAGGAATTATGTATCTGCAGCGTGGGATTTTGGAACGGATTACAATGTTTTTCTCTATACGCAGAAGGATGACAGCTTATATCAGCTGAGCATTTCCTCCGACGGGCTTTACGCCGTTGACCCGTATCTGCAGGAGGCACTGAAGCGCCGGATCAAAAGCCTGTCGCAGCAGGCGTATGCAGTCAAGAAAAAATGGACCGTGATGTGCCAGGGAGACGATATTTATATGCTCAAGGTAGCGCAGAGTCAGGGCGTTGGACTCGGCTGCTACGTCAATCTGAAGACAATTCTGGAACCGTTCTCTGAACTGTCTCTTGGGAAGAGCGGCTATGTCAGCCTCGTTGACCAGAACGGAAAAAGCATCGGAATACTGACGGAAAAAGGAATTGTAACGGACAGTTCGAAGCTTGATACCGGCAATTATACCTTCCGGCAGGAGCTTTCGCAGGCACCGTTTGAAATCCGGATTAAAATCTCCTGGACGGGAGTCTTAAATCTGATGACGGGAAGTGTGTTTGCCCTTCTTGGCGTTGCCTTTCTGATGGTGATTGCCGGTTCCGTGCTGTTGTTCCACCTGGAAACAAAAATCCTGAAGCCGGTCGGTATGTTTACGGAAAATCTTCAGAAATATGACAATGGGGACCTCACCTATCAGATGTCGGAAGGAAACCTGGTAGAGCTGGAGCAGATTGACGATAAATTCCGAAACATGATTCACCAGATCCGCCGGTTGAAGATCACGCTGTATGAGCAGGAGCTGCAAAAACAGAAAATCGAGATGGATTACCTGAAAATCCAGATCCGTCCGCATTTTTACATGAACTGTCTGAACTTTATCTACAGCATGATTGACTTCGGACAGTACGACCATGCAAAGTCGATGAGCCGTATTACGTCCGATTATCTCGCCTATATTTTCCGGAATACAAGCGAGATGGTGCCGGTGACGGCGGAGACGAACCACTGTGAAAATTACCTCAAAATTCTGCTGCTGCGCTATCCGGAAAAATTCACCTATTATTTTGAGGTTCATGAAGAGGTGGAAAACGCAGTAATCTTCCCGTTCCTGATTCAGGTGTTTGTAGAGAATGCGGCAAAACATGCCCTGACGCTGGAGAAGGTTCCGCTGATTTCCGTGACGGTTTACCCGGAGGATCGCGGAGACGAAAAGTATGTCAACATTTATATTTCGGACACCGGAAACGGCTTTCCGGAGGAGACGCTGCAAAGGCTGAAAGCAGGGGAAGATATTTCCGAGCATGGAAAGCATATCGGAATCGAAAACTGTCTGAAACGATTCCACTATTATTATGGCGATTCCGGCGAGATTCATTTCGATAACAGTCCGCTCGGCGGAGCGATTGTAGATATCCATATTCCATACAGGACAGGGGGAGAAGAACATGAAACTATTGCTCGTGGATGATGAAGAGTACGTGATTGAAAGTATCAAAAGAAACCTCGATCTTACAGAGACCGGGGTGAGCGAGGTGTACACTGCGTTTTCCGTACAGCAGGCGAAAAACATCATGGGAATGGTGGACATTGATATCGTGATCAGCGATATCGTGATGCCGGGCGGAACGGGATTCGACTTTGTGGAGTGGGTCAGAAAAGAGGAGCTGAAGGTCCAGGTCATATTCCTGACAAGCTATGCGGAGTTTGACTATGCCAGAAGAGCGATTCAGCTGAACAGTGTCGATTATCTGCTAAAGCCCATCGATTTTGACAAGCTGAAGGAGGCCGTACAGCGTGCGGCGGAATCCGTTGCGAAAGAAAAGAAAATACAGGATCTCAGGCAGGAAAGCATCAAGTGGAACCAGAACAGAAAAATTCTGCAGCAGGATATCTGGAAAAATGTGCTGAAAGACGGCTTCTCCGAGGAAAAATTCTGCGAAACGGCAGCACAGCGTCAGCTGCCATACGGACCGGGACACTATTTCCGGCTGATTTGTCTGATGCCGGAAATAAAGAGCAATAAGCGGGAGATGTGGGATACCGCGACCATGGAGTTTGTGATCGAAAATGTGCTGTCGGAACTGTATGAGGAAACGGATATTGCGGTAGATACTGTTTTTTACCAGGAACCGGGCATCTACTGGATTGTTACACAGTCAAAGGAAAAAGCATTTCCGCAGGACGGCGGGCGGGACTGTGAAATTCTGAGGCAGTTTGTTGCGTGGATGAATGAAAAAATTTATCCGGAGCTGTGGTGCGGTGCCGGACAGTGGGAATCTGTGCTGGGGATGCAAAAGCAGAGCCGGAATCTTCAGAAAATGCGGGAAGGAAGCCTTTCCGTGCGGAACGAGGTGCTGTTTCTGAACGAATTTCAGGCTCCGCAGACCAGCTACGAAAATAAGGAGCTGGATGTGTGGAAAGCTCTGCTTTCGGAGGAAAAACCGGAGGAGCTGCTGGAGCGGCTGCAGAAATACCTTGACCGGACGGAGCGGGAAGGAATGATTACCAGGGAGCTTCTGGTAGCACTCCGTACCGATCTGACGCAGGTGGTGTATGCATGGCTTTCGGAACGGGAGATCAAGGCGTATGCACTGTTTGCAGATGCGGATATGGAAAACCTGCATCGGAATTCCCTTTATGGCAGAGAAGAGATGATGGAGTATGCCGGGGTACTGGTTCGGAAAGCAGTTCAGTACAGACAGTACATCAACAAATCAGATTCGGTCACGAGTCAGGTATGCGCTTATATCGATGCACATTACCGGGAGGAGATTCACCGGGAGGAGCTTGGGGAGCTTGTCTTTTTGAATACGGATTATCTGTCCCGGATTTTTAAAAAAGAAAAGGGTATTTCGATCAGTAATTATATCATCCAAAAGCGGGTGGAGGAGGCAAAAAAGCTTCTGACACAGAGCACGCTGCCGATCAATACGGTGTCGCTGTATGTGGGGTACAGCAATTTCTCGTATTTTACGAAGATGTTTAAGGACAATACGGGATACGCACCGCTGGAATACCGAAGAAGCTTTAGTGAAAAATAGCGGAAAGCCCCCTTCACATGTCCGGGAAATAACAGAGGATTTTATCACTTTCTTACGCACCGGAATAGCAGCAAACAGGTCGGAATAGTGAAAGAAAAAGGTCGGATCAGGGGATATTTTTTTCAGGTCAGATGTGGTAAAATTTCAGTATAAGATTCAGAAAAAACGGAAAAACGATATTTTTCTGACATTTTAGGGGTTTCTGAAGAAGCAGATACAGCAAAAACGAGGTATGGAGGAGAAAAAATGACCGAGCAGAAATTAAAAGAGCTTCTGGCCGACATGACGCTGGAAGAAAAAGTGAACCAGATGAGCCAGGTGGTGGGTGCCTTCTTCAATAAAGATATGGACATCACAGCCATGGGACCGATGGCGGATAAAGGCTTTACGCCGGAAAATGTAGCGCTTTCCGGTTCCATCCTGGGCAGCATGGGCGCAGAAACGTTAAAGAAAATCCAGAAGGATTTTGTGGAGCAGCACCCGCATCACATCCCGATGCTGTTCATGCTGGATGTCATCAACGGCTTCAAGACCATTTTCCCGATTCCGCTGGGACAGGGCGCAACGTTTGAACCGGAGCTCTCCGAAAAGTGTGCGGCAGTTGCTGCAAAAGAGGCAGCCGTTTCCGGCCTTCACGTAACCTTTGCACCGATGACCGACCTGGTCCGCGATGCAAGATGGGGTCGTGTCATGGAGTCTACCGGTGAGGATCCGTATCTGAACGGTCTGTTCTGTGCCGGAATGGTGCGCGGATTCCAGGGAGACGATCTGAAGGAGCCGTACAAAATTGCTTCCTGCGTGAAACATTTTGCAGGCTATGGCGCTCCGACAGCGGGAAGAGACTACAACACCGTAGAGCTTTCCGAGCATACCTTCCGTGACTTCTATCTGCCATCCTACAAAGCCGGCATCGATGCAGGAGCAGCGATGGTAATGACTTCCTTCAACACGGTAAACGGTGTTCCGGCAACCGGAAACAAGAAACTGATGCGCGGCATCCTGCGTGACGAAATGGGATTTGACGGAGTTCTGATTTCCGACTGGGCGGCAATCGAGGAGATTATTTACCACGGCTACTGCGCAGACCGTGAGGAGGCAGCTGTCCGCTCCGCCGAGGCAGGCGTCGATATCGATATGATGACAGGTATTTACTGCGAGAACCTCTGCCGCCTTGTAAGAGAGGGCAAGATTTCCGAGGATCTGATCGATGAGTCCTGCATGCGTATCCTGGAACTGAAAAACAAACTGGGACTGTTTGAAAACCCGTATAAAGACGCAGACGAGACGAAAGAAAAAGAGGTCATTCTCTGCAAAGAGCACCGCGATCTGGCAAGAGAAGCCGCAAGAAAATCGTTTGTACTGCTGAAAAACGAAGAGAAAATCCTGCCGCTTGGCAAGGAGAAGAAGATTGCCTGGGTCGGACCGTATGTCCACAGCAGAAACCTGATGGGCTCCTGGTCCTTCATCGGAGATGCAAAGGATGTGACAAATCTGGAAGAGGCCGTAAAAGCGCAGGCAGATACGACAAACATGAGCTTCCATGCAGGCTCTCCGATGCTTGGCTCCGACATCCGCCTGGAGGGCTTCGGCGAGGCGATGGAGCAGTCCACCACGCCGGAAGAGGAAGAAGCAATGCTTCTTGAGGCTGTAAACGCAGCAAAAGAGGCCGATGTTGTCGTTCTTGCGATCGGTGAGGATCGTCTGCAGTCCGGCGAGGCAACCAGCAACGCGAACATCCGTATCCCGGAAATCCAGCAGAGACTGCTTGAGCGCGTTTCAAAAGTCAATGAAAACGTTGTCGTTGTCCTCTTCAATGGCCGTCCGCTCGATCTGCGCGATGTCGTATCGAAAGCAAAAGCTGTTCTTGAAGTGTGGATGCCGGGTACCGAGGGTGCCAATGCAATCGCAGATGTTGTTTTCGGTGCATACGCTCCAAGCGGCAAGCTGACCATGAGCTTCCCGTACTCTGTAGGCCAGGTGCCGGTTCACTACAACGAGTATTCCACCGGAAGACCGCATGTGCCGGGCAAGGACAAAGACCGTTTCCGTTCCAAATACCTCGATATCCCGAACGCACCACTGTTCCCGTTCGGATATGGCCTTGGCTACACCAGCTTTGTAATTTCAGATGTGAAACTGGACAAGGCAGAGCTTGGCATGGAAGATGAGATTAAAGCCTCCGTAACCGTGAAAAACACCGGCGATACCAAGGGAACCGAGACCGTACAGCTTTACATCCACGACGTAGCCGCATCTGTGGTACGCCCGGTGAAAGAGCTGAAAGATTTCTGCAAGGTAACCCTTCAGCCGGGAGAAGAAACCGAAGTCATCTTCAAAATCACAGAAGAAGAGCTTCGCTTCCTGACAGAAAATGAGCGTGTAGAAAGTGAAAACGGTGCTTTCGAAGTCTTCATCGGAAGCGACAGCATGACGGAGAATAAGGCAGAATTTGTGCTGAAAAAATAAGAAGCAATACTGGGATGTAGCGTAAGCGGAATCAAGATGGGGGTCTGAATCGCTACGGAAAGATAAAAGAAAAGCCAGCCACAAAAAGCGAAAAGAATTTTGCTTTTGCGGCTGGCTTTTTTCTGCCGGTACCGTATTGACCCTTCTGTTAAAACAAAGTAAAATAGAAATTGGTATTGGGACGAAAGAGAGGAAAAGAAATGGGGTACTTAGGAAACAAGTTACAGGGGAAATACCACAAAGACACATTCCAGACCGCCGTCAACATGGCGTGGCCGGCGATCGTGGAGTCGTTTTTCATTGCATTTGCGGGTCTTGTAGATTCGCTGATGGTAAGCTCGCTTGGCTCCTACGCAGTTGCCGCGGTCGGTCTGACGACACAGCCGAAGCTGCTTGGCCTGGCGTTTTTCTTTGCGCTGAATGTGTCGATTTCTGCTCTCGTTGCGCGGCGGCGCGGAGAGCAGAGGCAGGGTGCGGCGAATGAGACTCTGGTAACTGCGCTTGTATTTATTATCCTTGCGGCAGCTGCATTCAGTGTTGGATTTGTGGCGTTTGCAAGTCCGATTATCCATCTGTGCGGTTCAACGGCGGAGACTCATAATGGCGCAGTAACATATTTCCGTATCATCATGGGCGGTATGATTTTTAACTGTATCCAGATGGGGATCAACTCGGCACAGCGCGGTGCGGGCAATACAAAAATCACGATGCGCACAAATGTAACATCAAATACGATTAATATTATCCTGAATTATCTTCTGATCAACGGCCATTTCGGGTTCCCGGCACTCGGCATTCAGGGTGCGGCACTGGCAACCGTCACAGGAACGGTTGTCGGATGTGTGATGAGCATCCTTTCCATCACAAAGCAAGACGGATTCCTGAACCTTGGCTATAGAAGAACAAAATTAAACCGACGATTGCAGCGTTCATCAGCCTGGTCAGGGTCGGGTACAGTGTGTTTTTCGAGCAGGTTTTCATGCGGATCGGCTTTATGATGACGGCGATCATGGCGGCCAAGCAGGGAACCGATGCGATGGCGGCACACCAGGTCGGCATGAATATTATGTCGCTTTCGTTTGCGTTCGGTGACGGCCTCCAGTCCGCAGCGGTTGCACTGATCAGCCGGAGCCTTGGCGCAAAAAAGCCGGATCTTGCGAAGGAGTACGGCAGAACGTGCCGTCTGATCGGCGCGGGCATCGCAGTATGCCTCGTTGCCATTTATCTTTTCGGCGGAAGATGGCTGTACAGCCTGTTTTTCGAAGAACAGCATATCATTGAAATCGGTGTCAGCATCATCCATGTCATTATCTTCGTCGTCATTTTCCAGATCTGTCAGGTTATTTACATGGGATGCCTGCGCGGTGCGGGAGATACACTTTATACGGCAGTTGCATCTATGATCAGCGTTACATTTATTCGTACGATCGTTTCGTATCTCGGCGGTTACACGCTGGGGCTTGGCATCGTCGGAATCTGGTTCGGCGTGCTGGCGGATCAGATGTCACGGTTTATCTTTGCGACGATCCGATTCAAACAGGGAAAATGGGTGAAAATTAAGATTTAATCGAATCAAGCAGCGAAGCGGATTGCGAATATCCGCTTGACGTAACGATTCAGAGCCATGCGAAATGGTACTCTGAATCATTACCAATATAAAACTAAAACAGGAGGAAGCAAAACGATGTACAAATTTGACAGAGAAGCCTATGACAGGCGGATGGAGTGGTACCGCGACGCCCGTTTCGGCATGTTTATCCACTGGGGGCTTTATGCCATCCCGGCGCGCGGAGAATGGGTGCGGAGTACCGAGCAGATTCCGAAAGAAGATTACATGAAATATTTTGAGGAGTTCAATCCTGTTGATTTCGAACCGCGGAAATGGGCCAAGGCGGCGAAAGAGGCCGGTATGAAATACGTGGTTCTGACTGCCAAGCATCACGACGGTTTCTGCCTCTTCGACAGCCAGTATACCGATTTCAAATCCACCAACACGAAATGCGGCCGCGACCTCGTTGCAGAGTACGTTGATGCCGTCCGTGCAGAAGGACTGAAGGTCGGTTTGTATTTCTCTCTGCTCGACTGGTTCCACGACGATTTTCCGCACTATGGCGACCGGAATCACCCGATGCGGAACAACCCGGCATATAAAAACGATGACCGCGATTTCGACCGCTACCTGACCTACATGCACAATCAGGTACGCGAGATCTGCACAAACTACGGAAAGCTGGATGTGCTGTGGTTTGACTTCTCTTACGATACGCTGCGCGGCGAAGCATGGAAAGCGACGGAGCTGATCAAGATGGTGCGGAAGCTCCAGCCGGATGTGATTATCGACAACCGTCTTGAGGTGAGCGGAGAGGGCTACGGCTCTCTGGCGGCCGGAAATCCGACCCCGTACCACGGCGACTTTGTGAGCCCGGAGCAGATGATTCCGCCGAATGGCATCCAGGATGTGAATGGAAACGATATCGCCTGGGAATCCTGCGTTACGATGAACAATCACTGGGGCTATTGTGCCAATGACCACTTCTTCAAACCGGCACCGATGCTGATCAAAAAGCTGGTCGAGTGCGTATCGAAGGGTGGAAACCTGCTTTTGAATGTCGGCCCGGACGCCAGGGGAAATATCCCGGAGGAGTCGATCGAACGGCTGGCTGAGATTGGAAAGTGGATGAAGAAAAACGGAGAGAGCATTTACGGCTGCGGAAAAGCCGGTATTGAGAAACCGGACTTTGGCCGTGTGACGCGCCACGGAAACCATCTGTATTTTCATGTCTATGAAAATACCGTTGGGCCGCTGCCGCTGCCCGGCGTGAAAAAAGAAGAAATCCAGGCGATCCGCTACGTCGCAACCGGCGCGGAAATCCCGGTTTCCACAAGCTGGGTACACAGCGATTATCCGACCATGGCATTCGCTGATCTCGGCGAAGACCCGGTATTGCCGGATGGAGTCGATACAGTCATCGATGTGATTCTGAAAAAGTAGAGGGTAAAGCATCAGCCACAGTTTTCCGAAAGGGTTTCTGTGGCTGATTTTTTGCGTGGCAGGAAAGTTCGCTGAAGTTTCCTGCCACGTAAAATCGGATTTGATCCTGGAGTGTGTCTGAAAAAGCATTTCCGCAAGCTGCAAGCCCCACTTTGCGGTATAGTTTGCCCTCATTCGGTTGCCGTAGCGGTCTTAAGCCGCCTTCATTCGGACAAAATCTCCCACAAACTGGGACTCGCAGCTTGCGAAAACCGTTTTTCAGACACGCTCTAAAAGTCTTACAAGTTCTTACAAAATTCTGTATTTTTCGCTCCGACGATTGACAGTTCTGACAGAAAAATGCATACTGAAAAAAACGCAAGATCACAGCCCGTGCTTCGAGATTTAACCGAATCAAGCAAGTAGCGAAGCGGATTGCGAATATCCGCCTGACTCCTTTTCCTGCGAGGGAAGGATAAGAGCTTTCGGAGTGAGAAAAGGGCAGTCTGTTTTTAGAAACGAAGCAAGAGAATGATAGCTTTGCTTTACAAAGAAAAAAGAGGGGGAATAAAACATGATTCGTCTGAACCACGTCAGTAAGATTTACGGAGACGGAAGCAAAAAAGCCGTCGACGATCTTTCCTGGGATATCGAAGATGGAAAGATCACCGGCTTCATCGGTCCTAACGGGGCCGGGAAAACGACAACATTAAAAATGATCACCGGCATCCTGGCACCGTCCGAGGGAACGATTGAAATCAATGGAAAAGATATCCAGAAGGATCCGCTCGAAGCCAAGCGCCAGTTCGGTTTTGTGCCAGACGACCCGGATGCGTTTCTTCGTGTCAGGGGAATTGAATATCTGAATTTTATGGCAGATATCTACGGTGTCGGAACGGAAGAACGTCAGCGTTTTATCGAAGAAACCGCAAAACGCTTTGAGATGGAAGAGAACCTTTCGAGCCGTATCATGAGCTACTCGCATGGCATGCGTCAGAAAATCATGGTGATGGGCGCACTGATCCACAAGCCGCCGGTCTGGATTCTCGATGAGCCGCTGACCGGCCTTGACCCGCGCTCCGCGCACGAGCTCAAACAGATGATGCGTGAACACGCCGATGCCGGAAACGCCGTGCTGTTTTCCACCCATGTGCTGGAAGTCGCGGAAAAACTCTGCGACCGCATCGCCATCATCCATCACGGCCGCCAGGTATACCTGGGTACCCTGGAAGAATTAAAAGCGGCCTATCCGGATCAGACACTTGAAAATATCTTTCTGGAGATCACTGAACATGCGTAACTTATGGATTCTCACCCGTTTCCTTCTGAAAAGCGGACCAGGAAAAAGCAATCAGAAGAGCGGAAAAAAGAAAGCATTTTCGGACGGAGGACGTATCGTTGTATACCTTCTGCTTGGTGTCTGCCTCCTTCCCGTGTCGGTCTTACTGTTTCTTCTGGGATATTCCGGCTATACCTTCCTGCAGCCGCTCGGGCTGGAAACCCTGCTGATCGAGTTCGTCTGTGCTATCGGCATGATGGTCATTTTCTTCTATGGCCTGCCGCTGTTTCTGAGCGAGTATTACATGGACTCTGACCTCGTAAAGCTTTTGCCGCTGCCGTTTACCCCGGCGCAGATTGTCGGTGCGAAAGGCTTCTGCTGTCTGCTGAACGAATACTATCTTATTGTACTGCTGTTCTTTCCGTTTATGTTAGGGTACGGGATCAGCGCCAAAATGGGCATTTTTTACTGGATCAATATGATCCTCGCCTGCCTTATTTTCCCGGTTGTGCCGCTCGTTTACGCCGCAGTTTTGACGATGCTCGTGATGCGTCTTTTCAAAAATATCCGAAACAAGGATTTCTTAAGCTACCTCGGATTCGCCGCATCCCTGATTTTTGCGATCGGCATCAACGTATTTTCGCGCAGTATCGGAAATTTTGAAATGCAGGATATCATGAACCTGATGGAAAGCCAGAAGGGCACTCTGCGCGCCTTCCGGACCATTTTTCCGAACCTGCCCCTGATGACCGGAAGCCTTGCAGATGCATCCTTTCTCAAAATGATACTCTACATCGCTACAACAGCCGTCATCCTTGCTGTCTTTTTCGCCCTCGCCTGGAAAATCTACCTCCCGGCTGTCCTCGGCATGAGCGAAACCACCAGCGAAAAACGCATTTTATCCAAAGAAGAAGTGACCCGAACCGTCAAAAGCAAAAATCCGGTCCGCACCTATGCGATGATTGAATGGAAAAAACTGTACCGCACACCGGCCTGGTTCATGAATTGTGTTCTGATGCCTCTCATCTGGCCGGTCTTCATGCTTGGTATTGCCCTCATTTCAATCATTTCCAGCCTTGGCATGGCTAAAACCACCGGCCTTTGGACCCGGCTTGTCGCCGATGGCACTATATTCCGCCTCCTGAAAGGGGAACTGCCCGTCGCAGTTGCCGTCCTTACCGCCGCCGGAATCGCCGTCATGATGTCCATGTTCTGCGTGATCTCCGCCACAGCGATGTCCCGAAAGGGCAGCGAATACATCTATATGAAATGCATTCCGATGAGCTATCACGACCAGATCCGTGCCATGCTGGTAAGCGGCATCCTGATCAGTCTCCTTGGCACCTTGCCGTACTCTCTGGTCTTCAACATGATTGCTGTCGTCTTCGGTCTGCACCCGGCGACCCTTCTTTACACCACGGCGATCACGGTTTTATTTACCCTGTTCGTCAACTATGAACAGCTCCTTTTTGACCTTGCATTTCCGAAATTAAACTGGGAAAACGAAACCGCTGCCATAAAATCCAACAACCGCTCCCTGATCTCCGTCCTCATCGACCTCACTGTCGGCGCAATCCTGATCGGAGCCGGCTACCTGCTGTACGGAAAACTTCAGCTCAACATCCACATCACCACGAGCGTGATGATTCTGCTTACCGCAGTCCTGACCTTCGCCATGCGAACCGCCCTTTTTAAATGGGGCGTTCAAGTGATGGAACATCTGGAAAGCGCTTAACAGTTTCGAGACATAATAACAATATTAAAATGTGATAGAAAAGAGATTTCAGCCAATGTGCGGATCTCTTTTTTTTGCGCTCCTTTCCAATTTCGCTGCGTACCTTGTGATCGGCGCCAGGGCTCTGTACGGCGTTCTCCCCATCGGGGATGTTCTTCTGTATGCCGGTTCCGTGACACGCGCCATGAGTGATCTTCAGACATTGGTCGCAGATGTCATCGTAAACATCGCTTCCCACGATCGGACGCGGATAGCCGGATTCCCGGATTTTCTTTTCAATCATTTCATATAATTCCTTCATATTCTGCCCTCGTTTTCTTTTATCGATTATGCTTCATTGTACTGCTAAAAGACCTGTGCGGGCAATCCATTGCCGCCATTCCCCGAAAATTTAAAAAGACGGACAAAAAACAGAGGATTTCTCTCTGCATTTTGTCCGTCTCTCTACAACGTATTTATTGGATTCTCCGTTTACGGAAATGATGAACTAATTCATCGCCTCACCCTTCAGCAGTCTGCTGATGTGCTTGTACAGAAGCATGGTTACCAGTGATACCACAACACCTTTGATGATATTAAACGGTACAACGGCAAACAGAACAAAGGTCGGAAGGCTTGTAATTGCTTTGTTGACTGCAGATCCCATTCCCACAAGGGCATCCATCGGCATTCCAAAGGCTGCTGCATAAGCCGGAAGCAGTACAAAAGCGTTCAGAAGACCGCCGGCTGCTGCCAGAAATACGGTTCCGACTGCCATACCTATCATGGCATTTTTCTTGGTTTTCTGTGTTTTGTAGATCCATGCGGCCGGCATAACATACGCGCAGCCGATCAGGAAGTTTGCTACTTCGCCAACACCTGCGGTGGTACTTCCTTTCATAACAAGGTTCAGCAGAATCTTAATCAGCTCAATCGCAGCTCCGGCAAGAGGTCCCATCGCAAAGGCTCCGATCAGCACCGGAACTTCGCTTAAATCAATCTTGTAGAAACTCGGGGCAAACGGAAGCGGGATGTCAAAAAACATCAATACGACTGCGGCGGCGCCGAGCATTGCCACCTGTACCATGTAACGGGTTTTTCCGATTTGCGACATCTTTGATGTCTGTTTTGCTGTTGTCTGTGCATTCATAACTGCATTTCTCCTTTTTTCTGGAGATCTTGACCGGTTCTGCCGGAAATAACGAGTCCAAATACGCTCCACGAATTTGAACTCGTTTTCGCGGCAGTCGCCAAGGTCTCGTGCAAGCACGGACTTTGGCTCGTTGCCCGCGAAAAAAAGTGCCCTGAATTCCTTTTCTTGAATTCAGGGCACCAAAAAATATTTCCATGCAAATAAACTTTATTTCATCTTCTTTCATCCAGACTTTAACTGTTGGTCCCGGAGTTGCACCGAGTCAGCCGCTGTTTGATATCGCAGCGGGTCGCGGACTATACCGCCAGTAGGGAATCACACCCTGCCCTGAAGATCTCCGTATTTTGTTTTTACAGGAATATTTTATTCATATTCACACAATTTGTCAATACTTTTTTCAGACAATACATTATCTGGTTAGTTTGCTACGCCCATCTGAATTTTTCCTGTGCTCTTATTTTTCAGCACACGCAGATAGCAGATCCGCATATCTCCCTTCAGGACGAGACGGATCTCAGATGCGCCGTCCGTCTGCGGTCTGTCTGCGAGGGAAATTTCAACATCCTCATAAACCGGCTCGCGGTACCGGTTGCGCTCTTTTACTTCTTTCTCCGCATAGCGGTCCAGTTTCGGAGCACTGCGGAACTCGCAGGTTCTTGTGTCACCGGTAAAGCTTCCCATTGAAACACCGTCCACAAAGGCTTCCACACTGCCGCCGCGTTCACTCTTCACATGAAGTGCCAGAACAGCAGCATCGGAAAGATCACAGTCACGGTAAACGAGAACACCTTCTTTCGTCTCATCCTGCACGCGGACTGCCTTGAAATTGAAGTGGCCTTCCGTCAGATACATGTTCTCGTAATCATCGTAGTGGTCTGCCGCGGTAAATGCACTCAGATCGCGTACTCCCCTTTTTCCGCCCGGAATAAAGATTTCTGTGGAAACGGCTTTATCCTTGCAGGATGCGCCTGCATAGATTTCATACGTTCCCTCTTCTACCATCAGTCTGCGGCTGATGACATCGTAGAAGCGAAGCTCCTCTACCGGGATTTCCAGTGCGACGTGTCTCGTCTCGCCCGGGGCAATGTTTTTCACACGGACAAAATCAAGCAGCTGGCAGATTGGTTTCTTCACGCAGGATTCCAAAGCGGAACCGTAGATCTGGACGACCTCGTCGCTTGCGGTATCGCCCGTATTTCTCACATCGAGAGAGATCTGCAGCAGACGGTCGTCTTTTAAGGAAACCTTATAGTTCTCATACGCAAATGTGGTATACGTCAGGCCATAGCCGAATGGATACAATACCTTCCCGTCGAAATAGCGGTACGTTCTTTTTCCTTTGATGATGTCGTAATCGTCAATGTCCGGCAGCTGATCGATACTCTCATACCAGGTCATATTCAGACGACCGGCCGGTGCATAGATTCCAAGCACAGCCTCTGCCATTGCGCTTCCCATATCCTGGCTTCCCGTTGCAGACATGATGATCGCCGGCAGTTTTTCCATCGCCTTCTGAAGTGTGTACGGATAATTCGTAAACAGCACCAGAACGGTATTCGGATTGGCCTCTGCGATCCGGTCAAGTAGCATCTCCTGCTCCTCTGGCAGCTCCAGTGTGTTGCGGTCGATCTCCTCTTTCGCATTGATCACGGAGTTACAGCCGAGCGCAAGTAAAACCTGCTTTTTGCCCCGGACTGTAGCAACTGCTTTTTCAATTCCGTTTTCGACAACCTCCATCGTAATCGGAATTCCCTCCGTCTGCTCGAAGGAGAAAAATCCCTCCGCATCTCTATAAACCGGGTAATGGAAACGGTTGGTCAGCACAACGCTGCCATCCTCCTGCGGCTCCACGTGGAAAATCTCCATCACAAACCAGTCGAAGGCTTCCTCCCGGTCTGCCGCAATCTGTCCCATTTTCGGCTTTTCTCCCTGCGACTCTGAGAGTCTTGCGCCGAGGTATTTTCCGGTACGGACACTCTTGAACGTATAGCTTCCCTCACCCCAGTATTCCTTGATAAACACATCCGGCTCATCTGCCATCTGAAGTGTTCCGTCTTCTGCTACGGCAAGACCTTTTCCATCACAGCGGAAAACAACGCGATCCAGACCATCCGCGAATGTAATGTTCTCCTGCTTCAGTACTTCCATCCCCTGCAGGAAGGTTGTGCGGTATGGTGCCGTTCCGCCGTACCAGTCCTGATACCATGCATCACCAAGCGGTCCGACAATGGCAATATCTTCTGCTTTCAGAGCTTTGTCAAGCGGCAGCGCCCCGTTCTCATTTTTCAGAAGCACGATCGATTCACGGCTCAGCTCTTTACAGATTTCACGTGCCTTCGGGGAATCGATATCGTCCTCGGTCACACGGTCATACGGATTCAGGTTTTCCCGATCATAAACGCCGAGACGAAGCTTCGTCTCCATCATACAGCGAATGGAGCGGTCCATATCCTCTTCCTTCAGAATGCCAAGCTCATATGCCTCGCGTGCCGCCTGCTCTACCATACGCGGATCGTCAGACATGGCATCCACACCGGCTTTCAGTGCCGTTGCGATCGTCTCCGCATGCTGTCCGAAATAGTGATGCAGATTCACGACAAGTCCCATCGCACCGCCGTCGCTGACAACGTGACGGAGACCGTACTGTTTTTTCAGAATATCGGTCACTTCCGGATTCAGGATACCGATCGTTCCGTTGATTTTGTTATATGCCGTCATAATGCCCTCTGCGCCGCCATCCTCAATACATCTGCGGAATGGCTCCAGATACAGCTCATATTTGTTCCGCGGGTCAATGGAAGAATTTTTCCATCCGCGGCCGACCTCCGTATTGTTTCCATAGAAATGCTTTAAGGTCGCTGCACAGCGCAGATACTTCGGATCATCGCCCTGCATTCCCCGGATATAAGCACCGGCCATTTTTCCGGTCAGCACAGGATCCTCTCCGTAACCTTCTTCGTTTCTTCCCCATCTCGGATCGCGCTCAAGATCAACGGTCGGAGCCCATCTGCTGAGTCCATGGCCCTCATGGCGGTGCCATACGACACGCGCCTCCGTTCCCGTCACTTCACCGGCCTGCCTGATCAGCTCCGGGTCCCAGGATGCACTCATACCGATCGGCTGCGGGAAGGATGTTGTCACATCCGGTTTTCCAAGACCGTTCTGATCGTTTCTGCCCTCAACGCCGTGTGCCGCCTCACCGCCTACAGAGACTCCCGGAATGCCAAGGCGCGGCAGATCCGGGGAAGAGCTGGCGAGGTATCCCAGTTTTTCTTCGACCGTCATTTCTTTTAACAGCCAGTCGATTCTTTCCTGATCCGTCAGTGATGCATCCCAGAACGGTGTGTTTTTGTTTACCTGAAACTCCTTCTTTTCTGTCATTTTTCAAAAACCTCCCTATGATTTTGTCTCATGAAATTGTTTGCAGATTTTCCATATACTGTTATCTTTTTACAATGTTTCACATTTCCCATTACTGTCGCTGTATTTAAAAACATGGCCTGACATTTAATAATATCAGACCATGTTTTTGTGCCGCCTTCCGTTCAACGGCAAAACCTTATGTTTTTGCTTTACTTACTCTACATCAACAAGTTTGGTAGCAAGGAACTCTGTCATAGCTTCTTCTGCATCTGCCAGACCATTGTCTGTCAGCTCCTGTACCATGCTCTTCCAGTTTCCATCAAACTCATCTTCGGTACCAGTTACGCATTTAACAAGTCCCGGCCAAGCAATTTCGTCCAGAATTGTCTGTTTCTCAGCAAGTTCCTGTGGCTGCTGATATGCCCACAGTGCAGAGTATGGAAGAAGATCGAACTCTTCCGGCTGTGCAAACATGTCGGTCAGCATCTCAAATCCCATCGCTTCGCATCCTTCTTTTTCTGCTGTATTGTAGTTTGCAATAACAGACTCTTTGGTAGTTGGAGTGTATGGGAATCCGTCTTCAGAGTAGGAACCTGTTCCGTAGATCGGGAATCCAGTGTAGTTGTCAATACCGGTATTCTTTGCATAATCCGGATCAGACTGAGCTTTTGCAACTTCTTCATCGGTACGATATGGCTGTCCGTTATCATCGAGGAAGTAGTTCTCGCCTTCAATACCCCAGTGATACAGGATCTGTCCTTCATCGGAGCACAGATAGTCAAGGAATTTGATGGCACGAACCGGATCTTCACAGCTCTTGGTAATTCCAATACCCCAGCCAACGGTAGTTCCCTGATACAGAAGGGCTTTTTCTACCTGATCTTCTCTTAAGGTTACAGGAAGTCCAACATAAGTCTGATCTACTTTTCCGTCTGCTACCAGAGTAGCTTCGCACTGGCTGTAATGCCACTCAGCATCGGTGATAGCAACAACACGGCCGCTGGCAACTTTTGCAATATAGTCATCATCTGTCTGCGTTGCAAAGTTCGGATCCAGGATACCTTCGTTGTACATACGGCACAGCCATTTGAAGTATTCTTTCTCTTCATCTGTTACATGTTTGTAATGTACGTTGTACTCGTCGTCAATGATCCACTGTCCATTATCCGGGGATGCATCAGCGATCAGTCCTGCCGGGTTTCCAAGGGTAATCATCCAGTGCCAGTCAGAAGCACTCATGGTGATACCGATCATATCCAGACCATCTTCTGTTTTTGGATGTGCTGCAAGATAGCTCTTGATCATTTTTTCATACTCATCCAGTGTCTTCGGATATTTATAATCGTTCTCTTTTAATGCAGCCCACTGAATCTGGCAGCTTCCGCCTGTTGTCAGGGTTTTCTGGTTTACACCTGCGTAGGAAAGCTGATAGATTCCAGGATCATCCTGGCTCCATTTCAGTTTTTCCATCTCTGCTCCGTACATTTTTTTGATGTTTGGACCATATTTTTCAATCAGGTCTGTCATATCAATCAGCGCGCCTGCCTGATACAAATCCGTTGCTGAGCCTTTTGCATAAATCATGTCCGGATACTCATCATTTGCGATCATCAGCGCAACATCTTCTTTTGCATCACCCTGGGATGCTACCGGATAGGAAACATCAAGTGTAACACCTGTTGCCTCTGTGATTGCTTTTGCTACCGGGTTATCCCAGTTGCCGTTTTTACCATCAGCGTTAAAATACTCAAAGGTAATCGGAGATTTGTCATCTGCTGTCTCGCCTGAAGAACTTGCCTCTGCCGCTGATCCAGTCTCTGTGCTGGACCCTCCCTTGCTGCTGCCACTGTCGGAACCGCATCCTGCGAGCATTCCGGCCACCATAGCAGATACTAACATGAGTGATACTACTTTTCTTTTCATAAAAGCCCTCCTTAAAATGGTTTATGTCATCCTGCACTCTTTCTTTCGCCTGGCAGGAATAAACATCATCTTTTTCTAAAAATTTTTTAATACTGTTTTTTATCAGTCTTTAACAGAACCAAGTGTCATACCGCCGATAAAGTATTTCTGAAGGAACGGATATACAATAACGATCGGCACAGTTGCTACAATCGTTACGGCCATACGTACGGACATTGGTGTTACGGCCGTCTGTACATTGGTTCCTGCATGAACGTCCATTTTCATGGTCGCCTGGTTCATAATCTCATACAGTTTGTACTGCAGAGTCGGGAGTTTTTTCGCATACAGGTAAGTATCCATGAAGGAGTTCCACTGTCCTACTGCATAGTACAGGCCTACGGTTGCGATAACCGGTTTACAAAGCGGCATAACGACTTTATACCAGATCTGAAAATCGTTTGCTCCGTCGAGCTTTGCTGCCTCCTGCAGAGCCATCGGCAGTCCGTCGATATAAGAGCGAACCAGAATCATATTATAAACCCACATCAGACCAGGCAGAATGTATACCATGAAGTTATTGCCCAGCTTTAAGGTACGGATAATCAGAAGGTATTCCGGAATCATTCCGCCACTGACATACATGGTAATAACGAACAGAAGCTGGAATGGTTTGCGGAGTACGAAGTCTCTGCGGCTTAATGTGTAAGCAACCATCGAGGTACATACAATACCTACGATTGTTCCGATGATGGTTCTTGTTACAGAAATCACAGCCGGCATTGCAATGCCGCCGTCTTTAAATACATATTTATAGTTGCTTAATGTAAACTTTCTCGGAATGATGAAGTTTACATTCTTAATGGTATCCGTAGAATCGTTGAACGAAATCGCCAGTACGTTCAGGAACGGATAAATGGTGATGATGACGAGGAATACGAAGATTACCGCCAGTACGTAGTCAAATTTTTTTGCTTTCTTGTTCATATTCGCGTCCTCCTACATAAGTTTATCTTCGCCTACCAGACCGGCAATCTTATTGGCGATCAGCAGCAGGGTAACGCTGACTGCAGACTGGAATACACCGATTGCGGTACCAAGACCGTAGTTGCTGTTTCCGATACCTCTCTTATAAGAGAACCAGGAAAGTACCATCGTGTGATCCTCAACCAGCGGGTTACTAAGAAGCATCTGACGCTCCATACCTACGTTCAGGGCGCCACCGATGCTCATAATCAGCAGTACGATGATGGTCGGTCGGATACCCGGCAGAGTGATGTGCCAGATCTTCTGCAGACGGCTTGCACCGTCCATATCAGCGGCCTCGTAAAGACCAGGATCAATACCTGCCATGGCGGACAGATAAATAATTGCGTTCCAGCCAACCTCTTTCCAGCAGTTAATCAGGATAATGGTTACCCAGATAAGCGGTGAGTTGGAACTCATCAGGTGCAGGTTCTTGCCGAAGATACTGTCAACAACACCGCCGTCGTTGAAAATATTCTTTGCAATACTTGCAATGATAACCCAGGATACAAAGTGCGGCAGATAAGAAATGGTCTGCGTTACTTTTTTGAACTTCATAAAGAACATCTCGTTCAGAAGAACCGCAAATGCGATTGCTGCGATCGTTCCAACCGCGATGTCAAGGAAGCTTACTCCCAATGTGTTGATTAATGTCTGTGTGAACAGACGGTCTTTAAATGCATCTGTAAAGTTCTTAAATCCAACCCAGGTTCTCTCCCAGATCGGAAGTGCGAACGTTGCCGGTTTTACCTCCTGAAATGCCATGGTCCATCCCCACAGCGGAATGTACTTGAAGATAATCAGCCAGATTACAAATGGTACTGACATCACAAGCAGCCAGCGCTGTTTCCATAAAATTGCGGGGGCGATTTTCTGCCCTTTTTTCTTTTTCATTTTTTCCTTCGCCATACTCCCCATCCTTTCCGTTGTTTTGTGCGTTTTTATTACGCATTTTCTTTGCTTATTTGTGATATTTACACTATATCAAATAAAATCCCCGTTTGATATTGTGTATTTTGTCCACTTATATTGACTTTTTTTATCTTTTTCCACATTTTCAGGTGCTATGGCAGGCATTTTTACTAATTTATATGCGTTTGTTTTTATTTTTTACACCAGCTTACAACTCTACCAATCAGTGTTTTTTTGCCATATAAAAAAGCAGGAAAACGTAATGGGGGATTACATTTTAAGAAAAATGTCAGTTTTTTATCCAAAGAATCTCCGTTTTTTCTGCTATGATAAACACCATAGAACCAAGAGGGGAAAAACGAGATGAGCCAATACAACATATTAGTCGTAGACGACGACCGGGAAATCGTAAGATCTCTCGGCAAACTATTAGAACTGGAAGGCTACAGGGTAAAAAAAGCCTACAACGGCATGGAGGCACTCGACATCCTCATGACCGAACAGATCCATCTGATCCTGCTCGATGTCATGATGCCCAAAATGAACGGCCTTTCCGCCCTGATGAAAATAAGAGAAAAAAACAACATCCCGATTATCATGCTTTCCGCGAAAACCGAAGAGAGCGATAAAGTCATCGGACTTTCGATGGGCGCCGATGATTACGTGACAAAGCCGTATAATACCGCCGAACTCATGGCCCGTGTTAAATCCCAGCTCCGCCGTTACTTCTCCTTAGGCGCCGCAAACGGAACCACACAAAGCCAGGATATCCTGAAAAACGGCGGTCTGCTGCTGAACCGAAACACCAAAGAACTCCTGGTGGACGGTGACCCTGTTCGCCTGACCGCAACCGAGTACAAAATTATGGAGCTTCTGATGGAGCATCCCGGCTACGTATTCTCAGCCGAAGAAATCTACAGCCAGGTCTGGCAGGAGGATGCTTACAGCGTAGAAAATACCGTCATGGTTCATATCCGGCGCATTCGTGAGAAAATCGAAATTACGCCGAAAAATCCAAAATATTTAAAGGTGGTGTGGGGAATTGGATACAAAATTGAAAAAATTGACGGAAACTGAAAAACGCATCCTGCTGTGGATGCTTACCGATCTTTCTATGGTACTGATTTTGTGCGGAAAGCTTCTGCGGAAATGGGCCAGTGAATTCGAATGGGGAATGTGGCGCAACATCGAATGGGGTATCGGCATCGGAGTGACGGCAGTCGGCGTTTTGGGCATAGCCGCAGCCTTGTATCTGGTATGGAAATTCCGAAAAAATACCGGAAACCCGAAAATGACTGCTTTTGCCGGCAGCGAACCGGAAAAAGCGGGAAAAACAGCAAAAAGCAGCGAAGGGGCAGCCGCAGATAAGTCCGAGACAGATGAAATAGAAAAATCCCGGCAGATGCAGTTTGAGGCAAGAGCCGCTGCGGAAGCAGAGAAAGAGCAGCTGTTTCTGAAAAAATCCGAAAAGGTGCCAAATGAGCTTCTGGTTCTTGTCGGAGGATTTGCTTTTTTCGGATGGCTTCAGCCGCTCCGGCACAGCTATGCCAGATACCGCATTGTTGCCGAATGGGGTACTGTAATAGAGTGTGTGCAGACAGGTCTTCTGTTTTTTGGAATCTGTGGCGTTTTCCTTCTCAGTGCCGGCATTCTTGTCTGTCGCTATGAAAAGAAACAACTGAGAGAAATGTCCTTTTTTTGCAGAGAAAGGAAGCGTTACAGAGATCGGACCAGCCTGGAACGGCAGCTTGCCGGTCAGAGTAAATGGCCGTTCCGTGTGGCACTGATTGCGGAACTTCTAATCGTGATTACGATCACCGGACTGATAAACGGAATGGATGGCGAGGTACTGTCTGTCATTCTTCTTGGGCTGACCACGCTGATTTTAATTCTGTTTGCCTGGAAAACATACCGCAGTCGCCTGAACCGGGAGATGGGCCTTTTGATGGAACAGATCCATACGATGGCAGAAGGCAGCATGGAAAGCCGGATCCATGAAATATCCGAAAAATCCCTGCTGTATCCGGCGTTTGCAGAGCTGGAAAATATTGAGAGCGCTATGCAGAAGAGCGTAGAAAAACAGATGCAGGCGGAGCGTCTCAAAATTGACCTGATTACCAATGTATCGCACGATCTGAAAACCCCGCTCACCTCGATGGTCGGCTATACGGATCTTCTGAAAAAAGAGGATCTGACACCGGCGGCACAGGATTACGTCGAGGTGATTTCTGTGAAACAGGAACAGCTAAAGGAGATGATCCAAAGCCTCTTCGAGCTCTCCAAATCGACAAGCGGAACCGAAAAATTCCAGATGGAAAAAATGGATATGAAACGGTTGATCGAGCAGACCCTCGCCGATATGGACGATGCGATTGCGCAGAGCAGTCTGTCGTTCCGCACGGCACTCGGAGAAGAGCCGCTTCCGTTCCTTGGGGATAATGGGAAAATGTACCGTGTGATACAAAACCTGGTGGAAAATATCCTGAAATACAGCCTGGGCGGAACGAGAGTTTACATTGATGCAGGGAAGAAAAACGGGGAGATTTTCGTGACGATGAAAAATATTTCCGCCTATGAGATGAATTTTGCACCGGAGGAAATGATGGAACGCTTCGTGCGCGGTGACGCGTCACGGACGAGCGAGGGGCACGGCCTTGGCCTTGCGATTGCATCAAGCTACACGGCCAACATGGGCGGCCGCATGGAGCTTGCGGCAGACGGCGATCTGTTTAAAGTCATCCTGCGTTTCCCGGAGGCAGGCGAGGATTCTGCAGCGGGAGAAACAGCCACAAAAACCTGACTTGCATAAGAATGAGACAGAAGCGGGATTGCAGCAGGAAGGATCTGCAGAAGGATTCTGAGAGAGTATGTAATCCCCGGGAGGAAAAAATGGAGACAATCAGTATTATCATACCATGCTACAACGAAGAGGAAGCAATTCCGGTTTACTACGAGACGATGGTACGTCAGATGGATGAGATGGAAGAACAGCAGAAGGTTCAGTTCGAGCTGATCTTTGTTGACGACGGCTCGAAGGATCACAGCCTGTTTGAGATGCGCCGGCTTGCGCAGGAGGATATGCGCTGCCGTTACCTCTCGTTTTCGAGAAATTTCGGAAAAGAGGCAGCCATGTACGCCGGACTGCAGGCGGCCAAAGGCGATTACGTAACAGTGATGGATGTCGACCTTCAGGATCCGCCGTTCCTTCTTCCGAAAATGTACGCGATGCTGCAGAGCGGTACCTGTGACTGTGTGGCGGCACGCCGCAGTTCACGGGAGGGCGAGGGAAAAATCAAATCCTTCTTATCAAATGCCTTCTACGGTGTGATCAACCGCCTTTCCAGAACAGAGATTGTAAGCGGTGCACGGGACTACCGTCTGATGAGCCGCAAAATGGTGGATGCCGTGCTGGAAATGAGTGAGTACAACCGCTTTTCCAAAGGAATTTTCGGATGGGTCGGCTTTCACACAGAATGGCTGGAATTTGAGCACGAGGACCGCTGCGCCGGAACGTCGAAGTGGCCGCTTCGAAAGCTCCTCGCGTACTCAATCGACGGCATCACAGGTTTTTCCGTAGCTCCGCTGTCATTTGCATCTGTCATGGGCGTGCTTTTTTTCCTGATTTCTATGATTCTGATTGTGTTCATCATCGGAAGAACGCTGCTGTTTGGCGATCCCGTTGCGGGCTGGCCGTCGATGGCATGCATCCTTTTTCTGGTGAGCGGTGTACAGCTTTTCTGCACGGGCATTGTAGGCATTTATCTTTCCAAGACATATCTTGAAACAAAGCACCGTCCGATCTATCTCTTAAAGGAGACGAGTGAAGAGACGGTCAAGATGCACAGTGTGCAGCCGGTGAAGAAGCAGGAGAGTGCTGCAAAGAGAAGAAAAGATACCCATACGGCAGAAAAGAAAAACGTGTATTTTCCAGAGTATGCCGACAAACGCCATGCGTCTGAAAGAGGAGAAATCCGGGCATGAAAAAGGAAATCTTAAAGGAAATAAGAGAGCCGGGAAAATCACGGAAAAAGAAAGGCCAGCCGAAAGGACGGCGGAACGGCTTCTTGGAAGGTCTTACCGGAAAGGATTTTACGGCGGCTGGTCTGTTTTTCTTTTCTTTGCTTTTGTGCCGGCTGTTCGTCCTGCAATACGGCGTATTCGGCTCCTCGATTGACTGGATCAGCCAGCACAGCACCCTTGCCGATTACTTTCGAAAGCGGTTTTACGCGACCGGAAACCTCTTCCCGGATTTCGCATGGAATCTGGGAGGAGGTCAGAATATTTACCATTTTGCCTACTACGGACTGCTGAGTCCGACCGTGCTGTTATCCTACCTTTTCCCGTTCATCCCGATGGACCTGTGGGTGATGGGTTCCTCCGCGCTGCTGTATGCGGCGGATGCAGTGCTTTTTTATCGATGGATCAGCAAAAAGGGTCTGCGTTACGGCAACTGTCTTTTTACATCACTTTTCTTTACGTGTTCTACCGCACTTCTGTATCATTCCTATAATCAGCTTATGTTTGTCAATTATATGCCGTTTCTGCTGTTGGCTCTGCGGGGCGTGGACCGCCATTTTCAGAAGAGAAAGAGCGGTCTTCTGATTCTTTCTGTTCTTGGGATGATTCTGACCAGCTTTTATTTTTCGGTCGGCGGGCTGCTTGCGCTCACGGCGTATGCGGTGACGGAGTATTTGAAATGCGGTACAGAAAATGCTGCGTATGAAGCGGAACAGGAGAATCGAAAAGTGTCGCGGAATCAAAAGGCCGGGGCAGAGAAAAAGCAGATGGCAGGTGAAAAATCTTCAGGAACAGTTGAAGCTTTGGCGGGTTTGCGGAGCTTTTTTGGCGCAGCAATCCGCTTTGCGCTTCCGGTCCTCGCAGGAATCCTTCTTTCCGGTATTCTGCTGATCCCATCGGCGGCCGCCCTGTTCGGCAGCAGCGGCGGGTGCGGACGCGGCACTGCGGCTGGCGGCATTGCAGGACTTTTTACCGATCCGGCGATGTGGAAACCGCAGTTTCTGATCCTGCGTCTCTGCTACACGCCGTATGGCATTGGCCTCTCCGCATTTGCGGGGGTGGCGCTTTTGGGCAGAGTGATCGGAAAGAGCCGGTTGCGTGAGAAACTGTTGTCCTTCCTTTTGCTGGTATTCTTTTGTATTCCCCTGTTCGGCTATCTGCTGAACGGCGGCCTGTACAGCAAAGATAAAGTATTCATCCCGTTTCTTCCGGTCCTCTGTGCAGAAGTCGGGCTTTATGTGGAAAACCAGCTTGTCCGGAAGCGGGAGTGTGGAAAAAATCGAAGCACCGGGAATTTTAAGCGCAAAGTCATGACAGAGCTGCGAGAATTGTTTCCGTACCTCATAGTTCTGATTCTGATGTGGAATGCAAAGCAAGAGACATACTTTGAACCATACTGGCATCTCGGCATACTGGATGTGATCTGTGTGACTGCGTGCTATCTGGCATGGCGGTGGTTTCCGGCAAAAAAACAGCTGCGGGGCAGAGAGCTTCCGTTTCTACCGCTCGTCTTTAGTGCTGTGATTCTTGCATTTGCCGGAAAAGCAATCAATCAGGAAAAGCATGTGATGATCCCGCGCAAGACGTATGAAGCTCTGACGGACAGCAAGATTGCAGCGGCAATCCGTGAGATCCGCGCGGAGGATCCCGGCTGGTACCGTATGGAGCAGTATGGAGACGGCGGACAGAACCTTGCGAACGTCAACCGGATATGGGATGTCGGGCAGAATGTTTCGACGATTTATTCCTCGGCATACAATGCAGAATATAAGAAATTCCGGGACGAGACGTATGGGATTAATGAAGCCTTCCGCAACCGCATGATGCAGACGGTTTCCGATGATCCGCTGTTCTGGCAGTTCATGGGAGTGAAATATATTCTGGCAAAAACACGGCCGGAAGGGTATGAACTGTACCGGGATTACGGGGACTTTCAGGTTTATCGTGCCATATCCGCAGCGCCGGTTGCCTACGTGACAGACCAGGTGGTTTCCGAGACGGAATACAAATCGTTACCTTATCCGCAGAACCAGGAAATACTGGAGACGGCAGCCGTGATCCCGGATCAGGAAATACTGAAGACAGCAGCCGTGATCCCGGATCAGGAAATGCGGAAGACAACAGCGGCAATCACGGATCAGGAAAAATCGGCGAAATCTGTGGATAATTTCAGAGCCGCTGCAGATTCAGATACAAAGAATGGTTCTGTAGGACCCCTGTTTCACAGTTGTTTTCAGAAAGTAAACCTTGAAATTCCAGAGACCGATCAGGAAGATCTGCGCATTCAGAAGACAGCGGACGGATATGAGATTGAGACGAAAAAATCCGTGACCGTCCCAGCAACGCTGCCGGGTGCCGCAGAGGGAGCGACGCTGCTCGCCGTTTCTTTCGAGGTGGAGAATCAGAAAGCGAGTCATGATATGTTTATCCGCATCAACGGCCAGACCAACCGCCTGACCGGCATCAACCATACGTATGCCAATGGGAATACACAGTTTAACTATCTTGTAACGATGAAAGAAGATGGAACCGTATTCATTCGGATGGGAAAAGGCCATTATATCCTGAAAAATTTTGAGACATGGACTGGTATGGCACAGCCGTTGGAAAAAACGGAGCAGCTGTACAGTCAGGCGGTTACCCTGATTGGCGGAACAACAGCAACATACGGCGGCGACGGCATCACAGGCGTGCTTTACGCGGAAAGAGACGGATACCTCATCACCAGCATTCCATACGATGAAAATTTTGTGCTGAAAGTGGATGGGAAAGAAACACTGCTGTTCCGCGCAAACACGGCATTTCTCGGCGCAAAAATCCCATCAGGCGAGCACAAAATTGTTCTTGTGTACCATGCGCCCGGACGGGCGGCTGGCAGTTGGTGCAGCCTGATGGGAGGAATGCTGGCACTCATCCTTGTGATCTGTGAAAAAAAGAAACAGCAAAACGGCAGCGAACGGGCAGGAGAGAGCAAAATGTTGCAAAAACAGCGGAAATATTATATCATCAGAGTGTAAAAATAGTTGTAGTGACGCTTGGTGGAATGGAGCATATCTTTACAGCCGCAGGAAGAACTGGCAGCGTTTGCCCGTTTTGGAAACGCCGTTGCAAGCCTTTGTGTGGAGAAAAAAGGTGCTAGAGCGTGTCTGAAAAATCATTTCCGCAATCTGCAAGCCCCACTTTGCGGTATATTTTACCCTCATTCGGTTGCCGTAGCCCGCTACGCCGCCCTTGTTCGGATAAAATCTCCCACGAACTGGGACTCGCAGCTCACGAAAAGCCTTTTTCAGACACGCTCTATTCCGGCCATGCCGGATCTGGCACAGGTAGAAAAAAGACTGGGGGATAAGAAATGGAATTAAGAGAGCAGTTAAATGGAATCCAGCATGTCGGTATTCCGACCAACGATATTGAGATGACGATTGCGTTTTATGAAAAGCTTGGATTTGAAATTGCATTCCGCACCGTAAATGAGGCAGCGGATGAGAAAGTGGCATTCTTAAAGCTTGGAACACTTGTGATCGAAACGTACGAAAACAAAGCTGCAGCACTGAAACCCGGAGCAATCGACCATGTGGCGATTGACGTAAAGAATATTGAAAAGGTTCACGAAATGATTACCGGGGCCGGTCTGAATACGACGCAGGATGAAGTACATTTCCTTCCGTTCTGGGAAAATGGCGTCCGTTTCTTCACGATCGAAGGACCAAATAAAGAAAAAGTGGAATTCAGCCAGTATTTGTAACGATTCCAAGCCATGCGAAATGGAAGAAAAATCGCGAATCATGCTTGCATGAATATCCGTTTGACCAGCAAAGCCTCTGCCGGAAAGCAAAATTTTTGCCCGGCAGAGGCTTTTTTACTTACTCTGAAACAAATACTACCGGATAGTCAAAAAAGCGCAAATTATCCCTATAGAGTAAAGGAGATGCAAAATTTATCTGCAGTTACAAAAACGGGGTGGAGTTTTTATGGAAACAGGGCAGGAAATCATTGTGCTTTCTGCACGTGAGTGGTAAAATAGAATAGATAATATATAATCTGTTTTGAATAAAAACAGGATATTTTAGATAACATATAATCTGTAACAAGAAGGGGAAAAAATGGAACAATTTATATGGGAAACTCCGGAAGAACTGGATCAAAAACTTGCGCAGCGAGTGAGAAAAATCAGAAAGAGACGTTCAATTACGCAGGAAAAATTAGCATCTATAAGCGGAGTGAGTTACGGCTCAATCAAAAGATTCGAAACGACAGGACAAATTTCCCTGTTATCTTTAACGAAAATTGCAATCGCACTGGATCTTGCAGATGAGCTCAGAAATATTTTCACGCAGGTACCGTATAAAGATATTCAGGAGGTTATCAATGAAACAAGATAAAGTACTGCAGGTGTGTTATGAGGATCAAACGGTGGGAACATTAGCTATGACGGCAGACCACAAAGTGGCATTTCAGTACAGTGATGAATGGCTGGAAACCGGATTTTCGATCAACCCATTTTCATTGCCTTTGCAAAAACAGGTATTTGTTCCAGTTAAGGATCATTTTGAAGGATTATTTGGGGTTTTTGCGGACAGTCTTCCAGATCATTGGGGCAGATTACTGTTGGATCGCCTGTTACGGGCACATAAACAAAATCCGGATGAACTGACCGTACTGGATCGTCTGGCGATTGTGGGCACATCGGGGATGGGAGCGTTGACATATCACCCGGAAAAGAATTTTCCAGAGGAGCAGAGCAGTGCAGATCTGGACAAACTGGCGGAAGAGTGTCAAAAGATACTGAATACAGAGTATTCGGATAAACTGGACGAATTGTATCTGCTGGGAGGTACCAGCGGCGGAGCAAGACCTAAAATCATGACAACCATTGATAATGAAGAATGGATTATCAAATTTCCAGCGCATGTGGACGGAAAAGATGCAGGAAAAATGGAATATGACTATTCCTGCTGTGCCAAGGCCTGCGGAATTATGATGAGTGAAACGAGATTGTTTCCATCAGAAAAATGTAAAGGATATTTTGGAACTAAAAGGTTTGACAGGAGAAACTGTTTGAAAGGGAAAAAGAAAGTGCACATGTTGACGACAGCTGCAATTCTGGAATTGGATTTTGAGCAGCCAAGTCTGGACTATCATGGATTAATGAAACTGACAAAAATCATGACACGCAATTGCGATGAAGATGTTGAAAATATGTTCCGCCGAATGTGTTTCAATGTTTTTGCACATAACAGAGATGATCATTCGAAGAACTTCACGTATTTGTACGAAGCAGACGAAGATAAATGGCATTTAAGTCCGGCATATGATCTTACTTACAGTAATACGTATTATGGCGAACATACTACGTCAGTAGATGGAAATGGAAGAAATCCAGGCAGAAAAGAGTTACTGGCGGTAGGAACTGGTGCAGGGATGAAAAAGACAAGGTGTGAAGAGATCATAGACGAAATTGAGAAAAAAGTAAAGGAAATGTTGGAAGAATATCTTTTGGGTAAGTGATTCTCTTTGCATTCAAAAAATTTTAAACAGCAAGTTATTAACAGTTAAATAAAAAAGAGTTGCCAGACAAATGAACACTATAAGTACCTTGCTACGAGTTTTATTTTCGTAGCAAAGTACAAGATAGTACAGAGATAAAAATATGTCTCATTTGTCGTTTAACTCTTTACATTGCGCTTTTATTTCTTCTATCGAATCCTTCAATAACTTTAATCTGGCAGGCTACTTTCTAAACAAAGTCGTCCCCATCCCACCCGCCTGTTCGGGTATTCGCTCTCGGATGCGATGGGTTTTGCACCTGCAATGAGATAAGCTTTCAGTTTTTCACCATATAAAAACGGGTCATTTCCGCGCAGAATGCCCCATTCCATCATAAGCGCGGCGCTTCCCGATACAAAAGGCGTGGCAAACGAGGTGCCGGTGAAGGAAGCATAGCCGCCGCCGGAACGGGGAGCTGGGATATTGACACCCGGGGCGGCGAGATCAGGTTTGATTTCGTGGAGAATACGGGTATAGCCGCGGCCGGAGAAGCTGGCATAGGAGGAGAGGCGGGGATCATAGGCACCGACCGTGATAGCGGAGCGGGCGGTGGAAGGGATGGTGAGTGTGGTGTCGGCAGTGGGAGAGAAGAAGCGGGTCTGTAGACCGATGGCATTTCCGCCGGGAAGCCAGAGGTCAAAGGAACCAGAGATCAGGCGGCCGGGGGTGAGACGCAAGGTCCAGATGCCGTTTTCGACGGACAGATGGTTTCCTGTGCCCTGAAAGGTCAGGTAAATTTCCTGCGCCTGGCTGTAGGGGGATGGCATGCCATAAAACAGGAGAAGTTCTGTCGGACCAAGCGTCAGACGCGCCGTGCCGAGGACAGGAGAGAGCGTGCCGGAGCGGATGCCGCCGGGGGAAATCAGTTCGATCGAGATTTCATCCCCATAAACCTTCCAGATCTGGAGACTGAACGAGGATTCATAGGCGCCGACCTGAAATTCAATGGAGACAGCGCGGTTGGCCGCTGCCGAGACTGCAGGAGGATTGGGCAGTGCGGACATTGTGTGGACCATTCGAGCGGTAGCTGCCGAGACCGCAGACGTCGCAGTCGGATCGGACGTCGCGCGGACGGTTTGCGTTTGGCCGGCCGACCTGCGATCCGACTTCAGGTTCCCGGCATAATGGCGTCCGGTATCCCCTTCATTCCCTGACCCGATACAGATCACATGTTGCCCTAAATTTGACACTGCATTGAGATACGTTTCCAGCAGCGATTGCCCGCTGTGCGAACCATAATTATTCCCGAAACTCAAGTTAATGACGAGCGGCCGCTCCACCAGCAGCGCATACCGTACACAGAAATCCACCGCCTGCAGCAATTGCGATGTCCGCGGCAGATCCGCCGGATCAGGATTTCCAAGCTTTACGACAACGAGCGTTGCCTCAGGCGCTACACCCCGTATGGCTCCATCCGCAGAGGACCGCCCGTTTCCGGCGGCAATTCCGAGAACCGCTGTCCCATGCCCCGTCACATCGCGGGACGGCACGAGGGCAAACCGCTCCGTGGGCGAAGAAGCCGCAAGTGCCTCATTGATCTGCCGCCGTGTATACACCGATCCGAGTGCATACCCCGTCGGTGGATTTCCCGGAATCGTCTGATCCCATAAAAGTGCAATCCGGCTTGTCCCGTCCGGTGCGCAGAAATCCGGATGCGCATAGTCCACGCCGGAATCAATGCATGCAAGTAGCACCCCATTCCCATACAGACCTGAAATCCCCTCCTGCACAGGTGTAATACAGGATATGCTCCGCATAAACGCATCCGCGAAAAACAAAGGTTTTGGCTTTTCCAGATACGTAATCTGCGGCAGTCCCGTCACGTAATCCATCAGAGACTCCGGAACCAGAAGAATGGCATACGAAAACAGCAGCAGCGTCACACGAACTC
>ENA-OUQC01000144-OUQC01000144.1-human-gut-metagenome-genome-assembly--contig:-NODE-144-length-64904-cov-4.633873_pt1 | contig 64904 bp, 53 predicted proteins | sample MGYA00237942_ERZ548815 | MGnify/ENA primary metagenome ERZ548815 (study PRJEB26490, sample SAMN05194722) | human gut metagenome | biome: terrestrial biome; feature: human-associated habitat; material...
GTCGTACAGCACGCCTTCGACGGCGCTCAGGTTTTTGAGAATCCGCATCACGGCGTGTTCGATCACGTCGAAGGGCAGGCGAAACGCGTAGCCGCTGACGGTATCCGGGGAGACGAGCGCAAAGCCGTTTCGCCGCCTCAGCGACACAAGCCCCATTTCGCGTCGTACTACCTGCCCGTCACGTCGTACAGTACGCCTTCGACGGCGCTCAGGTTTTTGAGAATCCGCATCACAGCGCGTTCGATTACGTCGAAGGGCAGGCGGAACGCGCAGCCGCTGACGGTATCCGGAGAGACGAGCGCAAAGCCGTTTCGCCGCCTCAGCGACACAAGCCCCTTTTCGCGTCGTACTACCTGCCCGTCACGTCGTACAGCACGCCTTCGACGGCGCTCAGGTTTTTGAGAATCCGCATCACGGCGCGTTCGATCACGTCGTAGGGCAGGCGGAACGCGTAGCCGCTGACGGTATCCGGGGAGACAAGCGCGTGGAGCACCACGGCGTACGCGCCGGTATCGGTGCCGGTCAGGGTGGCATAATAGCGGTGGAGCTTCCGATCCAGTCCGGCCGTCTCGATTTCCTCGCAGAACGCCGCGTCGGACTCGCGCAGAAGCTCCAGCTTTTCCGCGGTCGCCTCGCCGCTCATGCGAATGGCGAGCCCGCTTTCGGGGAACGGCTGACGCGAAAGCAGCCGCGGAGGCAGGCCGAGCAGCTCGCCCAGCTCGCGAATTTCCTCGCGATACAGCGCGTTCAGCGGCAGAAGCGAAAAATCGCCCGGCTGTCCCGCGCCGCGCACGATGGCGCGCCCCTCATTCAGAAGCGCGTCGCGCAGGGTCTTCACTACTCGCTCGTGCTTCTCGCGCGTGTCGGCCGCGCCGGAGAGCGCCACCGCGACCTCCGATGAAATATCCTTCACATGCAGCGGCATGCCGAGCTCTTCCTCAAATGCCCGCCGCAGGCAGGCGACCTCGCCCTTGCGGAACAGGCCGGTATCCATCAGCACGCACCGCGCCCGCTCGCCGAAGGCGCGCGACGCAAGCGCCGCCGCCACGATCGACGGCGCGCCGCCGGACACCGCGGCAATCACCTCGCCCTCCGGGCAGGATGCGCGCAGTGTGGTCACGCAATCGTCCAGAAACGCGGGCATCGTCCATTCGCCGTTCAGGCCGCACACGCCCTCGGCGAAGTTTTTCAGCATCTGCATGCCGTCCGGGTCGTTGCTTTCCACGCCGAACTGCGCCGCGAACGCCGTGCCCGCCTCGTTCTGCGCGGCGGCGGCAAAGCCGCCCTCGCCCTCCGCCGACACATGAACGCCTTCGGGCAGCGTCCATTCCTCGGCGCGTTCAAAGTAGCGCTCTGCCTCGCTCAGGCCCTCGAACAGCGGGCCGTTCAGAAACTGAACGTGCGCCGTGGCCTTCTCAAGCCGCGTCGCGCCCGGCTGCGCGCCCAGCGCCAGCAGAAGCAGCCGCGCGCTGCGTCCCAGCGCCAGCACAGGGAGACCGCTCTTCAGCGCTTCTCGCGCGGCGGTCTCGGCGGCCCCGGGCAGAAGTCCGTTGCCCGCCAGCACAACGCCGCAGGCGTCGCCCGTCAGCGCGTCCGGCGGCAGAAGCCCTCCGTCCACCACCACGGCCAGCGACTTCAGCGCCCTCAGCTTTCTGGACACAGCGCGCGCTTCCGCCCCGCCGGTGTCCAATATCGCAATGTGCCGGATAAAAACCGCCTCCCCCGAAACGATGGTCTATCGCAGCCATTCTATCCATGGGAAGGCGGTTTTATGCATATATCACTGGAACGGATGCAGGTTTTTGCGGTTCGCCGGACGGCCGCGCACGACCTCGATCTTGTGCTCGATTTCGGCGGAAACGTCGATCTTCAGCGCGCGCATCAGCTGCATGCCATACATCATCACGTCCGCAAATTCCTCGGCGATTCGCGCGACATACGCCGGATCCTCGCCGTTCAGCAGCTTTTCCACGTCCGGCGGGTTCAGCCACTGAAACAGCTCCAGAAGCTCGCTCATCTCCACCGTCATGGCCATGGCGACCTGCTGCGGGTTCTGAACGCCGTCCACGCCCCAGCCCTTTTCCAGACACAGCGCGTATATGGCTTCCTTCAGCTGAGAAACGGTGGTGGTATCGTCATGAAGCACGCAAAATCACCTCTCGAACTGTGAATATGAAGAAAGCCGCCCTTGCGGACGGCTTCCTGCAAAAAGAAATTACTTGATTTCGACTTCGGCGCCGACGTCGGCAAACTTCTTCTTGATTTCCTCGGCAACTTCCTTGGAAACGCCTTCCTTGATGGGCTTGGGGGCGTTGTCAACGAGTTCCTTGGCTTCCTTCAGGCCCAGGCCGGAAACGACTTCGCGGACGACCTTGATGACCTTGATCTTCTCGGCGCCGGCAGACTTCAGGATGACGTCGAACTCGGTCTTCTCTTCAACGGCTTCAGCAGCGGCGGCGGGGCCGGCGGCAACCGCGACGGGGGCAGCGGCGGAAACGCCAAACTTCTCTTCCATGGCCTTTACGAGATCAGCCAGCTCGAGAATCGTCATGGACTCAACGGCAGAAATGATTTCCTGAGCGTTCATTGTATTCCCTCCATAATCATGTTAAGGTCTGAATTGGGGTGCGTCAGGCGGCGATTATTCCTCGCCGGCCTTCTGCTTGCGGATCGCTTCCACGCAGCGGACGAAGCTGGAAACCGCGCTCATCATGCTGCCCATGATACGGGCGATGAGGACTTCCTTGCTGGGCAGCTCGGCCAGAGCCTGAACGCCGGCCGCGTCGAGGAACGCGCCGTCGCACACGCCGCACTTCAGCGTGAGCTTCTTGCTCTTCTTGCCGAACTCCACCGCGATCTTCGCGGGCGCGATCATATCGGTGTAGCCGAACGCCACGGCGGTGGGGCCCTTCAGGTGCTCCTCCATCTGAGCGGCGTAGGGGGTATCCTTCACGGCGAGATCGATCATGGTGTTCTTGATAACGGCGTACTCAACACCGGCCTTGCGGAACTCGGTGCGCAGCGCGGTATCCTCCTCCACGGTCAGACCACGGAAGTCAACCAGAACGACGGTCTGCGCCTTTTCAAACTTTTCTTTGACGGCGGCAACGACCGGCTTCTTGCTTTCGATATTCTTGGAAAGTTCGTTCTTGGACATTTGTTAAACACCTCGCATTCCGTCCTGTGAATGACGGCAAATGAAACGCCCCTGCGCATAGGCGCAAGGGCGGAATACTTCTGAACAGAATTCGAGAAAGTCCGAACCTTTGCACCTCGGCGAGCACTCCGGTGGGAGTTTACGCTTCCGCACTCGCTGTCTATGGCACAGCTGTTTCACAGCCTTATATATTGTACCCATTCGCCTGCGTTTCGTCAAGTTAAGTTTCGGGAGAAATTGATGGCGAAGCCGATTCTTGACAGACCCTCCGCAAGCCGCTATAATGAAAATACATTTTTTCACAAAGGCGGCGACGAGCGATGATTTCACCCGCGGCGAAAGCCATCATGGTCGAACGGTTCGGGAAGGACAACGTGCTTGCGCTCGCGACGGCGGCAGACAACGTACCCTATGTGCGCAGCGTGAATGCGTATTACGAAAACGGCGCGTTCTACGTCATCACCTGTGCCCTCTCCGGCAAGATGCGCCAGCTTGCGGAGAATCCGACGTGCGCCCTCGCGGGCGAATGGTTCACCGCCCATGGCATGGGCGAAAGTATGGGCTGGTTCCGCAGGCCGGAAAACGCGCCCATCGCGGCCGCGCTCCGGTGTGCGTTCGCCGAATGGATCGACAACGGGCACAACAACTTCGACGACCCGAACTGCGTCATCCTGAAAATCTCCCTCACAAAGGGCACGCTGTTCTCGCACGGAACGCGCTACGACATCGACTTTACGGCGGAAGCGTCCACATAACCATGCCGCATCATAAAGCGCGCGGTGCTCCAATGGAACGCACCGCGCGCCGCTCTTTCTTCATCGATCAGGAAATGAATCTGCGTCCATATGCGTTTCCTCTTCGCAAGCACGTTTCTCATGCCGTACAGGCTTCATACTTCATCCGCACCCATGCGCGACATTTCTTCCCGCCGATTTCTCGGACGGACTTTTGTCGCATACGAAGTGCGCGGCAGCCAATCAGAATACTCCGCGCAAGGTTCGCCTACGCTTCATCCGCGCCCATGCGCGACATTTCCTCCCGGACGCGTTTTCCGCCGATTTCGCGGACGGGTTTTTGGTCTCGGATGGAGAGTGCGGCGGCGAGGCCGGCGGCTTCGCCCATGGCGCGGCAGGTGGGGATGATGCGCGCGGACGACTGGGCGATGAACTCACTGCCGAGATTGCGTCCGGCGACGAGCAGGTTCTCCGCGTCGCGCACGATCAGGCAGCGAAGCGGAATCTCATAATACGGCTCGCGGTCGTTTCCGCTCAGCGCGTAGGTGTTGAGGTCGCGCCCGTGCACGTCCACGGGGTAGTTGCAGCGGCACACCGCGTCGTCGAAACGTGCGCGGCCGAGGATTTCCCCGGCGGTGAGGATATGATCGGTGACGGCGCGGCGGGATTCGCGCACGCCCACCATCGCGGAGATTTCCGAAAGATAGGCATGCTCGAAGCCGGGAATGCGCGCGCGGTAGAACGAAAGCTGGCGCAGAATCGCGCGCTTACCCTCCGCCTGCACGCGCGACTGGTTCTCCGCGTCGTCCGCGTCGTGGAAGTCGAAGAATTCCGGACAGTTGAAGGCAATCGCGTCGCGCCGTCCGGGCACGGTGAAGAACTGCCAGTACAGCGCGTCCTCGCGCGTGAGCTGCCCCTCGTCAATCGCCTGAAGGAACAGCGGCTTCAGCGGCCAGTGCTTCCCGGGGTTCAGCGTCACGGCGCCGTCGTAGTTTTCGGGACGCGGGCGCGGCGCGTCGTCCGGATGCGTCACCCGCTCAAGGTAATCCCAGAACGCCTGCGTGTCCACCCCGCCCAGCAGGTAGCGGAGCGACATCGGCTGATTTTTGCCGTCCTCCTCGCTGCCGTGCAGCGTTTCAAAGCCCAGCGCGTGCACAACGTCGGCGTCGCCGGTCGCGTCGATGAAGATTTTGCCCGCGACCTCGCCCCTCCCGGACTTGTTCGCGATTTCAACCGATGTAACCTCCCCGCCCTCGCGCCTTGCGCCGATGAGGAACGTGTGGTACAGAACCCTTACGCCGCGCTCCACAAGCATTTCGTTGAGCACGATTTTGAGCATCTCCGGGTCGAACCAGCAGTCGCCCTTTCCCGCGGCCGCGCCGAGCGCGAGCATGCGGCGGTTGATCTCGCGGGACACATAGCTGCCCATCGGGTTGCCGGGAACGCAGGTGTTCATCAGCGGCGTAACGAGCGCAAGCGTGCCGCTGCCGCCCGCCGAGCCAAACTGTTCAATGACCAGCACGTCGCGCCCCGCGTCCGCGGCGGCAATGGCGGCGACCGAACCGGCGGTTCCCGCGCCGCAGACGACGATTTCCGCTTCATATCTCATCAAAAGCGTCCTCCTTCGCATCATTCAAGGCAAAACTATCCAACTGAAATAATCTGTGGAATCCCTCCGACCCGCGTAGCGCGGCTTTCAGGCGGCACCGCGCAAACGAGGTAAGCAGCTGGCGCGTCGCGCGGGCATTCCGCCGGGGTGTGCGTGGTTGCGTGAAAAAACGCCGCCTTCCGAAACGGAAAGCGGCCTGAAAAACGATTGTCAGAACTTGAGCGCGTTCAGCTTGATGCCGGGACCCATAGTGCTGGAAATGACGGCGGACTTCACATACGTGCCCTTCGCGGCGGAGGGCTTCGCCTTGATGATGGCGTCCATGAGGGTGCGCAGGTTCTCAGTCAGCTGCTGCTCAGAGAAGGAAGCCTTTCCGAGGGGGCAGTGGATGATGGCGGTCTTATCGACGCGGTACTCAACCTTGCCGGCCTTGGTCTCGGTGATGGCCTTGGTCACGTCCATGGTGACGGTGCCGGTCTTGGGGTTCGGCATGAGGCCCTTGGGGCCGAGCACGCGGCCCAGACGGCCGACCAGACCCATCATATCCGGGGTGGCGATACAAACGTCAAATCCGAACCAGCCGCCCTGAATCTTGGCGATCATGTCCTCAGCGCCCACGAAATCGGCGCCAGCGGCGGTCGCTTCCTCGGCCTTGGGGCCCTTGGCGATCACGAGGACGGTCTTGGTTTTGCCGGTGCCGTTGGGCAGAACGACGGTGCCGCGAACCTGCTGATCGGCGTGACGGGGATCAACGCCCAGACGGACGGAGATCTCGACGGTCTCGTCGAACTTGGCCTTGGCGGTCTGCTTTACCAGCGTAACGGCCTCTTCGGGATCATACAGCTTGGTACGATCGATCAGCTTGATGCTGTCGCTATATTTCTTTCCGGTCTTCATGTTAATATCCTCCCTGTGGTACAATCGGCACTATGTCCTCCCACGGTTTTGGTCTTCTTGCGTCAGTCGTCCACGATAACGCCCATGGAGCGGGCCGTTCCGGCGACCATGCTCATGGCGGCTTCGATGGAAGCGGCGTTCAGGTCGGGCATCTTAAGCTCGGCGATTTCCTTCACCTGAGCCTTGGAGATGTGAGCGACCTTGTCCTTGTTGGGACGGCCGGAAGCATGCTCGAGGCCGCAGGCCTTCTTGATCAGAACGGCGGCCGGAGGCGTCTTGCAGATGAACGTGAAGGAACGATCCTGATACACGGTGATGACGACCGGGATCACGAGACCGACCTGCTTGGCGGTGCGGTCGTTAAATTCCTTGCAGAATCCGGGGATGTTTACGCCATGCTGACCGAGCGCCGGGCCGATCGGCGGCGCGGGGGTGGCTTTGCCGGCGTTGACCTGCAGCTTGATGAGCGCAGTTACTTTCTTCGCCATAGGGGTTTCCTCCTTAATCTGTATGTGGTGTAGCGGGGCCTTCCTGAGCCCCTCCCACTCCTGAAGCCCGAGGGCTTACAAGCGATGGAAGCGCGTTACGAATCCAGACGAACGACTTCGTCGTAATCCAGATCGATGGCAGTTTCGCGTTTAAGCATCGGCACCGTAATCCGAAGCTTCTGATTTTCGGTGTCGATATCGGTGACGCGACCGGTGAAGTTCTCGAACAGGCCGGTAAGGATGCGAACCTCGTCGCCGACCTGAATGTCCAGGCGGGTAACGGGAATGCTGGCCATTAACGACGTGTAGTCGTTGTCCGGGAGCGGCGTGGGCTTGGTGCCCGTGCCGACAAAACCGGTGACGCCTCGCGTATTGCGCACGACGTACCAAGATTCGTTGGTCATGACCATACGAACCAGCACATAGCCCGGCATACGCTTACGCGGAACCACGCGGCGCTTGTTATTCTTGATCTCGACGACCTCCTCGATCGGGATCTGCACTTCCGCGATCAGATCCTGAAGGCCGTTGTTCTCGACGGTCTTTTCGAGGTTCGCCTTGACCTTGTTTTCATAGCCAGAATAGGTATGTACGACATACCAGTTCATCTCGGCATTTTCCGCCATGTTTAACTCCTTGCCCGTCAGCCGGTGATCAGTCTGACCAGAGCGCCAGCGCCCATGTCAAACAGGCCGATCACTACGCCCATAACCACCATGAAAAGAAGCACTATCAGGGAGTAATTCACGAGCGCGCTCTTCGTGGGCCAGGTGACCTTCTTCATCTCGTGGAACATGTTGTAGAACGCCTTGCCGATTTTAACGCCAAGGTTCTTGAACCATCTTCCGACGCGCACGAAGAAATTCGGCTTTTTCGTTCCGTTTTCGTTCGCCATGTTGTCACATCCTCCGACTTGATCGTTGCTCCCGCCCGATTACTTGGCTTCCTTATGAACGGTATGCTTCTTGCAGAAGCGGCAATACTTGCTCATTTCGAGACGATCGGGGTCGTTTTTCTTGTTCTTGATGGTATTATAATTGCGCTGCTTGCATTCGGAGCAGGCCAGTACAACCTTAATACGCTTATCCGATGCCATGTTTTGACACCTCCTATGGAAAGAATGGTCAGCCCCCGCGTTTGCAGACGGGCGCTGGCCGAACGGTCGACAACAGCAACCCACATTCTTGGGCAGACTGATATATTATAGACCATCTCCCCCCCGATTGCAATAGCTGGAAGCGGAAAATGACGGAATTTTACGAATTTTACATAAGTATTTCAGGCCGTATTCCCCAGATCGCACTTTTTTAGAAGGATTTTCGCTTCCAGACGGCGAATTATCCCTTCAGAGCGCCGACGGGGAGGGCTTTTCATGCGCGTACTGAGCTATGTGGTTCCGGCGGAGGACGACGGGCGGCTGATTCGCCGCGTCGCCCGCGGGCGGCTGGGCATTTCCAGCCATCAGCTGGCGCGCGCGAAGGCGCTGGGCGCGCTGTGTCTGGACGGCGAAAGCGTGCATGCCGACCATGCCGTGCGCGCCGGACAGGTGGTCTCGGTGACGCTGATCGATGAAGAAGAGCCCGCCGTGCCGGTTCGTCCGGAGAACGCGCCGGTTTCCATCCTTTATGAGGACGACGATCTGTACGTGATCGACAAGCCCGCGCCGCTTTCCACGCAATCCTCACCCCGACAGCCGGACAACACGCTGGAAAACCGGCTTGCATGGCGCTATCGGGACGTGCCGGGCTTCGTGTTTCGCCCGGTGAACCGGCTGGACAAGGGCACCAGCGGCCTGATGGTCGCGGCGAAGCACGCGCATTCGCAGATGCTTTTGTCCCGCCAGCTGCACACGCCCGAGTTCGCGCGCGAATATCTGGCCGTGACGGACGGCGTACCGGCCGAGCCGGAGGGCGTTATCGACGCGCCCATCGGCAAGGCGGACGGCGCGACGGTTCGCCGCGAAGTGCGCGCGGACGGCAAGCCCTCCCGTACGGCGTACCGGACGCTGGAAGCCGGAAACGGCCGCGCGCTTCTGCGGCTGAAGCTGGACACGGGGCGCACGCATCAGATTCGCGTGCATCTTTCCCACATCGGCTGTCCGGTGTTCGGCGATTTTCTGTATGGAACCGAGCGGCCGGACGCGCTGCCCGGGCGCTTCGCGCTGCATTCCGCCTATGTGCGCTTTCTGCATCCGCTGACGGGGCGGGCGCTCGAATTCGAATCTCCGCTGCCGGGCGCGCTTCGCGCGCTGCTTCCCAAGGCCGGAAGCTGACCGTTTTTTCCAAAAAGGAGGTCTCATGAAACGAAAGCTGTCTGCGCTCTTCCTGCTCGCGTTCCTGCTCGCGGCGCATATGCCCGCGCCGGGACGCGCGGACACGGAGTCGAACATCCAAACCATCTATACATACCTCACGGAGAACGCCGGGCTGAACCGCGCGGCGGCGTGCGGCATCCTGTCCAACATCAAAAGCGAAAGCAATTTCAATCCCGAGGCCATCGGCGATTCCGGCAACGCCTACGGCATCTGCCAGTGGAACTCGCGCCGCAACTCGCTGATTTCGTATTGCGAGAAAAACGGCTTTGAAAGCTGGAAAAGTCTGGAGGGGCAGCTGGGCTACCTTCAGTATGAGCTGGAAACAAAGGGCTACAAGAAGAACGTAGGCGACGTGCTGCGCGCTCTGCCCGACACCGCGCAGGGCGCGTTCGACGCGGCGTGGTACTTCTGCGTATACTTTGAAATTCCTGCCGACCGCTACAACAAGGGCAACACCCGCGGCGCGAACGCCGTGAATATTTATTGGAAGAAATTCGGCGGCGCGACGGAAACCTATCCCATGACCTACGACGCGAACGGCGGCGCGGGCGCGCCCGCGTCCGGCACGAAGACCGAGGGCGTTCCCTTTAAAATCACAGCCAAAGCGCCGACGCGCAGGGGCTGCGAGTTCCTCGGCTGGTCGGAGGACAAAACGGCCACAGAGCCGACGCTGTCCGCGGGCGACCTGTTCAGCGAAAACCGCGCGGCGACGTTCTACGCCATATGGGGGCAGGCGCTGCCGGACGACGCGGAGCCCGCGAAGACCGTCACCCTGAACGGCCGCCGCTACGAGCTGTTCACCGGCGCGCACGCCTATGCCTACGCGAAGGAATACGCCGGGACGCGCGGCGGACATCTGGCGACGATCCGCACAGCCGCTGAGGCGAACGCCATCCTGCCGCTTCTGAAGGCCGCGGGTGGCCCCTGCTGGCTGGGCGGCGAATACGCCTGCGGCAACTGGACGTGGGCGTCCGGCGAATCGTTCTCCGACGCGTTCGCCGCGTCCTATTGGCAGAGCGGCATGCCCACCGAAAAGAACTACGCCAGCTCCAACGGCAGATTGGCCGCGGCGGCGGACGGAACATGGCTCGACCTCGCGCCGTCCAATATGGAAACGGCGGGCTTCATCGTGGAGCACGGAACCCCGGACGCCGAAGCGCTTCCCCGCTACCGGCTGACCGTGTCCACGTCGCTGAACCTGCGCGCGGGCCCGGGCACGGGCTACGGCAAGCTGGGCAGCGTGCTGAAGCCGGACGAAATCTTCATCGTGCACGAAACGGTGAAGGGAGCTTCCTACAGCTGGGGCTGGGGCGTTACGGCGGACGGCAAAAAGCGCGGCTGGGCGGCGATGAAGATTCCCGATTACATGGAGCCGGTTTCCGGCCCGCAGCTGGACGAAGCGACCGGGCTGATCTACGAGCTTGCGGACGGCTGCGCGATCGTCACGGGCTGCAGCGGAACCTCCGCGTTTCTCTCCCTGCCCGAGACGCTGGGCGGCGCGCCGCTGACGGCGCTGCGCGCGGGCGCGTTCCCCGCGGAGAGCGCGCTCACGCGCGTGTTCGTGCCGGGCTGCGTTACGGACATTGCCGAGGGCGCGTTCGCCGCTTCCATCTCCGTGTCCGGCCATCCCGGAAGCGCGGCGCACCTTGCCGCCGTGCGGGACGGCCTGCGGTTCGAAGCGGTTCCGTGGCCGGAAACGCTCACGCTGCCCGCGAACCTTACGCGCGTCGAAGCCGGCGCGTTTGAAAACCTCTCCGGCGTTCAGTGCGTCGACCTCTCCCGCACGAACATACGTGAAATCGAAGCGAACGCCTTTGCGGGCTGCGAAAGCCTGCGCGCCATCCTGCTGCCGGACACGCCTGTATCCATCCACGAAAGCGCGCTGGGAAGCCTTGTCGACCCGGTCATCGTGGCCGCGCCCGGCTCCCCCGCCGCCCGCTGGGCGGACGAAAACGCCTACGTCACCGTTCCACCGGCGGGAAGCTGACGCGGAAACGGCGCGCATGAACGCGCTCGCTCCCGGCTCCCCCGGCGGGAAGCTGATGTGAAGAATTTAACCTAACTTCACTGGGCAAGCCGACGTATGCGTGGTATAATTCTATAGGTAGTTGTTTCTTACAGTTTATCATTTACGGAGGCATACCGTTTTGCAGAATTCTACGAAAAAACCCGCTTCCAGACCCGCCCCGCGCCGTTCCTCTGCGCCCGCGCGCAAACCTGCGTCCCGGCCCGCTCCGGCTCGGAATCCCGCGCCCGCGCCGCGTTCGTCCGGACGGGAAAGGAACGTTTTGCCGCTGATCATCGCGGGCGGCATCGTGTTTATCGTGCTGTGCTTCTTCCTTCAGAAGTACGTGTTCCCGAACGGCGTTCTGCCGAAGACGACGGACAAGTCCATCCCCGAGATCGACGCCGCGGCCACCGTGCGCGTCAGCGAGGTCATGAGCTCCAACGCGTCCTCCATTCAGGACGACACCGGCGCGTACCCCGACTGGGTGGAAATCGTGAACAATTCCGGCAAGACCGTGAACCTGTACGGCTGGAAGCTGGCCAAGGACTCGAGCCTGATGATCAAGTATTTCGAATTTCCGAACCAGACGCTGGCGGCGGGCGAGCGCGTGCTGGTTTATTGCACGGGCACGCTGCGCAACAACGCGGGCTACGCGTATCACGCGCCGTTCCGCATCTCCGCGGCGGGCGACACGCTGGTGCTGTTCAACCCGAACAACACCGCCGTGCAGACGCTGAACATCCCCGAGATGAGCGCCAACCAGTCCTACGCCGAGATAGGCGGCGAATGGACGGTGACCGACGAAGCCACGCCGGGACTCAGCAATACCAGCGAAAGCTACCACCTGCTGCACGACAACCGCGAGGTTTCCGACAGCCCCATCGAGATCACCGAGCTGATGGCCAAGAACATGAGCTACGCGGCGGACGAAAACGGCGAATTCCTCGACTGGATCGAGATTCACAACAAATCCGCCTACACGGTGAGCCTGAACAACTACGCGCTTTCGGACTCCGACCGGAACCTTCAAAAGTGGCACTTCCCGAACGTATCCATCGGCCCGGACGAATACATGATCGTCTACTGCTCCGGCTACGACCGGCGCGACCCGGTCGGACGGCTGCACACCAACTTCCGCCTGAGCAGCGAGAAGGAGGGCGCTTACCTGTCAAACGCCGCCGGGCAGCTGATCGACTTTGTGGAATACGATCTGCTGAAAGCGGATCAGTCCTATTCCCGCCAGTCGGACGGCACATGGACGACAAACCTTTCGCCAACTCCCGGCATGTCCAACAGCTTCCAGAGCGCCGCGCTGATCGATGGTCAGTTCGCGGCGCAAAATTCAAGCGGCGTTTTTTTTAACGAGATCATGGCCACGACCACCACGGCGAACGTCGGCAAGGCCTCCTATGACTGGATTGAGCTGTACAACGCCACGTCGCAGACCATCGACCTCAGCTCGTGGGGACTTTCGGACAATCCGGCCAAGCCGCGCAAGTGGCAGTTTCCCGCCGGAACCACCATCGCGCCCGGCCAGTACATGGGCGTGTACTGCTCCGGCCTGAACACCACCGTGAAGGGCTACTGCCACACGAACTTCAAGCTGTCCGCCACCGAGGGCGAATCGCTTGTGCTTTCCGACCCCACCGGCAAGATTCTCGACCGCGTGCAGCTGGGCATGCAATATTCCAACATGCCCTACGGCCGCATCAGCGGACGAAACGGCTTCTATTATCTTGCGGCCTCCACGCCCGGCTCCGGCAACGTGCAGGTCGGCTACGAGTCGCGCATGCTGAAGCCCACCTTCTCCGTGCAGGGCGGCATGTATCCGGCGAACCAGCATTTTAATGTGGCGCTGTCCGCCGAGCCGGGCGCGACCATCTATTACACGCTGGATTCCTCCACGCCCGATCCCGCGGCGGTGGGCGGCATCGTCTACACGCCCGACCCGGAGGTTTCCGTGAACGGACGGTATGAGACGTTCGTCTACACCGATCCCATCCCGGTAACGCAGACCACGGTCATTCGCGCCATCGCGGTGAAGGACGGCCAGCTGACCAGCCTTGTGGAAACGCAGTCGTACCTCGTGGGCGTAAGCCACACGATGCAGGTGATTTCGCTGGTCATGAACCCGACCGACCTGTGGGACTACAACACCGGCCTGTACGTCAAGGGCCCCAACGCCCTCTCCAAGAGCCCCTACGGCTCGCTGGGCAAGGGCGCGAACTTCTGGATGACGTGGGAGAAGGACGCGAATGTCGAGCTGTTCGGTCTGGACGGCTCCACCGTGCTTTCGCAGGGCTGCGGCGTGCGCCTGCACGGCCAGTACAGCCGCAAGGAAGCGCAGAAGCCGTTTAAGATCATCGCCCGCAGCAAATATGGCGACAGCCGCTTCCGCGCGAAGCTGTTCCCGAACCGGGACTATACCGAGTACCAGTCGTTCCTGCTGCGCGCCTCCGGTCAGGACACGAGGAAGACCCGCATGCGCGACTCCATCCTCACCGCGCTCGCCGACGGCATGGGCGTAATGTATCAGGACACCAACCTCGCCATCGTCTACCTGAACGGCGAATACTGGGGTCACTACAACATGCGCGAGCGCATCAACACCTTCTCCATCTGCCAGTGGGAGGGCTGGGATCCGGTCATCAAGGACAGCATCGACCTTGTGAAGGCGAACACGTCGGTTATGAAGGGCTCCGTGGACTCGTGGAAGACCATCCTGGAGTGGATCAAGAAAAACGGCGTGGAGACCAGCGAAAAGCTCGAATACGTGAAGCAGTACATCGACGTTGACAACTACCTCAAATACATCGCCGTCGAGATGTACACCGGCAACACCGACCTTCTCAACGTGAAGAAATACCGCACCTCGGAGAAGGACGGCAAGTGGCGCTTCATCCTGTTCGATTTCGACTGGGCGTTCACCACCAACACCAACTCCGTCGGCCGCTGGCTCAAGCCGGGCGGCATGGGCGAGGGCAACAAGACGGACAACTCGCTGTTCATCGCGCTGATGAAGAACCCGGAATGCAAGGACATGTTCCTCAAGCTCTTCGCCGAGAAGCTGCGCGGCCCGTGGTCGAGTGAGGCGGTGCTGGCCAGGATCGACGAGCGCTGCAACGAGCTGGAGCCGGAAATTGATCAACATCTGGAAAAATGGGGGCCGTCGCGCAAGACCTACGAATCGGAGATCAACACGCTGAAGAGCTACGCCCGCAAGCGCCCGGGACACCTTCTGTATTACTTCTCCCAGTCCCTCAGCCGCAGCGACATGGAGTACTACTTCGGCGACCTGCTCGAGACGGTCACGATGCTGGACGCGGACGGAAAGGTGTATAACTACAACAAATAAAGATATGCCTTGACCGAAGGCATGCAAAGGGGTTATAATCTTGCAGGACACAAAACGCGAGCGTCTTCCCGAAAGACATGAGCTGAAATACTTCATCAACCGCGGCGACATGATTGCGCTGGGGCATCGTCTGGGCGGCGTTCTCCACCCTGACCCGCACGCTGACGAGAAGGGCGAATACTTCATCCGCTCCCTTTACTTCGACGACGCGTACGACATGGCCTTCTACGACAAGGTTAGCGGCAACCAGAACCGCGACAAGTATCGCATCCGCATCTACAACCTGTCGGACGAAGCCATCTTCCTCGAGCGCAAGCGCAAGCTGGGCGACCTGATTCAGAAATCGTCCACGCGCATCTCGCGCAAGCTGTGCGACCAGCTGGTGAGGGGCAGCTGCAATAAGCTCGATTTGGTCGACAACGCGCTTTTGAACGATCTGTTCCGCGAAATGCGCGTGAGCCTGCTCAGGCCGAAGGTGATCGTGGATTACACGCGCGAAACCTTCATTCATCCGGTTGAGAACGTGCGCGTTACCCTCGACAAGAACCTGCGCACGGGGCTTCTGAGCCGCAACCTGTTCAGTCCCGACGTCATGACCGTTTCCCCGCTGGACGACGGGCGCGAAATTCTGGAAGTGAAGTACGATTCCTACCTTCCGGACTTCATCTCCGCCATGCTGTGGGACGTGCCCGCCGAGCGCAGCGCCATTTCCAAATACGTGCTGTGCCGCCGGTTCGAGCCGCTGGGCTGACGGAAAAACCAAGTCTTCGTGCCGCGCCGCGGCAGGAAAATAGAAGTACAAGGGCAGCACCTCGCAAATGAGGCAGCCGGCCGGCGAATGAATTTTCTGCCAGATGCAATCGAGAGATCTGTGTGCCGCAGACGGCAGAAAAGACTTCGCCCGACGCGCCGCCGAATTGTGCGGATGAGCCCAAGATTACGAAAGGGGTACTCCTCGTGAACAAAACCAGTATTGCGGAAATCTTTGCCAATCAGTCCATTACGCCGGGTTCATGGCTTAGCATCACGTTCCTCATGATCATGGCGTTCGCCGTGGGTCTGTTCATCTACTGGGTGTACAAGAAAAACTACCGCGGCGTGATGTTCTCCACCAACTTCGGCATGACGCTGGTGCTGATGACGCTGATCACCGCGCCCGTCGTAACCTGCATCCGCAACTCGCTGCAGCTCTCCATGGGCATGGTCGGCGCACTGTCCATCGTGCGCTTCCGCACCGCCGTGAAGGACCCGCTCGACACCGCCTACATGTTCTGGGCGCTCACCATGGGCATCCTGCTGGGCGCGGGTCAGTACTTCCTGACCGCCATCACCGTCGTCTGCATTGCCATCCTGATCTTCGTCCTGCGCAACCTCGCCGGCAAGTCCGCCGACAGCTACCTGCTGGTGATGCACCTGAGCGGCAACGGCGAAGCCAACAGCATGCAGCTGATGAAGCAGCTGCGCTACCATAAGCTGAAGAGCAAGACCATCACCTCCCGCGGCATCGAGGTCACCTACGAGGTGCGCGTGGATAAGAGCGAAGCCTTCCTCAATAAGCTCCTCACGCTGGACGGCGTAAACGAAGCCTCCCTCGTCGCCTACCAGTCCGAAACCGTCTGACCTTTCCCTTTCCCCGCCCCATCCGCTGCCCTGCATTTTGCAAGGCGGCGTTTTTTCCTGTCGCTTCGGAGCAACGCTTCCCTTTTTCCAAAGCAAAAACTGACTGCCACCGCGAAGCGCGCGGATTGCCGTTTTGCCGCCCGCATGCGATTGACGCAGCGGCCTGCTTTCTGCGGAATCAGACGCCTCTGCTGTGCAATTATTCACCACATTCTTGGGTTTAAGCTCTTCCATTTATGTCAAAATTATGATATAATTAATTTACAATATGCGTGATGAAGCAGATCATCGTTTTATTCATTGTGAACGAAGACCGTCAACGGGTACGTACAGCGCATATCTTGTTAAAAGGGAGGTCTTTCTATGACGCGGTATCTGAAATCCTTTATTTCCCTGCTTTTGATCGTCGTCTGCTTAGCTGCCGGCTTTACGGATGCATTCACAAAAGCCGTCGCGGAAGCAATTCAGGAGCAGGCAGAGCAAAATAAGCTGGCCGCTAACGCGCGTCCCGTAACAGAGACGTTGGAAAGCAATGGCTGGCAATACCGCGTCTGCTCCGATGGCTACGCTGAGTTGCTCGGCTATACAGACACCTCGGCAGACACGCTAACTCTTCCCACCGCCCTTGGGGGGACATGGGTTGTTCGCATTGCCAAAAATGGATTTGCAGAGAATGCGTCCCTGACGGACGTGTTTATTCCCGCGCAGATCAACGAAATTCCCAACACGGCATTCCCGGGCAATTCCACCCTGACCGTTCGTGCGTACAACGGAACGGCCGCGCTGCTGTTTGCCCAGAAGCGTAGACTCGCGCAGAAGAATCAATCGAAATATGATTTCTTTGACAACGTCCTCGATCTGAGTGAAATAAAATCCTCCCAATGGAGCATCGTAAACCATCAGTTGACATTCGAAGCTCCCTTTTCACGCATATTGAGTACTGGAACGAAGGTTTATCTGCCCAAAACGAGCGCGTATGCGAACGGTTTGCCTGTAGAACTCACGTCCTACGACGCCAGCACGGGAACTGCGGGCTATCTGGAGCTGAACTTTACCGAAGCGCTCAAATCGTATAAAGCGGAAAACGTGCAGATGGCGCCGGACATTGCAGGCATTCAAATTCTGGCTTATGGCGTTGAACTCGATCCCAGCACAGCCAAAGGCACGGTTACCGCGTCTGCTCAGTTGCCGTTGACGTTTAACCTGAATCTTAAGCTGAGCAACTCGATGAAACTGTCCGGCAGCGTTGGGTATAACATCAGCCTGTTTGCGTCCGTGGATTATGGTTTCTTTAAAATCAACAGTTTTTCATATGAAAGTAAAACCTCGTCCTTTCAAAACATCAATCTATCGAAAAGCGGGAAATTTTTCGAGAAGGAAGCTCCCGCGAAATCTCTGAAGCTGGCTCGAGTTCCAATGGTTAGCGCAACCCTTCTTTCTGTCTGGCTCGAGCTGACCTTAGTCGTTTCAGCGCAGGGCGAAATCAGTATTAAGTCCGAGCTTACCACGACGGAAAAATGCACGTGGAAAAACAAATAGATGACGAAATCCAAGTCCGAGTCCAATAAGAAATTTGATATTTCGGCGGCAGCCAGCATATCTGCTACCGTACAAGGTTCTATTATTGTCAGAATTGGTTTTGTTGCGGCCAAGACACACGTTGAGGTGGCTGCGCTTTCCGTTTCCTATGGTTGGAGCGCTACTGTAAAAACGAGCACAGAGTCTCTCGGTTGCGCAGATGTAATTATTTCAAGCAACCTGAGCGTCAGCCTACGCATCGGTCTGCTAAAGGTCGAAACGATTGGAAAGAACGCAATGAAGCTCGGAACAAGCTTATCTTTCGGTGGCGACCTGTTCAATGTAAATAACGTTGTCTTCAAGCGACACTTTGAATTTTCGACGCTCAAATTTGTGGATAAATGTACCCACAGTAAGTACCCGGTTGTCACCTATTTCATTGGCCCGAACGATACGGGGATAACCACGCAATCCGTTACCGCCGTCAATGGCTCAACGATTTCGGCGCCGACGGAGCCTTCCCGTGACGGATATTCCTTTGACGGCTGGTATAAGGACGTTTCTTTTGCCGAACCTTGGGATTTTGACAATGATGTTGTAACAACGGATATAACTCTGTACGCGAAGTGGATCAGCTATGCGACAGGTTCATATGATATGCCTGTACTCGACAGCGCCATTGAAATTAGCCCAGATGCGGAACCTGTACATCTGCTGAACGCAGAAGAGTCACTGCCATTCCTGAGATATCGTATAGACGACGATGGCGCGCATATTATCGGCTACAACGGGGAGCCAGTTGCCATCACAATTCCCGACGAAATCGAAGGGAAAAAGGTCGTCAGCATAGAAAACCCCATTGGCGAGGGCTTCGGCTTTGTTGGCTGCACTTCTCTTAGACAAATCGTCCTATCTGATAATATCGAAACAATGTGGGCAGGCGTCTTTGCTGGCACAAGTCTAACTTCTGTACGGACACCTTTAAGCTGGCAGGAAGTTTATGATGTTCCATCTCCATTCGGAGGCTGCACTACGCTGAAGGAAGTTATTTTTCCGGAAGGTGTAACAGCAATTCCCCCGTATGCGTTCGTCAGTGCAACATCTCCGGATATCGACCTTCCGACAACCAGCATTGAACGAATCATTTTGCCGAGTACGCTCAAAGAAATTGGTTATATGGCTTTCGCTGGCACCAGCATTTCATCGATAGAACTTCCGGAAGGGCTTGAAGCGCTGTCAAATTTTGTATTTTCAGATTGTGTAAAGCTCACAAGTGTAACATTGCCGAACAGCCTTACAACTATGGGCTCATTCGCATTTACAGGAACTCGCCTTACATCCGTGCAAACCCCCACTCATTGGTCGAAAGTAGCTTACTATAATTGGGATGACGGAGACTATGTTCAAGGCTATGAGTCGCCCTTTGCTGGCTGCAACACTTTAAGAAGCATCATCGTTCCCGAAGGCGTAACCGCGTTACCTGATTACGCTTTCAGCAAAACAGGGAATATCGACGCTCCCTCCGACACCTCCAGCATCGTAGACATCAGTCTGCCGAGCACGCTCAAAAAGATCGGCACGCACTCCTTCGATGGCACCAGCATTACATCAATCACGCTGCCGGACGGCATTACGGACATGAGTTCGTATGCGTTTGCTGGAACCCGGCTTACGTCCGTGCGCACGCCTGCAAGCTGGTCGAAGATTACTCCATATACAGATGAGGAACAGGGTACGATCTATGTTTCTCCGTTTGCAGGCTCTTCGTTGACGCAGGTTCTCGTTCCGGAAGGCGCTGTCTCGCTGCCCAAATACGCGTTCAGAAACGCCAGCAGCCTTAAGAACGTTTTTCTGCCGGATACGCTCACGGAAATCGGAAGCTATGCGTTTGATGGCGCAAATATCTCGTCGATCGAGCTTCCGGATGGGCTTCAGTCCATCGGAGAACGCGCTTTCCAGCGCTGCAAAAACCTGACAAGCCTTTCCCTGCCCGACAGCATTACGACCATGGGCGCGAACGCATTCTCCGGAACCCGACTTACGTCCGTGCAGACCCCGGCCAACTGGACGAATGTGGAAGCCTCCGGCAAGAAATCTTCTCCCTTTAATGGCTGTACTACGCTGCGGAATGTCGTGGTGGCGGATGGCGCTGCCACGCTGCCCGACTATGCCTTTGCCGCGGATGGCTCCAGCCTCGGCATTGTAAGCATCCGTTTGCCGGATACGCTCACGGAGATTGGTCACTATGCGTTCAAAGGCACGGCTATTTCGTCCATTCAGCTTCCTGACGGTCTCAAAACGATCGGTGCGTCCGCATTTGAGAACTGTCAAAACTTGACCAGCATAACGTTGCCGGACAGCGTTACGTCCATGGGGCCGGAGGCGTTCTGGGGAACGGCTCTTACGTCAGTCCAAACACCGCTCAACTGGACAACGGTTTCTCCGTATGAAGACCGGACGGGATCGCCTTTCGCCGGATGCAAGACGCTGAAGAGCTTTCTTGTCCCGGATGGCGTAACCATGATGCCCGATAACGCCTTCAACCTCAGGAAGGAGTATCTGACTGCGCCGACATACCCCAGCATGAGCGTAAGCCTGCCGAATACGCTTGTGCAAGTCGGTGCAAATGCCTTTGCTGAAATGAAGCTTTCGGAGATCGTCTTCCCATCATCGGTCGCGTCAATCGGTACCGGTGCGCTGGCTGGCTGCACGTCTCTGAAGCGAATCGTATTCCTTGGCGACGTTTCGTCCATAGGCGACGCGATCGCCGAAGGCGCGCCGGTTGAAGAAGTTTGCAGTCCGGCAGACAGCAGCACGGTTCGGTCTTATTTCGAAAAGAATCATCCCAGCGCGTGCCTTGCAGAGCTGCCCTCGGACTACCATATCCTCAGCTGGAAGAACTCCGGAGAACATTCGCTGCCGAATCAGACTATTCAGGCCGGGCTGAAGCTTACGCGCCCGGCTGCGCCCACGTATACCGATCATACCTTTGAGGGTTGGTATAAGGATGAAGCTTGCACGCAGGCGTGGGATTTCGAGGTTGACGTCATGCCCGACGCCGATCTGACGCTGTATGGTTGCTGGCGCTATACGCCCAGCGGATTCAGCTATACCGTTTCGGACGGCGGTGCAACCATCACAAAATACGAAGGAGATGCCATTACGCTGATTATCCCCCGCGAAATCGGCGGCGTTTCCGTGCGCGCACTGGCGGCCGAATCCATACCGGAAGAGGTTGTCTCCCTGACCATTCCCGCCAGCGTAACCACGATCGACGCTAACGCATTCTGGGAAGCAAGCGGATTAGCATCCATTACAGTCGAATCCGAAAACGAGGTTTATCGCAACGAAAACGACGTACTTTATAAGGGAAGTACGCTGGTTTGCTATCCTCCGCGCAAAGCCGACAGGGTATTCACGATTCCGGACGGCGTCACTTCCATCGGCGAACACGGCTTTTATAACTGCGATATTCTTCACGCGCTGGCGATTCCCGCAAGCGTCGTTGAAATTGGCGAATACGGCATCTATGACTGTGACACTCTCGAGCAGGTATCCTTTACGGCAGATGTTAACTCGATTGCGTCAGGAAACCTGCTGCTGTGCGCAGAAAACCTGAATGTGACCGGCCCGATCGGCGCGGAAAATTTGACTGCCTATGCGGACGGCGCATATGTGAATTACAATATGTACAACCTGATCTTCGCTCAGGATGGCAAAGTGATTGGAACGCTGCCTCTGCGCGCCGGTGAAAAAATCGGCGAATTGCCTGCGCTTGAATCGGATGCGCTTGTGTTCGTCGGCTGGTCCGTTGCGGAAAACGAAGTCCTTCTCTGGACGGACAGCGACGCATCCATGCCTGCAAACGATCTGGTGTTCTATGCGGTGTTTGAAAATACCTTCCGCTACGTGCAGACGGATGGTGGTATCATCCTGACGGAATACGTCGGCACAGCAACGCGCGTCGATATTCCTGCCAGCATTGATGGTCAGAACGTTCTTGAAATTCGAGAGAACTGTTTCAAGGATACGAGCGTTACGCTTCTCGGTGACAAGGGCAGCCTTGCCGAAGCATACGCGAATGCGCAAGGCCTGAATTTTAAAAAGAAGACGTATACGCTGCGCTTTGAAACCAACGGCGGAACAAAGGCCGCAGACCAGACGCTGAGTGCAGGAGACGAATTCGTGCTTCCGGCAACGATTCGCACGGGCTATGATCTGAAAGGCTGGTATACCGATGAGATTCTGACAGACGTATGGGCAGAGGGTAACACAATGCCGTCTCACGATCTTACGCTCTACGCGCGTTGGAGATGCGTCGACGATTCCGCGCCCATCGTTCCGTTCACATTTGATGAAGTGGAGGACGGGCTTACGATCACAGGCTTTACGGGCGACTTCAGTCTGGTCGAAATCCCAGAGACCATTAATGGACAGACTGTAACTCGCATCGCAGATTATGCCTTTGCCGGCAACAGTTATATACAGGAAGTGCAGCTTCCGCAAACCGTCACGTCGATTGGCGAAAACGCCTTTGCGGACACTCCCCTGTACAGCATCACCATGGGCAATGTGGAAACAATCGGAGCGCATGCCTTTGAAGGATGCGCAAGCCTTGCAGAGGTATCGCTGCCCGATACGCTAAAGCTCATCGGGGCTTATGCATTCCAGGATTGCACCGCATTGCTGAACATTGCTTTGCCGAACAGTATCACCACGTTAGAGGAAGGCCTGTTCGAAGGATGTACATGGTTGACAAGCGTCAGCCTGCCCGATGAGCTTGAATCCATATGCAGCGGAGCGTTCCGCGCGTGTGCGCACATTGGGAATATCCATCTCGGTACAAACGTCAACGAAATCGCCCAGAACGTCTTTGATGGGTGCAGCGCGTTGACGGCATTCACTGTCGAAGACGGCAACATGTATTATAAGGCAGTGGACGGCGTTCTGTTCAACAAAGCAGGCACGCAGCTGGTTCTGTATCCGGTGGGCAAAGCTGATTCGGCCTATACCATCCCCGAGGGTGTAACGACACTTGCCGATGGCGCCATGAGAAAGAGCCGCCTTATCACTTTGCGGCTGAACAGTGAACTGAGTACCATCGGCGCTGGCTCTTTGAACGGTTCGGCGCTGCTCGAAACGATCGTATTTAATACGAATCTGACGGATATCGGTGCGAACGCCTTTGACGGTTGCATCAGCCTGAAGGAAGTCACGTTGCCGGACAGCGTGAAAAAGGTCGGCGCAGAGGCTTTTGACATGACAGGCCTCAACCACATAACCATTCCTGCACAGACGGAATTGGGCAAAAACGCCATTCCCGCAACGGATACGCTTACGATATGCGGTAAGGCCGATTCCGAGGCCGAAATCTACGCAAATGCGCATGGAATTCGTTTCCTTGACGCATCCCGGGATGTAGAGGTAACGGGAATATCCATTCCCGAAGCACTCAACCTTGAGCCGGGTACGTCAACCACGCTGACCACAGTGCTCACGCCCGCGAATACGACTGAACAAAGCATAATCTGGCTGAGCGCTGATGAGACAGTTGCAGTTGTAACTCCGTCTGGTGTTGTTGAGGCGAGAGCCGTCGGCACGACCACCATTGTAGCAAAGGCTGCGAACGGTTCAACCGCCGAATGCATAGTGACTGTCGCTAAAAAGACCGTCAAAGCAACGCAAATAACGGTGTCCAGCTCGGAAATCCTGCTTTTTGTTGGAGAAATGCGTTCTGTTTCGGCTACCGTGTTGCCGGTCGATGCGGATGATGGTGCAGTAACGTGGTCTGTCAGTGATCCAAAAATCGCATCCTGGAGCAACAGCATCGTCGGTTTAACACCCGGAAAGACGCTCCTGCTAGTTACTACAGAGGGCGGTTTGACGGCACAATGCACCATCATCGTGTGTTCCAGGTCGATGGAAACCCCGGATTTCAAGTTGCCGTCGGCACTCAATGTAATTGAAGCCGAGGCGTTTGCCGGACTTCCGGTATCCATCGTAGCCTGTCCGAACGGTTTGGAAACGATCGAAAGTCAGGCTTTCGCAAACTGCGAATCGCTTGCTCAGATCTATATTCCTGCAACCGTAACGAAGATTGCCCCCGATGCATTTGCAGGCAGCAATCGTTACCTGGCCATATACGGAAAGGCAGGAACGACGGCCGAAGCATTTGCAGCCGAAAACGGGTATCTATTCTCGGCAGTAGATTAAACATAGCTTCTTCGTGTCAGGCAATGGCACTATTCAATAAGCCTTGCGTGCTTTCATTGCCTGACATGATTCTATCCACACTTCTTTTCTTAATGATCGTTCACCTCACAAGGAGATCAATATGCGCATATGCTATTCCGTTTTGCTGAGTATCTTTGTTGTGTTTTGCACTCATTCAGTCAAAGCTGAACAGTTCGTACTTCCTTCTCAAACCATAGAAATCGAAGAAGCTGCATTCGAAGGGAATACACAGGTTCGTGAAATCATCATTCCAGATGGAACACTGTCAATCGGCGATTATGCCTTTTCCGCGTGTAGACGTCTTGGCTGGCTGACGATTCCGCAGAGTGTCATTAGTCTTGGAGATGCGTTTATTCATGATTGCGCTGATGATCTGCTCATCAGAACAAGCCCTCAAAGCGTCGCCTGCCTGTATGCACAACGTAATCAAATTGATTACCAGGCGGGGACAACATATCGTGCCCTGCTGATCGGACAAACCTACCCCGATATTCCGATACTGCGGTTGAATGGCCCTAAAAATGATGTAAATGCAATGCAGCGTTGCTTAGAGCAATTTGATGACACCGCATATCAGACGACAAGTCGAATGAATTTGACTGCCAACGAAATACTTGAAGCCATCTCCTCCGTTTTCGCAGACGCAGACGCCGAGGATGTTTCTCTCCTTTACTATTCGGGACATGGAGTATCCTCCAACGATTCAACAAGCCAAGGAGCATTACTTGGGAGTGATGGCGAAAGTTATATTACAGCCTCAACGCTTAGGAGCGCTCTTGATCAAATATCTGGAAGGAAAATCGTAATTATCGATTCTTGCTACAGTGGTAATATGCTCTCCAGCAAGCTGAATGTGATTTCATTTAGCAAAACTGCGGAGAGTACTTTATCAACAGAAGCATTTACTGATTCATTTATCTCTGCTTTTTCACGCAGAACACGAAGCGGATTGGCGGGAGATTGTTATTTTGTATTGACCGCCGCCGCCAAGGATGAAGAGAGTTTTGAAGGTCAAATTGGCAATCAGATCATGGGGCTGTTTACATCTTACCTGACAAAGGGCTGCAGATATAGTACCACGCAAGATGATATACGTACATTACCCGCTGATGACAATGGCAACGGCGTATTGACGCTGCAGGAAATCTATCAGTATGTTCGCGCCTCTCTTATCCCTGAAGGACAGCATGCACAAGTTTTCCCAGAAAACTGTCATTGGTTCGGAATCTTCCGGTTTACTCCATAGACAAATGTACTATTTTCTCTTCATAGAGAACACGCTGCAAAGGCCATACCATTCTTCCGCATTCCCTACCTACGAAGCAATTCGAACTTATTCCTTCTCTTGATTCGCGAAGAACGCGTCGCAGAACCGTACCATTGGGTTTCGTAGTCAACGTGAGGGAGGATCGTCATGTCGCTGGGCGTGAAGATTCCGCGGGTGTGGGCTTCGTTTACTAAACCGAAGATATAGTCATCCGAGGTTTCCACTATGCCGCGCACGGTCGTCCAGCCCTTCTGAACCGCGTAATACAGGCGGGTATGGCCGTCCAGCACAATATAGCGGCCGTTATGAGGGAGAACCTGAAGGATGACGTCCTGCGGTTCATGGATGAATGTGCCGACTGCGGCGAGCTTATCCCTGTCCACGAGGAACTGGGACGGCTGGACGGCTTCCATTGGAATCGTCAGCAGCTGCACTCGCGGGCGTTCCTCGAGCATCCGACCCTCTGCGTCATAGAAGGTCGTGATATGCGGGGCGTAAAAGCGGAATTCCGCAATCAGCTGCGGGCAGGCTGCCGCATCCTTTCCCCGAACGTTCGCTTCAAATTCCGAAACGATCTCAATTTCACAGGGCTCGCCCTCATGCAGGATATGCGGCTGGCCGTCGATGGTGATGCTGCCCACGCCGTCCAGGCAGGTGACAAACGCGTCATCGCCGGCGGCGTGCGTGCTGATTTCCTCGTTCTTATCGAAGGAGAACAGGGTCACGCTGACGGCGTTATTCTGCGCCAGCGTCCTGCTGACGACCTGCCCATCCTAACAAGCGATCTGTTCCTTGAGCGTAAGCACCTCGGCCTTGGCGATATTCTTCATGGTTTCCTTCATTTTTCTTTCCTGCCCTGCGGTTTCCTACAGGTTGAACCTCATTTTCCCAACATTATGCGAAACCCCTTCGCCGGCCTGACGGGCGACGAAGGGGCGTGAAAGTGATTTGTCAGCGAACGACAAACCAGTAACCCAGCAGAGACAGAGCGACCAGCACGATCAGCGCCACAGGAAGAATCGTAATCATTGCGCTGATTACCATCGCGCGGGCATCGTTCTTTTCCAGCTTCTGGCCGAGAAGCTCATCCGACAGCGGTTTTACCTCGTCGGGATTCTTCTCCTTCAAATAGTCGATAGAGCGGTCAAACTTCCTCTGAAAGATGATCATTTTGCGTCTCCTCGCTGCATCCCAGCATATGGTGGCAGGCCACAAAGTGGTTCGGGCCAACCTCCTGCCACGCAGGCACGGCGTGCTCGCAGATTTCAGTGCAATAGCGGCAGCGCGTGTGGAACTTGCAGCCCTTGGGCGGGTTCACCGGACTCGGAATATCGCCCTCGAGAATCTTCATCTCGCGGCTGGTATCGAGATCGGTGGTTGGTATCGCCTGCATCAGCGCCTCGGTGTAGGGATGCTTCGGGTTATCGAAGATTTCCTGCGCGGGAGCCAGCTCGACCAGCGTGCCCAGATACATGACGCCGATGCGGTCGGAAATGTACTTGACGACCGACAGATCGTGCGTGATGAACATATAGGTCAGGTTCTGCTGTTCCTTGAGATCCTTGAGCAGGTTGATGATCTGCGACTGGATCGAAACGTCCAGCGCGCTGACGGCCTCGTCGCACACGACGAACTTCGGATGCACGGCCAGCGAACGGGCAATGCCGATGCGCTGGCGCTGGCCGCCGGAGAACTGGTGCGGATAGCGGTGCAGGAAGTACGGCGCGAGACCCGCGTCGTCCATCACCTTGAGGATCTCCGCCTGCATGCGCTTGTCGTTGCGCTTGAAGAACTTGTGCGCCAGCATGCCCTCGCCGATGATCTGGCCGACCGTCATGCGCGGGTTCAGCGACGAATACGGATCCTGGAAGATCATCTGCAAATCGCTTCTGAGCTTTCGAATCTCGTTATACTTCAGGCGCGCAAGGTCGATGCCGTCGTCGCGGAAGCCTTCCAGACGCTGGAACTCCTCGTTGTCCTTATAGGGCTTGCGCATTTCCTCAATCTGCGCACGCGCGCTCTCCAGCTGCGTATGCAGCTGCGCGATCCTGTCTTCCTCGGCGTCCAGAAGCGCCCTGGCCTTGTCCGCCTTCGCCTTCAGGGAGCGGGCGTTCCGTCCCTCAGACACGGCGTCCTCATAGGCAAACTTGGCGTCGTCATACGTCAGCTTGCGGTCATCGCGCTTTTCCTCGGCCTTGCACATGAGCTTGGACAGCTTATACAGGTTCATGAACACCGCGGTAACGGGCGTCAGATCGTCCAGCATCATGAAGCCGCCCACCAGATTGACAATGTCCAGGAACGCGTCGCGCGCCTGCTTTTTCGCCGACTGGAGCGCGTTGGCCATGTTATACTTTGCCCTGCCATCCGCCAGCGCGTCGTATTCCTTCTGAATCGCGTCGCGCCTCGCCTCCAGCGCCCGCAGCTGCGTGCGGCGCTTGGAGAGCGTGCGGATGGTATCGAGCATATATGCGGGCGCGATATCGTCCAGCGTCTTGCCGTAGTACATCGTGCGGCCATCCGTCTGACGGTAGAGCTGAAGCAGCGTCCGTCCCAGCGTGGACTTGCCGCAGCCGGACTCGCCCACCAGACCCAGCGTCTCGCCCTCGTAGATATCCAGCGTGATATCATCGTTGGCGCGGACGTACAGATCCTTTTTCTTCAGCGGGAAATACTGCTTGAGGTTCGTAATGCGAAGCAATACCTTCTGATTCTCATTATTTTGCATGGCGCGCCTCCTGATCCGGGTAGAAGCAGCGAATCTGATGATTCTCGCCCACGGTTACGAACTCCGGCTCTTCCTCTTCGCATTTCCGGGTGCAATACTTGCAGCGGGGCGCGAACTTGCAGCCCTTGGGCAGCGCCAGCGGGTGCGGAACCGCGCCGGGAATCGCGTCCAGCCGGACGTTCGCCGGGGTGTCCAGCCGCGGGATGGAGACCATCAGCCCCTCGGTGTACGGATGCGAATAGCGCGGATGCGAGAACACCGTGCGCGCGGACGCCAGCTCGACGACCTGCCCGCAGTACATGACGGCGATGTCGTCCGCCATCTGGCAGATAACGCCCAGATCGTGGGTAATAAACAGGATGGAAGTGCCGTGCTCGCGCTTCAGGTCGTTCATCAGCTTCAGAATCTGTGCCTGAATGGTCACGTCCAGCGCCGTGGTCGGCTCGTCCGCGATCAGCAGCTTGGGCCGGCACGCCAGCGCCATGGCGATCATGACGCGCTGGCGCATGCCGCCGGACAGCTGATGCGGATACTGCTTCACGACGGTCTCCGGGTTGGGAATCTTCACGTCGCGAAGCATCTCAACGGCCTTAACGGCGGCCTCGCGCCTGTTCATTCCCTGATGGATCATGAACGGCTCGGAAACCTGGCGCTCGATCGTGAACACCGGGTTCAGACTGGTCATGGGCTCCTGGAAGATAACGGAAATCTTGTTTCCGCGGATTTTCTGAACCTCGCTTATCGGCAGCCTGGTCATGTCGCGTCCCTCGAACATGATGCTTCCGCCGTCAATGTAGCCGTTCGCGTCCAGAAGGCGCAGTATGCTCATGGCGGAAACGCTCTTGCCGGAGCCGGACTCGCCCACGACGCCCAGCGTGCGGCCGGACTCAACGGTATAGGAAACGCCGTTGACGGCTTTGATGATGCCGCGCTTCGTGGTGAAGAAGGTTCTCAGGTCATTGATTTCAAGCAGTGCCATTTCTCTTCCCCCTTCCTCAGCGTTCCACGGACTTGGGATCGATGGCGTCGCGCAGGCCGTCGCCGATCAGGTTGATGCAGATGGTGCACGCGCCGAAGATCACGGCCGGGAACACCCATCTCCACCAGTACTGCTGGATAACCACGGAGTTGTTCGCGCCGTTGAGCAGGTTTCCCCACGTCGGCGTGGGCAGCGGAATGCCGAAGCCCAGGTAGGACAGCGTGGACTCGGTGAGCATGCAGGTGGCGAAGTCCAGCGTCATGCTGACCAGCAGAAGCGAGAACACATTGGGCAGGATGTGGCGGAACACGATAGCCATTTCCTTGATGCCCATGGCCTTGGCGGCCGTGACGTATTCCATTTCGCGCTGCGCCAGAATCTGCGCGCGCACCAGACGGCAGGTGCCCGTCCAGCTCAGAACGCCCAGAACCACCATGATGATATACATTCTGTGCGTCGCGTCAATCGACGCGCCGATAACGGCAGACAGAATCATGGCGAACGGGATGAACGGCAGGCCGCCCACGATTTCCGAAATGCGCATGATCAGAATATCCGCCTTGCCGCCGAAGTAGCCCGCGAGGCCGCCCAGCAGCACGCCGATGATCGTGGCGATCACAACGGAGATGGCGCCGACCGTCATGGTCACGCGGCCGCCGTTGATGATGCGGGTGAGCATGTCGCGGCCCAGATTGTCCGTGCCCAGCAGGAAGCCCTTGAGACCCCATGTATACACGTGGTTTGCATCGTCCACGGCGTAGTTCTGGAAGTTGCCGGTGTAGACGGCGGTGATATTCCTGCCCTTAAGGGAGGAGGGAACCGACGTCTGGCCGTACTTGTTACTGCCCCAGCTGACGACCGAGCCATCCTCCAGCAGGACGGTATAATGGAAGCGTCCGCCGCTGATGGACTTGATCGGCGCGGAGAACGCCGGAATGTCGGCCTCGCCGCTGCGCGCGTTGCCCCACATGAAGACCTGTCCGTCCTCGGTGACAGCCGCGACGGTCTTGCTGGTTGCGGCAATGTCAATGACCTTCTTGCCGTTCAGACCCTCCGGGATCACGGCGAACGGGCTGGTCTTGTAGTTCTTGCCGGTGTAGGCCACGGTACCGTCCCTGAGCAGCGCGATATACTCGTTGCTCGTCAGCGCGACCTTCTGGATATTGCCCTGGTATTCCTTGCGAACCTTGATGTCGGACATGTTGCCGTTGCCCCAGAAATACGCCTTACCGTCGCTGGTGACGATGGCGGAGAACTGGTTGGAGGCCTCCAGCTGAATGACGTTCCACGTCGCGGGATCCTTCATCGCAGCCTTCATTTCCTTGGACAGCTCGCCCTGCTTGAGGCGCGTGTTGCCCCACACGTACACCTGACCATCCTCCGCCAGAGCGACCGCGTGATCCTCGCCGGCGGCGATCATACTGATGTTCGCGTTCTGCACCTCATCCGGCACGTTGGCGATGTCCAGCTTGTCGGTGATGCGGGTGTGCCCCCAGATGTGAATCCTGCCGCTGTCGTCGATGCCGATGCCATAGGTGCCGCCCGCGGCGATATCGCGAACGTGCCCCTTCATCTCGCCGGGCACCTTCATCAGGTTGTATCCCGGCGGGATGTTGCTCATCGTGCTGTCCTGATCGCTCAGATCGAGCTTCCAGATGTACGGGCCGACGATGACTACCACGAAGATGATCAGAAACACGACCACGCCGACCATCGCGGTGCGCTTATGGAAGAACGCCTTCGCCATGGTCTTAAACGGCGTCTGAACCTGCTCTTCCCTGAGGATGTCCCTGATCTCGCCGTCGTTTCCGGCGACGCCGCGCTTCAGCCAGCGGAAGAGGAAAAACGACTTCTTCTTTTTCTGATCTGCCATGCTCTTTCCCTCCCCCTTACTTATCGATGCGCACGCGCGGGTCGACGAGGCCGTAGCTGATATCGATCAGCAGCGCGCCTAAAAGCGAAACCACGGTGTAGAACATCTGAATTGCGAGCACCAGCTCAAAGTCAAGGTTATTCAGACCCTGCCAGTAGAGCTTGCCCATGCCGCTCAGCGAGAACGAGTTCTCGATAACGACCGAGCCGGAGAAGATGCCCAGGAACCAGCCGATAATGGAAGTGATAACCGGCAGCAGGGCGTTTCTCCACGCGTGGGAATAGATGACAACCTTTTCCTTCAGACCCTTGGCGCGCGCCGTGCGAATGTAATCCATGCTCAGCGCTTCGATCATCGAGCTTCTGACGTAGCGGGTCATGCCGCCAAGGGCGCTGAAGGTCATAACGATAACGGGCAGCGCAATGTGATACAGCTTATCGACAAACGCTTCCCAGTTGTTTGCATACGTGATGCCGGGCGTTTTAATTCCCTGAATCGGGAAAACGCGCCACAGGACGCAGAAGAAGAACATGAAAATCAGCACAATGATATAAATCGGTATGCTGTAGCCCAGAATCGTTACCACCTGAACGCTCTGGTCAAACTTGCTGTTTTTATGGACAGCGCAATAGATACCAAGCGGAATGGTGATACCAAGCGCCGCAATGGTAGAGAAGATATTAATGAAGATGGTGTTCTTCATAGGCTCCCTGATCGCATCGACCACGTTCACCTTGAAGAAGCGGGAATAGCCCATGTTGCCTTCCAGAAGTCCGTTAAACTCGCCTTTTACGTCCTTCCAAAGACCAATCCAGCGCAGATAACGCACGATCAGAGAGTCGTCCAGACCCATTTCCTGACGCAGCTGTCTGTACTGCGCCTCGTATTCGGCGGGTTTCAGGCTCTTCTTCAGTCCTTCCATCTCGGCTCTGGCCGGGTCGGAAGGGATCAGGTTATACAGGGAATACATCAAAAAGGACACGATCAGGAAGACGATGATCATGTACCCGATACGTTTCAGGATGTATCTAGTCATTCAAGCTCAATCCCTTCTGAGACTTGAAAACAAGGGGCGGAGAGAAGCCCGCCCCTTGCTTCCAAACCGTTTTGGCTTAGGAACCGATTATTCCGCGATGGTGGCGTACAGGATCGCCTGCGAAAAGTCCCAGAAGGAATCCTGCTCGTAATTCTCCAGCCACTCGGGATAGAGGGTGATATAGATGTTGGAGTACAGCGGGATCTCGGGGAGGAGGTCATTCCAGCGGGCGATGAACTGCTTCCACATATCCATGTACTTCTCGGTCTCGTCAGAGTTCACGGTGTAAACCATGTCCATGGAGAGCTTGTCGAGCTCTTCGTCCAGCAGGTAGTTCTGGTTGTAGCCCTGGGCGAGGAGGTCGGGATCCAGCGTGAAGCTGTAGGACTGATCATACGCCGGCTGGAAGTTGGAAGCGAGGTTGTACATGCCGTAGGTCTTCAGGCCGTACTTCGCGTCGACGGAGGTATCGCGGTACATATAGTTCAGCAGCTCGGAGAAGGTCATAACGTTCTGGTTGATCTGCATGCCGGCCTTGGCGGTATCCGGATTCTCAGAGAGCATAACCTTCAGAAGCTCGGAAACGGGGTTGCCATCGGAGGAAGACCACTCGATGATCAGGGGCATCAGGATGGTGCCGTCCGCGAGGGTTACGTTGTGAGCGTAATCGCCCGCTTCTTTCTCGGTGACCTTCTTGTAGCGGATGCCTTCGGTCCAGGCTTCGCCCTTCTCGTTCAGCGTCCAGCCATCCTCTACCAGCGCCGCGACGGCGTTGTCATAGTTGTAGGTGTAGGGGTTCAGGTTCTCGTCGAGCCACTCCTCGGCTTCCTGATACTGCCACAGACCGGTGCCGTAGGGGCCGTTCACAACGCCGCCCCAGCCCTGACAGAAGGTGTTGGCGAACTCGTTGCGGTCGAGCAGCATGGCGACGGCGTGACGCACAGCCTTGAACTGGGTCGGGCCAAAGTCGCACTGGAACATGATCTTGCCGTAGCCGGGACGATCGAACTGGACGTACTTGAAGCCGCCGGCCTCAACGATATCCATCGCCTGGTTGATCTCGTTGCCATCGGTCAGGGTGTCATAGAAGTTGAAGGCGCCGGTCTTGATCGCGTCGTTCCAGGTGGCGGACTCCGCCTTCACGATGACGAACTTCTTGATGGAAGGCTTCTGGCCTTCGAAGTTGCCGGCGTAGTTGGGGTTGATTTCGAAGGTAGCCTGCAGGGCGGCCTTGTCGAACTCGACCAGGTTGTACGGGCCGGCGGAAACGCGGTCGGAGCCGGCGTTGAAGCGCGCGTACTCGAGGCGATCCTTGATCTTCTCAGCGGTGGGCTCGCCGGTGAAGTAGCAGCCATTGCCGTCATCGGCAACGCCGTAGCCCTCGCCCAGCCAGTAGGCGATGTCGAAAGCACTGAATCCGGCGTAGGTGATGTCGTAGAAGTACGGCACCTTGTCGGCAACGATGGTCACGGAGATGGTGTTCTCATCAAGAATGTGCAGGCCGGTCACGGTGTCGGCCTTGCCGTCATAGTAATCCTGGCCGCCCACGATGGTCAGATAGCCGGTCAACTTGGCGCCGACATCAGTCGCCATCTTGGAGCAGGCGAACAGCGTAGTCCACACGAAATCCTGGATGGTGATTTCCTTGCCGCTATTGTACTTGAGGCCGGACTTGACCTTCACAGTGAAGGTCTTGGTGCCGTCATCATTCATGACAGAGGTGATGGATTCGCAGACAGTCGGGTTCATGATATACTCGCCGCCCTGGTTGCTGACGACAGTGCTGCAGTCGTTGCTCAGGTCGCGAATCATCTTATCGGTGGCGTTGTTGGTCCACCAGGCGCCGGGAGCGAAGTCACCGCCGATTTCGGTCGAGGTACCGTAGATCAGCATGTGCTCGTCGTTGTTCTCGGCAACTGCGCTTACCATGGTGAACGCCATCGCCAGAACGAGAAGCATCGCAAAGATCTTCTTCATAGAGTGCATCCTCCTTTAATATTGCCAGAGCTACAGACTCTGTTATGTAAGAGTATATCACATAAACTTGCAGGATTCAATATGCGGCAGTCATTATTAACACAGTTGATGCAAATTTGCGAGCTCAAAAATGCAGCATTGCATAAATGCAGAAAATGGTGTATAATGGATTTGCGCGGCGGTTTCGCGCCCGTGAGAAGGAGGTTGTTCCCTTTGAACCGTAAACTGTTTTCCGCGCTGACGCTGCTTTTTTCGCTCGTCCTCGCGTTTTCGACGCCGGCCGCGGCCGCCCCGCTTCCGCGTACCGCGGCGCTGGCCGGCGACTACATTCCAGCCGACGCCGGCAAGGGCGGCGTGGAGGAGCTTTCTTCCTATTTATATGCCTCCAGCGTGCTGACCGCGGCGCAGTACACCGAGGGCTCGCGCTCGAAGCTGATCATGTATTCCACGTCCTTCACCTCACCCATCATCGGACGCGGCTCGTTCGGCAGCTACTACCAGGAGCTTACGCAGGTTGCGCCCTATGTATTCGTCGATATGGCCGGTCACGTGATCACCTTCCGCGTGGACGAAAACGGCCGTCCCACCGGGCTGGACTTCGAGGGCACGGAGTACGTGCCAATGAAGCTTTCCCGCTCGCCGACCTTCATAAATCTGACGCTGGGCTTCCTTCAGTATCTCGCGCTTTACGCGCTTGCGGCGCTGGCGATCTGGGCTGCATACGCGTGGAGCGCCCGCCGGCGCATGTGGCGAAGCTATACCGCCACGAAGCTGCATACCGCGCTTCTGATTCTGATGACGCTGACCGTGTGGAACACGCTGTTCCTGCTGGTGGACGCCGCGTCGCTGAGCTTCAGCTACGCATCGCGCGTGCCAATGATGATCGCGAACGCTGTCCTCGCCGCGTTGACCGGCCTCGACTGCCTGCTGATCGCCGCCTTCGCGCCTCGCGGAGAGCTGCTCCGCCGTCAGAAGATTTTCTACTTCATCAACATCGCCCACGCCGCCGTTCTGGTCTTCCTCGTCTTCTGCTGGCAGCTGTTCCGCTGATTTCAGGGCGGCGCAGCCCAAATGAAGCCGCCGGCCGGCGAATGGATTTTCCGTCTTCGTTCGCCGCGTTCTCGCGCGCGTCGTTCATGAAGTCGTTGCCCAGGCCGGTCGGGCAACAGCAGATCGTCCGGGAGGGCGCGACGCCGTTCAGCGCGTTCGCGAAATGATTCAGCGTGCCGTCGCCCCCGGCGAGGATTACCATATCCGTGCCCGGAAGGCCGCGCAGAAACGCCGCCGCGTCCAGCTTCGTCACGTCCCGTCCGCGCATCCGTTTTGCCAGCGCCTGCGCGCGCACTTCACCCTGCCTGCTGCCCGCCAGCAGATTAAACAGTATGTACGTCATCGTTCTCTACCCCTTGTATTCGTTCAGCTTTTCCTGCATCATGGACGCGGCCTCGCGCGTCACCTCGTCCGTACGCCGCCCGCGCGCGTCGACCGTTCCTAGAATATCAAAGTATACGTCCGTCCTCCGAAGCGGGAAATTCCGGTGGATTTTCTCCGTTCCGGCGATCGTGGCCACGACGATGGGCACGTTCGCCCAGCTCGCCACATTCATGCAGGCCGCGTGCATCGGCTGCAGATCGTAGCTCTGCCCGCGGTGCCCCTCCGGGTATACGCCGATTGCGTCCACCGCGCCGGTCTTCAGAAGCTCCGAGGCGCTCTTCAGCGTGAGCGCCGACGAACGCGCGTCGTTCCGGTCAATCGGCAGATAGCAGCCGCGCCGGATCATTTGCCCGCCGATGGGAATCCGAAAATTCTCCGGCTTCGAAATGAACGCCAGACGCGCAGAGCGCAGGCACGCGCTCTGAATCATGTTGTCAAAGTTGGAAAGATGATTCGAAACGAACACAAAGCGCCCGTCCGCGGGCAACTTCTCGCGCCCGGTCACATGCACCCGCGCGACCGCGGCTTCATATAGGAAGCGATAGCCGGAGTTCAGAAGCGCGTCGTAAAACCGCGACGGCCGGTCGTATTCCTTTCCCTTCGGAATCATGAGACTTGCCAGCCATAGAAACAGCCAGTACAATACAGCCGCCGTCACCGCACCGGCCAGATGCATCAGCGGCAGCTTCCATATGAGCGCTCACGAAACCGGCACACGCCATATGGCGCACGCGCCCAGCATAAGCGCCGCCCCGCAAATCTCAATCGCCTTCACGCTTCCGCGCCCCCTTCATCGGATGCAAACCTCGCATCTTTCCAAAGCATATCACGTTCGCCCCGCCCGCGCCATCGGCAATTTGCTCCGTCTGCCAAAAAAACCAGACAAATTCTCCATATTCCCCAGATTGTGCGCAAAATCACGGTTTTGCATTAAGATTTCGGCAGAGGTTTTTCCGACAAAAAAGACGCGCATTTCACGCATCTTCCATGGCGTTACCGCTTTGTTTCGTTTAGAAATTCCGTTACCTTTGGATTTTCCACACTGCGCACCTTTTTGCGCCACTGGCTGGGCGAAAGGCCATATCGCCGGGCAAACTGGCGGTCGAGCGAGGACACAGTTGCGAACCCGTTCATTTCGCTGATCTGCATGACGGAATAATCGCAGTTGTACAGCTGTTCGCAGGCATGCTCAATCCGGATGTGCTCGATATACTCGAGCGGAGAACGTTCAAATACCTGCCGGAAAAGTCTTCTGAAATGCGAGGTGCTGATATGGCAGCATTCCGCCAGCGTGTCGATTCGAATGGTTTCCGTGTAGTGCTCGCTGATATACCGCACCGCCGGTGTCAGGCTCGTAGCCAGCTTACCGAAATCGCTGTGACTTTGCCCTTCGCTGCGCGCCAGTCTCAGGAACATGACGGCTGCTGCGCTTTGCAGGCATCGCGCGACTGCGCGGTAGTCCTTTTCCTTTCCTGCCATTTCTTCGCATAAGAGCGTGAGAATGGCGTACAGATTCGCGTGCTCCGTTCCCCGGATTACACCGCAGGCGCCATTCAGCTCATGCTGAAAAGCGCCGATGGCGGATTGCATTCCAGGACTCAAGTCCGTGCATATTTTCACAATGTTGGTATAAATCCAGTTCCACTCGCAAACACACCCCTCGTTTGCCGTGGTTGTATGAAGTGTGTTGGGCGGCATGATGATGACAGCCGGAGCCTCAACCTCATATTTTGTGGTTTCCGTATACACATATCCTCTGCCCTTCTTCAGCAGCCCGATTTCCATACAATTGTGGAAGTGCAGATTTTCAATGGGGCCGGGCTTCGTCGTCCAGTTTCCGCCCGTCAGAGCGACGAGCGGAAACTCGACCGGAAGCTCGAAATGCCGGTATACGATTTCAACCTTCTGCTTATTCATGGCGCGTTTTCACTCCTTGATGGAGCCGATCATGATTCCTCCGACGAGATATTTCTGGAGAAGTGGGTAAATAAACAGAATCGGCAGCGTCGTAACGACCACACTCGCCTGCTTAATCGTCTCAAGCACGAAGTCGTGATCTGCCGCCGACACGTTGTTCAGCATGTCCAGTTCGCTTCCCTGAATCAGCAGGTTCCGCAGAACCAACTGAAGCGGATGCTTCGAGGATTTGCTAAGGTAAATGAACGCTCGAAACCAGCTGTTCCAGTGGTTCACGCCCGAATACAGCACCAGCACCGCGATGGATGGCTTGCACAGCGGAATGAAGATTTTCCAGAGAATCTGAAAATGATTCGCGCCATCCAAGAAAGCCGATTCAGAAAGCGACTCGTGAATGCCGGACATGTAGGTGCGCACGATGATCATGTTATACGCGTTCAGCATGACGGGCAGTGTGAGCGACCACAGGGAATCATACAGTCCGTAGTTTCGGATGACCATGTACGTCGGTATCAGTCCGCCCGAAAAATACATCGTCAGCACGATATACATCATGATGGCGTTTCGCCAGAGCACGCGCTTCCTTGAAAGCACGTAGGCTGTGGGCAGCGTAATGGCGACCTCCAGAATCACGCCCGTGACGACGATGAAAAGCGTGTTTTTATACCCGTTCAGAATCTGATAATTGTTCAGCACGGACTTATAGGCATCCAAGCTGAAGCCCGCGGGTTTATATACGAAGCCCGAGACCCTTGCCAGTTCGGAGGGCGCCGACAGAGACACAAAAATCGAATACAGGAACGGATACAGACAGATCACGCACAGAAGCGTTATAACCGTTACATCGAAGCCGATGAAGATCTTGTCCCCGGTCGTTCTTTTCATGTTCGTCGCCTCCTTACATCAGAGAGGTATCGCCTACGCATTTGGCAATGGCGTTTGCCGAGATCAGCAGCAGGAAGTTGATCACTTTATTGAACAGATCGACCGACGCGGAATAGCTCCAGTTCATTTCCACAATGCCCTTGCGATAGACGTAGGTGGATATGACGTCCGACGTTTCGTAGATGGATGGGTTATACAAAAGCATTACTTTCTCACTGCCGACGTTCATCAGCTGCCCGATCTGCAGAATGAGCATGATGATAATCGTGGAGGAGATGCACGGGATCGTCACATGAAAAATCTGCTGCCGTTTGTTCGCACCGTCGATTACTGCCGCTTCATACAGAGACGCGTCGATGCTCGTGATTGCCGAAAGGTAGATAATCGAGCTCCAACCCACGCTTTGCCAGATTCCTGACGCCACATAGATCGTTCGGAAATACCGGGAATCCTGCAAAAACGAAATCCTCTGTCCGCCGAACAAAACCAGAATGTCACTGAACAAGCCTGTGCTCAGGGAGAAATTGACGATCAGACCGCAGATAACCACCGTTGATACAAAATGAGGCAGGTAGGTAATCGTCTGGGCAATACGCTTGAACCTGTAAAACGGCAGCTCCGAAAGCAGAATCGCCAGCAGAATCGGCGCAGGAAAACCGAAAATCAGGTTGTACAGGCTGATCAGAACCGTGTTTCGAACGAGCCTGCCAAAGAAGATGTTCCGGATGAACTCTACGATATACGCAAGACCGTTCCATTCGCCCACGAAGAACCCTTTGAAGCCGATGCCGGGAACAAATTCCGTAAAGGCCATCATGTTCCCGGCCATCGGAATATACGCAAACATGAAGTAGAACACGACGGCAGGCAGCACCATCAGATACAGCATCCAGTTACGCCTGGAATCCCTTTTTATGTTGGCCCACGCAAACTTTCTTTCCTTGCTCTGCATACATTTCCCTCCCCAAATGGTTCGCATGCAGTTGAGCCCGCATGCAAGGAGCCATGCACCGGTTATCTCGCCATATAACGGTCGTATGCCGCCTGTTCCAGCTCAATCATCCGCTCAATGCCCATGGATTCCAGCGTGGCGCGGTATTCCGGATACTCGTCCAGTGAACGCTTGCCCTGAATGAACAGGGAAATCTGCTCTTTCATGTAGCTGTCAATATCATTGAACAGCGATGCGTACTCGTTCGCCTCGTCCACCGTCATCGTGACCGGAGGCATGATGTGCTCGCTCATGTTGTTATCGCGCCAGACTTCCAGCACCTTCTCGGTTTCCGCCGGGTACTGATAATAGTTGTGGCTCATGCCGTCAAGCATCTTCATCGGCCAGTTCGTGCCGAGGATGCCGTACACCATGCGGGTCGCGACGTTATCGGCGCCCTCGCCCTGAAGCGGAATCAGATACTGAAGGTCGCGGGTGTATTCGCCGTCGACAATCGCGTAGCAGAAGCCCTCAACGCCATGCTGGAAGGTCGCAAGGTTTTCCTCGCCATAGAACCAGTCAAGGAAGCGAGCCGCCGCTTCGACGTTCGAGCATTTCGTGGAGATGGCCGCGGAGGCGTTGCCCGCATAGCTGTTCTGCATATGGCCGAACTGCGGCTCCGCGCCCTCTTCTTCCGCCAGAGAGCGCCCGGCGACGCCAACCCAGCCCTTATCGGCGTTCGTATACTGAAGACCCGCGATCGTCGCGGAGGACTGCGCGATGCAGGCCCACGCTTCGCCGTTGGAGAACTTGGCGAGAGAGGTCGCCTTGTTGATCGAGGGCATATCGGGGTCGATCAGGCCGTTTTCGAACAGGCGGTTGAGCCATACGAGGAAGTCATAGTAGTTTTCCTCATACTCGCCGAAATGAACCACGCCGTTATCCAGATACCAGCCGGACTTGAGACCGAAGCCGGACTGCAGAATCGTTCCATAGCCTTGGTCGCCGGTGAACAGGAAGCGATACTCGAAGGTGAGCCCGCATTCCATGCCGTTCTCCTTGAAGACTGTCAGAACCTCTTCAAGCTCTTCGGGCGTAGTGGGAACCTGGAGGCCAAGTTCGTCCAGCTTATCCTGCCGATAGCCAAAGCCGTAGAACGTCTGATCTCTGGCGGCGCGCAGGAGCGGGAACACATACATGGTTCCGTCGTCCGTAACGACGTCCTTGGCCCAGCGCTCGTTATCCGCCAGCGCCTTGGTCAGGTTGGGGCAGTACTGTTCAACTACGCCGTTGAGCGGAATGATGATTTTGGATTCAATCGCCTTCGACGGGCCGCCCGGATAGCTCAGCCAGTTGTTAATGAAGATATCCGGATAGTTGCCGCCGGCGATCATCACATTGATATCCTCGGTGTTGCCGCCCGCGCGGCCGTCCGCGCCCCAGCATTCCAGCTTCACGCCGGTCTGCTTTTCGATGATGTCCCAGATGTAGTAGTCAAGCGCCCAGTCCGGAATGCTCTCGCGTGCGGTCTCATCCATGTTGACCGTGAGCGTGACGGGCTCCAGCGGGTAGACGGAAGTCTCCGCATGGCAGAACGCCATGGAGAAAAGCATCGTCGCCATTAGAACGAGGCAGAGAACGCGCTTCATTTGGTTTCCTTCCTTTCTATTGTACAGTATTTTACCCCATTTGGGGAGGGGGTTCCTAATGCCTGTATCCGTTCAGGGGTTTTGGATTCAGCTTGACGCGCAGGATGATACCGGGATAGACGAACGCGCCGCAGTCGATTTCGTCGCCTCTGCGCTGGAATTCACAGACCCAGTTAAGATTTTCGTCAAAATGTCCTTCTTCAATCGTCAGCGCAGATAGTTCCGTGGAAGCCCGGCTGACGTAGGTCGTGTACGGATGCGGATCATGGGGATCCGCCCGCCGGAGAAAGCGTGCCGTGAAGCCGACGCCTGCGATGAAGAATTCATCGTCCGACGCTTCATACACGATGGCTCTGCCGCGCTGGTTGAAAAGCTCCGGATTCTCCGCAAGCCTGCGAGCTACGCGCATGTTTCGTCCGAGTGGAGAGCCCTTTTTGCCGCGCGACGTATAGTAAAAGGTGATGTGCCAGTTTTTGCGCAGCACATGCGTCAGATCCTGATATTCGTCCTGCGATACGGCGAAGATTTTCTCCGTTCCGCCATGGCGCAGCAGCGCGGGGGCCATCATGGAGATCATCTGCATGGAATCTGCAACCGGCCGCGAAGCGTCTGTCAGCGTTCCGCCCATTTTCAACGTGTGCTCCGCGCCAAAGCCACAAATGCCAATCGCGCCAAAGTCACCGGCCGCGTGCAGGATATTGACTGCAAAGGAATCGTCCGCCGTGCCGGTTTCCGGGATGAAGAGAGGGTTATCCGTCCGCGTATGAGACGCACATACGCGCAGATAGCCTGCCTTATTGGCGATGTAAATGTCCGGCGCACAGATCGAGATGCTTGGCGCACCGATCTTGTATACATCAATCATACGGCCGACCGGACTTCCGGAGGAATAGCTTTGCCCGGCAAGCTCCTGACGCAGCTCGCCCACCACGGCGTTCATATACATGGGAAGATCGTAAACCTGCTTTCCGGCAGAGGCAATGGATTCGATGGCCTGCGCGAAATGCCAGCAGGTGAAAACCTCATGCGCGTGCCTTCCAAAATGATCGTACCAGTCGCGTCCCGCGTCCTTTGCACCGCTGTCCGGAATCACCAGATTCATCAGCGCATCCGGCACACCATCGGCAAACACCCAATTTGCTGTCTCCGAATAGCAGCGATCGAGTGGATACAGGCCGATTTCGTTTTCCACCTGCACGGCGATTACCGTGCGCTCCTGTTCGTCGATTCTGCGAATTGCCTTCATCATTTCGACAAAGGCGGCCTTATCCGCCTCATAGCAGGCTGTGCAGAAAGGCGAAATCTGAGGCGTGACCTCTCCATCCGGCGCTACAGCCATCCAGAATCGATCCGGATCGGCTTTTACCCATTCCGGAACATACGTCATATCGGAATTCTTGCTGGAGCCGAACCAGAGAATTATCAGCTTCAATCCAGATGCGCGCACGCGGAGAATCAATTCTTCTACCTGAGAGAGATCATAAACGCCTTCCTCTGGTTCCAGCTGATACCAGTATACCGGAACCTCCAGGGTATTTCCGTGGTATTGCTTTACCGCATCAATGGCACTGTCGATCATTTCCCAGCACCCGTTGCTCGAATTGTGCGCCTGAAGCCCCAGCACGTAGATCGGCTTTCCATCCCTGTCCGTGAATATCGTTCGCATTGGCTCTTCTCCCTCTATGTCAGCATAATGTTCAGAATGTCGCGGTCGGTTTCCTTCATGCCTACTCTGCCGATGTGGCCTACGCAGGATATGGTCTTGCCTGTATTCTGCCGCAGGATGCCCGTGTAGGCCTGATAGGCTTTTCCGCGCATGGCCAGATGGTGCGCCATCATCGCGGCGTCCAGACACGTGGCAATTTTTGCCGCGCAGGAAATCTTGGCTCCGTCGCATATGATGCCGGGGATATTGGCAAGCGTGTTGTCAATGGTTGCTCGAATCTGCTCCATCGTGCCGCCCGCCAGATAGGTAATCGCCGCGCCCGACGCGCAGCAGGCCGAAACCGCGCCGCAGAATGCCGAGAGTCTGCCGATAAATTCCTTCTGGTAGATGGTAAGCAGGCTGGAAAACGCCAGCGCTCGCACCATTTTCTCCCGGCCGATCAGCTTTTCCCGACAATACACAATTACCGGCACGGTAGAGGCAATGCCCTGATTGCCGGAACCGGAATTGATGATGACCGGCATGTCGCAGCCGTCCATGCGCGCCTCCGACGCCGCGGCGGTGTAGGCCTTCATGCGCGTTTCGATGTGATCTGCGTGAACTTCCATTAGAACCTTCCCGATACTTAGGCCGTAGTCGCCTGACAGTCCCTCGCAGGCAATGTCGATATTCATGCGAATGACCGGCTCGAAAAGCACGTTCAGCGCTTCCGATGGCGCTTCATTCGCGAATGCGTAGATGCTATCAAGGTTTAGAATCGACCGGTCTGCCGGCAAGCTGTGCTGCACGGCTGCACTTGAGCGGGAAATGACCGTGCCGTCCTTTTCCATGCGAATCACGTTCGTGTGTTCGTGGCAGACCTCAATCAGCGCACTGTGCGAGCCCGCCTGCCCCTCAAGGATGAAATGCAGGGGTGCGTCCGACTCCAGCAGCGTAACCTCGCATCGACCTTCGGAAACAAAGGCTCGTGCTTTTTGACGCTGCTCCTCGGTAACAGATTCAAGAACCTCCATTATGCCATCCGCGTTCCCACCAAAGACGCCCAGTGCGACCGCTGCTTCAATTCCCTTCATGCCGCCGGAATTGGGAATCTGCACACAGCGGACGTTCTTGATGATATTTCCGCTGCATAGTGCTTTCAGTTGCTCTGGTTCCATGCCCAGTGTCTTTCGAAGCTGCGCGGCAGCATAGCTCAGAGCAATCGGCTCTGTGCAGCCCATCGCCGGAACCAGCTCTTCTCGGAGTATGGCGAGGTATGTTTCCATCATGTGGGTGTCCATAGAGTTCCTCATCAGCCTAAAATGGCTTCGATTTCATTCAGTTCTTCCTGCGTGAATTCCGTTCTGTGAACCGCCTGGATGTTTTCCGTGATCTGCTCCGGACGGCTGGCACCGATCAGCGCGGAGGTGACGACCGGATCCCGGAGAACCCAGGACAGCGCCAGCTGCGAAAGCGTCTGACCGCGAGATTCGGCGATGCCGGCAAGCCGCGCAACCTTATCCAGCTGCTCTGGCCGGATGCTCTGCGGCTTCAGATAGCGGGGATCGTGACCGGCTCTGGAATCCGCCGGAATGCCGTTCAGGTACTTTCCGGTCAAAATTCCGCCCGCGAGCGGCGCGAAGCAGATGCAGCCGACCTGCTTTTCGCGCAGAACATCCGTAAGGCCGTCTTCAATCCATCGATTCAGCATGGAATAGCTTGGCTGCTCAATGAGACAGGGCGTTCCCAGCTTCCGAAGCGTTTCGATTGCCTGCGCGGCTTCCTGCGGCTTGTAGTTGGAAATTCCCACGTAAAGCGCCTTGCCGCTTCGAACGATCGAGTCGAGCGCGCCCATCGTTTCCTCAATCGGCGTATCGGGGTCCGGCCTGTGGTGATAGAAGATGTCGACGTAATCTACATGCATCCGCTTGAGGGACTGATCAATGGAAGCCATCAGATATTTCCGGCTTCCGTGATCGCCGTACGGGCCCTTCCACATGTCATATCCGGCCTTGGTGGACAGGATCAGCTCGTCGCGGTGCGTATGCCAGTCGCGATCCATGTGAACGCCGAAATTGCGCTCCGCCTCGCCGTAAGGCGGGCCATAGTTGTTGGCGAGATCAAAATGCGTGATTCCGTTGTCAAACGCTGTTCGAAGCAGACTCTGCTGCACGCCAAAGGGCGTAATGTTTCCAAAGTTATGCCACAGGCCCAGCGAAATCGCCGGGAGCAGAATACCGCTCCTGCCGCAGCGTCTGTAAACCATGGTGTCATATCGATTTTCAGCGGGAATGTACGTCATGTGTGCCACTCCATTTCTGTCGTTTCGTATCTTTATTTTACATATGCCTGCAAGGCAAAACAACCCCATATAGCAGCAGAAATCGTGCAAAAACGATCATTTTCGTCACATAGCAAAACCGTCATTCCTGTTATATTCCGTTCTGGTCAAATAGTGGTTTTATCGTCCGCGTTAAGCAATTTTCCTGTTTTTCCCTGTGTCATGCGGGATTAAACGCGATCGCGATCGTCTGCTTTTTCAAGAATAATCGAAAATGCTCGAAATTCGGCACATACAGGCTATAATGTCGTCACGGTTTATGCTATACTGTATGACAAAGGCAAGAACGATAGAAAGGAATTGTAAATATGACGAAGAAGGAACGCATCCTGAATACACTTGAGGGCCGCCCTGCTGACAGGCCGCCCGTCTGCTTCTGGCGGCACTTCGGGAACCTCGAACCGGCGGAAACTGTAAAAGCCCATCTTTCCTATTTTCATGACAGCGGCATCGATCTGCTCAAGATGATGTGCGACGAGTTTTTCGTTTATCCAATGGACGTAAACGCTACGCCTGAGGAAATTCTGCGCATGAAACCGTTGGGTTCTGCTTCCCATTATGTAAGGGGACAGGCAGAGCGGGCTTCTCAGATCAATGAAGCGCTGCATGGAGAGGCGTTTACGCTCTACAATGCGTTTTCTCCCTATGCCACGCTCAAGCACACATTGGGCGATGAAAAGAGCATGGCCCTTATTCGTGAGCACGAGGAGGCCGCGCTGCATCTTTTGAACATCATCTGTGCGGACACCTGCGAGATTGTGAAGGCTGTTCTGACGGAGTCCGGCACGATGGGTATGATGCTCCCCCTGCAGGGTGCAGAGCATGGTCGTTTCAGCGATGAGGATTACGCTCGCCTGATTGCGCCGACCGAGCGAGCCGTAGTCGAATGCGCGCAGAAATATTCCGATAAAAACCTGCTGCATATGTGCGGTTGGGACGGCATTCCGGATCATCTGGAGCGATGGGAAGGCTATCAGACTCGCATGATCAACTGGGACGTGGACGTGGAAGGGCTTTCGCTGGCCGATGGCCGGAAACGATTTGGCGACAGAGTTCTGCTGGGCGGCTTCAATAATCGCCCCGGAACCCTGCTGACCTCCGGCTCCAAGGCCGATATTCAGGCGTTTACCCGCAAGCTTCTCTGGTCTGTCGGCCGCGAGCGACTGATCATCGGCGCGGACTGCTCCATTCCGAAGGACATTGACCTTGCGAGGATCCACTGGGTCATTGAAGCGCTGGAAGCGTAAACATCTCATGCCGTGCTCGATTTACAGGGATAAATGGGAAGCGGGGCGGATATAATACCCGATACCGGGAAAAACCGGAATTCAATCGGGAGGCCCCTTTTTATGAAAATCAGAAAGCTTCTGCCCCTGCTGATCGTGCTGGCGCTGGCCGTTATGCTGGTCGGCTGCGCTTCTACCAACGAACCGACCGACGCGCTGTCGCCCACGGTACCGGCGGTGACCGTACCCGCCGCGACGGAACCGGCGGCGACCACGCCCGCGGATGGGATTCTGAACACCGAGGCGCCCGCCGCGACGGCTGAGCCTACGGCGACGCCCGCAGCCTGAGAGAGGGAACGCGCCGGAGGAACGGAGGGCGGCTCTTCCGGGCTCTCCCGGGTTCTGACGCCGCGACTCCCGCTCATAAAAAAGCCGTTCTCCGACCGCTGGCGGCCGGGAACGGCTTTCGGAGTTTCTTCCTATTAATATGGAAGTATGGAAGACTTAATGGAAGACTCTCAGGGAATAGGGCAGCTCGGACAGCGTGCCGTTTTTATAGTAGACATACGCCTGCAGAATCGCGAACGCCCACACGAGGACGATTGCCGCGATGAGAATGATATTCGTGACGACGCGCACGATGGGGATGACGCCCAGGATGGCCTTCACGATCGAAAGCAGGATCGTGAGCGCCAGCAGGGAAAGACCCTGATTGGCGGTATGGCGGCCGGGCTTGGAGTCGGGGCGCACAATCAGCGGCAGGAAGAACAGGATCGGCACATAGCCCAGTCCCACGAGCAGCCGGGTATTGTCGTCCTCCCTTTCGGAGGGACGGAAACGGCGCAGGTTCATATTCGCATGGTTCATAAATGAAGATACTCCTTTCAGTTTCCGAACCGATGGTTCGCCGGAACATCATCGCACGGGCATGGTTTTTCCGTGGTTTTCCGTGCTCGAAATTATACGCGCAAAACGCCGTTTCGTCAACCGCTCCATTGCGTTTTCTCATGCCGTCAGCGCTTTCATTTGTTCATTTTCCCGTTTCCGCGCGAAAATCTCACAAATACAATTGCTTATTTCCGGCGGCTGATGTATAATAAAGGCGAACTGAGACCGTCCGGGGAGGAATTTCATGCCGAAGCTTGAGCCCTACGACAAGCGCGCCGATTACAGCTACTGTCTGGGTCTGTACCCGTGCCACGCGCTGCTGGACAGTCGTCCCGGCGCGGTGCAGCGGCTGCTTCTGCATCCGGACGGGCTGGGCAGCGAGGGCGTGGAAAAGCTGCGCGGGCGCTGCGCGGAGCTGGGGGTTCGCGAGGAAATGGCCGAGCGCGTGCTGAAGCGGGAAAGCAAAAAGGACAACTGCTTCGCGGCGCTGGTGTTTGAAAAATACCAGCTTGCGCTCGATCCCGAGGCCGATCACGCCGTGTTCTGCCAGATTTCCGACGGCGGGAATCTGGGCACCGCGTGCCGCGCCGCCGTGGGCTTCGGCTACCGGAACCTTGCCGTCGTGCGCCCGTGCGTGGACGTATTCGACCCGCACGTGCTGCGCGCGTCGATGGGCGCGTTTTTCCGGCTGAACGCGCGCGTATATGATTCGTTTGACGAATACCGCGCCGAGTTCCCCGAAAGGGAAACCTGCCCCTTCATGCTGGACGGCTCCGTCCCGCTGAACGACGCGGCGCGGAACGCCGGACATCCGCACACGCTCGTGTTCGGCAACGAAGCCGCCGGGCTGCCCACGGTGTTCCAGACCTACGGCCAGTCCGTGCGCATTCCCCAGTCGGACGAAATCGATTCTCTGAACCTTGCGGTGGCCGCGTCCATCGCCATGTATACATTTAAAAATATCAACGGATGAGAGGTTTTCGCCATGAGCAAACGTATTCGCGCCGGCCTGATCGGCTGCGGCGGAATCAGTCGCCAGCATATCGGCGCACTGATGCAGATGGACAATGCCGAAATCGTCGCCGTGTGCGACATTAAGCCCGACCGCCTTGCCGCCGCCGCGGCGCAGACCGGCGCGGAGCCGATGGAGGACTGGACGAAGCTCGTCGCGCGCGACGATATTGACATCGTGCACGTGCTGACCCCGCACTATCTGCACGCGCCCATGGCCATCGCCGCGCTGAAGGCCGGGAAGCATGTGCTGACCGAGAAGCCGATGGCCTCCACGATTGAGGACGCGGAAGAAATGATCCGCGCCGCGGACGAAGCGAAGGGCACGCTGAACGTAATTTTCCAGAACCGCTACATTCTCTCCACCGCCGCGCTCAGGCGGATCATCGATTCCGGCGAGCCGGGCAAGCTGCTGTGCGCCCGCGCGTCCGTGTGCTGGCACCGCACCGCGCCCTATTACACCGAGAGCGGCTGGCGCGGAGCCTGGGCGACGGAGGGCGGCGGCTGCCTGATCAACCAGTCCATCCACACGCTCGACCTGCTCAGCTATCTGGGCGGCCCGATCAGGCGCGTGCGCGGCCACGTGTCCACCGACCTGCTGAACGGCGTGATCGAGGTGGAGGACAACTGCCACGCGGTGTTCGAGTATGAAAACGGCGCGACCGGCGTGATTCACGCCACCACGAACTACGGCGTGGACTCCCCCATCCTGCTGGAAATGGTGTTTGAGAACGGCACCTATCAGCTGCTGGCCGACAAGCTGTTCAAGATTGAGGACGGCATTCCCACGCTGCTCACCCGCGGAGACGACGCGAAGGAGCTGGGCGTGAAGAGCTACTGGGGCGCGGGTCACATTCTCGAGATCACCCGCCTGTACGACTGCCTCCAGAAGGGCGAGAAGTTCGAAATCGACGGCCGCAGCGCGTTCCCGGCGCTGTGCCTGGTGAAGACGATCTACGAATCCAGCGCGAAGAACGACTGGGTTGCGCTCAAAAAGGTGTAATATGACCGTTTATGAAACCGTGTATTCGCTCGCGCGCGAGCTGGCGCTGATCGATCGGGCGGACTTCAATCCCGTCCGGCTGCTGGCCGTGGGCTGCTCCACCAGCGAGGTGGGCGGCGGCACGATCGGCCGCGCGTCCAGCCCCGGCCTCGGGCAGGAAATCGCCCGCGCGGTATTGGACGCCGCCGCTTCCGTCGGCTTCGCGCCCGCGTTCCAGTGCTGCGAGCACCTGAACCGTGCGCTCGTCGTGGAGCGCGAAATCGCCGTGCGGTTCTCTCTTCCCGTGGTGTTCGCCGTGCCGCATCCCAAGGCGGGCGGCAGCTGCGCGAGCGCCGCCTACCGGCTGATGAAGGATCCCGTGCTCGTCGCTTCCGTTTCCGCGGACGCGGGCATGGACGTCGGACAGACGCTGATCGGCATGCACCTGCGCGCCGTGGCCGTGCCGGTTCGGCTGAGCGCGGATCGCGTGGGCGGCGCGCTGCTCACCTGCGCGCGCACGCGCCCGCCGCTGATCGGCGGCGAACGGGCCAGATATTCGCTGTAGCCCTCTGGCGGAGGAACCGTTTCCTCCGCCATTTTTTTGCGTGTTTCTGACTCAAAGGCACGTGTCCAAAGTTTCCCAAGGCAGCGCCGCACAAATGAGGTAGTCGTCCGGCGAATGGATTTTTCGTCAGATGCAAATGAAAATTTCGGAGGTAAATCGAGAAATTTTCATGCCGCAGATGGCGGATAAGACATCGACCGGCGCGCCGCCATATGGCTGATCGTTTTCAAGTACTGGCCTATGTACGGCGTAACGATTGCCTTCAAGAAGTACGCGCCCAAGGCGGGCATTCTCGGCTCCCCGTGGGTGGGCTTCGAGTATCTGGTGCGCTTTTTCCAGTCGTACCAGTTCAACCGCACCGTCTTCAACACGGTGTATCTGTCGATGATGTCGATGATCATCACCTTCCCCATCCCGATCATCTTCGCGCTGCTTTTGAACTCCGTGCGCAGCACCAAATATAAGGGCGTCGTCGAAAACGTCACCTACATGCCGCACTTCATCTCCACCGTCGTCATGGTCGGTATTCTGCGCCGAATCTTCGACATTAATACCGGCATGATCAACAACCTTGTGGAGCTGATTCCCGGCGTGAACTACACGCTGAACATGTTCATGGGCGGACACAACTTCCGCGTGCTGTACATTCTGTCCGGCATCTGGCAGTCCACCGGCTGGGGATCCATCATTTACATGGCGGCGCTGTCCAGCGTCGACCCGGAGCAGCACGAAGCCGCGACGATCGACGGCGCGTCCCGTCTGCAGCGCGTTCTGCACGTGGACATTCCCGCCATCATCCCCACGATCACCGTCACGCTCATCCTGCGCTTCGGCTCCGTCATGGGCATCGGCTTCGACAAGGCTTACCTGATGCAGAACGACACCAACCTCGTGGCCTCCGAAGTCATCGCGACCTACGTTTACAAAGCCGGTCTTACGTCCACCGCCAACGACGCGTTCTCCTACGCCACGGCCATCGGCCTGTTTAACTCCGGCGTGAACCTGTTCTTCGTGCTGTTGGTGAACAAGATTGCCGACAAGGTAAACGGCAGCGGACTTTGGTAAAGGAGAGCGGCACACATGGCTGACACAAAGAAACTCAAAAAGACGGTCGGAAAGTCCGCCGTCCGCAACACCATCCAGATTTCCGCCGGAGACCGGATTTACTACGCGATTGTCAACGTGCTTCTGGGCGTCTTCACGATCATCGTTCTGATGCCGCTTCTGAACGTGCTGGCGTCCTCGTTCTCGTCGCCCGAGGCGGTCAATTACGGCTGGGTTCTGTTCTGGCCGGTCGACTTCAGCCTGGAAGGCTACGAAGCCGTGTTCGAATACAAGGGTTTGTGGCAGGCGTACGGCAACACGTTCTTCTACGCGATCGTCGGCACCGCGCTGAACATCACCATGACGATGGTGTGCGCCTACCCGATGGCGCGCAAGAACCTGCCCGGCCGCAAGTGGATCACGTGGCTGTTCATGTTCACGATGTACTTCGGCGGCGGCACAATCCCGAACTACGTTCTGGTTCGTTCGCTGGGCATGATGGACACCCGCGCGGCCATGATCATCCCGGGCGCGATGAGCGTCTACAACATGATCATCGCCCGCACGTTCATCAACAACATCCCCTCCGAGCTGGAGGAGGCCGCCAAGGTGGACGGCTGCACGGACACGCGCTTCTTCCTGCAGATGGTTCTGCCGCTGTCCGGCACGGTCATCGCGGTTCTGTCGCTGTACTACGCCGTGGGTCACTGGAACGATTACTTCACCGCGTTCATCTATCTGAAGAATCCGAGCAAGTACCCGCTGCAGATCATCCTGCGCGAAATTCTGATGCTCAACGCCTTCGACTCCGAAGCCGCGGGCGCGCTGGCGGATGAGCTGATGAACAACCAGTCCCTGCAGGATCTGCTGAAGTACGGCCTGATCGTCATCTCCTCCGCGCCGATTCTGATTCTGTATCCGTTCGTCAAGAAGTACTTCATGAAGGGCGTCATGATTGGCGCCGTGAAGGGTTAAGACACCGCCGCACAATTCGGCGGCACGTCGGGCGATGTCTTTTCCGCCATCTGCGGCATGAAAATTTCTCGATTTACCTCCAGTAAACCTTCGAAATTTGCATTTGCATCTGACGAAAAATCCATTCGCCGGCCGACCACCTCATTTGTGCGGCGTTGCCTTAATTGTAATTCAGGAAGCAACCGCTTCTTGAAAATAAAGAAAGGGAGATCAAACCATGCGCAAAGTAACCTCTCTGTTCCTGGCGCTGCTTCTCGTGCTGGCCCTCACGCCCGCGTTTGCCGAGAGCGCCAACCTCAGCGAGCCCGGCGTCCTGCCCATCTGGACCGGCGACGAGCCCTACACCCTCACCGTTCTGATCCCGCAGCGTCCCGAAGTCGCCGACTATAAGGACAACGACCTCACCCGCTGGATCGAGAGCAGCTGCAACGTGAACCTCGAGTTCGAGTATCTGCCCAGCGACGACGCCAACCAGAAGCTCGCCATCATGATCAACTCCGGCGACAAGCTTCCGGACATCATCTGCACCGGCAACATCAGCGTGTCTGACGCCTACAACTATGGCCAGGCCGGCGCGCTGCTCGATGTGAGCGACTACTACAAGAACGGCCTCGCCGTGAACGCCGACAAGGCGGTCGCCCAGCATCCCGACTGGAACCTGATCACCAACATCACCTGCTTCGACGGCTCCATCTACGGCGTGCCGCGCATCCAGGTGTCTCCCTCCAACGAGACCAAGTATAAGCTGTGGATCAACCAGACCTGGCTGGACAAGCTGGACATGGAACTCCCCACCACCACCGAGGAATTCAAAGAGATGCTCATCCGTTTCCGTGACGAGGATCCCAACGGCAACGGCGAGAAGGACGAACTCCCCCTGCTCGGCTCCTCCTCCTGGGGCGGCAGCCCGGTGAAGTTCCTCACCAACGCTTTCGTTCATGAAGGCGACGGCGACATGCTCATGCTCAAGGACGGCCACGTCACCGCTTCCTACATCCAGGATGGCTGGTTCGAAGCCGTTGACTACATCAAGGACCTCGTAGCGGAAGGCCTGCTCCTCCCCGAGTCCTTCACCTATGGCCGCCCCGACATCGTGGCCGCTGCCGCTGACGGCAAGAACCGCGTTGGCTGCCTGTTCGATTCCTCTCTGGGCTTCCTCGGAAGCGCCAGCGTTGAGACCCGTCTGCAGTACACCTGCTGCGATCCGCTGACCGGCCCCGAAGGCGTGCGTACCGTTGCGTATGCCCAGTCCACCACCACCATCGCGTGGGCCGTGACCACCTACTGCCAGCAGCCTGAACTGGCGTTCCGCGTGGGCGACTTCCTCTTCTCCGAGGAGAGCTTCCTGTTCGGCCGCTTCGGCATCGAAGGCAAGCAGTGGATCACCGTTGAGGATTACCTGAAGGATCATCCGGGCGCCGAAATCAAGGCCTCCTATGCGTCCCTCGGCTATGAGCCCAAGTACCTGTTCGACTTCCCGGGCGTTGAAGAAGTTTTCGGCAAGGTTCAGAACGTGAACTGGTTCGACAAGAGCCCCTACTACTCCGGCGACATCGAGAACGAAGGCGGCTACATCTACAAGGATGAGAACGGCAACCTCGTTACCGGCTATGAGAACAGCGGCGCTGTCCGTCAGAACCTGGCTACCGGCGTCTATCAGAGCCTGAAGCCCGACGCGAACACCTACTGCCCCACCCTCAACTTCTCCGCCGCTGAGATCGAAGAGCTTGGCGAAATCCGCAACAACCTGAAGACCTTCGTCAACCAGCAGCGCACCCTGTACGTCCTCGGTCAGGAAGCTTCCTTCCTGGACGACAAGGACGCCTTCCTGGCCGAGCTCAACAACATCGGCCTCGAGCGCTTCCTCGAGCTGGCGGACGTCGCCTATCAGCGTCAGTACGTCGACTAATCTCGACCAGACCAATCCCTATGGGGGCCGCCTTGCGCGGCCCCTTTTTCACGAATTCCCGCAGGGGGAACCCAAAGGAGATTTTTCCGATGGCCTTTTCTGAAATGACCTCAAAGGAACGCCTGATGACCGTCCTGCGCGGCGGCATCCCCGATCGCGTGCCCTGCATGCCTGACTTTTCGAATATGATTCCCTGCCGCCTGACGGGCAAACCCTTCTGGGATATTTATATGGAGGGCAACGCGGCATTGTACAGAGCCTATTCCAAAGCGGTGGAGTATTTCGGCATTGACGGCTGGTTCCAGACAAACTCCGCCATGACCTTTCAGCGCGAAAGCCTTGCGGATATCAAGGTTACGCGCACCGTCGACCCGGTTCAGAACAACCGCTTCACCATTCACAGCCGCTATGACATTGACGGCGACATTCTGACGCAGGGCAAGACGATGTTCGTCGCCGACTCCCCCGCGCAGACGGAGCGCCTGATGAAGGACATTGTGCGCGATTTCCCCATCTACAAGAAGATGCTGGGCAGGATCGTCAGCTGTGAAACGCCGCTTCTGGAGGAGCAGCGCGCCATGTGCGGCGACAAGGGCATTTTCTGCCTGACCGTCGGCTACCCGGGCATTCAGGCGTTCATCGGCGCCATTGAGGGCGGCGTGGAAGCCGCCGTATACGCCTGCTACGACGAGCCGGAAATCATGGAGGAATGGGCGGCGCTGATGGATCGCGACTATGTGCGCATGGCCGAAATGATGCTGGATCAGAAGCCGGACGTGCTTCTGCTGGGCGGCTCGGGCACGCTCACGCTGGCCACGCCCGCGCTCGTGCGCAAGTACGCGCTGCCGACGATCAAAACCATCACGCGCATGTGCAAAGAAGCGGGCATCCCCTCCATGCTGCACAGCTGCGGCCGCTCGATGGCCTTCCTCGAGATGCTATACAACGAGACCGATCTGGACTGCATCAACCCGCTGGAGGAGCCGCCGATGGGCGACGTTGACCTCGCCGAGGTCAAGCGCCTGTACGGCGACAAGCTCTGCCTGATGGGCAACCTGAACACCACGAACGTGCTGATTGAGCCGAAGGAGCGCGTGGCAGAGGCCTGCAGACGCGCGATTGACGCCGCCGCGAAGAACGGCCGCTTCATCCTGTCCACCGGCGACCAGCTCGGCCGCGACACACCGGACGAAAACATTTTCGCCATGGTAGAAACCGCGAAAACCTACGGAAAATACAACTGAGCACGCGAAGAAGAAAGGAACCGGTCGTTCCGACTCCTTTCTTCATTCCAAAAACACACACGCCCTCCGGAAAACCGGAGGGCGCGCGTTTGACGTGGATTACTTGTTCAGGTCGTTCTCGGCGTAGATGTCGAGGATCGGCTGATAAGCGGGCACCATTTCATTGTTGATGAAATCGACCAGCTCGTCACGCTCGACGTTGCCGCAGATATAACCTGTGCGCAGCTCGTTGAACTTGTCGTCGATGCCAGCGTCAGCGATGGCAACCTTGACTTCGTTCACGCCCACGAGGGAGCCGCCGCCCAGGTAGAACACGCGGTTCTCCTGCGCGCCGATCTCATCGTACGCGGTAATGAACTGCTGAACTTCTTCCTCGGTGTTGCCGTTGGCGATCAGCAGGCCCTTGTCCTCGCGCTGATAGTTGATGGTGGCGTAGGAGGCGACGTACTTGTCGGAGTTGAGCTTCTGCTCTTCGGTCTTGGCGGCATAGCGGCGAACGGGATCAAAGGTCTCGTAGGTGACGCCCTGAACGCCGAACATCAGCAGCTCGTTGACTTCGTCGGTGTAGCCCAGATCGAGGAAGCGGAGCGCCTCTTCCAGGTACTTGGTGTCCGCGCTGATGGCGTAGTTGCCCCAGATCTGCGGGTTGTAGTACACGTTGGCGACGGTTTCGCCTTCCTTCATGAGGGCGGGTCCGGCCACGAGGGTGGCGTCGGGGTTCGCGGCTCTGAAGGCTTCACGGGAGGGGCCGTAGGAGATCAGGTGCTCGATAACGGTGTTGCAATATCTCGCGCCCATCTTGCCGGCATCCCACAGATCGTCGTCCTGATACATGGTGACCAGGTAGAACTCGGGATCAACCGCGCCAGCGTCGTACATTTCCTTGATCCAGTCAAGGTAATCCATGTACGCATCCTGCGCCTGCATGAGGACGTAGTTGCCGTTCTCATCCGGAACGTCAGAGGGACGAACGCCGAAGCCGGACAGCATGGAGCGATGCTCCGCGCCCATGGCGGTGTTGTAGCACCTGCCGTAGGTATCGTCAACGCCGTTGCCGTCGGGATCCTGCGTCGCGAACGCGATCATGACTTCCTTGAACTCTTCGGGAGTCTTCGGAACTTCCAGACCGAGCTTCTCCAGCCAGTCCGCGCGATAGATGATGCAGTCCCAGGGCTTGGTCTGCACGCGGGGCAGGGAGTAGATGTGGTTATCAAGGGAGGGGACGCGCACGGAGTACAGCTCGTCCTCGGTCAGCACCTTGTAGGGATGCGGCAGAGTCTCTTCGTTGAAGTACTCGGTGAGGTCAAGCAGCAGGCCGTCGGTCGCCCACTTGACGTAGTTGGTGCCGGTGTCGCCGACGTAGATGATGTCGGGCAGGTCGCCGGAAGCCATGATGACGTTGCGGCGGTCGCTGTAGCTGGAGATCGGCGGCGCCTCGATGTCGAGGTTAAAGCCGAGAATGTCCTCCCACGCGTCGATGACGGGGTTGCCGTCAATCACGTAGGCCGCGTTCAGGCGCTGCAGCATGCGAAGCGTGGGGCGGTCTTCTTCGGCGGAAGCCGTGAAGGCGCACACGCCCATCAGCAGAGCGATCGCGAGAACCAGAGACAGAAGTTTCTTCATGGGATGCTCCTCCTTACAATTTTATCATAACGGCAAATGCCGTTATAATTAGTACAAGGTAGCTCCTCCGAGCTTTTTCGCGATTCGGTTGGTGGAGAAAATGAGGATCGTGCCGATGATGTTCTTGAACATGCCGACGGCGGTGGAGTAGGAATAGCGGCCGCCGACGATGCCGATGTTGTAGGTGTAGGTTTCAAACACCTCGGACACGGAGATGTTCAGGTCGTTCTGGAACAGATAAATCTGCTCGAAGCCGTTGTTCATCAGACCGCCGATGTCCAGCACCAGCTTGATCACGACCGTGCTGGCGATGCCGGGCAGGGTGACGTGGAAGATGCGCTGCCAGCGGTTCGCGCCGTCCACCGTTGCCGCCTCGTAGTACTCGGGGTTGATGGCGGTAAGGCCCGCGAGGTAGATGATCATGCCCCAGCCGGCTTCCTTCCAGATGTTGGTGCCGATGATGACAGTGCGGAACCACTGCGCGGAGCCGAGGAAGTTGATCTTCGTTCCGCCCAGCGCGGCGATAATGTCGTTGATCAGACCGTCGGTCACGCTCAGGAAGTTGGTGGCGATGGAGCCCAGAACCACCCAGCTGATGAAGTGCGGCAGATACATCAGCGTCTGCGTCGTGCGCTTGATGAACTTGATGCGCATCTCGTTCAGCATCAGCGCCAGCAGGATGGGAATGGGGAACGTGATCAGGAAGCGCGTGATGCTCAGCACGAACGAGTTCACGAACACCGTGGCAAACTTGCCGGAGGTGAACAGCTGATCGAAGTTCTGAAGGCCGATCCACGGGCTCGCGCCGATGCCCAGCTTGAAGTTGAACTCTTCAAACGCCATCACAACGCCGTACATCGGAACGTACTTGAAGATAATCAGGAAGGCGAAGCCCGGAAGGCTCATCAGATACAGCCAGCGCTGCTTCCACATGTGCGTGAACTTGCCCCGCAGGCCGGTTTTCTTTTTCAGGGAGACGCGGCTCCCGACAGGCTTGGTCATCGTCGTCATGCGTTTCGCCCCCTTATTCCTTGACGCCGCCCAGCACGAGGCCGGTCATGAAGTACTTCTGCAGGAAGGGATACACCAGCATGATCGGAACCGTCGCGACCACGATGGACGCCATCTTCAGAAGGAACGGTGCGCTCATGCGCTCCTCGGCCGCCATGCCCTGCTGCACCTCGTCCACGCCGGACTCGAACACGATCTCGCGCAGAACCAGCTGAAGGGGCCACTTGGTGCGCTTGGTCAGGTAAATAATGGCGGAGAAGTAGCTGTTCCAGTAGCCGACCACGGTGAACAGACCCAGCGTGGCGAGAATCGGGATGCACAGCGGCAGCACGATTTTGAACAGCACCTGAATGTCGTTCGCGCCGTCGATCAGCGCCGCTTCCTCAAGGGACACGGGCAGACCTTCCATATAGTTGCGCATCAGAATCAGGTTGTAGCAGCCCAGCAGACCCGGCAGGATGATCGCCCACAGGCTGTTCAGAAGCCCCAGCGAGCGCATCAGGAAGTAATCCGGAATCATGCCGCCGGAGAAGAACATCGTGATGATCCACAGCGTGGTCATGAACTTGTGGCCGATCATGTCCTTCTTCACCATCGGATACGCGGTCATGATCATGAGTATCATGGAGCACGCCGTGCCGATGACGGCAATGAAGATCGTGTTCCGGTAGCCCGTCCAGATATAGTCGTAGTTCAGAACCATCTTGTACGCGTCAAGCGTCAGTCTCGACGGGAAAAAGTCGAAGTGATTCTTGAGGTACAGGTCGTAGGGCGTGAAGGAGTAAATAATAACCAGCAAAAACGGGACAAAGCAGATCACCGCAAACAGAATGCCAATGATGTAGGCAATCGCGGAAACGCTGATATCGTCCCAGCCCCGCTTCATCCGGGGCTTGTGATATGTGCCCATGCTCTTGTGGCTCATGGCGTGACATCCCTTCGTTAGAGTATGCACAAATGATAGCACTCAGTTTATACTATGTCAACAGTATTTTCTGTAATTTGGGAAACTGACACAAATGTTGACGGAGACCGAATTTCTGCTTATAATATCCGTGAAAAGGGGGTTATTTTATGCTTTCACAGGGCTACACGTTCTGCAATTCGGCCGATTTCGTCCGAAGCGCGCTTCAGAAAAAGGGAACGCTTTCCCGCGCCATTCAGAAGGCGCAGGCACAGGCCGCGCATCTGCGCGAAATGTTTTTTGACACGCCCGCGCGCACAAGCGGCTGGGCACACGATTTCGCGTGCCCCGTCTGCACGACCACGCTGACGTTCGACGCGGACATGGACTATAAGCAGGGCAACGAATTCGTCTGCCCGCACTGCGGCAAGGTTTCCAGCGGCGTGAAGCTGGACGAGGCGTGGGTATATCTGTATCGCTTCGCCGTCGGCGCGAAGCTGGAGGACTGCGCGGTGAGCGCGCTCGCGGGCGACGACGCGTCCTTCGATTTCATCGTGAAGTGCATCGATTTCTATGCCGACCACTACGATCAGTTTCCCGTGCACGGCCACGCGGCCGGCAAGGGCAAGATCATGGGGCAGTGTCTGGACGAGGCCGTGCTGGGCATCGCGTTTTTGAAGGCGCTGCGCCCGTTCCGCGACCGCATTCCAGCGGAAACGCGCGCGCGCTGGTATGAGAAGCTGTTTGCCCCCATGTGCGAGCTTCTGTATCCGCAGACGGGCTTCATCCACAACATTCCCACGTGGCTCATGTGCTTCATCGGCATGACGGGCCTTTTCTTCCACGCGGACGAATGGCTGAACAAGGCGCTCAACAGCGAATACGGCATTCACAACCAGATCGAAAAGGGGTTCACGAAGGACGGCATGTGGCGCGAATGCTCACCCGGCTACCATTATTACACGCTTTCGGCGCTGACGAACTTCTATTCCTTCTACGCCGAGACAAACCCCGCGGACACGGCGTGCGAGACGGTGGAAAAGGCGTTCATCGCGCCGCTAACCCTGTCCTGCGACGGCTGGACGATTCCGGCTCTGAACGACGGCTGGTATCCGCTGCACCTGTCGTCCCTCGTGGTGCAGGCTTCTCGAATCTGGGATCTGCCGGAGCTGGATTGTCAGGTCGAAACCGTGCTCGCGCACATGCCCGAAATCCGTGAAACCGCGGGCTATGTGCTCTTCGCGAAGCCCGAGGAGCACGCGAACGCGCGCGCCGTTTCGCAGCGCGACGTGGTGATGCTTTCGGACACGAACCTCGGCGTGTTCCGCGCGCCCGTGTTCGCAATTCTGAAAAGCGGCGTCATCGAGCGCAGCCACATGCATCAGGATCCGCTCTCGGTCATCCTGCCGCCGTTCGCCGACGACATCGGCACGCCCGGCTACGGCCATCCCATGACGGCCACGTGGTACCGCCGCGGCGTGGCGCATTGCTGCGTGACCGTGGACGGCAAAACGCCGGAGACCGTTTTGAAAACGCATATCTCCCTGACGGACGGCCGCATGAAGGCCGAGGTGGAACCGGGCGAATGGGACGACCTGACGGTCGCGGAGCGCACGCTCTTTGCGCAGGACGGCGGCCTGACCGACGTTTCCCACTTTGAAGCCGCTTCTGCGCACACGTTCGACTGGCTGTTCCATTCGGACGGCAAATGCGAATGCTCGGCGAAGACGATTCCCGCCGAATCCCTCGGAAGCGCCAACGGCTACGAGCATCTTGCGGATGCGCGCGAAATTCAGGCGAACGGTGAAATTGAAATCGCCTTCCATCTGAACGGTCGGACGCTGACGCTGCGCGTGCAGCCCGCCGAGGAACAGCGCTGCTTCCTGTGCACCTCCCCCGGCAACCCCGCGGATCACCGCCGGACGACCGTGCTTTTGCGCGCGCACGGCGCGAAGGCCGAGTTCCGCGTGCACTACACGGAAACGAACTGACGCACCGCGGCGGGAGACCGGCTCTCCCGCCGCCTTTTACAAAAGGAAAGGAACGCACAGCCATGAACGATCACAGCTTTGTTTTCGGAACGCAATACCTGCGCGGCGCGTCGCCCGCAAAAGACCAGTGGGACAGGGATATGGACAGCATGAAGCGGCTGGGCTTCAACACCATCCGCGCGTGGCTGGTATGGAACGCGTGCGAGCGCTATGAGGGCGAAATCGATTTCGACTACATCACCTCCTTTTTAAATTGCGCCCGCGCGCACGAGCTGGACGTGGGGGTTCTGTTTCACATGCATGCCTGCCCGGCGTGGGCGGTAGAAAAATACAGCAAATACTTCTACGTCAGCGAGGACAACCTGCCCTTCGAGCCCGCCGTGCGCGCCAACACGCCCTCCGGCGGCTGGCCGGGGCTGTGCTTTGACAACGACGAGGTGCGCGAGATGGAGGAGCGCTTCATCCGCGGCGTCATCGGCGAAACGTCGAAATACGAAAACGTAGCGTTCTACGAGCCCATGAACGAGCCGCACCAGTGGGTCGACATGACGCGCAGTCCGAACGGCATGTACTGCTACTGCCCGGCGACGACGCGCAAATTCCGCCAGTGGCTGAAGGTGAAATACGGCGACATTTCCGCGCTGAACGCCGCGTGGGGACACTTTTACGGCAGCTTCGACGAGGTGCGCCCGCCGCGCTGGATCTCCGCCTACAGCGATTACACGGACTTCCGCCTGTTCACGATGGACAACGTGGCGGAGGAAATCGCCTTCCGCGCGCGCGTCATCCGCGATTGCGACACGAAGCCCGTGATCGCCCACGCGTGGGGCGGCGGCGCGATTACCTGCGCGCAGCTGGGCGGCATGGCGTTTGACGACTGGAAGAACGCGAAGGTGTTTGACAAGTGGGGCTTCAGCGCCTTTCCCCGGGACGCGAAAAGCGCCTCCACGCTGGCCATGGGCTGCGACGCGACAAGATGCGCCGCGGACGGCAAGGAATTCTGGCAGAGCGAGCTGACCGCGGGCATGTGGGGCACCGGCCTGCATCAGGGCGGGCGCATGGACGACGACACCTTCCTGAACCTGTCGCTGGAATCCATTCGCCACGGCGCGAAGGGGCTCTTGTACTGGCAGTTCCGCAAGGAGCGCTTCGGCGCGGAATTCGGCGGCTACGCCATGACGGACTACGACGGCGGCCCGACCAACCTGTCGCGCTGCGCCGGCCGGCTCGGCGAAATGCTGAAGCGAAACGGCGACGTGCTGTCCGCGGGCGCGCTGCCCCGGGCGGAGGTGGCCGTGCTGTTCAGCATCCGGTCGTATCTGGCCGTGTGGCTGTCCAACGGGCGGCACGAGAACAAGGCCGCCATCGACGCGGTGAACGGCTATTACCGCGTCCTCTGGGAGGAAAACATTCCCGTGGACATCCTGCACGAGGATTTTTTCGGCGACCTGTCCGGCTACAGGCTGATCATCCTGCCCTGCGCCTGCGCGGTTTCGCCCGCGTTCGCCGAGGCGCTGAAAACGTATATCGCCGGCGGCGGCACGGTGCTGTCCGATCCCTATTTCGGCGCGTTCGATAAGGACATGCAGCTTTCCTACGCCGTGCCGGGCTATGGCTTCGCCGAAATCTTCGGCGCGCGCGAGGACGACATCCGCGAGGGCGACGCCCGCGAAATCGTCTACCGCAGCGAGACGCACCGCGTCACCGGCCTTCTGATGAACGAAACCTTCCGCGACGTCGCCGCCGACGCGCTGGCGACCTACGCGGACGGCACTCCGGCCATCCTCTCCCACAAGTGGGGACGCGGCCGCGCGATTCTGAGCGGTGTGAGCCTTGGCAATTCCTGCGCCGAGGGCGCGCTGATTTCGGACGACATCCTCGCGGACGGCCAGAACCGCCAGAGCACACTCGCCCGGCGCGTCGTGCTCGACCTCTGCGCGGACTGCGGCGTACGGCCGAACCCCTGCGACGCGCCCGGCGTGAAGGCAAGCGTTTACGAAACGGACGACGGCAACGGCTGCGTCATCCTGATCAACAGCGCCGCTGAGCCCGCCGAGGGCCGCGTGCGCCTGAACGCATCCTACGCCGCGTGCTCGGAGGAGCTGGGCGCGCCGCACGCGTCCCTCGCGGACAACGCGCTGCGCTTCCGCCTTGCGCCCCACGAGAGCGCCGTCATCCGGCTGCTCGCGAAGCGCTAATTCCTTCGCCCGAAAATACACACCCCGGGAGGATTCTTCTTCATGATGTTCATACCGGTTGCGATTCTTTCCATCGGCAATGAGGACGACCGCGCGTTTATGGTTCGGCTGTATGTGGACTACCGCTGGCTGATGTACAAGGTGGCGCTGAGCGTCGTTCGGGAGCCGCAGCTCGCGGAGGACATGGTTTCGCAGACCCTCTGTGAAATGATCGATAATCTTGAAAAAATTCGCGCGGTAGACTGTTGCAAACTGAGGGGATACATCGTCTCTTTTGTCAGGAACGTCTCCGTCGACTTCGTGCGCAAGCGAGACCGGCAGGGAAAATACCTTTTCCTCACCGGCGAGGAAGCCGAGGTGGCGGCTGAGGATTCCGTGGACGAGAATCTGATCCGCATGGCGGAGATCGACGCGCTGAAGAGAGGGCTTGCGCGCCTTTCGGAAAACGACCGGCTGCTGCTGACGATGAAATACTTCGACGGATTGTCGGATGAGGAAATCGCCGCGCAGCTCGGCGTCGCCAAGGCGAGCGTTCGAACCTACCTCATGCGCGCCCGAAACCGGCTGTGCCAGCGGCTGAAGGAGGATGAACTTCTATGAAGAGCACGATTCAGGCCCCCAAATCCCGCGAAGAGCTGGACGAGGAACTGACGGCGCTGAAGCTGAAAATCGCGCTTCAGGAATATCAGGCGGAATCGCTCGAAACGATTCTGGCGGACGAGCCCGGCGATTCCTCCGCGCGCGAGCAGCTTGCGCGCAGCGAAAAGCCGACCATCCGCCGCCTGAACCGCCGCCTTCGCCGCCGAAGCCTTCGCCGCTTCGCCGTCCGAACGCTTCCCAAGGCCGGACGAGCCGCCGCCTGCCTGATTCTGGTTTTCTACATCGGCCTTACCGTCGCGGTCGCCACGGTGCAGAGCGTGCGCGTAGACCTGATGCGGTTCTTCGTGCGCATCGACGGCGGGCAGGCCTCCTTCGGCTTCGAAACCTCCGACGACCATCTGGACGTGCCGTCCGGCTGGAACGGTTACTACTACCCCAGCTATATCCCCGACGGCTACGTGCTGACGGGCGTGTTTGACGATTCCGTCGTCTATCAGAACCGCGCGGGCACCGAGCTGCGCTTCTGCGACAGCGGCCCGGACGCAAGGTGGACGGTGGACACCGAAAACGCGGAAATCGAGTCCGTGACGATCAACGGCAAGCCCGCCGTGCTGATTCGCAAGGGCATCTGGACGACGATCGTGTGGAGCGTCGACAGCCGCTGCCTGATCGTGGACTGCGCGGGCACAAAGGACGCGGCGATGACCATCGCCCAAAGCGTCGTCATGGTCCGCAAATAGCTTCCGATTTCGCTCCCCGGCCGGGGAGCGATTTTTTTCAAAGGTTTCTCGAAAAAATTTTTTCAAAAGAGTGTTGCAGCCGGCCGGTACGCGTCGACTTTCTATATGGATCGAGTCCATACGGAGAAAAGAGGTCGATGCCTATGCGCGGATAGAGCGCTTCCCCACGAACCCAACACAAGCCAGTATTCGGGAGGGATATTCATGAAAAACAGAAATCGATCCGGTTGGATTGCCATTGCACTCATTGCCGTCATCGCGCTGGCCGGCGTGCTCGTGATTCGCCAGCGCAGCACCGGAACCGCCGCGCAGGCCGCCGGCAGCAAATACGTAGTGGAGAAGCATATTCAGCACGAAACCCCGGCCCCGGCGACGCCCATTCCGGTTGATCTGTCCAAGAACTCGGATACCCGCTACGTGCAGATCGACGGCAACGCGGTTTACGACGCACGCGTCTCTAACCCGAAGGCCGCGTCCGTGCCCTGCCCCGTCGTGAAGCCCCTGAACCTGTACAGGCGCAAGGAGCAGGTGTGCTCGCTACTCGGCGCGGACTTCATTTCCGACTGGACGACCCGTCAGGCCGAGGACGACGGCGCTTCCCTCACCATCAAAACGGAGGATGGCGCGCGAATCAGCGCAGGCTCGCGCGGAAGTCTGGAATGCAAGACGAAGTTCGGGCACGACGCGGAGATTCTGCCGGTCAACGTGTTTGAAAAAATCTACGCGTACCCCGAAACGGACTTCTCGTGGGGCAGCCGCGAATCGTGCGTCCAGAACGCGCAGAGCGTCTTTCAAAAGCTGGGCGTCGACGTCGTCGGCAGCAAGACCGTGGCCGTCACCACCGCGGTGTACGAGAAGCGCTATCAGGAAAACCTGCCCCTCTGGGAAGCGGAGAAGGCGGCGGGTATCCATGTGTTCGTCCGCGATCATATCGACTGCGAGGACGACGAGCTGTTCTACGTCGTGAACCTTCAGCAGCGTCTCGGCGAGCTTCCCGTCTACAACTATGCCCCGGTCTCCGGCTTCTTCGGTTCTTCCATAAATCCCACGGACATTTACACCATCTATAGCCGCCGCGGGCTGGAAGCCGTGAACGGCTCCTGCCTCTACGAGGTGCAGGCGCCCGGCGAAACCCGCAAGGTGATCAGCTTTGAAAAGGCCGTGCAGACGTTCTCCGATTACGTCAACGGCGATCTTCAGGCGAGCGAAGCCACGCGAATCGTCTATGTGGGTCTGGAATACATCCCGGACAGCTCCATGTACGAATCCGGCGACCTCGCCGTCATGCGTCCCTACTGGATCTTTCGGGTCGAAATTCCGGAAGCCAACCGGCTGGACGCGGCCATTCTCGACTATTGCATCGACGCGGAAACCGGAGAGGTGCTGTAACCCTACCC